>Ga0207421_10002528_pt1 | contig 22621 bp, 18 predicted proteins | sample SodLakKL_010_SED_4_FD_187542 | JGI IMG/M metagenome (GOLD analysis project Ga0207421, IMG submission 187542) | Alkaline sediment microbial communities from Lake Tanatar, Kulunda Steppe, Russia - 8KL_010_SED (SPAdes) (version 2) | ecosystem: Environmental > Aquatic > Non-marine Saline and...
GCGAGCAACGCCGCTCCGCCGAAGCCCGGCGCCCCGCCGAGAATCAGCGCATGGCCGCAGTCGCCCTTGTGGGCGGCACGCCGCCGCGGCGGCAGCCAGGCGGCAATCAGCCGCTCCTCCAGCAGCCGAGCCGCCGGCATCAGGTCGTCCTGGGCCGCCGCGTCAACGCCCAGCGCACGGAAATGCAGCTCGCCGACGTGATCCGCCGCCGCCCCCGTATGCAGCCCCAGCTTGTCGCCGATGAAGGTCACCGTCGCCGCCGCACGCACCGCCTTTCCCAGCACCGCCCCGCTATCGGCATGCAGCCCCGAGGGGATATCGATGGCGAGGACGGGGCGTGCGCTGGCATTGATGGCCGCGATCGCATCGAGGAAGGCACCGCGCACCTCGCCGGAGAGTCCCGTGCCGAGCAGGGCGTCCACCACAAGCTCGCCGGTGAACGTCATACCGGGCTCCCAGGGCTCGGCGCCAACGCCGGCGGCCGTGGCCATATCGGCGGCCAGGCGGGCATCGCCGCCAAGCTCATCGATGCCCTTGAGCAGGATGCGCTGCACGGCCAGCCCCTCGGCGGCGGCCATGCCGGCCAGCACGTGGCCGTCGCCGCCGTTGTTGCCGGCGCCGCACAGCACCGTCAGCGAGCGGGCCCCTGGCCAGCGCTCGCGCAGCACCTGCCATGCAGCGGCGCTGGCGCGCTGCATCAGGGCGAAGCCTTCGATGCCGCCGGCGATGGTGCGCCGGTCGAGTTCACCTACCTGCTCGGCGCGGTAGAGGGGGTGCAGGGTCTCGACGGACATCCGGTGTCTCCTGGCAAGGGGTTGCTTTACCATCAGTGTGTCGTTTCCCGACGCCGGCGCCAATCGCCCGGCCTCATTTACCCGGTACATTCACGATAATGCGTCATTCCTCGCTCTCACCTGCCGATCTTGCGTCCCTGGCCGAGCGCATCAAGACCTGGGGGCGCGAGCTCGGCTTCCAGCAGCTCGGCATCACCGACGTGGACCTGGCCGAGGAGGAACCGCGCCTGGCGCTCTGGCTGGCGGCGGGCCACCAGGGCGAGATGAGCTTCATGGCCAAGCATGGCACCAAACGCACTCGACCCGCGGAGCTGGTCCCCGGTACCGTTCGCGTGATCAGCGTGCGCCTCGATTATCTGCCCGCGGAGGTCGAGACCGCCAAGGTGCTGGGCCAGCCCGAGCGCGCCTATGTCTCACGCTATGCCACCGGACGCGACTACCACAAGCTGATGCGCAAGCGCCTGGCCACCCTGGCCCGGTGGATCGAGGCCGAGGTGGGTCCCATCGGCTACCGCGCCTTCGTGGATTCAGCCCCGGTGATGGAGAGAGCGCTGGCGCGCAAGGCAGGGCTCGGCTGGTTCGGCAAGAACGCCATGCTGCTCAACCCGAAGGCCGGCTCGCTATTCTTCCTGGGCGAGCTCTATACCGACCTGCCGCTGCCGATGGACGACCCCTTCGAGGGGGAGCACTGCGGCAGCTGCAGCGCCTGCCGCACGGCCTGCCCCACCGGGGCCATCGTCGAGGACCGGGTGATAGACGCCCGGGCCTGCATCTCCTACCTCACCATCGAGCTGTTCGGGGCCATCCCGGAGCGCTATCGGAAGGCCATGGGCAACCGGGTGTTCGGCTGCGACGACTGCCAGCTGGTCTGCCCCTACACCCGCTTCACCCGTGCCACGCAGGAAGCCGACTTCGCCCCCCGACACGACCTGGATCGCGCCAGCCTGCTCTCACTGTTCGCCTGGGGCGAGGAGGAGTTCCTGGAGAAGACCGCCGGCAGCCCGATCCGCCGCATCGGCTACGAGCGCTGGCTGCGAAATCTCGCCGTGGGACTGGGCAACGCGCCCTGGAGCGAGGCGGTGGAGGCCGCCCTGCGGGCGCGACTGCCCTACCCCTCAGACCTGGTGCGCGAACACGTGCGCTGGGCGCTGGCCCGCCAGCGGGAGAAGCGCCGGGCGCTGATCGCCAGCAGCTGACCTTGGCGCCTTGAGTCGCGGCTCTCCGGCGACAGGTCTCCGAGGGGGCGCTGTGAATACCTCCCTGTACGCTACCGACGCCATCCCTGGCGTAGGACCCCCTCTGCGACCTGTCCCCGGCGCCGCTTACGCTGACGGCTAGTCACTATGCCGCGACGAGTGGAGTGCCTCCTACTCCTCCTCGTCACTCTCCTGGCCCGGCAGACGCAGGAAGGTCGCGCGGTAGTGGGCCAGCTCGGCGATGGACTCCTTGATGTCATCCATGGCCAGATGCGCGTTGCGCTTGTAAAAGCCCGCCATGGCCCCGGGGTTCCAGCGCTTTGCCAGTTCCTTGAGGGTGGAGACATCCAGGTTGCGGTAGTGGAAGAAGGCCAGCAGCTCGGGCATTTCCCGCTCCAGGAAGCGACGGTCCTGGTGGACGCTGTTGCCGCACATGGGCGAGGTGCCAGGCTCGACGTGCTCGCGCAGGAAGGCAAGCGTCTGCCGCTCGGCCTCGGCGGTCTCGATCGCACTCGCCTTCACCCGCGCCGTCAGCCCCGACTCGCCGTGGGTCTTCGTGCACCACTCATCCATGGCGTCGAGCAGGTCGTCGGGCTGCTTGACCGCGATCATCGGGCCCTCGGCGATGACATTGAGGTCGGCGTCGGTGACCAGGGTAGCCACCTCGATGATTCTCTCGCGGTTCGGGTCGAGCCCGGTCATCTCCAGGTCGATCCATACCAGGCGGTTCTTGCGTGGATCCCGGGATTCGTTGCTCTTGCTCATCTAGGTTCCTTAACCAAGTTCCTTTCAAGGCACCGCGCGGCTCGCGACAGCGGGCGCCCCGGGTGAGTACAATACACTCCATTGTAACGAGCTTCGGGCCGCCATGACCAAACGCAAGTTGAACCGCCAGCAGCGCTGGCGTATCGAAAAGATCCAGGCCGAACGGGCCTCCCGGGCCTCGCGACTCGACGAGAAGGACGGCGAAAAGCTGGCCGCCGGCGAATATGGCCCCGAGCAGCCGGGCCGGATCGTTGCCCACTTCGGGCGCACCCTGGACGTGCGCCCGGAGGGTGACGACGAAGCGGTACGCTGCCACCTGCGCGCCAACCTGGAGGGCCTGGTCACCGGCGACCGGGTGATCTGGCGCGGCCGCCAGGACGCCGAGGGCGCTATCGTGGAGGGCGTAGTGGTAGCTCGCGGTGAGCGGACAAGCGTGCTGGAACGCCCCGACGCCCGCGGCCAGCTCAAGCCGGTAGCCGCCAATATCGATCAGATTCTGATCGTGTTTGCCGTGGAGCCCGAGCCTCACCCCAACCTGATCGACCGCTACCTGGTAGCCGCCGAATCCACCGGCATCGCCCCGGTGCTGGTACTCAACAAGATCGATCTGCTGCCGGAAGACGGCGGTACGCTGATGGCGCTGCTGCATCGCTATGAGGCGCTGGGCTATCAGGTGGTGGCCACCACCACCGAGCGCGAGAACGGCCTCGACGCCCTGCACGCTCGGCTGGCCGGTAACACCTCGGTATTCGTGGGCCAGAGCGGCGTGGGCAAGTCGTCGCTGATCGACCGCCTGCTGCCCGAAGAGGAGCTGCGCATCGGCGCGCTGTCCAAGGACAGCCGCAAGGGCACCCACACCACCACCACCGCGCGCCTCTATTCGCTGCCGAGTGCCGCAGCGGCGGAGCTGATCGACTCGCCGGGAATCCGCGAGTTCGGCCTCGGACACCTCAACGAACAGCAGGTCGCCGAGGGGTTCATCGAGTTCCGTGATCTGCTCGGCCACTGCCGCTTCCGCGACTGCCGCCATCGTCAGGAGCCTGGCTGCGCGCTTCTGGAAGCGCTGGAGCGCGGCGACATTCACCCTGAACGCTTCGCCAGCTACCGCCGAATTCTCGACTCGCTGGAATAGGACAGGAGAGCCCCCATGAGTTCCGAAGCCAATCTGCTGCCTCTGATCATCGAACCCGAAGAGCTGGTCGAGCATCTCGACGAGCCATCGCTGATGATCATCGATGTGCCCCTCAAGGCCGAGAGCCATACCGAGGGCCACGTGCCCGGCGCCCTCTTCCTCGACAAGGGCAGGCTGATGCGTGGCTCGGGCGAGGTGCCCTGCCTGGAACCTACCGTGGAGCAGCTCTCCGCGCTGTTCAGCGAACTCGGCCTGACTCGCGACACCCACGTGGTGGCCTATGACGATGAGGGCGGCGGCTGGGCCGGCCGGCTGCTGTGGACGCTGGAGCTGATCGGCCACACCCGCTACTCCTATCTCAATGGCGGCATCCATGCCTGGCGCCAGGACGGTCTTGCGGTATCCACCGAAGCCACCGACCCGACACCCAGCGAGTACGAGGCGGAGATCCTCCACCCCGAAGCCGCCATCGACCGCGCAGAGCTCACCGAGCGCCTGAACGAGAAGGGCTTTGCGGTATGGGATGCCCGCTCTCCCGAGGAGTACCGCGGCAAGAAGGGGGAAAACAGGCACCTGGGCCATATCCCAGGGGCGGTGAACATGGAGTGGACACGGGTCATGGACCCGGAGCGCGGCCTGCGCATTCGCGACTACGCCGAGCTCATCACCGAGCTCGAGGCACTGGGCCTGACCCCGGACATGGAGGTCGCCACCCACTGCCAGAGCCACCATCGAAGCGGCCTCACTTGGCTGGTGGGCCGCGCGCTGGGCTTCACGATCCGCGGCTACGCCGGCTCCTGGAAGGAGTGGGGCAACCGCGACGACACCCCGATCGAGAAATAACACTCAACAACAGACACAGGAACGCCCTTGTCACTCTCACGACTGTTTGCCCTGATCCAGTATCCGCTGCCCCACCACCTGCTATCGCGGCTGGTGGGGTGGCTGGCCGAGTGTCGCACCCCCTGGCTGAAGAACGCACTGGTGCAAGCCTTCATTCGCCAGTTCCGGGTCGACATGGATGAGGCCGCCGAGCCCGATCCGACGGCCTACGCCACCTTCAACGACTTCTTCACTCGCGTGCTGGAAGAAGGCGCCCGACCCATCGGTGAGGGGATGGTCAGCCCCGCCGACGGCACCCTTTCGCAGTTCGGCCCCATCGAGGCCGGCCAACTGCTGCAGGCCAAGGGGCACCGCTTCTCGGCCATGGAGCTGCTCGGCGGCGACGGCGTTGCTGCCCGCCGCTTCCTGGGCGGCAGCTTCGCCACCGTCTACCTCTCTCCGAGCGACTATCACCGGGTGCATATGCCGGTCAGCGGCACCCTGACCGAGATGGTCTACGTGCCGGGGCGACTCTTCTCGGTGAACGCCGCCACCACCGAGCATGTCCCCAACCTGTTCGCCCGCAACGAGCGCCTGGTGTGCCACTTCGACACCGAGCATGGCCCCATGGCCGTGGTCCTGGTAGGGGCGATGATCGTCGCCGCCATCGAGACGGTATGGGCCGGGCAGATCACCCCGCTGCCCAGAGGCGGCGTGCAACGCATCCGCTTCGACACGCCGGTGCGGCTAGAGAAGGGTGAGGAGATGGGCCGTTTCAAGCTTGGCTCCACGGTGGTGATGGCGTTCGGTGAGCCGGTCAGTTTCGCCGACGCCATCGAGCCCGGCGCCAAGGTGCAGATGGGGCAGACGCTCGGCAGCGTCTAGCAGCGCGGCGTGGCGAAGGCCATCACCTCCGCCACGCTCGACTTGCCCAGCGCCAGCTGGATCAGCCGGTCGATGCCCAGCGCCACTCCGCTGCCCTCGGGCATGCCATGCGCCAGAGCCGCCAGCAGGCGGACATCGACATCCACCTCGGGCAGCCCTGCCGCCCGGCGGGCAATGTTGTCCTCGTCGAATCGCGTCGCCTGCTCCTCGGCATCGGTCAGCTCATCATAGCCGTTGGCCAGCTCCAGCCCGTCCAGATAGAGCTCGAAGCGCGAGGCCACCCACTCGCCGTCTTCCGGATCCCGGTGGCGCCGCGCCAGGGCCGCCTGGCTGGCCGGGTAGTCAACCACCACGTCGATGCCCCCTCGACCGAGATGAGGCTCGATCGCAAGGCTCAACAGCAGGTCGAGGCAGTCGTCGCGGGAGGCGCCGGACATCGAAAGCCCACCCCGCTCCGCAGCCAGCCGCCGACATTCGGCGAGCTCGATGCTGAAGGGGTCGATGGCCAGGTGCTCGCGGAACAGCTCGCGGTAGCGGCGGCGGCGCAGCGGCCCGGCCTCATCCCCCAGTTCTCGACCCAGCACCCGGCGCACTAGGGCGACCGTCTCCTCGATCAGCTCGTCGAGGGAAAACCCGGGGCGATACCACTCCAGCATGGTGAACTCGAGGTTGTGGCGTCGCCCTACCTCACCATCGCGGAAACAGCGGGCCAGCTGGTAGATCGGCCCCGAACCGGCCGCCAGCAGACGCTTCATGGCGAATTCCGGCGAGGTCTGCAGCCACAGCCGCTCGCGGCCGGCCGGGGTGGTGGCCTCGGCGTTCAGGGAGGCCAGGTGCCGGTCGGTGCTGCCCCCATGGCCCAGCACCGGGGTCTCCACCTCCAGCATGCCGCGCGCGGCGAAGAAGGCCCGCACCTCGGCGAGCAGGCGCGCCCGCTCGCGCAAGATCTCAAGCGTTGCCGTGGGTCGCCAGTCGGTGACCATCAGGCGCGGGAAACGTAATCTCCGGAGCGCGTGTCGACCTTCAGCACCTCGCCCTGGTTGATGAACAGCGGCACGCGGACCACGGCGCCTGAGGAGAGGGTCGCCGGCTTGGAGCCGCCCTGGGCGGTATCGCCCTTGAGCCCCGGATCGGTCTCGACCACTTCCAGTTCGATGAAGTTGGGCGGGGTCACGCTGATGGCATTGTCGTTCCACAGGGTCACGGTGTAGGCCACCTGCTCCTTGAGCCACTTGACGGTGTCGCCCAGGGCCTTCTTCTCGACGGCGTACTGCTCGAAGGAACCGTCGGTCTTCATGAAGTGCCACATCTCGCCGTCGGAGTAGAGGTACTCCATGTCGAGATCCATGACGTCGGCGCCTTCCAGGGACTCGCCGGACTTGAAGGTACGCTCCCAGACCCGGCCGGTGATCAGGTTGCGCAGCTTGACGCGGTTGAACGCCTGACCCTTGCCCGGCTTGACGAATTCATTCTCGACGATCGCACAGGGATCGCCATCCAGCATCACCTTCAGACCGCCCTTGAATTCGTTGGTAGAATAGTTCGCCATCTTCTCTCACTCATGTTCGAGCGCGCCCCCGGAACCCGGGAGCGCGCTGGGAAACGACATTCGACGAGGCCATGGATTCAAGAATCCACCTCGCCCGTATTGACTGGTGTGCCGCATGATAACCCGAAGCCCCGACCTTTTGCAGCGTCACGACGAGGCCAGGCCGCTGGCGCCGCCCCCCGCCTGGCAGGCGCAGTTGGCCGGGGCCATCCGCGACCCGGCCGAACTGTGTCGGCGCCTGGGGCTCAACGAGGCCTGGCGGCCCGGTGCCGAGGCGGGCCATGCCCTCTTCGAGGTCCGGGTGCCCGAGGCCTTCCTGTCCCGAATGCGGCCGAATGACCCGGCCGACCCCTTGTTGCGTCAGGTGCTGCCGCTGGGCGAGGAGGCACTGCCGACCCCGGGCTATGTAAATGATCCCCTGGAAGAAGCGGCGCACACCCCGGCCCGGGGGCTGATCCACAAGTACGCGGGCCGAGTGCTGCTGATCACCAGCCCCGCCTGCGCGGTGAACTGCCGCTACTGCTTTCGCCGCCACTTTCCCTATGGCGACAACTCGCCGTCACGGGCCCAGTGGGAGGCGACGCTGGACCACCTGCGCAGTGACCCCACGATCGTCGAGGCGATCCTCTCCGGCGGCGACCCGCTCGCCGCCAGCGACCGTCAGCTGGCCTGGCTGGTCGAGCGCCTGGGGGCGATCCCCCATCTCAAGCGGCTGCGCATCCACACCCGCCTGCCGGTGGTGATCCCGGATCGCGTCGATGACGCCCTGCTCGAGTGGCTCGGCGCTACCCGCCTGCAGACCGTGGTGGTGCTGCATATCAACCACGCCAACGAGATCGACGATGCCGTGGCAGACGCCTGCGAACGGCTCAAGGCCGCCGGCGTCACCCTGCTCAACCAGAGCGTGCTGCTGCGCGGGGTCAATGACCGCGTGGACGCCCTGGCCGCGCTCTCCGAACGACTCTTCGAGTCCGGCGTGCTGCCCTACTACCTCCACGTGCTCGATCCGGTGGCCGGCGCGGCCCACTTTGACGTGCCGGACGAAGAGGCCCGCGGGCTGGTCGCAGGCCTCCGGGACATGCTGCCGGGGTTCCTGGTGCCCAAGCTGGTGCGGGAGATTCCCGGTGGAGCCAGCAAGACGCCGCTGTAAACGCTCCATTCGGGTGCGGGCAGACGCGCACCCTCACCATATTGGTGCCAAGCGTGTGACAAACACCCTGGCCGGGAGCTCGATATCAGGCTGCATGGCACTGTTTTATGGTTGTTTTTACAGAAGGTGGCAATGCGCTTGCTTTAAATTACATGAAATGGGGTATCGGTGGCCCAGGCTGCCAGACAATTCGGTTTCCAATGGACGGCTAGGGTTCCGGTCACATCGCTCAATCCCCCAGATGTGACGCCAGGTCCGAGAGCCGTCGACCCGGCATCAGCAGGAAGAGGGGTCGTCCAGGACGACGCTTGTCGATGCAAGGTTACACGGCGGGACAAAAGCCCGGGAGGACAGGTGCAGCCGCTGCGCCGATGCCCCTCGATTTTTCTGAGCCGCCCGGAGGCCGCCATGACCCGTCCTACCTTCCCCAAGCGTTTCGCCCTGCCCACTTCGCTCACCGCCACCCTGATTGCCTCTGCGCTGGCTGGTGCTCCTGTCAATGCCCAGGAGCGCGACCAGTTCAGCGTCTGCTGGTCGATCTATGCCGGCTGGATGCCCTGGGGCTATGCCGAAGAAGCCGGCATCGTCGACCGCTGGGCCGAGAAGTACGGCATCGAGATCGATGTCATCCAGGTCAACGACTACGTCGAGTCGATCAACCAGTTCACTTCCGGCAACGTCGACGGCTGCGCCATGACCAACATGGACGCCCTGACCATCCCCGCCGCCAGCGGTGTCGACTCCACCGCCCTGATCGTCGGTGACTACTCGGACGGCAACGATGGCGTGGTGCTGAAGAACGCCGACGGCCTCGAAGACATTGCCGGCCGCGATGTCAACCTGGTGCAATTCAGCGTCTCCCACTACCTGCTTGCCCGTGCGCTCGACAGCGTCGGCCTGAGCGAGCGGGATGTCTCCACCGTCAATACCGGAGACGCCGATATCGCCGGGCTGTTCGCCAGCCGCGACAGCATCGACGCCGTGGTCACCTGGAATCCTCAGCTCTCTACCGTGACGGGCCTCGAGGGCAGCCTCCTGGCCTTCGATTCAAGTGAGATTCCCGGTGAGATCCTCGACCTGATGGTGGTCAACACCCAGACCCTGGCCGACTACCCCGATTTCGGCCATGCGCTGGTTGGCGCCTGGTACGAGACCATGGCGCTGATGGCCGATGGCGATGAAGAGGCACTCTCGCAGATGGCCGAGGCCGCCGGCACTGACCTGGAGGGCTATCTCGCTCAGCTCGACGCCACCTATCTCTATACCGATCCGGGCGAGGCCCTCGAGCTGTTCCAGAGCGAGGAGCTCCTTGAAACCATGCGGCTGGTTGCGGAATTCAGCTTCGAACACGGGCTGCTCGGCGACATGGCGCCCAACCCCGGTGTGGTGGGTATCGAGACCTCACAGGGTGTGTTCGGCGACGAGGGCAACATCAGGCTGCGCTTCGACCCGAGCTTCACTCGGGCCTATATCGACGCACACCAATAAGCCAGCCGTCAGGAGATCGTCGCCGCCCCCGGGCGGCGGCGATCCTGTCCCATAATCCTGACGTGGAGCCGCCATGAAACGTCTGATCAATCTCGCTCCCTCTCGGGGCGGGCGCTGGATGCTGGGCCTGCTGCCGTTCCTGATCATCGCCCTGGTCTACCTCTCGCTCTCCAATGCCCGCCTCGCCGAGAACCCCAATGATCGGCTGCTTCCGGCCCCGGCCACCATGGCCAATACCTTTTTCTCCATGGCCACCGAAGAGAACCAGCGCACCGGCCAGGTCGTCCTCTGGGCAGACACCTTCGCCAGCCTGGAACGCCTGTTGCTGGGGGTGGCGATCAGTGCCCTGATCGGCCTGTTCGTAGGGCTCGCCAACGGCGGTCTGCCGCTGGTACGCGCCAAGTTCTCGCCGCTGGTGACGGTGATCTCCCTGATTCCTCCGATGGCGATCCTGCCGATCCTGTTCATCGCCTTCGGCACCGGTGAGGCCGCCAAGATCGCGCTCATCGTCATCGGCGTGACGCCCTTCCTGATCCGTGACCTCCAGGGCCACGCCCTGCGTTTGCCGGACGAACAGCTGATCAAGGCACAGACCCTCGGCGGCAACTCCTGGCAGGTGCTGATCCGGGTGCTGTTGCCGCAGCTCACCCCCAGGCTGCTCAACGCCACCCGGCTGGCGCTGGGTACCGCCTGGCTGTTCCTGATCGCCGCCGAGGCCATTGCCGCCCAGGAAGGGCTTGGCTACCGCATCTTCCTGGTGCGGCGCTACCTGTCGATGGATGTGATTCTGCCCTATGTGGCCTGGATCACCTTCCTCGCCTTCCTTCTCGATCAGGCGCTGGCCCGGATTTCAAGATGGGCCTTTCCCTGGTATCACGCCGAAGAGGGAGACAACCCATGAGCCTGCTGGAAGCCAAGCGCCTGGAGAAGCATTACGGTGATCATGTCGTGCTCGAGCGCCTCGACTTCCGGGTCGACGCCGGCGAATTCGTGACCCTGGTAGGGGCTTCGGGCTGTGGCAAGACCACCTTCCTCAAGATGCTGCTGGGCACAGAGCGCATCTCACGCGGGTCGCTCACCCTCGACGAGCGGCCAATTCCCGATGAGCCAGGGCCGGATCGCGGCGTAGTGTTCCAGAAGTATTCGGTGTTTCCCCACCTGACCGTGCTCGGCAACGTGATGATCGCCGAGGAGCTCCGCCAGTCACGCTGGCTGGGCAAGAGCTTCGGCGCCGCACGGCGTCATGCTCGTGACAAGGCCATGGCGCGCATCCGGGAAGTCGGCCTCTCGGACGCCCTGGGGAAATATCCCCACGAGCTTTCCGGCGGCATGCAGCAGCGCCTGGCCATCGCCCAGGCACTGATGATGCGCCCGCGCATCCTGCTGCTCGACGAGCCCTTCGGCGCCCTGGATCCCGGCATCCGTCAGGACATGCACGAGCTGATCCTGCGGCTGTGGCAAGACCAGCAGCTGACCATCTTCATGATCACCCACGACCTGAAGGAGGCCTTCGCGCTGGGCACGCGGCTATGGGTATTCGACAAGCTCCGCCACGACCCCCAGGCCCCTCAAGCCTATGGCGCCACCATCACCTACGATCTGCCGATCGCCCAGCGCCAGCCGCCGCAGGACTTGAAGGCAAGCCTGGCCGAGCGCGGTTTAAAGACCCTGACCCAGGAGACGCTGCTATGAGCACGCCCGCCACCACCGCTGACCACAGCGAAGCGCTCTATATCACCCACTTGCCCGGCGGCCACCACTGGTCGCTCCGCCTGCGCCGGGGCACGACACTCAAGCTGAGCGCCCAGCAGGCCGGCACCAACGTGGGGCTGCTCTGCTACAACCCGGAGAACCTGCTCGAACGCCTGAACCTGCCCGACACCCTGAAGTGCCAGCACACCTTCAAACTGACCCGAGGCCACTGTCTCTACTCCGACATGGGACGTATCTTCGCCTCGATCACCCAGGACGACCTCGGCTGGCACGACAGCGTGGGCGGCAACCTGATGCGTCACCACCTGGTCGACAAGGGCTGGCAGCCGAGGAGCTACCAGCAGGCACACAACGACTGGACCCGCAGCGGCCATGACGCCTTCCTGGTGGAACTGGCCAAGTACGGGCTGGGCCGCCGGGATCTCGCCGCCAACCTCAACCTCTTCTCTCGTGTAGAGAGCGACGACACCGGGCGCCTGCGCTATATAACCGGCCACGGCGAGCCGGGCGACAGCGTCACCCTGCGCTTCGAGATGGATACGCTGGTGGTGCTGCATACCTGCCCGCATCCTCTGGACCCCAGCCCCGACTACCCCCGCCGCGGGGTGGATATCCGCCTGGGGGTCGCCCCGCCCCCGGACGAGAACGACGCCTGCTTCCGCTCGCGACCCGAAAACGCGCGCGGCTTCGAGAATAATCGCCTCTACCACCTGGGCCTCTGAGGGAGGATGCAACGCATGATCATCGAAAGCACCCTGCGCCCCGAAAACGCCGTGAACCGCACCACCGTGGACGCCGGCGATCACTACATCGGCACCCTGAAAGCCGGCCAGACCCTGCGCATCCTCGACCTGGAGGGCAACCAGGCCGCCGATACCCTGTTCTACTCCGCCCGGGATACCGCCGAACGCTACAGCGCCATGGATACCGTGCGCGAACAGGGCGCGCTCTACCTGACTGCCGGCTCGCGGCTGCTCTCCAGCGAGGGCAACCTGATGCTGACCATCACCGCCGACACCTGCGGACGCCACGACACCCTGGGCGGCGCCTGCGCCAGCGAGAGCAACACCGTGCGCTACGACCTCGAGAAGCGCCACATGCACTCGTGCCGAGACAACTGGATGCAGGCCATCGCCGACTACCCGGAATACGGCATCACCAAGCGCGACATCACCCACAACATCAACTTCTTCATGAATGTGCCGGTCACTGCGGAGGGCGGGTTGACCTTCGAGGACGGCATCTCGGCACCGGGCAAGTACGTGGAGCTGGTCGCCGCCATGGATGTCGTGGTGCTGGTTTCCAACTGCCCACAGCTCAATAACCCCTGCAACGGCTACAACCCGACGCCCATCGAGCTTCTGATCTGGAAATAATGAAGGCCTACCGGGGACGACCCCGGACGCGGCTGACACGGACGCGGGACGACCCGCACCGTTAACGGACAACGACGATGTTCACCAAGGTCCTGATCGCCAACCGCGGCGCAATCGCGGCACGCATCCTGCGCACCCTCAAGCGACTCGGTATCGGCTCGGTGGTGGTCTATGCCGAGGCCGACCGGGATGCCCCCCATGTCTTCGACGCCGACGAAGCCTATTCCCTGGGAGAGGGAGGCGCCGCCGACACCTATCTGGCCATCGACCACCTGATCGATATCGCCAGGAAAAGCGGCGCCGAGGCCATTCACCCCGGCTACGGCTTTCTCTCCGAGAACACCCGCTTCATCGAGGCCTGTGAAGCCGCCGGGCTGGTCTTCCTGGGGCCCACCGCCGCCCAGGTGCGTGACTTCGGCCTCAAGCACACGGCGCGCGACCTGGCCGAGCGGGCCGGCGTGCCGCTGGTACCCGGGTCCGGCCTGCTCGATGACGTCGAGGACGCCGCGGCACAGGCTCAGCGCATCGGCTACCCGGTCATGCTCAAGTCCACCGCCGGCGGCGGCGGGATCGGCATGCAGGTCTGTGCGGACGAAGCCACGCTCAGGCGCGCCTTCGATTCGGTCAGTGGCCTGGGCGAGCGCAACTTCGGTGACGGCGGCGTGTTCGTCGAGACCTATATCGGCCGCGCCCGCCACCTCGAGGTACAGCTGTTCGGCGATGGCCAGGGCAATGTCGTGGCCCTGGGCGAGCGAGACTGCACGACCCAGCGCCGCCATCAGAAGGTGCTGGAAGAGAGCCCCGCCCCCGCCCTGCCCGAACACGTAAGGCGCGACCTGCATGCCACCGCCGTGCGCCTGGGCGAATCGGTGGCCTACCGCAGTGCCGGCACCGTCGAGTTCATCTATGACGCCGACCGCGAGGCGTTCTATTTCCTGGAGGTCAACACCCGCCTGCAGGTGGAGCACGGCGTGACGGAAATGGTATGGGGCGTGGATATCGTCGAGTGGATGGTGCGCCTGGGGGCCGGTGAACTGCCTCCCCTGCCCGAACTGGTCCGCGACCTCGCCCCCCGGGGCCATGCCATCCAGGCACGCCTGTACGCCGAGGACCCCAGCCAGGACTTCCGCCCCAGCGCCGGGCTGCTCAGCGAGGTGGCATTTCCCGAGGTCGATTCTGACTTGGGCAAAGGACTCCGTATCGATCACGCCATCGAGGCGGGGCTGGAGGTGTCGGCGCTGTTCGACCCCATGCTGGCCAAGGTGATCGTGCATGCCGACGACCGGGACAGCGCCATGGAGCGGCTCGCCGAGGTCCTCGAGCGCTCCCGCGTATACGGCTTCGAGACCAATCGCACCTGGCTCTCCCATGTGCTGCGCGATGCGCGCTTTGGCCGAGCAGACTTTCACACCCGCTGGCTGGACAATCTCGCCTGGTCACCCCCGGCCATCGAGGTGATCAGCGCCGGGACCCTGACCACCCTGCAGGATTACCCCGGTCGCCAGGGTCACTGGGACGTCGGGGTGCCCCCCTCCGGCCCCTTCGACGACTGGTCGTTTCGCCTCGGCAATCGCCTGCTGGACAATGCACCGCAGGCCGCCGGCCTCGAGATCACCCTGACCGGCCCCACCCTGCGCTTTCACCGCGCGACGCAGATCGTGCTCGCCGGCAGCGAGCTGCCTGCCGAGCTCGACGGGCATCGCGTGGCGTTCTGGCGGGTCGTGGACATTCCTGCCGGGGCCACGCTGTCGCTGGGCAAGGCAACCGTCGGGGCACGCGCCTACCTGCTGGTTCGCGGCGGCATCGACTGCCCGGCGTACCTCGGTTCGCGCAGCACCTTCACCCTCGGCCAGTTCGGCGGCCACGGCGGGCGCGCCCTGCGCACCGGCGACATGCTCGCGCTGCCCGACCTCGACTCCGTCACGCCGCGCACACTGCCCCCGTCGCTGGTGCCTGCGTTCGGACGCCCTCGCCCGGATAGCCCGAACGCGGGCCGTACCTGGGAGATCGCCGTCCTCTATGGCCCCCACGGCGCGCCGGACTTCTTCACCGAGCAGGACATCGACACCTTCTTCGCCCACGAATGGGAGGTGCACTACAACTCCAGCAGAACCGGCGTGCGCCTGATCGGTCCGCGCCCGGAGTGGGCACGCGCCGACGGTGGCGAGGCGGGCCTGCACCCGTCTAACCTCCACGACAACGCCTACGCCTTCGGGACCATCGACTTCACCGGCGACATGCCGGTCATCCTGGGTCCCGACGGCCCCTCGTTGGGCGGCTTCGTGTGTCCCGCCACGGTGGTGCGCGCCGAGCGCTGGAAGCTCGGCCAGCTCACCGCCGGTGATCGTATTCGCTTCGTACCGGTGGACCTCGATACCGCACGCCGACTGGAGAGACACCAGCAGGCTCGGCTCGCGACGCTGAGCGACCGCTCCGCCCTCCAGATGGAGGAGCGCCGCGGCAGCCCGGTGCTGCGCGACGTGGCTGCCGACATCGCCGGTGAACGCATCGTCTATCGCCGCGCCGGCGACGACTTCCTGCTCATCGAGTTCGGCGCCATGGAGCTGGATATTGCCCTGCGCTTCCGGGTCCATGCCTGGATGCTGTGGCTCAGGGACAATCAACTGGCCGGCCTGCGCGAGCTGACGCCCGGCATCCGCTCGCTGCAGCTCCACTACGAACCCGACGAGCTATCGCTGGACGCCCTGCTCACCCATCTGGAGAGGGCCGAGCGCGAACTCTGCGACGTCGAAACACTGGAAGTGGAGTCCCGGGTCGTGCATCTACCGCTCTCATGGGACGATCCCGCCTGCCACGAGGCCATCGAAAAATACCAGCGCAGCGTTCGCCCGGACGCCCCCTGGTGCCCCAGCAATCTGGACTTCATTCGTCGCATCAATGGGCTGGAGAGCACCGAGCAGGTGCGCGATATCGTCTTCAATGCCAGCTACCTGGTGATGGGGCTGGGGGATGTCTATCTCGGGGCGCCTGTCGCCACGCCCCTCGACCCCACCCAGCGGCTGGTCACCACCAAGTACAACCCCGCTCGCACCTGGACCGCCGAAAACTCGGTGGGTATCGGCGGCGCCTATCTGTGTGTCTACGGCATGGAAGGCCCGGGGGGCTATCAGTTCGTCGGCCGCACCCTGCAGATGTGGAACCGCTATCGCCAGACCGAGTACTTCGAGAATCCCTGGCTGCTGCGATTCTTCGATCAGCTGCGTTTCTTCGAGGTCGGCCACGAGGAACTGGCACGGATCCGCCGCGACTTTCCCCATGGGCGCTATCCGCTTCAGATCGAGACCACGCGCTTCAAGCTCGCCGACTACCAGGCCGACATCGCGGCACGGGCGGAGCAGATCGCCGAGTTCCGCGAGCGCCGCGAAGCCGCCTTCCAGAAGGAAATGGCCGAGTGGCGCGCCAACGGTCAGTTCACCTTCGAGGACCAGGCCCCGGCGGCCATCGACACCACGGAACTCGGCGATGACGAAATCGGCATCGATAGCCCGGTGACCGGCAGCCTCTGGAAGCTGCTGGTTTGCGAAGGCGACAGCGTCGAAGCCGGTCAGACCCTGGCTCTGGTGGAGTCGATGAAGATGGAGGTCGATATCACCGCCTTCCGCGCGGGCCGGGTGACGCGGCTTCCCCTCCAGGAAGGCGCCGCCGTCCAGTCGGGCCAGCCGCTGGTGATTCTCGCCAATGACGAGGAGAGCCGATGAGCCGCACGACTGCCGACGTTACCTTCACCGATCATTCTGCTGCCCATAGGGGCCCGACGCCATGACGACACCACGACTCGATATCGACTCCCTGCATACCGCCTATCGGAGTGGCGAACTGACGCCCTCCGCCCTTGTCGACCGCCTGCTCGCCGAGGCGACGGAGCGCGGAGGCGACCCGGCGTGGATCACCCGCCTAGGCCGCGAGCAACTCGCGCCCTACCTGGAGCGTCTGGACGGACACTCCCCGGACAGCCTGCCGCTCTATGGGGTGCCCTTCGCCCTCAAGGACAACATCGACCTGGCCGGCGTGCCGACCACGGCGGGGTGTCCCGCCTTCGCCTACACGCCCAGCGAGAGTGCCTTCGTGGTGCAGCGGCTCATCGATGCCGGCGCCATTCCCCTGGGCAAGACCAACCTCGATCAGTTCGCCACCGGACTGGTCGGTGAGCGTGCACTGGAAGTGTACGGTGCCCCGGCCAACGCCTTCGATGCCGACTACATTCCCGGCGGCTCGAGCAGCGGCTCGGCGGTGGTGACCGCCGCCGGTCAGGTGAGCTTCGCCCTGGGCACCGATACCGCCGGCTCGGGCCGCGTGCCGGCCTGCTTCAACAATTTGTTCGGGGTCAAGCCGAGCCTGGGGCTGCTCAGCACCCGGGGCGTGGTGCCGGCCTGCGCCACGCTCGACACCATCAGCCTCTTTGCCCTCGGCGCCGACGATGCCCATGCCGTCTTTCAGGTGGCCTGCGCCTACGATGCGGAGTGCGCCTGGTCGCGTCGCCATGACTTCGCGATTCACGGCCAGCGCTATGGTCAGGCGCCCCGCCGCTTCCGCTTCGGCGTCCCGCCGCAGTCACAGTGGCATACCGACGCGGCCTACAGCGCCGGCATGCACGCCGCAATCGCCCAGCTGGAGGCGCTGGGTGGCGAGAAGGCCGAGCTCGACTGCAGCCCTCTGCTCGCCGCCGCCCGGCTGCTCTACGAGGGCCCCTGGGTCGCCGAGCGCTATCACGCCATTCGCGAGTTGCTGAAGCGAGATCCCGACGCGGTGCACCCGGTGACTCGCCGGATTACCGAGGGCGGCGCGACTCCGCTGGCGGTGGACGCCTTCGAGGCCCGCTACCAGCTCGCCGAGTACAAGCGTCAGGCCGACGCCCTGCTGGCCAGGGTGGATGTCATGCTCTGCCCCACCACCGTGACCCACCCGACCAGGGCCGAGGTCGCCGCCGATCCGATCGGTGTGAATTCTCGGCTCGGGACCTGGACCAACTTCATGAACCTGCTCGACTACAGCGCCCTCGCCGTCCCCGCCGGCTTCACCGATGCCGGGTTGCCCGTCGGGGTGACGCTGTTCGGGTCCGCCTTCGAGGATCTCGGGCTGCTCTCCCTGGGCCGTGCCCTGGAGGGGCAGTGGATGCTGCCGCTGGGCGCCACCGGACGCGAACGAGCGACGCTCGAGACGCTGCCGCCCATGGCCGACGGCACCCTGGACCTGGTGGTGTGCGGGGCACACCTTGAGGGGCTGCCGCTCAACCATCAGCTCCTCGAGCGCGATGGCCGCCTGGTCGAAACGACCCGTAGTGCCCCCCGCTATCGCCTCTACGCCCTGTCCGGCGGGCCGCCGGCGCGCCCGGCCCTGGTCCGCGACGAGGTGCGGGGCGAAGCCATCGAGGTCGAAGTATGGCGGTTGCCGATCACCAGCCTCGGCAGCTTCCTGGCAGGCATTCCCGCACCGCTGGGGCTCGGGCGGGTGGAGCTGGCCAGCGGAGAATGGCAGACCGGCTTCATCTGTGCGGCAGGGTTTGTCCATGAACCCGAGGAGGCATGGGATGTGACCGAGTACGGCGGCTGGCGGGCCTGGCTGGCCCGCCAGCAGGGGTAGGCCTCAGGCCAGCGACGCCGCGGTCACATTGGGCGCCGGCGCCTGGCTCGAGAGGTGCCGGTTGATGGCGCTCATCACCCCCTTCATGGAGGCGCTGGTGATGCTCTCGTCGGTACCGACGCCGAACACCGCCTTGCCATCGATGCGCACCTCCACGTAGGCGATCGCCTCGGCGTCGGCGCCCTGGCCGCGAGAGTGCTCATGGTAGTCGATGATCTCCACGTCGTGGCCGGCACCGGCCAGCGCCTTGATGTAGGCCGCCAGCGGGCCGTTGCCCTCGCCCTGGATGGTACGCCGCTCGCCGTGCTCCTCGATGGTCGCCTCCAGGCTCACCTTCGGGCTGTCGGGCTCCGAGAAGAGACGATGGTTGACCAGCGCATAGGGAACTGTCTGCCCGAGGTACTCATCGGCGAAGGCCTGATAGATCATCTGGGAGGTGATCTCCTTGCCCGTGCGATCGGCTACCTCCTGCACTACCTGGCTGAACTCGATGGAGAGTCGGCGAGGCAGCTCGATGCCGTGCTCCTGCTCCAACAGGTAGGAGATCCCACCCTTGCCCGACTGGCTGTTGACGCGGATCACCGCCTCGTAGCTGCGGCCCACGTCCAGCGGGTCGATGGGCAGGTAGGGCACGTCCCAGACGGCATCCGGGTTGGCGCGGCGATCGGCCATGCCCTTCTTGATGGCGTCCTGGTGGGAGCCGGAAAAGGCGGTGAAGACCAGGTCGCCCACATAGGGGTGACGCGGATGCACCGGCAGCTGGTTGCAGTACTCCACCTCGCGCATGATCGGGGTGATGTTGGAGAAGTCGAGGCCCGGGTGGACGCCCTGGGTGTAGAGGTTCATGGCCAGGGTGACGATATCGACGTTGCCGGTGCGCTCGCCGTTGCCGAACAGGGTGCCCTCGACGCGGTCGGCGCCGGCCATCAGGGTCATCTCGGCGGCCGCTACCCCGGTGCCACGATCGTTGTGCGGGTGCACGCTGACGATCAGCGCCTCGCGATCGTTCACGTTTCGGCAGAACCACTCCACCTGGTCGGCGTAGTTGTTGGGCGTCGCCACCTCCACGGTGGCCGGCAGGTTGACGATCATCGGCGTTTCGGCGGTGGCGCCGTAGGCCTCCATGACCGCCTCGACGATCTCCTTGGCGAAGTCCATCTCGGTGGTGGTGAACAGCTCCGGGGAGTACTGGAAGGTCCAGTTTGTCTCCGGCGCCTCGCTCATGCGCTGTCGGATGCGGGTGGTCGCCTCCACGGCGATCTGGATGCACTCGGGCTTGCTGACGTTGAACACCACCCGGCGGAACATCGGGTCGGTGGCGTTATAGACGTGGACGATGGCGCTCCTCGCCCCCTTGATCGCCTCGAAGGTACGGTCGATCAGGTGGTCCCGGGCCTGGGTCAGCACCTGGATGGTCACGTCATCGGGGATCTTGCCGTTGTCGATCAGCGAGCGCACGAAGTCGAAGTCGGTCTGGGAGGCCGAGGGGAAGCCCACCTCGATCTCCTTGAAGCCGATCTTTACCAGCAGGTCGAAGAGGCGCTGCTTGCGCTCCTGGTCCATGGGATCGATCAGCGACTGGTTGCCGTCGCGCAGGTCGACGCTGGTCCAGATCGGCGGCTGCTCGATGCGGCGACTGGGCCACTGGCGGTCGGGCAGGTCGACGGCGACGAAGGGGCGGTACTTGGCGGCGGGGTTGTCGAGCATCATGGCGGCATTCTCCCTGGGCGACGGTGCGGCGGAATCAGTGGGCGGTGCAGAAACGATGACGCCCCGACGGGCGCTGGCCAGTCGGGGCGTCGAGACTCGCTTCATATATGATCGCACAGACGACAGCACCTTGGCTGACGCGGGCGACTCGTTGGGCATACATGGCAGTATTGAAGGGGGTGGTGGACATGGTACAACCTCATTTCGACCGGACTCCAGGCGATGCAAGGGGGCATCGCCGCTCGCTGTTCAGGCGCGGGCTGGTAGTCGTAGGTCGAGGCTGTACGCGGTCATGTTCATGCACCTAGAGAATCAAGGTTGAGCCCCGTTGTCAACCTTTTGCACTCAGCGCCTGCCGGCTCAACTGCGCTGGCGATCCAGCAGCGCCTCCATGCGAGAGAGCTGGTCGCGCATCTGACGCACATCGTCTCGCAGGCCGTGCAGCTCCGCGGCCTCGCCCTCCCCGGTCTCCAGCTCGATGGCCAGGCTCTCCTTCTGCATCACATCGAGCACGATGCCGATCATCATGTTCAGGAAGATGAAGGCGTTGAGGAAGATGAAGGTGAGAAAGTAGATCCAGGCGTAGGGGTAGTGCTCCATGGTCGGGTAGAGCACCGCCGTGGCCCAGCTCTCGAAGGTGGCCACCTGGAACAGCGTGAGCATGGCCAGCGAGATATTACCCCAGAGTTTCTCGTCCACGCTGGCGAACAGGAAGCTGCCCAGGGCGCCGTAGATGTAAAAGATGATGAACATCAGCAGCACCACGTAGCCCATGCGCGGGATCGACTTGAACAGCGCGGCGATCAGCATTCGCAGCTCGGGGATCATCGATACCAGACGCAGCACCCGGAAGATGCGCAGCAGGCGGGCCAGCAGCACCATCTCCGAATCATCCAGGGGAATCAGGCTGACGGTGACGATCAGGAAGTCAAAGATGTTCCAGCCCTTGCGGAAGAAGTCGCGCAGGCGCTTCTCGGCGGCCATCCGGATCAGGATCTCCACCAGGAAGAATACCGTCACCGCGACGTCGAGCCACAGCATGACCGCCTGAAACCGGCTGACCTCCTCCTCGTAGGTCTTGGCGCCGATCAGCAACGCAGAAACCACAATGATGGTGATCACCGTGAGCTCGAAGGCCTTGTGGGAGCGCAGCCGCTCGAGGCGGTCGCGCCAGGTCTCGAAACTTGCGCTCACTGCCCCTGCTCCTCCAGGTCCACCTGGCGATAGCCGATCAGGTAGAGCACGGCATCGAGGCCGAGCGTCGAGATCGAGTGGCTGGCCTGGGCGCGCACCAGCGGCTTGGCGCGAAAGGCGATGCCGAGCCCGGCCGCCGCCAGCATCTTGAGGTCGTTGGCGCCGTCGCCCACGGCGATGGTCTGCTCCGGGCTGAGACCCTCGCGGGCGGCGATCTCACGCAGCAGCTCGGCCTTGCGGTCGGCATCGAGGATCGGCTCCCTGACCTCGCCGGTGACCTTGCCGTTCTCGATCAGCAGCTCGTTGGCATGGATCTCGTCGAAGCCGAGTTTCTGCTGCAGGTGGCGGGCGAAGTAGGTGAAGCCGCCGGAGAGGATCGCCGTGCGGTAGCCCAGACGCTTGAGCTGGGCCATCAGACGCTCTACGCCATCCATCAGCGGAAGTGACTCGGCGATCTGGGCCAGCACCGACTCGTCGAGCCCCTTGAGCTTGGCCATGCGTTCGCGAAAGCTCTGCTGGAAGTCGAGCTCGCCGCGCATGGCGCGTTCGGTGATCTCGGCCACCTCGTCGTAGACGCCGTGGCGGCGTGCCAGCTCGTCGATCACCTCGGCCTGGATGAGGGTGGAATCCATGTCGAAGCAGACCAGCCGCCGATGCCGGCGCCAGATCGAATCCTCCTGGATGGCGATGTCCACGCCGTGCATGGCACCCAGTGCCAGCGCCTTCTCGCGCAGGGCATCGAGGTCGATCTCCTCGCCACGCAGCCAGCACTCCACGCAGGCGCCCTGGATGCTGTCACGATCCCGGGGCACGCCGCCGTCCAGCGGTTCGCGCCCGGAGAGGCGGTGGATCAGCTCCACGGTCAGGCCGTGTCCGGCGGTGAGTGCACCCACCTCCGCCAGAATGCCGGCGGGCAGGTGTGGCGCCAGCAGGGTCAGGATCAGCCGCGGCTGGCTGGCCTGGCTGCTCCAGCGCTGGTAGTCCTCGGCGCTGACCTGGATCGCCTGGACGTCGAGGCCCAGGGCATCGCCGGCGGCACTGAGTGCGCCTTCCAGATCGGCCTCGTGGTCGAGACCCACCAGTGCCTCCAGGGAGAGCATGCCGAAGGTCACGCTCTGGTTGATGTCCAGCAGGCGCGCACCGCTCGTCGCCAGGGCCTTGCCCAGGCCGGCCAGTTGGCCCGGGCGAGCCGCGCCGGTGGCGCGGATCAGTACTCGTCGTGTCATCCCGCTATCTCCCGCCGATC
>Ga0207421_10002530_pt1 | contig 22616 bp, 39 predicted proteins | sample SodLakKL_010_SED_4_FD_187542 | JGI IMG/M metagenome (GOLD analysis project Ga0207421, IMG submission 187542) | Alkaline sediment microbial communities from Lake Tanatar, Kulunda Steppe, Russia - 8KL_010_SED (SPAdes) (version 2) | ecosystem: Environmental > Aquatic > Non-marine Saline and...
TTTTTAAGGGGATAATATTATGGATATTTTTGAAATAAATGAAATATTGTCTAATGGATTAGAATTCAATGAAGAAAATGGCAAACCTTATATCACAGCTATATTGTCAGATTGGAGGGGAAACACCGAAGTAAAAATAACTATTGATGATGTTCTTGAATATTATTGTTCAGAAGCTCATAATATTGTTAGCGGTTGCAGAACATTAGCAGGCTATACTGGCGACTGGAGAAATATTGATGAATTAGCAAAAGAATGTATTGAAGCATTTAAGGCTTATGATGTAGAAAAAGTTAGAACAATGGCAAAAGAAAAAGGTTTATCACCAAAGTTTTAAGATATAATCTTTGTTCGCAAAAACAAAAAATATAATTTATATCACTGAACAATAGATAAAACTTTTTAAGGGGATAAAAATGGATAAGGTAGTCAAAGATATTTGGGGAAAAGAAATAAAAATAGGCGATACTGTAACATACGATCACGGTTCAAAACAAAGTAAAGTAACAGTAGTATATCCTGAATATAATTCAGTTGATGTTGTTACTGGTCAGCACTTCGGTGAAGTTACTGATAGTTTTAATATAAAAGATCACCAAGTTGAAAAAATAGAATAATTAAGGGGTTTTCATAATGAAACAGGATAATAATGATGTAACTAATCAGCATATAAGAAAAAATTACGAGAAATTGTTGTCAAATTCTGAATTGTTTTCTTTTTATTTTGGAGTTCCTATATCTGATTTTTGGATAAATATGGCAATCGGATTTGATGTAGTTAAATTCGATGAATGGATAAATCCAAAGGAAAATGAAAGCACAGCAGAAGCTATAAAAAGAAGATATGGACTGCCTGCTTATCAAGTAGTTAAAAATTTGTTATAAAATAATTTTATTCGCAAAAACAAAAAAGTTTTTTTATATCACTGAACAGATTAAAAACTTTTTAAGGGGAAATAAAATGGACTGGATGGGCAAACCTTGTTATGATATTGAAGGCTATGTATCACAATGTGAACCTGTATGTTATGAGTGTGCTACAAGCAGAGAAAAAGAAGAATGCGATCCTATTTTTGCAAGTTCAGAATGGGATTATCAACCACATTGTATAAGATGTGAAAAGGAATTAGATGTAGTTATTATCGACTATGATAGTTTTTAAGTCTTTCGCAAAAATGAAAAATAATGATTAGAATCAGAGCAAGCCCGAAATAAGAAAATTATGTTATTGCTGTAATATTTATTAAAAGAAGTTATGCCTCAAAATACAGCAATAAAAAAAATAGGATTATCGTTTTTTAGAAAATTAAAAGGCTACGAAAGGATGAAAATATGATGAATACAGATTAAAAAAATAAATTAAAAAGATTTTTTTGTAAATAAAATCCTAGCAAAATATATTGAGAATAGGGGCAGTTATTGTCCTGACTGTCCCTATTTTTTTCTTCGCAAAAATAAAAAAAAGTTTTCATAAGAGTAGTTAAAAACTTTATTAAACTTTATTAAGGGGTAAAAAATGAACAAAACAAAGAAAAAAGTCAATAAATATCTTTATGGTTGGAAGTTGTATGTTGATTATGGTCAAGGATGGGAATATGAAATTTTTGAAGATACATTTAGCGGGTATAGGGAAAACAAAAGATTATACAAAGAAAATTGTAACTATCCGCAAAAATGGGTAGAAGCAAGGGTTCCGAATCCTGAATATAAATAATTTACCCCTCGGATAAAAGGGGCAATCATTACCCTGATTGTCCTTTTTATCCCTTTTTCAAGTATCTGGAAGGAAAATAAAATGAGAAGTAGAGAAGAACTTTTATATCTCAATCAAAAAGATATAACAAAAGAAGAGCTTGAAAATCTGTCAGAAATGGAATTAAATATTTGTGATAAATGTGGAGAAATTGATTTGTCAGAAAATTTAATCTGGTTAGAATATACAGAATTTACTGATAAAGAAGATATAAAAACATGTGAATCTTTATTACAAAAAGGATATGTTGCAGTCGATCAAAGTTGTTTTAATAATACAAAAGAACCTGATATTATAATATAAGTAATTTACCCCTTGGAAATAGGGGCAATCATTACCTTGATTGTCCCTTTTCTTTTTATTCGCAAAAATAAAAAAAATAATTTATAACAGTGAACAAAACAAAAACTTTTTTTAAGGGGTTGAACTATGATAAAAGCAGAAGAATTTACTGATAATATATGGGTATATATAGCTCATAAAACAAGAGTAGCAGAAAATCCATATATGGATGATTCCAAAAATATGGATAATTTTTATGTTACTTTATCCAGACAACAAAAAGTAATGTCTCTATATTTTTCACAAGGTAGAGCAATAAAAGAACCGCCAACTCTTGAAAGTATACTAGAGTGTTTAGTAAACGAAGCGATAACAGTAGAAAGTAGCGATGATCTACAAGATTGGGCTGAACAATTAGGATATGATCCTGATGATAAGAAAACAAAAAGAACATATAATATAATAAAAAAACATATTAAAGAATTAAAAAACTTATTAGGGGATGAAAACTATCAAACCTTATTGTATGATGTTGAGTTTTAGTCGCAAAAATAAAAAAAAGTTTTTATAATAGTGAACAAAACAAAAACTTTTTAAGGGGTAAAATAATGACTTCAAGAAAAAATAAATTCAGTTTAGGCAAAGTTGTAGTAACGCAAGGAGCTATGGCTTTAGCCGAACAAGAAAATACTTCTTTTATCCCATATCTTGCTATGCATCAAACTGGAGAATGGGGTGAATTGTGCAAAATTGATAAAAAATTAAATGAAAAGGCTATTGAAAATGAAGGTAATAAAGATAAACAATATAGAGTAATATCAAAATATTATATTAAAAATGATAAAAATAAAACTATATATATAGTAACAGAATGGGATAGATCATTGACTACTATATTATTGCCTATAGAACAAGACAGAAGAGTATTAAGTTAATTTCGCAAAAATAAAAAAAAGTTTTTATAACAGTGAATAAAACAAAAACTTTTTAAGGGGTAAAATAATGGTCAAAACAAAAACACAAAAAGATATATTTTTAGAATTTTTAGCAAAAAGAGGATTTACGGTACATAGCTCTGTATATTCTTTATTATCTCTTGTGCCTCGTTTTAGAGTATCGGCAAGAGGTCGTCACAATCTTATCACTGGTATTGCTGTTTCAATTTTTGAAGGTGTAAATACTGCTGAAGGTGATCTGGGTTGTGTAACCTTTGGATATGAAGCAAGAATAAGAGAAAAAAGATGTAAAAATATTTATCAGGGTTCTATGTTCAAAAAGTCGTTTTGTCCAAAAACAGCAGCAGAAGCAAAAAGAGAATTTATAGATTGGGAAAAAACGACAAGAGAAAAAATAGATAAAATGAAGGTTTTGTTTTAGTTTCGCAAAAATAAAAAAGTTTATTTATAAGAGTAGTTAAAAACTTTATTAAACTTTATTAAGGGGCAAAAGATGGGCGATCCAACAATCGAACAAGCAGCGAATGAGTTAGAACATTATCCAAAAGATGAGGTAATGGATGTTTTCGGAGGGTAAATATCCACTATGGTTATCGGGGGCATAAATGCTCCCGATAACTTTTTATTCGCAAAAATAAAAAAGTTTATTTATAAGAGTAGTAAGAAAAAAAACTTTATAAAACTTTTTCAAGGGGATGCAAAAATGAAGGTAAAAATTGAAAGAACACAAGCAGACAATATTATTAACGATGCCTTGATTGAAGCAAAAAGAAAAGAATTAGAAGCAAAGTACGCAGCAGAAGCAGAAGCAGAAGCAAAAGCAATAAAAACTCACAATGCAATAACACCTCGATGGAAAAAAGGAAAAAGAGCAAGACAAAAAGTGAGTTTAAGATAAAGAATATAGACAATAGGCAATCAGTTATTCTGGTTGCCTATTGTCTTTTCAAGCAGGTCAGCAAAAAAAAAGTTTTTCGCAAAAATAAAAAAGTTTATTTATAAGAGTAGTAAGAAAAAAAACTTTATAAAACTTTTTCAAAGGGGTAAAATATGGATAAGGTAAAGAAAAAAATAATGGAAAAAGCCGCTATCGAGTTCGGTTGGTCAAAACAAAAACCAATTGTATATCTGAATAGGGCAGAAATGATAGCAAAAATGTACCAACTCAAAGGTTGTAAGTTTGCTATGCTTTTTCTTAATACTGATGCTCGGTTATTGAGAAAATCAAAGTATGATAAAACAGATAAAAATACTTATGAAAAAGGTCAAGTCAGAAAAATTTCATATATGAGTATTATGGCTGGTGCTGAATATGAAAATGTAGTAAATAATCAAAGAATAAGAGAAAATCATCCAGAATATTTTGAAGCCGCAGAAAAAGTGTGGGGAAGAAGATTAAATGGGTCGAAAACTGTAATGGAACATGTAAATAAAGATAAAGAATATAATCTTTATTTTCAGGTTATAATACCTACAAAAATCAATCCACACGCACCAAAAACAAAAAGGTTTTTTATTGATAATACAACAGGGGAAAAAATAGATACAAAAACTATTGAATGTTTTATGCCTAAAAAAAGTAAGTCAAAAAGACAGGAAACAGAAAAGGAAATACTATTCAGGACTCCTAAAGTCGAAAATGTTTTGGCTTTGGTTACTGATAAAGTAATATATCAAATAAGAGAAACAATGTCCTAAACTACCCCTTGAGAACAGAGGGCAATCACGACCCTGATTGTCCTCTATTCCTTTTTATATTATTATGGACATATAATATATAAATATACTATTATGATAGTATGTAGATAAAAGAGATAAAAGGTCTTGAATAAATAAGATATTATCTATCCAAAAAGACCAAATAGCTCACCCCCCACCCCTACCCAGAGATCTTCTATACCACCCATAATTCAAATATGGGTTCCCTTAAAAACCGTTTTTTTGACATGAGGAAAATTTGGGTCAAATATTTTTAATATATTTTATTTAATATTTACTATTTTTCACTATATATAGAAGAGCATATTTTTTTTTGGCGGAAAGAACGTGTATATTTATATTTTTCAGTGGATAAGTTGAAATTTGAAAAGTGAATAATTTTTTATATAATTTTTTATAAAATTTATATTCATATAATTGAAAAATAAAATGGATTATGAACAAAAATTAATATTCGAACAATGGGTTAATAGAATTTTTCTTGATCTAGGAATAAAAGGTTGGTCTATAAATTGGATGGACGGGTGTCCAAGTGAAGGAGAATGTGATGTTATTCAAAAAGTTATAAGGATAGGAACAAATGGAACTCTTGACCAATCACGTAAACTCATCTTACATGAAATAGCACATGTTATTATGTGGAATGATTCCTGGTGGCATAAAGAACAATGGAAAAAAACATACAATTCGTTAGAAAAAAAATATTTAATATAAAAAGATTTGCAAGTGAATAATTTTTATTTATAATATAAAAAGTTTTAAGAGATTATAATATTATGACTAACCATATTCATACTTATATCACTTTTTCTACACAAGAGAGATTGGATAATATTTGTAAGAGATGGCGTATAAAATGGCAGTTGAATAAAAACACAAATAAATTTCAATTTAAAATAGAATATATAATCACAAAATATATTTCTAAAACTATTGAATCAGAAGGAAAAGAGATTAATGATGTGATAAACAAAGTTTTAGACGAATTTGATAAATTAAATAAAAATAACATATTAAGATAAGAAAGTTATAAGTTATGAGTATTTTAGATATTTCAATTTTATTATATATGTTGATAGGACTAATATTCGGAATAATAGTTGCAGCAAAATTTATAAAAGAAAAATTAGAAGAAGTTAAACAAGGTAAGCTCCAATTATGTGATGATACAGATAAGGATTTATGGATAATTGATTTATGGTTGATTGCTAGTCTTAAAATCGTGTTTTGTATATTTTTATGGATTGCTTATATTTTCATAAATCCATTATTAAAGAAATATAAAAAAACATATAAAAATAAAATAGAAAATAAAAATTAAAAGGACGTAGTTATGCAATTTACAAAGAAAACAAATATAATTGAGGCAGTAAGATGGTTTTCTCATGGTGATCATCCAAAAGTTCAACGCTTAGAGACTCCTTTTCATGCTTGTTCTTTTTGCCATAGGGCATCTGAAGAACATGGGATCATAAGAAACATAAAAGATATGGGTGATGTAGTATTAAAGGAGAATATAATAATTTGTCCTGGTGATTATATCGTTTCACAGGATGGATATCCAGAACTTTGTTCATACCATCCAGACAAATTTGAAAAAAAGTATGTTCCTGTTTTTGTATCAGATAATCAGGATTATTCAGAGAATGAAAAGAAATAAATAAGAAAATAAAATTAAAGGAGATATATTATGAGTGCATTTGAATTATATTGGATTTTAAGATTAGATTCGATAAGTAGTTTTTTTATTGGTTCTGGAGTTTTTCTTTTAATAGTTCCAGTATTTTGTTTTATTATATATACGATGATAGCATCAAATGATATATTTTGTTGTTGTAATAAAGAAGAAGAGGATCAAAAAAAGAATAAGAATTTTTTAAAGAGAATTGCGATATCAACGCTTATTATAGGAATAGTTTTTAGTATTATTTCTGTTTTTGTTCCTACTACTAAAGAAGCGATATTGATATATTCAGTTCCACCTATTGTAAATAATGAGAGAGTTAAGGAATTGCCTAATCAATTATTAGATTATATTGACCATCATTTACATATAGACATAAGGGATATAAACACAAAGGAAAGTGAATAAAGAGAAAAGAAATATTATTTTTCCGCGAAAAAAGTTTTTTTGTCACATATATTTAAGTTTTTAGAGGAAGTTTAATTATGGATATTGATAATAACAAATTTAATTGGAAACCTAAGATAGGTGATTGGTTTATATTAAAGAAATCTTATTGTAAGAGCAATAGTTGTTCTACATCTTTTCTTTGTTATAAATGTTTAAATAAATCTGAAAGGCATGTAATTAGTGGTAAATTTGAAGATGAAGATTATTTTTTTGATGGGAATTGGTTTATATCTCCTCATGATCCATTTAATTTAACAACTATTTGTAAGGTTTTAACTACAGATAAATCTAAGGTAAATAGACATTATAATATTTATCATATTTCAGATGCTATTTATATTGGTCGTGAGAATGATAATTTTTCTCATGTTCATCCTGATAGTGCATCAAGGGGTAAAGCATTAAAATATTTCAGGTTAAATATATTAGGTATGGGTTTGCGTAAATTTGCAGATTATATGGGGATTAGTCCTGTTCATTTATCTGACATTGAACATGGTCGAGAAATTAAAAGAGATTTAAAGGATTATAATACAAAATAAAAGAATATTACATTGGCCATAAATAAAAATAAAATTTAAAAAATTTTCGGGAAAATTTAACCAAAAAAAAATTTATGGAAAGGTTTTTCGATGAAAGAAGAAATAATTTGTATAATAATAATTACTATTACTGTATTCTTGGGATTTGCATTAGGATTTACAACAATGGAGTTAATTTTCGGGAATAAACAAGACATATCCGAAGATAAAATTAAGAATGAAATTAAAGAACAAATAATAGAAAATGGTCATATTTATTATGACAATCAATTTTACTATTTAGTAGAACATAAAGTAGGAGAAAACAATGTACAACATAAATAAAGATGAATCTAAAAAAAGCAATAAAACATTAAAAGACGTTCGAGAAGAAAAAGAAAAAAAATATAAAACTTCAAAAAATACTTTTGATGATTTTCCTATAGGGACAAGAGTTAAAATAATAACACCTATGGAAGATTTTACTTTTTTTTATGAAGAAGAAGGAACAGTTATTGAAAATAAATATAGATATTTAGGAATAAAAGTAGAATTCGATACTCCTAGAAAATATGAAGATGGGACAGAGTTAAAATATTTTAATTTTCAACCTGAATCATTGTATGTTTTGGAAAAACCTTCAAATAAAAAAATAAAAAATAAACATAATATAGATGGAATTCCGATAAAAAATAAAATAGATATGACAAAAGAAGAAATATTAGAAGAAGAGATAGAAAATTTAAAAAATTATATTGAATTACAGGATAAAATAATTTCTCAGTTATCTAAACATCCACAAGTAAAAAAAGATATTGAAGATTGGTGGGATAATTTACCTAAAGCTAATTTACCAGAAGATACTTGGAAGTGGTAGATGAAAACAAAATATCATAAATTAATAGATAAAATACTTTTAATAATTTTAGGTTTTATTATTGGCGTATATTGTATGTCAATAATATTTATGATGATAAAAAACCAAGAAGTAAAGCAAGGGTGGTTTCGACACAATAATATTATTTATGAAGTTATTGAATATGATAGATTAGAAATTCCATAAAAAAAATTTTAAATAAAAAAGGAGAATAAAGATGAAAAATAGATTAATTACGTTTTTTTTATTTAGTGTAATCATGATGGGGTGTAATGGTGATTTTGATTTTACTCCACCAGATCCAGATCCAGTAGGTCCAGATCCTGAACCTTCTATAATAGAGGTGGGATATGTCGAAATTGATATCCATTGGTGCAATCATTTATATGATTCAAATTCACCTATACATTCTGGTAATATATTAATGATTAACAAAGAAAATAATGTTCCTGCCTTATGTAATGCTAATTTAGATTTAGAAACAGCTAAATTTACTTGGAAACCTACTTCATTTGATGTTGGAGAATATAAAATCCAAGCAATAAATGATGAATTTAAAATAAATGACGCTATAAGTCAATTAGATCTTCAAACTATAACAATATCTAGAGCTGGGGCTGTCAGACCTGCTTTAAAAGATGTATCTAATGTATGGTTAAAAGGTAATTTTAATTTTCTTAAATATGCTGAATGGATTAATAAAAGAAGAGCATATTCACATTCTACTAATAGAATTGAATGGATATTTGAAGATGGAGAATGGATTGCTATCCATCCAGATTCAGAACAAGATTAAGTTAACTTAAACAAAATTAAATGGGGGCGATTATGTTTTTTAAAAAACTTTCTATATTATTTTTAATTGTATTTTTATTATCACAAATAAATTATATTAATGCAAGAGGTTGGTTATTAAATCCCGTAGGAGAAAATGAATATCATGCTGTAGAAATAACAGGTATTGAAGATATCAGACATATCGGCATTGACCTTAATATACATGGTCAAGTAGTAGGATATACTAGAGGAAGAATAGGAGGACTCCATGCTTATTATCAAGGTTTTCTATGGTCTGAATCTGACGGAATAGAATATATACAACATTCAAAAGCTGCTGTAGCAAGAAGTATTAACGATTATGGAAATATTGTCGGAGATAGTTTCTACCATCCATATTCAACAGGTAATGCATTTTTTATAGAAGATGGTGAATTAAATATTATTTGTGATTATGGGCATGCAAGTGCTATAAATAATAATAATAATATTGCTGGTAAATGTAGGCATTCTTCTAGAATATTATGGAATTATTCTGAAAATGATTGGAAAATGCAGATGGAAGATCCTAACGATAATTATTTTTACATAAGAGATATAAATGAAAATAATTACCTAGTTGGATCATTTCAAAGTCAAGCATTTGTAGCATCTATATTATATAATGGTGAAATGACAAGTATAGGAGTTTTACCTGGAGATCATCATAGTATGCCTAGAAGTATTAATAATCACAATGAAGTTGTAGGTTGGTCAAGAATAGTTAGTAGAGGTGGAGATTATGCATTTATATGGGATGAAGAATCTGGTATAAGAAAATTGTTATCAGATGGTAATTTTGCAAATGCTTATGGTTTAAATGATAATAGTATTGCTGTTGGATCTATGGGTCCCTCAACAGGTGTACATAATAGAAAAGCTGTCATGTGGGAAGATGAAGAAACTATATATGATTTAAATGACCTAGTAAATAATTTACCCTCTAGCATAACATTAAGATATGCTATTGCTATTAATAACAATAATCAAATTCTTGCTTATAGTAATTGTAATATCACTGACTTTCCTGGGATACCTGGTGACTTTAATAGAGATTATGTTGTAAACACATTAGATTTTGCTATATTAGCTAAACATTGGCTTAAAGAAGATTGTGATAGTGATGAATGTAATATGGTAGATATGACAGGTTCAGGAGATGTTAATATTGGAGATTTATCAATATTTTTAAATAATTGGCTTACAAATTTAAATAACTATGAAAATTAATTATTTTATTTTAAATATTTCACTTTATATTTTAAAGGATGTTTTTTATTAAGCATCCTTTTTTTTTGTTGCAAGTGAACTTAGTTTAAGTAATATATAGAAAGACTTATAAAACTATTTAATTTCACAAATATTATGATAAACAAAAATATTATTGGATATGGTGATAGCGAAAATTTATTAAAAGATGTAGAAAATAATTTCATTCATTTAATTTTTACATCTCCACCTTATTTTAATGCTCGTCCTGAATATTCTATTTATGATAATTATAATATCTATTTAAATAAGATGCAAAGTATCATAAAAGAATGTCATAGAGTTTTAAAAGAAGGTAGATTTTTTGCTGTTAATTCATCTCCTATATTAATACCTAGGAAAGACAGAAATCATTCGTCAAAAAGATTTCCTATTCCATTTGATCTTCATAATATTATAATGAGTGAGGGTTTTGATTTTATAGAGGATATTATTTGGGTCAAACCAGATGGATCTGCTAAAGGAAGAAATAGAAATTTTGATCAAAAGAGATTGCCTTTAACATACAAAACTAATCCTATAACTGAATATATTTTTGTATATAGAAAAAGAACAGATAATTTAATAGATTGGAATATAAAAAACGATACAACTGATAATCAAAAATCTAGTTCTTTAATAGAAGATAGTTATGAGAGAACGAATGTGTGGAAAATTACTCCTGCTAAACATAAAAAACATCCTGCCATTTTTCCATTAGAACTAGCTTCTAATATTATTAAATATTATTCTTTTAAAGATGATATAGTTTTAGACCCTTTTGCAGGAATAGGAACAGTTGGTCATGCTTGTTCTCTTTTAGATAGAAAATTTATTTTATTTGAAAAGAAAAAAAGATATATAGAAGAAATAATTAATAGTTTTACAGATATTTTTTACGATAATATTACTTATCTAAATTGTTAAATACAATATACAAAAATTAAGGAGTGCTATCAATGGAAAATGATTATTTAATGATTTATTTAATAATTTTAATGGTTCTTAGTATTTTTTATACAATAATAATCTTAGGATTAGGGAAGTTATTATCATATTATAAACGAGAAAAGGATCAATTAGAAAATGATATTAGATGGTTATTAAGAACTTTGAAATATCCTTTAACTTCAACTAGAAATTTTAATGAAGAAGATAGATTAAAAGATATTAAAAATAAAGTAGATTTTTATGAATAAAACAAATATATCTTGGACTGATTATACTTTTAACCCTATTATTGGTTGTTCTAGGGGTTGTAGATATTGCTATGCTTGTGATTTACATACTAAAAGACATAAAGCTTATATAAATGGATCTAATTTACCTATTCAATATTCTAAGTCTTTTGATAATATTCAGTTTTTTCCTGAGCGATTAATACAACCATTTAAAGTTAAAAAGCCGTCAAAAATATTTATTTGTTCTATGGGAGATATTTTTGATAAAAATGTAAAGCAGGAATGGATTGATAAAATAATGGCTGTAATTTTTTTAAATCCTAGACATACATTTCAAATATTAACTAAACAACCAGAAAGAATGGAAAAGTATATAAATGGGATAGAAAAGGAATTTAAGGAACGAATAGAGCCTCATCTTATAAAAAAAACAAATAGAGAAACCAATTGGCCTTTATCTAATTTGCATATTGGCGTAACTGTAACAAATTCTAGTGAATGGATACGAAGAGTAAATATTCTTAGAGATTGTAATTCTTATATTAAATTTGTAAGTATGGAGCCTATGTTAGAAGATATTAACATGTTCCCTTATTTAAGAGAAATAGATTGGATAATATTAGGTGGTCAGACAGGTAAAGATGTTGTAGAATTGAAGTATGAATGGGTTAAGAATGTAATAGACCAGTGTCGAAATGCAAATGTTTCTTTATTTTTTAAACAATGGAACAAATCAAAGGAATGTCTTTTTGATGGTAAAGAAATTAAAGAATTTCCAGTTTAAAATTATTCTTTTTTTAAATCTTTATAATCATCGATATTTTTAATTTTTTTAATATTTTTCACAAAATGATAATTAGAAATGATTTTTATAGATTTATTTTTATATTTTCTCATATCATATGTTCTTAAGTCTTCTACATCTAACTCAAATCCATTCTCTGCCATTATCTTCCTAAGTTCTGATGAGAGTGCCCAACCTCCCTTATCAACTCTTAGACCGTATTCTGAGGCATTTTGAATGAAATATGCAGCGACATCACAGATTCTTTTTATTCTATCTTTTTCTTTCATAAGTTATATTATAACATTTTTATTATCACTTTATAAACTATAAAAAGGTATATAGTTAAATATCTTGAATATTTATATATTAAATAGGATAAAAATTATGAATTGGTATAAAAAAAAATCTAATACTTTAAATACTTTAAATCCAACAGGTGGATTATTTGAAGAATATGATCCATCAGTAAGAGCATCACTGCCATTAGGAGACAATATAACAACATTAGATAAAACAATGAAAAGATCTCCTAATGAAATAATAACAATTTATAGAGGTATTCCTTTAGGAGTACAAGAGGAAATTGTACCAGGAGATTACATTACAACTAACAAACAATTAGCTAAAGACTATGCAGGTACAGGAAAAGTTATATCCAAACGAGTAAAACTATCAGATATTTTAGATGAAAAAGATGAACCTCTTGGAGAAGAATATATTTATAGACCACAATATTAATTATATATATAAAAAAATAACATGAATTGGTACATAAAACAAATATTTGCACAATTATCTACAGGATTCGAAAATTATCTTAGAAACAACCTACAAGTTTCTGATGATATAATTGAATACATTTTTTCTTTAGATGAGAAAACTGCTAAATTTATTGCTAATGAAATAAGAAAAAACCCTTCTTTAACATTAGAAGATATTAAACAAATAAACATTCCTCAAGAAGAAAATCCATATTTACCAAATGAAATACAACTAGCTGAAAGATTTGGAAGAATAGAAGATTCTAATGTTAATTTTTACAAATGGATACTTGTAAATTTAAGAAAATTAAGAAAAGGTTTATTTAATAAAGATGAACGTGGGCGAATGGTTTATCCTTCTAATCATATCAATTTAGATCAAAATGATCATTATATGTATGAATTATTAGTTTCTAAAATAGGAGAGATAAGAGACTGGGTTAGAAATACTAATGTAGATATTGCTTCTTTTTCTCCAGATCAAGCTATAAAAATGTCAGATGAATGGCATAAAGCTGTTGCTGGAGAGGGAGAGGGAGTAACTTATGAACCTACTAATCCAGATAATATTGTATATGGTCCAGAATGGAAAAATCCAAAATTTAATGGATGGACAGTGCAAAAAATAACTTCAGAAAATGATTTATTAGCTGAAGGTCATAAAATGAATCATTGTGTAAAATCTTATTATAAGGATGTTATTAGTGGTTTGAGTATTATTTATTCTTTAAGAGATCCATCAAATAATCCTCATGTAACAATAGAAGTGCAAGGAGAAAAAGCTTATCGAGACGATCCTGAATTAGGAGGCGTTGTTGATATGAGAGGTAATTCTAATCAAAAACCGAAAGAAGAATATCGTCCAATGATAAAAGAATGGTTATCAAACGAGGGAGAAAATCAAGGAATAAGTACTAAAGTAAATACTTTTGAAGAAGTAGATGAGGGAGTTTATGAATATCCATCCCATGTATCAGATTATAATGATTTAATGGAAAAAATAATAAGTCAAGAAACTGATGAATATGGTTTGGAATATATATTTGACATTGATATGGATATTTTGATTAATGAACTACTATATAGTTATCAATCAGCATCAATTGGAGATCGAAAATCTTATCGTGGAGATTTAACAGAATCTCCTCCACTTATTGTAGATGTTGCTATGGCAACTGATTTAGGTTTATCTTATTTTCCACAAAATAAAAAAGAACTTGATAAAAATAAAGAACAATTAAAAAATTTAAAAACGCAAACAAATTGGGAAAATATTAGATTTTTACAAAATTGGGCATATAAAAACTTAGATGAATTATACGAAGAATTACACAATAATATAGTATACTATGATTTTCCTCAAGAAGAAGATTATGAAACAACAGAAGAATATGAAGAATCTGTAAATAACTATCATGAAATGATGTCAGAAGAAATTGATGAACAAATCAAAGAATATTATAAAGGGGGTTTTGCTTTTGATATTCTTGATATGATAAAAGAATATCAGCAAGAAGGTATTTTACCGACAAGTGAAGAATTGCAATCAATAGATAAATCTGAAAAAACAGTAACTGCTAGTAGAAATTGGTATAAAATATCACAAAAAGATAAAATATTAGTTTATCGTGGGGGAGAATTCCCCAAAGATAGATTACCTTGGTTCACAGAAGATCCAGTTGAAGCTTCTAAATATGGAACAGTTAAACCTTATTATATAGAAACCTCTAATCCAATAGATATTAAAGGAGGTTTCTCAGCATCTAATTTAAGAGAAAAAGGATATGATGCAGTTAGAATAATAAATCCCATGTCTAAAGAAGGCTTGTATGATAAACAACAACCACAGTGGATTCCCTTGTATTTATCTTTAATACAGCCTGCTTAAAATTATAATAAAAAATATTTTTTTAAAAGATATAAAATAGGTGGTGTTAATGAATTGGTATAAAAAAGCTAAAAATATGAATAAACAAGAAGAATTTTTTGTTAAAAGAACTAATGAACATATTGATAAAGTAAAAGAAAATGCAGAAAAAATTGTTAAAGAATTTCCTGAATTTTCTGAATTATTAGATAAAGTAAAAGAACATGATTCAAGTAAGTTTAAAGAACCTGAAAGAACGCCTTATATTTCAATTACTTGGCGAAAAAAGATAAATAATGATAATAATTTATCTAAGAAAGAGAAAGAAAAAGAATTAGAAAAATTACCAGACGAAAAAAAAGAAAATGAAATTACATTATATCATATAAAAAATAATTCTCATCATCCTGAATATCATTTAAAAGATAAAGATGAAGCAAATATAAGTGCAGAAGATAGAGATAAATCAGACAAATGTGTAGATGCATCTTTAATGCCAGATATAGATATTGCTGAAATGGTATCTGATTGGCAAGCAGTTTCGGATGAACTTCAAAAAAATACAGCAAGAGAATGGTTTAACAAACAAAAAGATACTAGATGGAAATTTAGTAAGGAACAAGAAAAATTAATTGACAAATTATTAAAAGTATTTGAATAGAAATTTTTGAAAGAATAAAATTATGAATTGGTATAAAATATCTCAAAATACTGATATAAATAATGAAATAAAAAATATTATAAAATATTTTAATGATAATGAATATGATCTAGCAAGTGGGAATTGTGGACAATTTGCTATTGCATTAGGTTTATATTTTAATGATTATAATCCTATACTAGTAATAGCTACTGACCTAGATGAAGGAGAAAAACTAGATTTTGATTTTGAAGGACACATTTATCATGTGGCTATAGAAATTAATAATGTTTTATATGACTATAGAGGAATGATAACACAAGAAGATATGGCAAAATTTGTATTTGAAGTTTATGGGAATCCAAAAGCACATTTAAGTTTTATTTCTATAGATAATTCTTCTATAGAATTTATAAAACAAAATACGAATTGGGATAATTCTTATAAAACATTTTTAAACGTTATAAATAATATTGAAAATAATATTTTTTGGGGATATAAAATAGTAGGGTACGATCCAGAATTAAAACAATTTTATTCTATATATGATAAATCAGTTTATGATTTAAAAATAAATAATGTATATAAAAATGATAATGGTATTTATCTAGGAACTAGTAAAGAATTTTGTTTAAATTATTATTCTTGTGGGACAGAAGAACATCATGATGAGTATCTTTTATCATTTCAATATGAGCAAACAGATTTAATATCAGGAGATCCATATTCAGAAAGTGGGGAAATTTCAGTAAGTAAATGTATTTTAAAAGATATGGAAAAAATAGATAAAGAAGAATGGTGTTAAAAAATGAATTGGTATAAAATAGCAAATATTGAATTTTCTCCAGAATACAGATATGGTCAATATATGAGATTTGACATAATGTTAGGCAATACTTCTATAGGACATGTTTCATATAGATATGAAGATGGAGTAATATATATAGATATGATACAAATAATAGATCAAACACAAAGAAGAAAAGGATATGCTTCTCAAGCAATTAAATATCTGATGAATAAATATAATACAAATATTGTTAAACCAACAGAAGATGGATTCACTGATGAAGGAAAAGATTTATTTGATAGTTTAGGTTTAATCTAATATTAATAATTAATTTTAAATAATATAAATAAAAATTTTACAAATAATACAAAAGATAGAGTTACATTAAAATTATTATGAACTGGTATAAAATAGCACAACAAGGTTTATTATTTTACCCATGGGGTGGTCGTTATAACAAACAACGAGTTGATCCTATATCATATGATCAAAATCAACAACCTATATATCAATGTCATTATTGTAAATCTGAGATAAGAGAACCTGATGAAAATGTATTATGGTATACTGATGAATCATTATATCGACAATATGATGTAAAATTTAATACTGAAGAAGTTAAAAAAGGTTTATTAGGGATAAGACAATATTTATTACCTATTTATGAAAATTTTAAACAAGATGTAGAAAGAATTTTAAGAGATGAAGAATTAGATGAATGGGAATTAAGGATGAGATATGGCAGATTAGAATATCAATGTCCTCAATTGCCAGATATAATAAATCAATATTCTTCATTACAAGATTTTGCGAGTTATATACAGGGACATTATGGAGATGGGACTATGATGTCTTTAATAAGAAAACAACCAATGGAAATTGATGGAGGAAGTTTAAATAGGATTGAAAACTTTTTACAAAACCCTGAAACAGAAATAAATAAAATATCAACATATCTACAGGATTCTGAACAAATTTCAATTCCATTAATGGCTCCAATTTGTCCAGATTGTAGTGAAGATCTTGAAAAGTGTGAAAGTTGTAATGAAGTAATATTGCAAGGAGAAAAATATTATTCTCCAGATGAACAAAGTATTTATTGTCAAAAATGTGTAGATCAGGGAATGGTAGATGTATGTGGGCATTGCGGTTTTGTATCTTATTCTGATGATATGGTTTTTAGCAGTAATTATGGTTTAGTATGTAGAGAATGTATTTATGAAATTTCAGGTGATTATAAAGAATGGGCAAATGAAACAATTAAAGAAATAGATACTCCAACAGGATCTAGTTTGCCGTTTTCAAAACAAGAATTAAGTTCTTTATATAATTTTACAAATAAGTATATTGAAAAATATGGAGATAGAATATTTTATGATAAGGAATGGGGTAGATTTAATTATTTAGCTAGAAAAGCTAGATTGCCAGAAATTTGTTTTAATTTTCTAGAAGAATTTGCAAGGATAAAAGAATTAGAAGATAAAGAGGGAGAAACATTTTATGCTACACCTAGGGTGTTGTTAGAGGATCTTTCTGATATAATAGATTCGCAAAAATATATAGAACAAAAATATCCTCAAATTAAAAATTATATTGATATTCCTTATGATATAGATATAGAAGATAATTATGATATGTCAGTTCTAGGTTTTACAGTAACAATAACACCATCTAAGGAATTCTTTGAATATGCACAAAATAAATTTGAAGATATAGATGTATATAAAGCTTGGAATATAATGAGTGGAACTCCTCATCACCCAGGAACCTTAGCATATGCAAGATGTGGTTTTGATGAGAATACTTTAGTAGTAAATAATTTACAGAGAGATGCAGATTCTGATTTTCTGTTAGATAAAGGATATGGAACAGAATATCTTGAATTCGCTAAATGGATGGATAAATCTACAAAATATTGGGATGTTTTTTTATTAGATATTATAAAGTCAATGTGTAAAAAAAGAAATATAGAAGGTTATCTTACAACATTTGATCAACAAAAAGCAAGATGGGGAAGATTACCAATACATAAAGCAAGAAAAACATATGAAAAAGTTCCTAAATTGATGGGTTTTGATCTTGAAGAAAGTGATGCAGACTACATAACAGAATGTCCAGTATCAATAGATGGTGAAATGTATAGAATAGCTGATTTGTTAAAAAAAATAAGAAAAAAAATATAATAAAATAATTATGAATTGGTATAAAATATCACAACAAGATGACTTATGGGATAAAATAAAAAAATATGGTCCACATGGAGAAAGTGAAGAACTAGCAATAAAAGATATAATGGAAAAAATGAATTTATCAAGAGATGAAGCAATAAAATATTTTAATGAAAATGATTTTCTATCTGATTTTTACAGAAGAGATGCGTTTGTTAAAAATTATGGGTGGGGAACTCCAACAAAAGAAGCTATAGAAAAAATAAAACAATTTGTAAGAAATGATACAATATTAGAAATAGGTTCAGGATCTGGATTATGGGCAAAACTATTAAAAGATGAAGGATTAAACATAATAGCTACAAATAAGCCTTTTGAAAAAAAAGAAGATTATAAAACAAAATTTACTGACGTGCAAGAATTAAATCATTTAAGAGCTATTCAGAAATATGGATATCATAATGTATTAATGATATCTTGGCCTTTATATGATGATCCAATGGCTTATGAATCTTTAAAGGATTTTCAAGGAAATAAATTAATATTTATAGGTGAAGAACAAGGAGGCTGTACTGGATGTGATAATTTTTTTGATTTATTAAATCAAGAATGGAAATTATATGAAACTATAAATTTACCTAATTGGTATGGTATCTATGATTCATTGCTTTTATTTGTGAGAAAATAATATGAATTGGTATAAAATAGCACAACAAGACACTATTGAAATAAAAGACTATAGAACTGATGTCCCAGGTATAGAACGAGATAGAGATGATGTAGGTGGATATCTAGGAATTGGACATACGCCTTTATATCTCTATGAGGAAGAACCAGAAGAACCTAATTATGCTTGGGTTTATATAGATGGAGATATTGATATTGAAAAATTAGATGGTGAATCTTCTTTTTGGGAACAAGGGCATGGAGATGTTGAAAGATGGGATGGGTTTAAATGGAGTAGGCTTTTTAAAGGAAGATATGACCCATCAACAGGTAAAATATCAATTGTTCCTCCTACAGGAATAGCAAGATATAGACCTGTTCCTGATTTTATTATAAGAGAATTAAAAAGGAAATTTCCAAAATCTCAATCAATACATGTATTTAGTAAATCATATAAAAATATAAAATTTTAAACTTAGAATAAAAGGATAATTTTATGAATTGGTATAAAATAGCACAAACACATAGAGGGCGTTGGGGGGATATGCAATCTGATGAATATAGATCTCATCAAGATGCGACACAGGAACGCTATCAAGATTATGAAGTTATAAGTGGTGAACATATAAAAACTTTACATGAATTTTTTAGACAAGGTAGATTTAGTGATTTTGATAACTATGTTCAAAAATTAAAAGATGAAGGTTTTAGTCAAAGAAATATAGATGCTATGATTGGAAGTGCAACTAGAGGAAAAGTTCCTTCTATAATTTCTTAACTAATATGTCTTCCACAAATATAAAAAACTTTATATATTATTTTATAATAATTTTTCTTTTTATTCATCTAAATTGTAATAATAATTTTTATAATAATAAAAATATTATAGTTGATGAAGAAATTTATTTTAATAATGAAATAACTAATCGAATAAATTCCCTACCTGAAGAATATAAAAAAATTATTCAAGATAGCCCAGTCTCCATTATAATGTTATCTGCTGAAAAATTCTATGATAAATTTTTATATGATTTTGATTTAGGTGAGAATGTTAGTGGACTTTTTTCTCATAATCATTATAATGATAATTTTCCCAATCCTTTTATATATATTAATAAAGATGTATGCGATGAAGTTCTTATGTTAATTTATTTTCATGAGCTTGGTCATTATGATTGTTATATCAATAATTGTATTTGTTTTAGAAACGCAGATTATATTTTAATGGAAATTCATGCTTATTCAAAAGAACTAAAATATTCTATGATACATAATTTAGATGATATTTTTATTTTATCATATGAAAATATAATACAAATATCTAATAGAGATCCAAATGATACAAGTAAACATAATTATCATTTTTTTGCTTGCAAAATGATGATACAAGATGAAGGTTGGACAAAAATTCAAAATTATTATTATTCTTTAAAATATCAACAAGGAGTTGATATAGGAATATATAAATAATTTAAATATAAAATATATTAAATAATGGAGGTGTTAATATGATAATAAAATATGATGAGGAATTTCCAGACAAATTTGAAAAACATAGTCATTATTGTAGAATTTGTGGAGAATATGTCAATAAAGGTGATGATATTCATAAATGTTCTCAAGATAAATTAGATAATATAATAGAAAATCAAGATATACTATCATATACTAATAGTTTAGATGATGCTTTTGCTACTATAGAGAATATGCTAGATACTGATTTTTATAATCTAGACGAAGAGGGATTTTAGCTAATATCAAAAAGCATCATTTGTCCTTCACAATCTTCATTATCGTTTTTTTGAACATTTTTATTATTATCTGACACACATGTTAGATAAGAACAATCTATTTTTACCTCTATAATTGTTTTTATTAAATTTCCGCAACAATCACATTTACATTCAATAGATTCTGATCCTTCTTCAAATCCCCAATATTCAAATTCTTTTTCTATCAAAAAATCCAATTCAGTTATTTTACTTTTACATATTGGACATTTTATATCTTCGATATTATAGTATCGAGTATAATTTTTCATATTATTTCCTTTCTATTTATTTTTAAATATATCATTATTTTCTACACCTTTTTGAATAAATATTTTATCTTCTGGATGATGGTATTTTTTTGGTTTTTCTAAAAAGATATCTTGTTGTTCTTCTTCTATAACTTTGCTTAATCTTTTCTTTGTCACTTTACAATATTCTTCTGACATATCTATTCCAATATATTTTCTACCTAACATTTTAGCTGCTACACCTGTTGTTCCTGCTCCGTTAAATGGGTCCATTATAACAGAATTTTTCCATGAAAAAAGTTTTGCACAACGCCATGGTAATTGTAATGGGAACATAGCGGGATGATTATATTTTTTTATCATATCAGTTTCTGGTGCAAAATCCCATAATCCTAATGACCAATCTATAAATTCACTGTTATTTAAATCACTTTCTCCTTTTTCTTGTAATTTTCTTGTTTCTTTTGCAAAAATTAATATAAATTCAAATGGTCTAGGAAGAGATGGGCATGAAGGTGATTTAAAGCTTCCCCAAGCTGTTCTATTTGCAGTATTTCTTTTATTCCATAAAATTGTAGTATAAAATAAATATCCTATTTCATTTGTCATAAATTGAATTATATCTGAATGAGTGGGGATCATCCCATTTTTTCCATCTCCGATATTAATTATAACTCTTCCACCTTTTTTAACCTTTTTATAAATAGTAGAAAAAATGTTTTTTAACCACTCTATATACTCTTTATGGTCTTTATTATCATTATAAGTATCATACTTATTTGTATTAAATTTATTATTTCCTAAATCAACATTATAAGGTGGTGAAGTAATAACTAAATCAACATAATTATCTGGAATTAATGGTAAAACTTTTTCACATTTTTCATTAATAATAACTATATCTTTGTTAAAATCTATATTCATAATTGAAATTCCTTAAAAATATAAAATCAATGATAATATATTTTTTGTCACTTTTCTCATTTAAAAAAGGATATGCTTTTAATATATCGAATAAAATAAAAGAATAATCTTAATAATATAATTAAAGAATAGAAGATTAATAAATAATGAACAATTTAGAACGAGAACAGACAAATAAACTTTATAATAAAATAGATTATCTCAAAAAGAACTCTTAAAAGGGTATTTAATAATGACTATAGATTATATATATGATAAAGAAGATTTAAAAGCTATAGAAGACGATATGGCAGGTGAGTACGAGCTTGCTAATGATATTAATGGTGAAGGAGCAGATTTTGAGCCTATAGGTTACGACAGCGAGTGGGGTCGAACTGAGTTTACAGGCAGCTTTGACGGGCAAGGGCACGAAATAGAAGGCTTGGTTATGACTATGCCTTGGGGAGATCATAGTTATATCGGTCTGTTTGCATATTTAGATACAGGTGGTATTATAGAGAATTTAG
>Ga0207421_10002531_pt1 | contig 22611 bp, 23 predicted proteins | sample SodLakKL_010_SED_4_FD_187542 | JGI IMG/M metagenome (GOLD analysis project Ga0207421, IMG submission 187542) | Alkaline sediment microbial communities from Lake Tanatar, Kulunda Steppe, Russia - 8KL_010_SED (SPAdes) (version 2) | ecosystem: Environmental > Aquatic > Non-marine Saline and...
CAAGCCTACAGGGAGGTATTCACGGCGTCCCCCCGACAGGGCTGCGCCCTCCACTGGGATCCACCCCAACCCGACAGGGCTGCGCCCTCCGCTGGGATCCACCGAAGTCAGCCGCCGGTCATGGACATGAAGCGGACGATTTTGTCGGGGTTTTCGCGGAATTCGTGGCGCTCGGGCTTCAGGGCGATGGCTTCGCGGATCGCGTCTTCGATGTCCGCATCCGAGCAGCCGGCGCGCAGGCGCGGCCGCAACGCCAGCTTGTGCTCGTCGCCCAGGCAGGTGTAGATGGTGCCGTCCACCGATAGACGCACGCGGTTGCAGGTGCCGCAAAAGTGCTGCGAGATCGGGGTGATGAAGCCGATGTGCAGGTCGGTCCCGGCCACCTGGACATAGCGGGCGGGGCCGCCGCCCGGCATCACGCCGGGGACCAGGTCGAAACGCTGTGCGAGCCGCGCCTTGACGTCCTGCAGGTCGACGAAATGGCCGGTCGCCTTGCGCCCGGTGTCGCCCATGGGCATGGTTTCGATGAAGCGCAGGGTGAAGCCGTGTTCCAGGCAGAAGTCGACCATGTCCTCGACTTCGCCATCGTTGATCCCGCCGATCATCACCATGTTGATCTTGATCGGCTTGAATCCGGCGGCCTTGGAGGCCATCAGGCCGTCCAGCACCTTTTGCAGCTTGCCGCCGGTGATTTCCTTGAAGACCTCCGGTTTCAGGGAGTCCAGGCTCACGTTGATGCGCCGGACGCCGGCATCGAAGAGTTCCTGAGCGTGGCGGGCCATGCGCGTGGCGTTGGTCGACAGCGAGATGTCGTTGACGCCGGGAAGAACGGCGAGGCGCCGGGCCAGTACCGGCAGGTCTTTGCGCACCAGGGGTTCGCCCCCGGTCAGCCGGATGCGGCGGGTACCCAGGCGCCCGAAGGCCGCGACCACGCGTTCGATCTCCTCGAAGCTCAACCAGTGCTCCGGGATCTCGAAATCCTTGAAGCCCGGGGGCATGCAATAGAAGCAGCGCAGATCGCAGCGATCGGTGACCGAGACCCGGACATATTCGATCCGGCGGCCGAAGGGGTCCAGCAGGCTATTGTCACTCATCAGGGCCTGAGTATAGGAGAGATCGGCCATCTTGCGAGTCTCCATTACAGACAGGGAGGGGACTGCGGTCGCACCGAGCGGCCTCCGTGCCGCGGAGGCCCCCGGTCCTGCTGCGCGGTCTTTCCACCCCTTCCGGCTCTGCAGCGGATCGCGTATAGTCCGGGACGGCAATAGTCTAGAAGGGCATGAAACCAATTATTTTTCAATATCATATATAAAAAAAGGAGGTAAGGGATGGCTAAGGTTCTGATCGCTCAGGGCGGGGGTCCTACCGCAGTAATTAACCAGTCGATGGTGGGCGCTGTGCTCGAATCGCGCAAATTCAACAATGTCGAACTGGTCTACGGGGCCTTCCACGGCGTGCGGGGCATCGTCGACGAGGAATTCCTCGATCTGACCCAGGAGACCACGCACAACCTGGAGATGGTCGCCGATACGCCGTCGTCGGCGCTGGGTTCCACGCGCGACAAGCCGGATCTGGCGTACTGCCAGGAGATCTTCAAGGTCCTGAAGGCGCACGAGATCAGCTATTTCTTCTACATCGGCGGCAACGATTCCTCCGATACGGTGCGCATCGTCAGTGAAGAGGCCCACAAGGCCAACTACCCGCTGCGCAGCATCCACATCCCGAAGACGATCGACAACGATCTGGTCGAGAACGACCACACGCCGGGCTTTCCGTCGGCCGCCCGCTTCGTCGCCCAGGCCTTTATCGGCGCCAATCTCGACAACTACGCGCTGCCGGGGATCTACATTGCCGTGGTCATGGGTCGGCATGCCGGCTTCCTGACGGCCGCCTCGGCACTGGGCAAGAAATTCCCGGACGACGGCCCGCATCTGATCTACCTGCCCGAGCGGGTGTTCGACGTGGACAAATTCCTGTCCGATGTGAAGGCGACGATGGACCGCTACGGCCGCTGCGTGGTGGCGGTCAGCGAGGGCATTCACGACGCCGAGGGCGTGCCCATCGCGCTGAAGCTCGCGAAGAACGTCGAGCAGGACGCGCACGGCAACGTGCAGTTGTCCGGCACCGGCGCGCTCGCCGATATGCTCTGCGACGAAATTCGCGAGAAGCTCGGCGTGAAGCGGGTGCGTGGCGATACTTTCGGCTACGTGCAGCGCTCCTTCATCGGTTGCGTATCCGATGTGGACCAGCGTGAGGCGCGGGAAGTTGGCGAGAAGGCGGTGCAGTTCGCGATGTGGGGCGATCGGGACGGCTCGGTGGTGATCGAGCGTACCGGCTTCTACTCGGTGGATTACCGTCTGGCCCCGTTGGAGGCCGTGGCGGGCAAGACCAAGGTCATGCCGGATGAATTCATCTCCGACTCCGGCACCGATGTAACCGACGCCTTCCGCATGTATCTGCGCCCGTTGCTGGGCTCGGGCATGCCCGATGCCTATCGCCTGCGCCAGAACCTGGTGTCCAAGGTCCTGAACGGGAAGAAATGAGCTTGAACCCGCAAGGGTTCCCCGGATTCCGTTGAAAACCGGGGGCCCTGATGAGACCGGGATCTTGATGCGATCGGTACGGTAATGCCCGCGGGGCCTTGAAGGCCTCGCTACCCGTGAATGCAACAAGCCCCCGCCGGAGGACTCTCCGGCGGGGGCTTGTTGCGTTTGGCGCGTATCTGGCGTGCATTTTTGCCACGGATGGACACGGACATCACGGAAAATGAAGGGGGGTTCAATCTCGCTTCAGTGCGTTTCCGTGCCTTCCGTGGCCCGCCTTGTGATCCCGCGAGGTGGGCGCTGATCCCGCGCGAGGCGGGCGCCCTCCAGGAGGTCTAGCCGAGAGCCTTGAAGATCTGGTCGCGGATCTGCTCGACCGAACCCATGCCTGCGACCCGGACGTATTGGGGTGCGCCGGGCTCGCCGCTTTCGGCCCACTGGGAGTAGAAATTCACCAAGGGTTTGGTCTGGCTGTGGTAGACCTCGAGGCGCTTGCGCACGGTGGTCTCGTTGTCGTCATCGCGTTGAATCAGGTCATCGCCGGTCACGTCGTCCTTGCCCTCGGTCTTCGGCGGATTGAAGATCACGTGGTAGGTTCGGCCCGAGGCGGGGTGGACCCGGCGGCCGCTCATGCGCTTGATGATCTCCTCGTCGGGGACATCCACCTCCACCACATAATCGAGCTGCACGCCCTGGTCCTTCAGGGCCTCGGCCTGGGGAATGGTGCGCGGAAAGCCGTCGAACAGAAACCCGTTCGCGCAATCCGGTTGCTGCAGGCGTTCCTCGATCAGGCCGAGGATGATGTCGTCGGAGACCAGGCCGCCGGCATCCATGATCTTCTTGGCCTCGACGCCCATCGGGCTTCCGGCCTTGACCGCGGCACGCAGCATGTCGCCAGTGGAGATCTGCGGGATGTTGTATCGCTCGCAAATATACTGGGCCTGCGTGCCCTTGCCGGCGCCAGGGGCGCCCAACAGAATCAGTCGCATCGTTCTCTCCTTTGTGGGTGGATGACTATGTTATGGTCTTGGGCCAATGTTGCCCGTGCATTGCGGGCGGAAACAGTACAGGGTCTGCGGCAATGGGCACAAGATGCGCTGCGCGAATTGAGGCCCTTGCCGAGGTCTTTTCCCCACAGCGGAGCCCCGTCTAGCCATGGAAGCCGGTCCACGCGCCCTCACCACGCCCTTTCGTCCGATTCCGCTCGATATTCCGGAGGGCATGAAGCCCAACGAATTCTTCAACAGCACCGAGAATCTCGCCGATCTGGCACAGAACAACGGCTTGCTGGCCAATCCCGAGAACCTGCTCCTGTATCGCAAGGCGCTCGGGCACAGCAATGCCTTCGATGCCTCGATCCTCTACAACACCTCGAAGGTGATCCTGAATCCCTTGGGCCGGCCGGTCCGACGTACCCAGGTGCCCGATGCGGTGCGCCATGTATGGAACCGGATGAACGGCATCATCATCGGGTACATGCTCGAGCGCTATCCGGATCCGGCCGAGGCCCTGGTGCTTGCGGGCGAGGCGAGTCTGGACGCGACCTGGCCGCTGACCGCACCCGGCGTGCCGAGCATCCGCATGCTGCACAACCACTTCATCGTCTTCCCGATGCGCGATCTGCGCGCCGCGCCGCTGGCGGACGCCGACAACCCCAATCTGACCGACGGCGGGCAGCACAGCCTGTTCCAGGCGTACATGCGCGATGTCTACCGGCGCTTTTTCACCGAGGCGCTGGAGTTGCGCATCCTGAAGCCGGTGGCCGACGCCGAGGCTCGGTTCGACCTCACCGGTTATCCGCAGGGCTTGCCGAGCTGGGAGATTCAGGGGGGTGTCGAGGCGCTGCAGGATCTGCGGTTCTGGCGGGAATACGACGAGGTTCTGAAGGGCTTCCTGGACTTCTACCGCACCTTCTTTTCGCAGGTGTCGACGCGCAACGCGGCGATGCCGCCGAATGTGTATTTTCCCCGCCATGTGGAGGAGGTGCTGCTGTTCGACAACGATTTTTTGAAGACGGCGAAGAAGGTGCGCGACCGCTGCATTCGCGATGCCCGCTACGCCAACGCCATTCGCTGGCAGCCGGCCTTCAAGCAACTGATCTATCGCAACGATGACGGGCGTTTGCTCGTGACCATCAGTCAGAATTCCATCGGCAATGCGATCACCGAGTTGCTCGGGGTCGTGGTCAATCGGGTGCCGGATGCTGCGGCCTATGCCGAGCGCGAGCCGGCGCTGATCGAGCGGCTGCTGGAGGTCCGTCGGCGGTTGGTCGAGGCGGATCTCGGCGAGGGGATTGCCACCGACTACTGGCCGGCGGTCTAGCCCTGCCTGTCGGGCATGAGCGGCTCCTGCGGCGGCGGGAGGGCGCCCCATCCGGGCCACCCTCCCGCCGTCGGTATCAGGATACCGCCTGGTAGTAGAGGTTCTGCGGGTGATTCGACTGGGCGAAGAAGAACCAGCGCTCGGCGAGCAGGCCGAGGTATTGGATCACGAAGGCGGCGATCAGCAATGGCGTCGGATCCACGGTCATCAGCATCGCCACACCCAGCAGCACGACCGGGATCGCGAATACGCCGATCAGGAAGACCCACTTCACCGCGCGCAGCACGCCGGCGGACTGGTGGTGGAAGAATTCCCGGGTGTTGAAGGAGCCCCCCATCAGGCCCATCGAGATCTGCTTGATGGTCGGGTGCTTGACTCCGAGGGCCGTTTGCAGCGTCGATTTCGGCTTCAGGCGGGCGTTGCGCAGCAGCGAAGCGACCCGGCCGACCAAGCCCAGCAGCGTCAGCACGATCGCGGTGATGCCGAGAAAGTGCACCAGGTTCACGCCGCTCCAGCCGGCGTAGGCCGTGGCGAGGGTGAACCCAGAGGCCGCTCCGAGCAGGGTGTAGTTCACCACGGTCAGCGGCGAGTGCCATTCCTGCAGGAACTTCACCGCCGCGTAGATCATCGCGGTGCTGACGAACAGTGCCAGTGCGAGCACGGTGCCGAGGATACCGAGGATACCCGAGAGCGTCATGGCCTGGTCGCCGGGCAGCATGCCCAAAGCGGGGTTGACGCCGGTCCAGTGCACCAGCCCGTATAGGGCCACGATCCCGAGGAAGGCCGGCAGCACGATTACCTCGCGCGACAGCCAGGAGGTGCGCCACTTCGTGGCGGTGCGCCAGGCCCGTTCCGGACGCCCGAGATGGAAGAAGGAGGCGAACAGGCCCAGGCCGAGCAGGACCAGCGCCGCGGCGCTGCCGAGGGCATAGAACGCGCCGTCCTGGGCCGGGAGCAGGCCGAGGCCGGCGGAGGCCTCGATCGAGAACAGGGCCAGGAACAGGCCCTGGCCGGCCCCGATCAGGGTGGTGAGGAAGATCACAGAGAAGGCAGGATGCATGAGGGATTCGTCCGTGGTTACCAGCTGGTGACGTCGTCGAGGGCCGGCTCGTCCCGGTTGGGCTTGGGCAGCTGGCTGTCGATCTTGAGCGGATTGTCGGCGCGTTCGAGTTCATCGTCGCGGATGGTGATCTTGGTCTTGCGCCGGGGCAGGTAGTGATTCGCGGGCTTGGTGCCCCATTCGGGCATCAACTGGTAGCCGCCGGACTCGCGAATGGCCTGGGACACCACCGAGTTCGGGTCGTGGATGTCGCCGTAGAGCCGGGCATTGGTCGGACAGGCGCGCACGCAGGCCGGCTTGCGGTCCCATTCGGGCAGCGCCTCGTCGTAGATGCGATCGACGCACAGCGTGCACTTGGTCATCACCCGGCGCTCGGCATCGACCTCGCGCACGCCGTAGGGGCAGGCCCAGGAGCAGTACTTGCAGCCGATGCACTTGTCGTAGTCGACCAGCACGATGCCGTCTTCCTTGCGCTTGTACGAGGCTCCGGTCGGGCACACCGGCACACACGGCGGCTCCTCGCAGTGCAGGCAGGACTTCGGAAAATGCACGGTCTCGGTGTTCGGGTATTCGCCGACCTCGAAGGTCTGCACCCGATTGAAGAAGGTGCCGCTGGGGTCGGCGTCGTAGGGGCGCAGATCCACCAGCGGTCCGGCGCCACCCGAGGTGTTCCACTCCTTGCAGCTGGTCACGCAGGCGTGGCAACCGACACAGACGTTGAGATCGATGACCAGGGCGAGTTGGGTCATTTCTTACCTCCTTTGGCCGCGAAGAAGTTCCAGACGCGCGGTCGTTTGGACTGCCCCGGGTAGGGCTTCATGGAATCGAACTGGGGAGCGGTGATCTGCGGCTCGTCGGCGTCAGCCTTGTAGATCCGTACGCGCACGTCGTACCAGGCGGCCTGGCCGGTGACCGGATCGGAGTTGGAGATCGGTCCGTCGGCGCCGCCCGGCAACTCCTCGGAGATCAGGTGGTTCAGCAGGAAGCCCTTGCGCGCCTCGTTCGCCCTCGGCGTCAGGTTCCACGCACCGGCCGCCTTGCCGATGGCATTCCAGGTCCACACCGTGCCGGGCTCGACGGCTTCCGAGTGCCGGGCCATGCAGCGCACTTTGCCCCACTGGCTCTCGACCCAGATCCAGTCCTCATCCTGGATGCCGGATGCCAGGGCGGTCTTGGCGTTCACGAACAGCAGGTTATGGGCGTGGATCTGCCGCAGCCAGGCATTCTGGGAATCCCAGGAGTGGTACATGGCCATCGGGCGCTGGGTGATCGCCGCCAGCGGGTAGGTGTGCTTGTCGGTCGCCTGGCACTCCAGCGGATCGTAGTAGAAGGGCAGCGGATCGAAATAGGTCTCGACCCGCTTGGCCAGATGCGCCGGAACCTTGCGTGACGAAGTTCCCTTGCCCTGGGCCGTCGCGCGGAACTTCATCAGCACCTCGGAGTACAGGTGGATCAGGATCGGCTCGGCGTAGCGGGTGATGCGGTTGCGCTGCGACCACTCGAGGTAGCCCTTGTTCCAGTTGCGCATGTACTGGTAGCTCTTGGGCAGCTCGTAGTGGAACACGCAGTTGTTCTTCTGGTACATCTCCCACTGGTTCGGGTTCGGCTCGCCACGCAGGGATTTCTCGCCACCCTTGCCGCGCCAGCCGGCCAGAAAGCCGATCCCGGAACCGGGCTCGGTTTCGTAGTTCACGACGAAGTCCGGGTAGTCGCGGAACTTGCGCGCCCCCTCGGGGGTGACGAAGGCGGGCAGCTTCAGGCGTGATCCGAGCTCGATCAGGACCTCCTGGAAGGGCTTGCAATCGCCCTTGGGCGCGACCACCGGCACGCGCACCGAATCGATCGGGCCGTCGAACTCGGAGATCGGGCGATCGAGCATCGACATCACGTCGTGGCGCTCGAGGTAGGTCGTGTCGGGCAGGATCAGGTCGGCAAAGGCGGTCATCTCCGACTGGAAGGCGTCGGCCACGACCAGGAACGGAATCTTGTATTCGCCGTCCTCGCCCTTGTCGTTCAGCATCTTGCGCACCTCGACCGTGTTCATGGTCGAGTTCCACGCCATGTTGGCCATGAAGATCATCAGGGTGTCGATCGGGTAGGGATCGCCGCGCCAGGCATTGGTAATCACGTTGTGCATCATGCCGTGCACCGCCAGCGGGTACTCCCAGGAGAAGGCCTTGTCGATGCGCACCGGGCCGCCCTGCTCGTCGACGAACAGGTCGTCCGGGCTTGCGGGCCAACCCAGCACCATGCCGTCCAGCGGCTTGCCCGGCTGCACCGCCTCGGGTCCCTTCGGCGGGCGTGCGCAGGGCGGGATCGGCCGTGGGAACGGGGCCTTGTGGCGGAAGCCGCCGGGACGGTCGATGGTGCCCAGCAGCGACATCAGGATCGCCAGCGAGCGGATGGTGTGAAAGCCGTTGGAATGCGCGGCCAGGCCGCGCATCGCGTGGAACGACACCGGGTTGCCGGTCACGCTGTCGTGCTCCACGCCCCACGAGTCGGTCCACGCGATCGGCAGTTCGATGCGCTGGTCGCGCGCGGTGACCCCCATCTCGTGCGCCAGGCGGCGGATCGTCTCGGCGGAGATGCCGGTGATCCGCGCGGCCCATTCCGGTGTGTACTCCTCGACCCGTTCCTGCAATAGCTGGAACGCGGGCTTGGCGGCGGTGCCGTCGGGGAGTTCGAAATCGCCGAGCAGGTAGGGGTCGGCCTCGACGGTGTGGGTGACCACTGGCCGATCGGATTTGCGATCCCACCAGAGCTTGTCCTGCGGGTCGTAACAGCCCTCTTCGTCGGAGACCTCGGAGCGCAGGAACATGCCGAACTCGTCGTTGGCCTCGTCGACGTTCACCAGCTGACCGGCATTGGTGTAGCGCACCAGGAACTCACGGTCGTACAGGCCCTGGGCGATGATCTCGTGGATGATCGCCAGCAGCAGCGCGCCATCGGTGCCCGGTCGGATGGGCACCCACTCGTCGGCGATCGCCGAGTAGCCGGTGCGTACCGGATTGATCGAGATGAAGCGCCCGCCGTCGCGCTTGAACTTCGACAGCGCGATCTTCATCGGATTGGAATGGTGGTCCTCGGCGGTGCCGATCATCACGAAGAGCTTCGAGCGCTCCAGATCCGGGCCGCCGAACTCCCAGAACGAGCCGCCGATGGTGTAGATCATGCCTGCGGCCATGTTGACCGAGCAGAAGCCGCCGTGGGCGGCATAATTCGGTGTGCCGTACTGCTTGGCAAACAGGCCGGTCAGGGCCTGCATCTGGTCGCGGCCGGTGAACAGCGCGAATTGCTTCGGGTCAGTTTCGCGGATCCGCTGCAGGCGCTCGGCGAGGGTGTCGAAGGCCTCTGCCCAGGAGATCGGCTCGAATTCGCCCGCGCCACGTTCGGCACCCGCCTTGCGCCGCAACGGCTGGGTCAGCCGCGCCGGGGAATTCTGCTTCATGATGCCGGAGGCGCCCTTGGCGCAGATAACCCCCTTATTGATAGGATGATCCGGGTTGCCGTCGATGTAGCGCACCTCGCCGTCGCGCAGATGCACGCGGATGCCGCAGCGGCACGCACACATGTAGCACGTGGTATTTTTGATTTCCTGGGAAGGGATCTGTGGCATGATGACTACCGCCTTGGAGGATAAGTAAATTACGATATACCGCACGCAGTATGCCGGCGCCGAGTAGGTCCGACAAGGCGAATCTTTTTATCCGTCCATAAGCTCCGCAGGAATGTGATCATGCTCGACCCGATCCCCGACTTCACCGAAACCCAAAGTCCCGCGAGCCTTCGGGCCCCGTTGGTGCGCCGGTTGCGGGTGCCCACGCAGGGCGCCACCAAGGCCGCGGCGGCGGGCGCGGCCGATGGTCGGCAGCTTGGCGCATGAAGGTCTGTATCGTATCGGACAGCCACGACCGCGGCCCGATGCTGGCGCGGGCGATCGCAGCCGGTGCCGCCGAGGGTGCCGAGGCGGTGATCCACTGCGGCGATCTGATCGGTGGAAACACGCTGAGGGCCTCATTGAAGCTGGGCCTGCCGATCCACGCGGTGCACGGCAACAACCTCGGCGACCCGGTGGCCATCTCGCGCATTGCCCACCAGTCCAACGGCCTACTGACCTACTACGGGCACGACGCGATCCTTACGCTGGCGGGCCGACGCATCTTCGTGACGCATTATCCCCACTATGCCCACGCGATGGCCTGCACCGGCGACTACGACCTAGTCTGTTGCGGGCACAGTCACGAGATCGAGATCCGCCAGCAGCCGCACGTGAAGGGCGGCTCGACCTGGCTCGTGAACCCCGGCACCGTGGCCGGGCTCGGCGCCCCCGAGGCGACCTGGGCGCTGGGCGACCTCGACACCATGACCTTCGAGATCCGCGCGACGCCGGAAGAGGCTGCGCCCGGAGCCTAGGTCGGAGGGAACGGCCCCGGGGCGTCGGGGCCGGGCCTGGGCTGGAGGCCGCGCAGCCTCCGAAACAGTACCCCGCCCAACACCCACCTTCCGCGCCCGGAGATCCGCTGTCGAGGGGTCGTTTATCCATGATGAGGGGGGCCGCTTGTCAGCGCGCGCGCGGCAGGGCATCGTTAGACGCTTGCCCTGGATGGAGAGGACGCGATGACCGCAGAAAACCCGCACAAGCCCCTGCCTTCACACAAGGCGGGCCTCGGAACCGGCCTTCAGTCGGTGGCCGATGCCCCGCCCACCGTGACGATGTTGTCCTCGGCGCTGTGCGTGATGACCGACTTTCGAAAGGTCCCGGTGGCCACGATCGGGCCCGATGCCACGCTGAAGCAGGCGACCGATGAAATGATCGCCCGCGGGGTCCGTCTGCTGATCGTGGTGGAGGAGGAGCGCGTGCTCGGGCTGATCACCGCGCGCGATACCCAGGGGGAACGACCGATTCAGATGGTGCAGGAACGGGGGGTGCGGTACCCCGATCTCAGGGTGCGCGATCTGATGGCTCCGCTGGAGAGCATGGACCTTCTGGATCTGGGGCGCGTGATGCATGCCGAGGTGGGCGATATCGTCGCGACGCTGAAAAACTGGGGGCGGCAGCATGCGCTGGTCGGGGAGAAGGACCCGGCAACCGGTGCGATGCGCATTCGAGGGGTGTTTTCGGCCACTCAGATTGGCCGTCAGTTGGGGCTGCAGGTGCAGACATTCGATGTCGCCCGGACCTTCGCGGATATTCAGGCCGCCTTGTCGAAGGCCTACTGACCGGGACCGCGGGCGGCTGCGGACGGCCCGGGCCGCCCGCAGTGACCGGCGTTTCGCTTATTTCTGATCGAGGCTCTGGTAGTAGTCCATCAGGATCTTCGCCACTTCGGGGCGGGAGAATTCGGGCGGCGGTGCCTCGCCGCGACCCAACAGCTCGCGGACCTTGGTGCCGGACAGGAGCACGAAGTCCTCCTTGGTATGGTCCGGTACATCACGCATCATCACGACGCGGTTGAGTTTCTTGGAATACGCGGTGTGGTCGGCGCGGAAGATCTCGATCTCGAGTGCGTCGGGAGGCACGTCGGTGTCGAAGATGGTCTGGGCGTCGAAGGCCCCATAGTAGTCCCCGACCCCGGCGTGGTCGCGACCGATGATAAAGTCGGTCGCGCCCATGTTCTGGCGGAACAGCGCGTGCAGGACCGCCTCGCGGGGGCCGGCGTAGAGCATGTCGAAGCCGTAGCCGGTGATCATCACCGTATTGGGCGGGAAATAGAGTTCGGCCATCTTGCGAATCGACGCATCGCGCACCGGTGCCGGAATATCGCCGGCCTTGAGTTTGCCCAGCAGCATGTGAATCACCACACCGTCGGCTCCCAGCTGATCCATTGCCATCCGGCACAGCTCCTCATGCGCGCGATGCATCGGGTTGCGGGTCTGGAACGCCACCACCTTTTTCCACCCGCGTTCGACGATCTCGTTGCGGATCTCGACGGCGGTGCGGAAGGTGTCGGGGAAGTCGTCCTGGAAGTACGAGAAGTGCAGCACCTGAATGGGGCCCGAGACGCAGACGCGACCGACACTATTGAACGCGGCGACTCCGGGGTGCTCCGGGTCGGTGGTGCCATAGACCTTCTGCGTCATCAGCTCCATCTGTTCGGGAGTGAACTCCTCGATCGCTTCGACGTCCTGAATCGCGAGGACCGGGTTGCCCTCCATGTTGGGGTCACGCAGCGCGATCCGCTTGGCGCCTCGGATCGCGTCGGCATTCTCCAGCAGGTTGACGACCGGGACCGGGAAGAAGAGACCAACGGCGGTCCGCATGTTTTCAGCGCAGCCCATGGCATCGGCAACATTCATGAAGCCGGTGAGCGGCGTGAAGTAGCCGCCGCCCATCATCACGGCGTTACCGGCGGCGGCCGAGCTGATGGTTACACAGGGGAGGGTTTCGGCCTCCTGCATCAGGGCATGGTGCTGTTCGGTGTCGTAGATGAACAGGGGCTTCAGGGTGTCCGCACCGTGGGGTTTGATCATGGGCTTTATCTCCTGCCGAATATGAACGTTGAGTTTGGATGGATCAGCGGCTTCGCCGCGTTATGGGTTGTGGCCCGGTCGCCTGCTGCCGCACCGGTTTTCACGAGGACAAACGGCGTAAACGTAGCACAACACGCGGCTCAACGGGCCTATTGAAATTAGCCTATACTAATTAACGGCGGCCATTCCTGACGCGACCAGGATCCACCCCAGGATCCCTGATCCGCCGGGGCATCCCAGAGCTGCGTGGAACCCAATCCGGTGGCACGAGTCCAGGTGAGCCAGCGCCGAGCGGATCCGGTCCTGCGCGTCTCGGGTCCGCGCCGGTTCTTGCTGCGTCCGTGGCGACCGTGCCCCGCGATGCCCGGCATCCACTGGAATCAGTACCTATAAGCTTGGCTTATGGGGTATAAAAAAAGTTTAATTGGATTCGAAATTTCGAATACCGGAAACTCGCCCGGTCATTTCTGAGATACCGAGGAGACCCCAGCCTGTGATCACTAGCAACCCTTTTGCCGAACTTGCCGCCGTCATTCCGCCGGCCGCAATGCAGACGTATGTCGTGCTGATGGTCCTCCTGGCGGCCGGCGGCACGATTCTCGATATCCTCCACAAGAAGAGTGCCAAGTACTTCTTTGAGAACTCGAAAAGAGCCCAACAGAGCGCAACCCGCAGCGTCGGCAGCGGCGAAAAGGTCGGGCTCGCGCTCAAGACCGTCGGAAAGGAAGTCCTGACCTCCGGTGAATTCGCGAATCCGCAGCGCCGGATGTCCCATCTCCTCACGATGTATGGCTTCATCCTTCTCGTGGTTACCACGTTCATCCTGATCTTTGGCTACCCGGCCGAAGCGGCGCCGGCCATCCTGCCGCTGCTGTGGCACCTGGGCGCGGTCATGCTGGCCGCTGGCGGCTACTGGTTCTGGTTCGCCATCCGGGTCGATGTTTCCGCGGAAGGCCAGGCCTGGTACGAGGTGAAGAAGGCCGACCTGTTCATCCTTTCGTTACTGGCAACCTCGACCTTCGCCCTCCTGTGGTCACTGACTCAGGGCGCCGGGGCCGTCAACTGGTTGTTCTTTGCCCTGTTCCTGGCTGCCACCACCTCGCTGTTCGGCACCGTCTACTGGTCCAAATTCGCGCACATGTTCTTCAAGCCTGCCGCCGCTTATCAAAAGCGCGTCACCAGGGCCGACGGATCCGCGGAAAATTTGCCGACCATTAGCCGCGACGAGCCCGAGCAGCAGCAAAGACATTCCATGGAGCTGCTGCGTGATGCACCAATGGACATGGGCTTGGGCATCAGCCGCGAAGCGCCCAACCACTATTAAGACAGCCAACTGATCAACCGACTTGATCGAGGATTATCATGCCAACTTTCGTATACATGACCCGTTGCGATGGCTGTGGATACTGCGTCGATATCTGCCCGTCAGACATCATGCATATCGACAAGACCTACCGCCGTGCCTACAACATTGAACCCAACATGTGCTGGGAATGCTTTTCCTGCGTAAAGGCCTGCCCGCACGACGCCATCGACGTCCGAGGCTATGCCGATTTTGCTCCGCTGGGACACAGCGTGCGCGTGAAGCGCGACGAGGAGCGGGGCACCATCGCCTGGAGAATCAAGTTTCGGGACGGTCGGGAAAAGAATTTCCTGTCCCCGATCACGACCAAGCCCTGGGGCAAGCACATCCCGAAACTTGCCGAAGCGCCTGCGCCGAGCAAGGAAATGCGGAACAGCGAGCTGCTTTACAACGAGCCCAAATACATCCGTATGGATGACGGGGAGCTGTACTCGCTGAAGGCGGCCGGTCTGAAGTTGAAAGAAGGGGTGTACTACTAATGGCTTACGAGACTATCGTTGAAGACAACATCGACGTCCTGGTCTGTGGCGCCGGTCTGGGTGGCACGGGTGCCGCCTTCGAAGCCCGGTACTGGGGGCAAGACAAGAAAATCATCATTGCCGAAAAAGCCAACATCGACCGCTCCGGCGCCGTGGCTCAGGGCCTGTACGCAATCAACTGCTACATGGGCACCCGCTGGGGCGAGAATAACCCCGAGGACCACGTCCGCTACGCACGTATCGACCTGATGGGCATGGTCCGCGAGGACCTGCTGTTCGACATGGCGCGTCACGTGGACTCCGCCGTGCACCAGTTCGAGGAGTGGGGCCTGCCGTTGATGCGCGACCCCAAGACGGGCGGCTATCAGCGTGAAGGCCGTTGGCAGATCATGATTCACGGCGAGTCCTACAAGCCGATCGTGGCCGAGGCCGCGAAGAAGTCCGCCGACAAGGTGTTCAACCGCATCTGCGTCACACACCTGTTGATGGACGAATCCAAAGAGAACCGTGTCGCCGGCGCCGTCGGTTTCAACGTTCGTACCGGCAATTACCACGTCTTCAAGTCCAAGGCGGTCATTGTCGCTGCGGGCGGCGCATCCATGATCTTCAAGCCACGCTCCGTTGGCGAAGGCGCTGGTCGCGTTTGGTACGCACCCTGGTCTTCCGGCTCCGCCTACGGGTTGCTGATCAACGCCGGCGCCAAGATGACCCAGATGGAAAACCGCATCGTGCTGGCCCGTTTCAAGGACGGCTATGGCCCGGTCGGCGCCTACTTCCTGCACCTCAAGACCCGTACGCAGAACTGCAATGGCGAAGAGTACGAGTCCAAGTGGTGGCCGGGGCTGCAGGAAATGGTCGGCAAGGAGTATCTGGATCCGGAGCTTTCTCACGCGACCCATCGGCCCATCCCGACCTGCTTGCGCAACCACGCGTTCATCAATGAGGTGAATGCCGGACGTGGCCCGATCCACATGATCACCATGGAAGCCTTCCAGGACCCGCATCTCGAAGAGGTGGGCTGGGAAAACTTCCTCGGCATGACCGTTGGCCAGGCCGTGCTCTGGGCCGCCACCGATGTCGACCCCAAGAACGAAAACCCCGAGCTGACGACGTCCGAGCCGTACGTGATGGGCTCGCATGCCACGGGTTGCGGCGCCTGGTGCTCCGGTCCCGAGGATATCTCGCCCCCCGAATATTTCTGGGGTTACAACCGCATGACCAGTGTGGAAGGTCTCTTCGGCGCCGGCGACGCGGTGGGCGGTACGCCCCATGCGTTCTCGTCGGGCTCGTTCACCGAAGGGCGTCTGGCGGCGAAAGCGGCCTGCAAGTACATCGACGACGGCAAGGCCCAGGGTATCCGGGTTTCCGACAAGCAGATCGAAGACCTGAAGACCAAGATCTACAAGCCGATGGAGCACTACAAGATCTATCGTAACGAAGTGGTTGCAGGCTCGGTCAACCCGAACTACATCAACCCCAGGCAAGGTCTGGACCGCTTGCAGAAATTGATGGATGAGTACTGTGGTGGTGTGACGGTCAGCTACATGACCAACGAAAAACTGCTCAACATCGGCCTCAAGAAAATGAAGATTCTTGAGGAAGATTTGGAGAAGCTTGCAGCCGAGGATTTCCATGAGCTGCTGCGCGCCTGGGAACTCAGGCACCGCGTGCTGACCTCCGAGAGCGTTTTTCAGCACACCCTGTTCCGCAAGGAAACGCGTTGGCCCGGTTATTACTACCGTGGTGACGTGATGAAGCTCGACGACGAGAACTGGCACGTTCTGACGGTGTCCCGTCGTGACCCGGATACCGGCGAGTACACCATGGAAAAGGCGCCGTGCTACCACTTGGTCGGCAACGACGAGTGATGCGCAGCTGCGGCGGGGCTTCGCAGTTCCCGTCGCGCCTTCAGGAAACAGAGAAGACCAACGCATTGTCGCGTTGGTCTTCTTTTTCAGCCGCAACGTCTAGGAATTTCAACATGACTAGCGCAAATTACATTTGGCTCGCCCAGGCTCGTCGATGAACATCATCGAGCACTCCGATGAGGAAATAACAGCAATCGCCCATCCCATGTGGAGCGATCTGATCAAGCACTCGAACGAGGGTGACTACGGGAAGTTTACCCGGAATTTCTCCTACAATCTGGTGTTCGGCCTCAATGAGGTCGAAGTGGGTAATCAGTTCACCAAGAGCGAATTGACCCGAACCCTGAGCGAAGATTGGGATTTTCTGGGCATCATCCGCCGGGGTGAGCATGTGACGGTTCTCTATCGCGTCAGAAGTACCGCAAAAAAAGGCGAATGGCTCGGCCGCATGGTTCTCGGCTATGAAGAAGGCGACGTGAAAATATTCGGTGCCTCCATTTTCTGATGCTACGGGTCTTGTGATGACAAACGACGTTATCGACAACAACAAATATGTCGAGTTGACCTATCAGGTCATTGACAGCAAATCACGCCAAATATTGACCGCAGTGGAGTTCCCCCTGGGGTACGTCCACGGCGTGAACGAAATATTGTCGCCGCAGGTGATGGTCGAGCTGGAAGGCAAGTCCGCGGGCGATACCATCGAGGTGTCGATCGACTGTAACGCGATATACGGCCCGCGGGATGAGTCCCTGGTGATTACCGATCACATCGAAAACGTTCCCGAAGACTACCGCGAGGTGGGCACCGCGATATTGATGGAGAACGACCAGGGCCAAACCAAGAGCTTTTTGGTGACGAGGGTCGATGAAACCACCGTGACCATTGACGGCAACAACCCGCTGTGCGGCAGGGAAGTGATCTTCAAGCTCGATATTCGCATGGTCCGTGATGCGACCGAAGAGGAAATCAAGCACGGTGGCAAGGTCGAAACGGGGCCTGAAATCAACACCGGGAACATGAGACCCATCTGAAGTACGGGATAAGCGCGTGCGTGGCCCGGTCTGTCAGTGAGTTGGGGGGCTGACATCGGCGTTTCCATACCCCCTTTTTTCGATTGCAACGAGGTGAATCATGAGTGCACCAGCCAGCAAGAAGCCCCCGGTCGTTCCGGACGGCAAGACGCTCTATCTGACGACGCGCCAGAAGGCGCCGACCGAAAAGGGCTACATCGGGTACGACACGATCTGGGAATCGTTCCAGAAAGAAGCCGAATACCAGGTTCCGAAACGACCTTGAGCTGCACGGTCGCGTGAGCCCGGCACGCGTGGCCGGGCTCGACCTTCCGGGTGGCGTGCGAGCACCGACGAATCTGGCCGGCACTCCGCCGCAACGCCAGGAGGTCGTATGCAGCATCCTGACCCCTTTGAGGACCTCGCCGGGCGGGCATCACCGTCACCCGGCAACGGCGGCGCACATGGGCTCGGGGTCAGTCTGCGCTGGCAAAGCGCCGAGGCAAGCCATCTCGACACTCGCGTGCTGCGTTGCCCGGCTCCCGAGGCGACTTCGCCGGGCCTGCGCGGACTGCTCGAGGGTGAGAGCGCCGATGCGCTGACCAAGGCCTTCGAGGTGGGCGAACTCCTCCCGGACTGGCGGGCCGATCGGCTGGTCACGGTGCCCGATGGCTTCTTCCGGCATGCTTCTACGCTCACCGAGGGCGCGCGGCTGCGTGTGGAACCCCGTGTCGGCCGCTTCTACCCGGGATCGTTCGTCTCCGCCGCACCGGGGCTGCCGCCCGGGCCGCCCACCGCATTCCGGGTCATCTCGATTGCCTCGGATGGCGAAATCACGGTGGACTTCAATCATCCTCTCGCCGGTCTGCCGCTGGAGCTCACGCTGCGCAAGCTGGACCAGGCCCCGGCCGGTGAGGGCCCCGTCGACATCGGGCGTGCGGCGGTGACGGATGGTCCCGGAATGCAGGCGCGCTGGCGCGGTCAACCGACCGACTTCGAATCCGGAAACCCTTACGCGCGATCCGATCCCGAACCGGATGCCGGCTTCTACGCGGCCCCGCGTATGGTGCAGCACCTGGACGATGCCGCCCGGGCGCAATTGGCCCGTCTCTATAAGAGCCTGTTGCCCGCGCAGGGCGATGTGCTCGATCTGATGAGCAGCTGGACCTCGCACCTCCATGCCGGCCCGCCTGCATGGCGGGTTTCGGGATTGGGCATGAACGCGGAGGAACTGGCCGCGAATCCGATCCTCGACGAGCGCGTGGTGCAGGACCTCAACGCTCAACCCCAGCTGCCGTGGCCTGACGGCCGCTTCGACGCGGTGATCTGTACCGTCTCGGTCGAGTACCTGGTCCGACCGATGGAGGTGTTTCGCGAGATCCGACGCGTGCTGCGCCCAGGCGGCCGCTTTGTGGTCACCTTCTCGAACCGCTGGTTTCCGCCCAAGGCCATCGCGCTCTGGCCGCAGCTGCATGCATTCGAGCGCATGGGACTGGTGCTGGACCTCTTCCAGCGCGCCGGTGGCTTCGATGATTTGCATACGGCATCGCTCCGGGGCCTGCCGCGCCCGGCGACGGATCCCTATGCCGATCGATTGGTTGAGTCCGACCCGGTGTATGCCGTGTGGGGCGAGGCGCGCGCCTCTGCCTAGGCCGATGCTCGAGGTTTTCGGCCGCGACCGCCACCGTTGCGCTTGCGGTCCTCGGGTTTGCGCCGTGCACGATGGGGCGGGCGTTTCAGGTCCTTCGGCAGATCCTCCGGATCCAGCATCTGGGTCGGGATGCGCTGACCCAGGTAGCTCTCGATGTCCGGCAGGTAGAAGGCCGAGTCCTCACAGCCGAAGCTGATGGCGTCGCCCTCGGCACCGGCGCGCGCCGTGCGGCCGATGCGATGCACGTAGTCCTCGCCGGATTGCGGTAGGTCGAAGTTGAAGATGTGGGTCACATCGGGGATGTGCAGGCCCCGCGCGGCCACGTCGGTCGCCACCAAGAAGGCGAATTCGCCGCGCTCGAACTGGCCGAGCAGCCGCGTGCGCTTATTCTGCGGCACATCCCCCGAGAGCAGGTCCGCCTTCAGGTCATTGGCATTGAGCCAATCGCAGACCCGCTCCGCCCAGTGCTTGGTGTTCACGAAGACGATCGAGCGTTCCGGCTGAAGCTGGCGCGCCAACCCGATCAGCAGCGCGAGCTTCTGATCGTTGGCCGGGTAGTAGATGACCTGGCGGATGCGATCGGCGGTCACGGTTTCCGCTTCCACCTGGAGCTTTTGCGGGTTGTCCATGTGCTCGTAGGCCAGTTCCATCACCCGTAAGGACAGCGTGGCCGAGAACAGCATCGACAGCCGCTGGGTGGGCGGCGCGCAGCGGCGCAACAGGAACCGGATGTCCTTGATGAAGCCGAGGTCGAACATGCGATCGGCCTCGTCCAGGACCACCACCTCCACGTGCTTCAGGCCGAACACCCGTTGCTTGTGGTAGTCGATGATCCGGCCCGGTGTGCCGATGAGCACATCGGCCCCCGCGCGCAGTTCCTCGCGCTGCTGCTCGTAGCCGGTCCCGCCGTAGGCGAGTACGAAGCGCAGCCTGGTGGCCCCACCGAGCTGCAGCGCGTCGCGGTGAATCTGGATCGCCAATTCCCGGGTGGGCGCCAGCACCAGCATGCGGATGTCGCTGGGCTGCCGCTCGCCCGGCGGCGTGTGGCGCAACAGATGATCGAAGGCGGCGACCAGGAAAGCGGCGGTCTTGCCGGTCCCGGTTTGAGCCTGGCCGGCCACGTCCTGCCCCGCCAGCGCGATGGGCAGCGTCAGCGCCTGAATCGGAGTGCAGTATTCGAAACCTGCATCGCGCAGGCCCTGAAGCACGGGTGCCGTGAGGTCGAAGTCCTCGAATCGTGTGCTGGTCGTGTCGGCGTCGGTCATGGTGCTCCCAAGGGCATGAACGCCCGGTCAACTTGAATTCTCGGGTGGACTTGGTCGATAGTGTCGGGTACCGAAGGGTCGAATTTCCAGCCCCTCCAGCCCATCAACGAGGATACGGCGTGAACGAAAAAATTCATCATATCTCGGACGCCAGTTTCGAGGCGGACGTTCTCAAATCCGACCGGCCGGTTCTGGTGGACTACTGGGCCGAATGGTGCGGCCCCTGCAAGATGATTGCCCCAATCCTGGATGAGATCGCCGAAGAATACGACGGTAAACTCAGGGTTGCCAAACTGAACATCGACGAAAATCCGGCCACACCGCCCAAGTACGGCATTCGCGGCATCCCCACCCTGATGCTGTTCAAGGACGGCGAGGTCGAAGCGACCAAGGTCGGCGCGCTGAGCAAATCCCAGCTCACCGCCTTCCTCGACCAGCACATCTGAGGCCGACCCGGCCGTTCTTCGCGGCCGGGGTTCCTGTTCGAACGCGCATTCTCGCGCCTTCTGTAGTATAAAGGCTTGCCTGCAGGCGCCGGCTCGCCTATATTCGCGAGGTGCGCCCCCTGCGGCGCCTCCCGCCCCCTGCCATTCCGGTAGCGACTCCCGAGCGATCGCCTTGCGATCCCGCATTACTCACGTTTACCACAGCACCCCTCAATGAATCTGACTGAACTAAAGCAGAAAACCGCTGCCGAGCTGGTCGCCCTTGCCGAGGCCCAGGGCGTCGAGAACATGGCGCGTTCGCGCAAACAGGAGATCATCTTCGCCCTGTTGAAGTCGCACGCGAAAAACGGCGAGCCGATCTACGGCGATGGGGTCCTGGAGATTCTCTCCGACGGCTTCGGCTTCCTCCGTGGGGCGGACAGCTCCTATCTGGCCGGCCCGGACGACGTCTACGTGTCCCCGAGCCAGATCCGGCGCTTTGCGCTGCGCACCGGCGACACCGTCTCGGGCAAGATCCGGCCACCCAAGGAGAGCGAGCGCTATTTCGCCCTGCTGAAGGTCTCCGAGATCAACTTCGAGCCGCCGGAATCGGCCCGCCACAAGGTCCTGTTCGAGAACCTGACGCCGCTGCACCCGAACCAGCGCATGCGCATGGAGCGCGGCAACGGTTCCACCGAGGACATTACCGCCCGCGTGATCGACATGGTCGCGCCCTTCGGCAAGGGCCAGCGCGGCCTGATCGTGTCGCCGCCCAAAGCCGGCAAGACGCTGATGCTGCAGAACATCGCCCAGAGCATCGCGCACAATCATCCGGACAGCTACCTGATCGTGCTGCTGATCGACGAGCGTCCGGAAGAGGTCACCGAGATGACCCGGATGGTGCAGGGCGAGGTCGTGTCCAGCACGTTCGACGAGCCCGCCACCCGGCACGTGCAGGTGGCCGAGATGGTGATCGAAAAGGCCAAGCGCCTGGTCGAGCACAAGCGCGACGTGGTGATCCTGCTCGATTCGATCACCCGCCTGGCCCGGGCCTACAACACCGTGGTGCCCAGTTCCGGCAAGGTGCTGACCGGCGGTGTCGACGCGAACGCCCTGCACCGGCCCAAGCGCTTTTTCGGCGCAGCGCGCAACATCGAGGAGGGCGGCAGCCTGACCATCCTCGCCACCGCGCTGATCGACACCGGATCCAAGATGGACGAGGTGATCTACGAGGAATTCAAGGGCACCGGCAACATGGAGGTGCATCTGGATCGGCGCATCGCGGAGAAGCGCGTGTATCCGGCGATCAATGTGAACCGTTCCGGCACCCGCCGTGAGGAACTGCTGACGCTCCCCGATGAATTGCAGAAGCTCTGGATCCTGCGCAAGTTCCTGCATGGCATGGACGACACCGAGGCGATGGAATTCCTGCTCGGACGCATGCAGTCCTCCAAGACCAACGCCGATTTCTTCGATATGATGCGCCGCACCTAGGAAGCGCTGAACCGCGATCCTGGCTTTCTCAGCGCACGCCACGCGGCGAATGCGCTTGGCCGCGGGGGGGCACCTCCTTGTGCCGTAGGGAAACGCGGATAACTCAGCGGCTAGGGCGCGCCACGGTCCACGAAGCTGACAATGCGGTCCAGGCGCAGGATGCGCCGGTGGCCGAGCGCATCCCGCAGGAGCAGGTACTCGGCGTGGCGTCGGGTGCGCAGATCCTGCGGATAGACCACTTCGATATGGCTCATGCCCCGGCCGACCCAGCGCAGGCGCAGCGGACGCCGGCGCAGGATGGCCACCTCCAGCCGGGAATACGACTCACAACCCATCGGGGCATAGGTCGGTGGCGCGGTCATTCGCCCTCCCGCCAGACGGCAATCTCCGGTTCTTCGCCGAAGATCGAATCGACGCGGCGGAACACGATCGGCGCGCAGCAGACGCTACAATCCTCGACCCATTCGCGTTCGCCACTCACCACGTCCACCGTGGTCTCGTTGGGTTCACCGCACCAGGGGCAGCGGTAACTGAGGTATTCAATCGGGCGTGTCATGGTCGTTCAGGAACAACTCCAGCAAATCGTTGAGAAAGCGCAGCCCGTCTTCGGTGGCGCACAGCCGGGCCGGGTCGGCCTGCAGCAGGCCCCGCACCCGG
>Ga0207421_10002532_pt1 | contig 22600 bp, 17 predicted proteins | sample SodLakKL_010_SED_4_FD_187542 | JGI IMG/M metagenome (GOLD analysis project Ga0207421, IMG submission 187542) | Alkaline sediment microbial communities from Lake Tanatar, Kulunda Steppe, Russia - 8KL_010_SED (SPAdes) (version 2) | ecosystem: Environmental > Aquatic > Non-marine Saline and...
AGCTCGGCGATGGGCTGTTCGAAGTCGAGATAATTGGGGTTCATTGGCCGAATGCCTTGTCGTGTTTCACCGCCCTGCCCGACGAGGCCAGGCGCGGCGTGAAAAATGAAGTATCTGGCATTATCGCACCCTCAACGCGCGGCGCAAGGCAGCCCATCAACCACCGGGCTGATCCGGCGGCAGGTCTTCGGGGAGGCGCCATGAACCCCTCCCTGGGGGCTACCTAGACCCTGCTGCGCTCTCGCATCCTGCTTCGCTTGCAGGACCGGTGCTGACCATCCATGGTCAGCCCGTTCGGAGCAGTGCTCCTCACCCCTGGTCCACGGACCTCCCCTTCGACCTGCCCCCGGCGCCCCTTGCGGGAATGACGCCGGTCTCTAACCATGTTCAGCGGTACTTCAGCCGCACCCCGTCCTGACCCTGCACCTCGCGCAGGCGAATCAGCAGATCGTCGGTGGGCGAGACCTTCCAGGCGACGTCGAGCTCCAGCCAGCCGGTGGCCTCGGCGTTGCGGTAGCGCAGACGCACCGGCAGGCCGTCGGCGTCGCGGTGCGGATCGAGGCTCGCCCGCAGGGAGTCGACCAGGCGACCGTTGATGGCCGCGCCGTCCAGGGAGAGCTCCACCGCCTGGCCGAAGCGAGTGCGTGCAGCCACCATGGGGGTGACCTCCTTGCCGCGCAGGCGCAGGCCGCCCGAGTAGTCGTCGGAGGAGACCTCCCCCTCGACGATCAGCACCTGGTCCGCCTCGATCTGGCCGCGCAGCTGGTCGTAGAGTTCGCCGAACAGCGATGCCTCGATGCGCCCGGTACGGTCGTCCAGGGTCAGGAAGGCCATGGTGTCGCCGCGCTTCGACTTCATGGTGCGCACCCCCACCACCAGGCCCGCCACTCGCTGAGGCTCCCGCGACGGCTTGAGGTCGCTGATGCGGGTGGAGACGAAGCGCTCGAGCTCCTTCTCGTATTCGTCGATGGGGTGACCCGTCAGGTAGAGCCCCAGGGTATCCTTCTCGCCGGCCAGGCGCTCCTTGTCGGTCCATTCACGCACCCGCCGATACTCGGCGTAGACGTCGCCGCCCGCCGCGTCCTCGTCAACGAAGGCCTCGCCGAACATGTCGATCATGCCCAGATTCTGGTTGGTCTGGGTCTGGGCGGCGGCCTTGAGGGCGTCGTCCAGGGCAGCCGCCAGCAAGGCGCGATTGGGGCCGAGGGTATCCAGCGCCCCGGAGCGGATCAGCGCCTCCAGGGTGCGTTTATTCATGCGTTTGGGGTCGACGCGACGGCAGAAGTCGAACAGGTCGCTGAAGGGGCCATCCGCCTCGCGCGCTTCGACGATGGCCCCGATGGGTCCCTCGCCCACGCCGCGAATCGCCCCCAGGCCGTAGACCACCCGCCCCTCGGTATCCACGGTGAACTTGTACTCGCCGACGTTGACGTCCGGCGGGGTCACCGTGAGCGCCTGGTGACGACACTCCTCGATCAGCGGCACCACCTTGTCGAGGTTGTCCATCTCGGTGGAGATCACCGCCGCCATGAAGGGGCCGGGATAGTGCGCCTTCAGCCAGGCGGTCTGGTAGGAGACCAGCGCGTAGGCCGCCGAGTGGGACTTGTTGAAGCCGTAGCCGGCGAACTTCTCCACCAGGTCGAAGATGTTGCCCGCCAGGTCCTTGTCGATGCCGTTGGCCGCGCAGCCTTCCATGAAGCCGGCGCGCTGCTTGGCCATCTCCTCGGGCTTCTTCTTGCCCATGGCCCGGCGCAGCATGTCGGCCTGGCCCAGGCTGTAGCCCGCCATCACCTGGGCGATCTGCATCACCTGTTCCTGGTAGAGGATGATGCCGTAGGTGGGCTCGAGCACCGGCCTGAGCAGCTCGTGCTGGTAGTCGGGGTGGGGGTAGGAGATCTCCGCCCGGCCGTGCTTGCGGTTGATGAAGTCGTCCACCATGCCCGACTGCAGCGGGCCGGGGCGGAACAGCGCCACCAGGGCGATCATGTCGTCCAGGGAGTCGGGCAGCAGGCGCTTGATCAGCTCCTTCATGCCGCGGGATTCGAGCTGGAACACCGCCGTGGTCTCGGCTCGCTTGAGCATCTCGAAGGTGGAGGCGTCATCCAGCGGGATGCTTTCGATCTTCAGCGGCCCCTGGCCCTCCACGGCCCGGACCTTGTCGACCATCGTCAGCGCCCAGTCGATGATGGTCAGGGTGCGCAGGCCGAGGAAGTCGAACTTGACCAGCCCGGCCTCCTCGATGTCGTTCTTGTCGAACTGCACGACCAGCCCCGAGCCGTCCTCGTCGCACAGCAGCGGCGAGAAGTCGGTGAGCTTGGTGGGCGCGATCACCACGCCGCCGGCGTGCTTGCCGGTGCCGCGAGTGATGCCCTCGAGCTTGAGTGCCATCTCCCAGATCTCGGCGGCCTCGTCGTCGTTCTCGACAAACTCGCGAAGAGCCGGCTCCGCCTCGATGGCCTTGCCGAGGGTCATGCCCACCTCGAAGGGAATCAGCTTGGAGAGCTTGTCGCCCAGCGAGTAGGGGCGCCCCTGGGCGCGGGCCACGTCACGCACCACCGCCTTGGCGGCCATGGTGCCGAAGGTGACGATCTGGGAGACGGCGTTGCGACCGTAGCGGTCGGCCACATACTCGATCACCCGGTCACGCTTCTCCATGCAGAAGTCGACGTCGAAGTCGGGCATGGAGACACGCTCGGGGTTGAGGAAGCGCTCGAACAGCAGATCGTAGCCGATGGGATCGAGATCGGTGATCTTCTGGGCGTAGGCCACCAGGGAGCCGGCGCCGGAGCCGCGTCCCGGCCCCACCGGGACGTCGTTGTCCTTGGCCCACTGGATGAAGTCCATCACGATCAGGAAGTAGCCGGGAAAGCCCATCTGGATGATGATATCGAGCTCGAAATCGAGCCGCTTGCGGTAGCGGGTGTCGATCTCGGCGAACTCGTCGCCGTCGCGGGGATAGCGCTCGGCGGGAAAGAGGAAGTCGAGACGCTCGGCGAGGCCGTCGTGGGAGACCTTGCGGAAGAACTCGTCCTGGGTCATGCCCTCGGGGATCTCGAACTCCGGCAGGAAGATCTCCCCGAGGCGCACCTCGACGCTGCAGCGCGCGGCGATCATCACGCTGTTGGTCAGCGCCTCGGGAATATCGGCGAACAGCTCCGCCATCTCCTCCGGGCTCTTGAGGTACTGCTCCTCGGTATATTTATGCTCACGCCGCGAGTCGTTCAGGGCCCTGCCCTCGCCGATGGCGACGCGGGTCTCATGGGCCCAGAAGTCCTCCTTGTCGAGAAAGCGCACGTCGTTGGTGGCCACCACCGGGGTGCCGGTCTCCACGGCCAGTTCCACCGAGAGGTGAACGCACTCCTCCTCCAGGGGTCGACCGGTGCGCGCCAGCTCCAGGTAGAAGCGGCCGGGGAAGGCGGCGTTCCACTCGTCGAGCAGGGCGCGCGCCTCGCCGCCGTGGTCGCTCAGCAGGTGGCGTCCGATCTCGCCGTCTCGGCCACCGGAGAGCGCGATCAGCCCCTCGCTCTGGGCCAGCACCCAGTCACGCTTCAGCTCGGCGTGCCCCAGTCGCTGCCCCTCCATCCATCCGCGTGAAATCAGCTCGGTGAGGTTGCGATAGCCGACGTCGTTCATGGCCAGCAGCGTCAGCCGGTAGGGATGTCCCTCGTCATGGGGGTTGGCCAGCCAGAGGTCGGTACCGATGATCGGCTTGAGCCCGGCCCCCTGGGCAGCCTTGTAGAACTTGACCAGGCCGAACAGATTGGCCTCGTCGGTCACCGCCATCGCCGGCATGCCGTGGCCGGCGGTCGCCTTGACCAGCGGCTTGAGCCTCACCAGGCCGTCGACCAGAGAGTATTCGGTGTGAACGCGAAGATGAACGAAGGGCGTGGTCATAGGGGGCTCGGGGCTTGGCGGTGAATAGTCAATGCAGGAAATTCGAGGCTATCCCGGCAATATCGCTCGGAGCTGATCCGGCGACAGGTCTCTGCGGGGGCGCTGTGAATACTTCCCTGTACGCTACTTTTGCCATCCCTGGCAAAAGACCCCCGCGACGACCTATCCCCGGCGCTCCTCGCTATCGATGGCGATTCGCTGGCCTAGAACAGCGCCAGTTGGCGCCTGACCGGACCGAAGGAGCGGCGGTGTTCCGGCAGCGCTCCCAGGCGTTCCAGAGCGGCCAGGTGCTCGCGGGTCGGGTAACCCTTGTGGCGGGAGAAGCCGTAGTCGGGATGGCGGGCATCGAGCTCGACCATCTGGGCATCCCGGGTCACCTTGGCCAGGATCGAGGCGGCGGCGATGGCCGGATGGCGGGCGTCGCCCTTGACCACCGCCTGGCCGGGAACATGATGCCCGGGCAGACGATTGCCGTCCACCAGCAGGTACTCCGCCGCCGGGGCCAGGGCATCGATGGCACGCCGCATGGCGAGATGGGTGGCGTGGAAGATATTGAGCTCATCGACTTCGGTGGCCGAGGCCTCGGCCACGGCGAAGGCCAGCGCCCCCTCGCGTATCTCCAGATCCAGCGCTTCGCGGCGCCTGGCGGAGAGCGCCTTGGAGTCGGCAAGCCCCTGAATGGGCCGGTCCGGATCGAGGATCACCGCGGCGGCGACCACCGCCCCGACCAGGGGACCGCGCCCCACCTCGTCGACCCCCGCCAGACGCACGCCGGCATAGGGCACCACCAGCGGTGGCAGCTCGCTGGACCCGCGCCTGGACAACGTCACGGCGCGCCCCCGCCAACCCGCTTGCCAACGCTATCGTCGGCGCGCTCCGGCGCCACGCTCGGCGGCAGCGGCAGGCCCGCCACCAGGGCCTCGATGGCTTCCGCGGCGCGGCGGCTGGCATCACGCTGCAGGCCTTGGTGCATCACGGCGAAGCGCGCCTCCAGCTCGGCGCGGCCCGGGGCGTCGTCGAGCATCTCGCCGAGGCGCTGCGCGATGGCCACGGCGCTCGCCTCGTCCTGGATCAGCTCCGGCACCAGGGTCTCGCGGGCGATCAGATTGGGCAGCGAGATCCACTCGGTCTTGACCAGCCGCTTGGCCAGCCAGTGGGTAGCCGGCGCCAGGCGGTAGGCCACCAGCATGGGGCGATGGCAGAGCATCGCCTCCAGCGCCGCGGTGCCCGAGGCGAGCAGCACGGCGTCACTGGCCACCATGGCCTCACGGGCCTGGCCGTCGAGCAGGGTCAGACGTCCCTGAAGAGCAGGGTGTTCGCCCAGCAGCACCTCCAGTTCGGCGCGACGCTCGGGCGTGGCCGCCGGCACCAGCACCCGCAGGTCCGGCCGGGCGGCACAGAGTCGTTCGGCGGCCTCGAGAAAGGTCTTGCCCAGGAAGCGGATCTCGTTGGACCGGGACCCGGGCAGCAGCGCCAGCACCTCCCCATCGGCCAGAAGATCCAGCTCGGCCCGGACGGCGATGCGATCGTTCTCCAGCGGGAGTTCGTCGGCCAGCGGGTGGCCGACGAAGGCCACCGGCACACGATGGTGGGCGTAGAAGGCCGCCTCGAAGGGCAGAAAGGTGAGCATGGCGTCGACGGACTTCGCGATGCCCTTGACCCGGCCCTGGCGCCAGGCCCAGACGGAGGGGCTGACGTAGTGGGCGGTGGTCAGCCCCGCCTCGCGCAGCTGTCGCTCAAGGCCGAGGTTGAAGTCCGGGGCGTCGATACCGACCATGATATCCGGGCGCCACGCCAGCGCATCGGCCTTCAGGGCACGGCGCACCCGAATCAGACCCGGCAGGTGCTTCAGCACCTCCACCAGGCCCATCACCGAGAGGGTCTCCAGGGGAAAGCGGCTGTCGATGCCCTCTTTGATCATGCGCGGCCCGCCGATACCGCGGAACTCGACGTCGGGATGACGCGCCCTGAGAGCGCGCATCAGGCCGGCACCGAGGATATCGCCGGAGAGCTCTCCGGCGACCAGATAGACCCGCCTCACCGCCTCTCGCTCGGCCGCCGCCATGACTAGCGAATGATGCCGCGAGTCGAGGCTTCGATGGAGGAAACGAAGGCCTCGGTCTCGGCAAGCTGGAAGCGACGACGGATCTCCTCCAGCGCCTGCTCCACATTGAGCCCCTGGCGGTAGACCAGCCGATAGGCCTCACTGAGCGCCTTCAGCGCCTCGCGGGAGAAGCCGCGGCGCTTGAGACCCACCAGATTGAGGCCGTGGACCTGGGCCGGATTGCCGTTGATCATCACGTAGGCGGGAGTGTCCTTGGTGATGATGGAGCCACCGCCGGCCATGGCGTGGGTGCCGAAGTGGCAGAACTGGTGCACCGCCGCCAGCCCGCCGAGAATGGCGAAGTCGCCAAGCCTGACGTGGCCGGCCAGGGTCACCTGGTTGGCCAGGATGCAGTCGTTGCCGATAACGCAGTCGTGGCCCACGTGCACGTAGGCCATGAAGAGGTTGCGCGAGCCGATGGTGGTCTCGCCGCGGTCCTGGACGGTGCCGCGATGCAGGGTCACCCCCTCGCGGACGACATTGTCATCGCCCATCACCAGCCGGGTGGGCTCGCCGGCGTACTTCTTGTCCTGGCAATCCTCGCCCACCGAGGCGAACTGGAAGATGCGCGTGCGCGCACCCAGCACCGTGGGTCCCTTGATCACCACATGGGGACCGATCCGGCTGCCGGGGCCGATCTCCACGTCGGGGCCAATCACGGTGAAGGGGCCCACCTCGACGTCATCGGCGAGGCGCGCGGCGGGATCGACGAGGGCGGTGGAATGGATCAAGCGACCTTCCTCTCGGCACAGATGATCTCGGCCTCACAGGCCAGCTCGCCGTCGACGGTCGCCTTGCAGGCGAATTTCCAGATCCCGCGCTTCTCGCGGATCACGTCGGCGCGCAGCTGGAGTCTATCGCCGGGCATCACCGGGCGCTTGAAGCGCACGTTGTCACTGCCCACGAGATAGTAGACGTAGCCATCGGCCGGCAGCTTGTTGACGGTCTTGAAGCCGAGGATACCGCAGGCCTGGGCCAGCGCCTCCAGCACCAGCACGCCGGGCATGATGGGGTGGTGGGGGAAGTGGCCATTGAAGAAGGGCTCGTTGATGCTGACATTCTTGTAGGCAACGATGGATTCACCGAGGGCAATCTCCGTGACCCGATCCACCAGCAGGAAAGGATAGCGGTGCGGCAGATAGTCTCGAATCTCGTTGATGTCCATTACCATCGTTACAACCTCTGGTGTGTCGGTAGCCCCGCCTTCCGGGCGGGTGCGGGCCAACGGACGTGGCCGTCGGGCGGGCCGTGGATTATAGCGCCCCGGGCGCCACCCTCAACCGTCACGCTCCTTCTCGAGACGCGCGAGCCGCTTGGCAATGTCGTCGAGCTGCTTGAAGCGCACGGCATTCTTGCGCCACTGGGCGTTCTTCATCGCACCGGTCCCGGAAGAGTAGACGCCCGGCTCGTGGATCGAGTTGGTGACAAGACTCATGCCGGTCACCTGGACGCCATCGCAGATCGTCAGGTGGCCGGCGAGCCCGACGCCGCCACCCAGCATGCAGTGCCGGCCCACCTTCGTCGAGCCGGCGATGCCCACGCAGCCGGCCAGGGCGCTGTGATCGCCGATCTGCACGTTGTGGGCGATCTGCACCTGGCTGTCGATCTTGACGTCATTACCGATCAGGGTATCGCCCAGGGCGCCGCGGTCGATGCTCGAGCAGCTGCCCACCTCGACGTCATCGCCCAGCATGACGCCGCCGAGCTGGGCGATCTTGTGCCAGCGCGACCCGTCGTGGGCGAAACCGAAGCCGTCGCCGCCGATCACGCAGCCGCTGTGCAGGATGACCCGCTCACCGATCACCACTCCGTGGCAGACGGTGACGTTGGGATGCAGCCGCGTGCCCGCGCCGATCACCGCATCCGCCCCGACCACCGAACCGGGGCCAACGATCACGTCATCGCCCAGCACCACGCCGGCCTCGATCACGGCATTGGCGCCCACCTCCACCCGCTCACCCAGGGTGACGCTGGCGTCCATCACCGCCGAGGGGTGCACGCCGGCGGGCTCGCGGGCCGCCAGGGGGTCGAGAAGTCGAGAGAGAGCAGCATAGCCCAGATAGGGGTTCTCCAGCTCCAGCCGGGCGGTCGGACAGGTCTCGCCATGCTGCGGATGCAGCAGCACCGCCGCTGCCCGGGTGCCGGCCAGATCCTTGAGATAGGCACGGTTGGCCAGGAAGGCGACCTGATCCGGGCCGGCCTCCCTGAGGGTGGCCAGCCCGCTGACTCGGCGGTCGGCATCGCCGACCAGCCTGGCCCCGAGCTGGCGGGACAGTTCACCGAGGGTATGGATGGGCGTATCGCGTCGGGTCATGGCGAGAGTCCGCTGCAGCCGGCTCAGAGCAGGGTATTGAGGATCTGTGTGACTTCACCGGTCAGGTCGGGCAGGTCCTGACTGGCGTGCAGCACGCCCTGGGGCTCGACGAGCACATCGATGCCGTGGCGAGCGATCACCTGCTCCACGGCCTGCTCGAGCCGCGACTCGGCACCGGTCAGGAAGCGCTGCTCGGCCTCCTGCTGGGCCTGCATGATCTCGTTGGCCAGCCGGTTGAGTTCGGAGGCCTTGCGGTTGGCCTCCTGGCGCTCGCTGTCGGTGAGACTGCTGGCGCGCTGCTGAAGCTGGGAGAGCTCCTGATCCAGGGCCTGTGCCTGGCGCTGCTGGCTGCCGATGCGGCCCTCCAGCTCGCTCAGGGAGCGCTGGGCGGCATCGGTCTGCATCAGCGCCCGGCGCCAGTCCAGCACGGCCACCTCGGCGGCCTGGGCCGGAAGGGCCAGGGCGGCCAGCAGGATCAGGCTCAGTGCCGCGGTCAATCTACGCATGTCGAACTCCTTGGCGGACCGCCCCGGGGCGGCCGTCTTGTTATCGGGTCGAAATCAGAAGCTCTGGCCCAGCGAGAACTGGAAGAACTGGGTGTCGTCGCCGCTCTCGTCGTTGAGCGGCTCGGCGATGCTGAACGTCAGCGGGCCTACCGGGGTCAGCCAGGAGAGCCCCACCCCCACGCTGTAGCGTAGATCGCCCAGGTCCACCCCGGAGCTGCAGTTTGAGGTGGTCGCATCGGGCACGTCATAACAGCTGGTGAGGAAGGTGTTGCCCGCGTCCAGGAACAGCGAGGTCTGCAGGGAGCGGCGATCCTCGATGAACGGGAGCGGGAAGAGCAGCTCGGCGCTGCCCTGCATCAACACGTTACCGCCCAGGGTCCGGTCACGCCCGCCGCTCTCCGGCGGCGTGGTGCGCTGCCCCAGGGTGTTGGCGGTGAAGCCGCGCACCGACCCCAGGCCCCCGGCGAAGAAGTTCTCGTAGAACGGATAGGGGTCGCTGCCGACCACGTCGGCGTAGCCCACCTCGCCGCTGAACTTCAGCGCCCAGTCATGGTTGTCGTTGAGCGGGAAGAGCTGGCGCGCCTGGGCGCGTGCCTTGTAGTACTCGGCGTCGCTGCCAGGCACCGCGGTCTCCAGCGACAGGCGCTGGTAGTTACCGGCGGTGGGCATGATGCCGCGGTTGAGGTTATTGCGGGTCCAGCTGGCGGTCAGCTTCAAGGCCTGGGAGTCATCTCCCTGATCCTCGACGTACTGGGTAATCTCCTGGGCGGTGTCACGGTAGGTCTTGATCGTCAGGTCCTCCACCGCGGCGCCGAAGTTGAGGCGGGTGATCTCGTTGATCGGATAGCCAAAGTTGATCCCCGCGCCGTAGGCGTCGGTGGAGTAGGTAGAAATGTCGGAATCTTCGAAGTCGGTCTCGCGGTAGTAGAGATTATAGCCGCGAGAGATGCCGTCGAGGGTCCAGTAGGGGTCCGTGAAACCGAAGTTGACGCTGGTAAACGTGTCGCTGCGCTGGGCGCCGACGTTCACCCGGTTGCCGGTGCCCAGGAAGTTGGTCTGGGAGAGCCCCACGCCGTAGATGATACCGGCGCTCTGGGAGAAACCGACGCTGGCGGAGATGGAGCCGGAGGGCTGCTCCTCCACGGTATAGGTGACATCGAGCTTGTCCGGCTCGCCGGCCACGGGCCGGGTCTCCACATCCACCTGGCGGAAGAAACCCAGACGCTCGAGGCGCTGGCGGGACTGGGTGATCGACTGAGTCGAGGCCGGCGCCCCCTCCAGCTGAATCATCTCGCGTCGCAGCACCTCGTCCTGAGTGGTGGTGTTGCCGACGAACTCGATGCGGCGCACGTAGGCGCGGCTCCCGGCGTCGACCCGGAAGGCGAGGTTGACGGCATCGCCATCGGCGGAGACCTCGGGGATGCCATCGACGCTGGCAAAGGCGAAGCCCTCGGCGCCGAGACGCCCGCGCAGCGCTTCGGCGGAGGCGGTCACGTCGCTGCGGGAGAACACCTGACCCGACTCAACGGCCAGCAGTTCACGGGCCTCGCGCTCGCTGATCTGCAGGTCACCCACGAAGCGCACGTCGCCGATGCGGTATTGACGACCCTCGCTGACGTTGACGGTGATGAAGATCTGCGACTTGTCCGGGCTGATCGAGACCTGGGTCGATTCGACGTTGAAGTTGACGTAGCCGCGGTCCAGATAGAAGGAGCGAAGGCGCTCCAGATCGCCGGCCAGCGCCTCGCGGGAGTACTCATCCCGGGAGAACCAGCCGAAGATTCGCCCGGGACGGTCGTTGAGCTCGAAGACGTCGCGCAGGGTATCGTCGTCGAAGGCACGGTTGCCGACCAGGTTGATCTGGCGAATGCGCGCCACGGCGCCCTCGTTGATCTCCACGTTGACCTGAACGCGGCCCTCGTCGATCTCGAGCACACTGGTCTCGATTCTGGCGCTGTAGCGGCCCTGTCCCTGGTAGACGCCCTCCAGTTCGCGCTGGATCTCCTCCAGAGTGGAGAGCTGAAGCACTTCGCCCTCGGCCAGGCCGGCCTGGCGCAGGCCCTGGCGCAGCTCCTCGTCACCGATCTGGCGGTTGCCGCTGATGTTGAGGCGGCTGATGGTCGGCCGCTCCACCACCTGGATGATCAGCACGTCACCGTCGCGGGCGAGGCTGATATCCTCGAACATGCCGGTGGCGAACAGGCTGCGGGTCGCCTCGGCCAGCTCGCGGTCATCGACGCGGTCGCGAGCGCTGACAGGGAAGGCGTTGAAGACGGAGGCGGCGGAGACTCGCTGCAGGCCTTCTACACGAATGTCCGAAACCTCGAAGGGTTGTGCCTGGGCCGTACCGGCCCCGACGAGCAGCAGTGCCGCAAGTCCGATGGTCTTGATTTTCATGCAGTCGATTCGCTCGCGTTGATCGGCTAAACCTGTCCAGACAGGCACCTTATACATTTGTGCGGCTCGCTGACAAGGCGGTCATCCAGGCCTCGTCATTCGGGGCTGATCCGGCGACAGGCCTGCCGTCCCTTGTCGAGACGCACGCAACACGACTCTCCCAGGCCTTGCCTACCAGAGTCGCATTAGATCGAAATAGATCGCCATCAGCATCAGGGTGCCCACCATCGCCAGGCCGATGCGCAGCCCGATCGCCTGGGCCTGCTCCGAGACCGGGCGGCCGCGCACCACCTCCATGAAATAGTAGAGCAGGTGTCCGCCGTCGAGCACCGGAATCGGCAGCAGGTTAAGCACGCCGAGGCTGATGGAGAGATAGGCCAGGAAGCTGACGAAGCTCTCCAGGCCCGCACGGGCCGAGTCGCCCGATATCTGGGCGATGGTGATCGGCCCCGAGAGGTTCGAGGGCGAGATCAGACCTACCAGCATCTTGCGGATGGCATCCAGGGTCAGCAGGGTCATCTCGCCGGTGCGCGACACCGCCTCGCCCACCGCCGCTATCGGGCCGTAGCGTATCTCGCGGAGGTACTCCTCGGGCCACTCCACCGAGGCTACCCCGGCGCCGATATAGCCGATGGAGACGCCCTCCTCCAGTTCATTGCGGCCGGGAGTGATGGCAAGGCTGAGCCGCTCGCCACTCCGGGACACCTCCACCGTCAACGCTTCCCCGGGGCTGGCGCGCACGATATCCACGAAGTGCAGCCAGTCATCGACCGGGGTGCCATCCACCGCCAACACCTCATCACCGGCCTGCAGGCCGGCGGCGTCGGCGGCCTCGCCGGGCATCACCTGGCCCAGCACCGCAGGGAAGGGGGGGCGCCACGGGGTCACGCCGAGACTCGGCAGCGGCTGGGGCGGGTCCTGGCGGACCAGCCAGTTCTCCACCGGCAGGCGATGCTCGCGTGGGTCGGCGGTCGCATCGGCGCGGGCATCCACGCGAATCTCGCCGCTCATGCCGATGGCGGCGACCAGTTTGAGATTGATCTCGTCCCATCCCCGGACCGGCTCGCCGCGCACGGCGACGATCTCCTGGCCGGCAGTGAGCCCGCCGCGATCCGCGGGGGACCCAGGCTCGACGCTGCCGATCATCGGCGCCACCGCGGTGGTACCGACCACGAAAAGCGCCCAGTAGGCGACGATGGCCAGCAGGAAGTTGGCCAGGGGGCCCGCGACAACAATGGCGATGCGCTGCCACACCGTCTTTCGGTTGAAGGCCTGGTCGAGCTGCTCGTCGGGCACCGGCGCTTCTCGCTCATCAAGCATCTTCACGTAGCCACCCAGCGGAATGGCGGCCACGACGAACTCGGTGCCGTGACGGTCATGACGCGACCAGATCGGTTTGCCGAAACCCACCGAAAAGCGCAGCACCTTGACGCCACAGCGCCTGGCCACCCAGAAGTGGCCGAACTCGTGGAAGGTAATCAGCAGGCCCAGCACCACGATGACGGCCAGGATATTCTGAATCAGGCCCAAGTCGGTCTCCTTCGGGGGTCGAGTGGGATTGGCATCGGCTCAGTGGCCCGCCAGCCAGTCGGAGGCGGCGCGGCGCGCCCGGACATCGGCCTCCAGCACCGCCTCGAGGTCGCAGACGGACTGAAGCGACTCGGTGTCCAGCACCCGGGCCACCAGGTCGGCGATACCGGTAAAGGAGAGCCGACCGTCCAGGAAGGCCGCTACCGCCACCTCGTTGGCGGCATTGAGCACCGCCGGGGAGGTGCCACCCGCGGCCATGGCCTCGCGGGCCAGCCTCAGGCAGGGAAAGGCGATCTCGTCCGGTGGCTCGAAGTCGAGCCTGGCCACCTGAAAGAGGTCCAGCGCCGCCACACCGGCATCGATGCGATCCGGCCAGCCCAGCCCGTAGGCGATGGGCGTGCGCATGTCCGGGTTGCCCAGCTGGGCGATCACCGAGCCGTCACTGTAGGCGGCCATGGAGTGGATCACGCTCTGCGGGTGGACCACCACCTGGACCTGCTCGGGTCGAGCATCGAACAGCCAGCACGCCTCGATCAACTCAAGCCCCTTGTTCATCAGGGTGGCGCTATCCACGGATATCTTGCGACCCATGGACCAGTTGGGATGAGCGCAGGCCTGGTCAGGCGTCACTTCGGCCAGGGCCGTTGGCGACCAGCCGCGGAAGGGTCCGCCGGAGGCGGTCAGCAGCAGCTGAGTCACGCCGTGGCGGCCCAGGCCGCCGCGATGCTCAAGAGGTAGACACTGGTAGATGGCATTGTGTTCGGAATCGATGGGCAGCAGGGTCGCCCCGCTCCTTGCCACGGCCTCCATGAACAGCGCCCCGGACATCACCAGGGCCTCCTTGTTGGCCAGCAGCACACGCTTGCCGGCATGCACGGCGGCGAGCGTGGGCAGGAGCCCCGCGGCGCCGACAATGGCCGACATCACCACGTCCACATCGCCGGCCTCGGCCACCGCCACCAGGGCCGCCGGACCGCTTTCGACCTCGGTGGCCACGCCCGCCTCGGACAGGTGCGAGCGGAGCCAGGCGGCATCCCGCTCATCTCCCAGCACCGCCACGGCTGGCCGATGGACGAGGCAGAGGGCCAACAGTGGCTCCCGGGAGCGGTGAGCGGTCAGCGCATGGATCCGATAGCGCTCGGGATGGCGGGCGATCACGTCCAGGGTGCTGGTACCGATGGAGCCGGTGGCCCCCAGCACGGTGACCGCCTGTCGGCGGCGACCGTTGATCGCTGTCGACGCCACCCTAGAGCACCCCCAGCAGCAGCAGGGCGAACAGCGGCAGCGCCGCGGTGAGGCTGTCGATGCGGTCGAGCACGCCACCATGGCCGGGCAGCAGCTGGCTGGAGTCCTTGATGCCGCGGTAGCGCTTGAGCATGCTCTCCAGAAGATCCCCCAGCACCGAAACCAGGGTCACCGCCAGCGTCGCCAGCAGCAGAGCCAGACCACCACCGAGCCCGAGCCCTTGCCAGGCGGCGAAGACCACCGCCAGCACCGCGGTGGCGACCAGGCCGCCGGCCACTCCCTCCCAGCTCTTGCCGGGGCTCACCCTCGGTGCCAGCTTGCGGCGGCCGAAGGCGCGGCCGGCAAAGTAGGCGCCGATATCGGCACACCACACCAGCAGCAGCACGAAGAGCAGCCACGCGGCGCCGGTATCGCGCAGGACGTTGAGGCCCACCCAGGCCGGCAGCAGCACCCACAGTCCCATGGCCAGGCGACGCGGGGGCGACTGCCACTGGTCGCCGCGCGCAGGGTAGTGGACTACCCAGTAGAGATTGACCAGCCAGCCGGCGACACCCAGCCACAGCGGCCAGGCGGCCAGGGCCGCACCGCTGAGCCACAGCAACAGCATGGCCGCGGCCAGCGCGCCCACCAGCATCAGCCGGTGGTCGCGCCGGCGGATGCCGGCGAGATTGGTCCATTCCCATCCGGCCAGCAGCACGATACCCGCCGTGAACAGGGCGAAGAGGCCACCGGAAAGGCCGAACAGGCCGGCCAGCATCAGCGGCGCCAGCCAGGCGGCGGTAATGATGCGCTGTCTAAGCACCTTGTTGAGCCTCGATCTGTTCGTCGGTCATGCCGAAGCGACGCTGGCGACGCTTAAAGTCATCCAGCGCCAGGTCAAAGGCGTCGGCGTCGAAGTCGGGCCACAACCGGGGGGTGAAATAAAGCTCGGCGTAGGCCAGCTCCCAGAGCACGAAGTTGGATATGCGCTGTTCACCGCTGGTGCGGATGCACAGATCTACCGACGGCACCCCGGCCAGGCTCAGCTCGTCGGCGAAGGCGGCCTCGTCGATCGCTGCGGGAGCGAGCTCACCGGCGGCGACGCGCTCCCCCAGTCGACGCGCCGCCCGGGCCAGATCCCAGTGGCCGCCGTAGTTCGCGGCGATCACCAGATGCAGGCCGGTGTTGTCGCGGGTCTTCGCCTCGGCACGGGCGATATGCTTCCTGATCGACTCCGAGAAGGCGGAGAGATCACCGATCACCGAGAGGCGGATGCCATTGGCATGAAGCTTGCTCACCTCGCGCTTGAGCGCCAGCAGGAAGAGCTCCATGAGGGCGCTCACCTCGGCCCGGGGGCGTTTCCAGTTCTCGCTGGAGAAGGCGAACAGGGTCAGTGTCTCGATTCCGCGCTCGGCGGCCCGGCGAATGGTGGCGCGTACCGCCTCGACGCCGGCATGATGGCCGCGCACACCGGAGAGACCACGCGCCCGGGCCCAGCGGTTGTTGCCATCCATGATGATCGCCACATGGCGTGGCAGCGCTTGCCCCCCCGAGGTGGCGAGCGTGCCTTCCGTGGCGCTGGAATCTGAGGTAGGCGGTGACGTCATGGGGTCTCGCATCGGGGAGTGGGGGCTCAAGACGGGAGGCCGCCCTCCTGGCGGCCTCCCGGGGCTCCTCAGATCTGCATCAGATCGTGTTCCTTGGACTCCAGCATCTTGTCGATCTCGGCGATGTACTTGTCGGTGAGCTTCTGGATCGCGTCCTCGGCCTGGTGCTGCTCATCCTCGGAGATCTCCTTCTCCTTGAGCAGCGACTTGGTATCGCCGTTGGCATCGCGCCGCACGTTGCGCACCGCCACTCGGGCGTGCTCGGCCTCGGCGCGAGCCTGCTTGATGTAGCCCTTGCGCGTCTCCTCGGTGAGCATCGGCATCGGCACGCGGATGTTGTTGCCGGCAGTCGAGGGGTTCAGACCGAGGTCGGAGGTCATGATGGCCTTCTCGACCTTCGGCACCATGCTCTGTTCCCAGGGCACCACGGAGAGGGTACGGGCGTCCTCGGTGTTGATGTTCGCCACCTGGTTCAGGGGCACCTGACTGCCGTAGTAGTCCACGGTGACCGAATCCAGGATGCTTGAGTGGGCGCGCCCGGTCCGGATCTTGTTCAGATTGCCTTGAAGAGCTTCGACGCTCTTCTTCATGCGGGCTTCCGCATCCTTCTTGATGTCATTGATCACGATATCACCCTCTGTCTATCAGCGTGCCTTCCTCGCCGCCAACCACCAGATTGAGCAGGGCGCCGGGCTTGTTCATATTAAAGACGCGGACCGGCATGTCATGGTCACGCACCAGGCAGATGGCGGTCAAATCCATGATGCCGAGCTTCTGGTCCAGGGCATCGTCATAGCTGAGCTGATCGTACTTGACCGCATCGGCGTGCTTGACCGGATCCTTGTCGTAGACCCCGTCCACCTTGGTGGCCTTGACCACCACATCCGCGTCGATCTCGATCCCGCGCAGGCAGGCCGCGGAGTCTGTCGTAAAGAAGGGGTTGCCGGTACCGGCCGAGAACAGTACCACATCCCCGGAGGTCAGATAGCGGATGGCGGTGCGGCGATCGTAGTGCTCCACCACGCCGCTCATGGGGATGGCAGACATCACCCGCGAGCGGATATTGGAGCGCTCCAGGGCATCGCGCATGGCCAGGGCATTCATCACCGTGGCCAGCATGCCCATGTGGTCGCCGGTGACCCGATCCATGCCCGCCGCGTGCAGGGCGGCACCGCGAAACAGGTTGCCGCCGCCGACCACGATCCCGACCTGCACCCCGATCCCTACCAGCTGGCCGATCTCCAGGGCCAGGCGATCCAGCACCTTGGGGTCGATGCCAAACTCGGCATCGCCGGTCAACGCTTCGCCGGAGAGCTTGAGCAGGATTCGCTTGTACTTCGACTTCTCGGAGCGGGCCTTGGGCGGCGTCTCGACGTGATCGGTGGTGGGCATGGCTCTCTCCTGGGCATCAGCGGTGGCATGTCGGGTGGCCGGTGTAGCGGCCGGATACGCGAAGGCGTGCGCTCGCGCGCACGCCGTCATCCTGCGGGAACGTCTTGCCTCAGCTGCGCTTGGCCTGTTCCATCACTTCCTTGGCGAAGTCGACCTCTTCCTTCTCGATGCCCTCGCCCACTTCGAAGCGGGTGAAACCGAGGACCTCGCCGCCGGCCGCCTTGACGAAGTCGGCCACGCTCTGGTCCGGATCCTTGACGAAGGGCTGCTCGGTCAGGCTGACCTCGGCCAGGTACTTCTTCAAGCGACCCTGCACCATCTTCTCGGCGATATTCTCGGGCTTGCCGGCCATGTCGGGCTGGGCGAGGATGATCTCCTTCTCCTTGTCCAGCTGCTCCTGGGGCATGTCCTCGGGACGCGCCACGGTCGGATTGATGGCGGCGACGTGCATGGCGACGTCCTTGGCCACCTCGGCGTTGCCGCCCTTGAGTAACGTCAGCACGCCGATACGACCGCCGTGGACGTATTCACCCACCAGGCCACCCTCGCCGGCCTCGACGACGACGCTGCGGCGCACGCCGATGTTCTCGCCGATCTTCTGCACCAGCTGTTCGCGAGCCGTCTCGAGGTCCCCGGACATGACCGCGGCCACGTCTTCGCTCTTGGCAGCGAAGAAGGCGTCGACGATCTTGGTGGCGAAATCCTTGAAGTTGTCATCGCGAGCGACGAAGTCGGTCTCGGAGTTGATCTCGACCATCACGCCATAGCTGCCGTCGTCCGCCACGCGGGTCACCACGGCACCCTCGGCGGCGGTGCGGTCGGCCTTCTTGGCGGCCTTGAGTCCGGAGCTCTTGCGCAGGTTCTCGATGGCGACCTCGATGTCACCGCCGGTTTCGGTGAGGGCCTTCTTGCACTCCATCATGCCGAGCCCGGTACGCTCGCGCAGTTCCTTGACCTGGGAGGCGCTGATAGCTGCCATGGGGTTTACCTCTGAATCTGTGTGTCAACGGATAGCGGACCCGTCGCTGGGACGAATCCGGCGAATAGTGTGAAAAAAGGGGGCCTCGGCCCCCTTCTCGTCTGGCCGGCCGACCTGGCACCAGCTGCTGTGGCGATGGCCACCGACCAGACGGGCCGCGATCACTCGGCGGCGCTGTCGCTTTCCGGAACGGCTTCGTCGGTAACTTCGACGAACTCGTCGGGACGACCTTCCTTCGCACGGGCACAGGCGTCGGCGATGGCCTTGACGTAGATCTGGATGGCGCGGATGGAGTCATCGTTGCCCGGGATCACGTAGTCGACGCCATCCGGATTGGAGTTGGTGTCCACCACGCCAATGACCGGAATGCCCAGCTTGTTCGCCTCGTTGATGGCGATGCGCTCGTGGTCCACGTCGATCACGAACAGGGCGTCGGGCAGGCCGCCCATCTCCTTGATACCACCCACGGACCGCTCGAGCTTGTCCTGCTCGCGGGTCGCCATCAGGACTTCCTTCTTCGTCAGCTTCTCGAAGGTGCCGTCCTCGTGCATGGTCTCGAGGTCGCGCAGGCGCTTGATGGAGACGCGAATGGTCTTGTAGTTGGTCAGCATGCCGCCCAGCCAGCGGTGGTTGACATAGGGCTGACCGGCGCGCTTGGCCTCTTCCTTGATGATCTTGCTGGCGCTGCGCTTGGTGCCGACGAACATGACCTTGTTGTTGGACGCGGCCATCTTCTCGACCACATCAATGGCCTCGTTGAGGGCCGGCAGGGTATGCTCGAGGTTGATGATGTGGATCTTGTTACGGGCGCCGAAGATGAACTTGCTCATCTTCGGGTTCCAGTATTTGGTCTGGTGACCGAAGTGAGCGCCTGCCTTGAGCAGGTCACGCATATTGACGTGTGCCATGGATGACTCCTGGAAAATCGGGTTAGGCCTCCACGCACCCCATGGATCCGACCGCCGCATCATCGCGAGATGACCACGACAGCACCCGGGACCATGTGCCGGTGCGTGTGTGATTTCAAGGCGTTGCATTGAATTTAGCCGTCCTGCCATCGCGCTTCGTGCGGCCCTCACGGCGACGCTTCGACGTGGGTGGGCGATGAAGCACGGGCGATTGCAGGGAGACGCGCAGCTTTATACCATGGATCATGCGCAAGTTGAAGTCGCCAGGGCGACCCCACCCCCTACCCCCGAGATTCCATGAACGTACCCATCAAGACGCCCGACGAGATCGAGAAGATGCGCGAAGCCGGCCGCCAGGCCGCCAGTGTGCTGGAAATGATCGCCCCCTTCGTCAAGGCCGGCATCTCCACCGGGGAGATCGACCACCGCTGCCACGCCTACATCGTCGACGAACTCGGCTCCACCCCCGCTCCGCTCGACTACCACGGCTTCCCCAAGTCGGTGTGCACCTCCATCAATCACGTGGTGTGCCACGGCATCCCCGACGACAGCAAGACGCTGAAGAAGGGCGACATCATGAATCTGGACATCACCGTGAAGACCGCCGACGGCTACCACGGCGACTCCAGCGTGATGTTCGTGATCGGCGAGACCATCCAGGGCGAGCGACTGTGTCGCGTCACCCAGGAGTGCCTGTATCGCAGTATCGCCCTCGTGCGCCCGGGCGCCCGCCTTTCCGAACTGGCCCGCGCCATCCAGGGTCACGCCGAGGCCAGCGGCTACTCGGTGGTGCGCGACTTCTGCGGCCACGGCATCGGTGCCGGCTTCCACGAGGAGCCCCAGGTGCTGCACTACGACGGCTACGCTCCCGAGGCCGACATCGAACTGGCTGCCGGCATGTGCTTTACCATCGAGCCGATGATCAACGTCGGCGACTCCCGCACCAAGGTGCTCCGCGACGGCTGGACCGCCATCACCAAGGACCGCAGCCTCTCCGCTCAGTGGGAGCACACCCTGCTGGTGACCGAGACCGGCGTCGAGGTGCTCACCGCGCGCCGCGATGAAGACCTCTCCTTCCTCGAGCGCTGACGCCATGCTGCTCCACCACTACCGCTTTTCCCCCGACGCGAGCCTGTTCGACGCCGACGCCTTCCGTGCCGAACTCGAGGGCAACCGCTCGCCCATCGCGCCCTTCAAGGCGGCGCTGCGCGCGATTCAGGATCGGCTCGACGGACGCTTCCGGGAGGGCGCCGACATCCGCGACCTGATCCATGGCCGCGCCTGGTGCCTGGACCGGCTGCTGTCGGTGGCCTGGGAGCAGCACGACTGGCCCAACGGCGGCGTGGCGCTGCTGGCGGTGGGCGGCTATGGCCGCGGCGAGCTTCACCCCCACTCGGACGTCGACCTGCTGCTGCTGCTCGAGCACGACGACGATGCGCCCTACCGGGAGTCACTGACCGCCTTTATCACCTTCCTGTGGGACATCGGCCTGGAGATCGGCCACAGCGTCAGGTCGCTGTCCGATTGCGAACGGGAGGCCGAGGCCGACGTCACGGTGATCACCAACCTGCTGGAGAGCCGCACCGTCGCCGGCCCGGAGCGGCTGCGCGCGGCCATGAAGGCGCGCCTCGCGCCCACGCGGCTGTGGCCCGCCGACCGCTTCTTCGAAGCCAAGTGGCAGGAGCAGATCAGCCGCCACCATCGCTTCAACAACTCCGAGTACCATCTCGAGCCCAACATCAAGAGCTCCCCCGGGGGCCTGCGCGACATCCAGATGATCGGCTGGGTGGCCAAGCGCCACTTCGGCAGCCAGCGCTACGAGGACCTGGTCGCCAACGGCTTCATGAACGACCCCGAGCTGCGCATCCTCAGCCAGGGCCAGGCGTTCCTGTGGCAGGTGCGCTACGCCCTGCATATGCTCACCGGACGCGCCGAGGACCGCCTGCAGTTCGACCACCAGCGCACCATCGCCGAGCTGTTCGGTTTCCGCGACAGCCCGGAGCGGCTGGCCGTCGAACAGTTCATGAAGCGCTACTATCGCCACGTGACGGCGCTGGCCGGGCTCAACGACATGCTGCTGCAGCACTTCGACGAGGCGATCCTCCACGCCGGCGAGGAGCTCGAGACCACCGCCCTCAACGACCGCTTCGAGATCCGCGGCGGCTATATCCAGGCACGCTCGCGCACCGTCTTCCGGGACCGTCCCTCGGCCCTGCTGGAGCTCTTCCTGCTGATGGCCGAGCACCCGGAGATCGAGGGAGTCCGCGCCGATACCATTCGCCTGATCCGCGACCATCGCCACCTGATGGACGACCTCTACCGGGACGACGTGCGTCACCAGAGCCTGTTCATGGAACTGCTGCGCTCTGGCGGCAATGTGGCCCGCCAGCTGCGCCGCATGAACCGCTACGGGGTGCTGGGCAAGTATCTGCCGGAGTTCGGCCGCGCCGTGGGGCTGATGCAGCACGACCTCTTTCATATCTACACGGTCGACGCCCACACCCTGCGGCTGCTGAAGTGCATCCACGGCTTCCGCAAGCCCGAGGCCCGCGACACCTTCCCGGTGGCCGCCGCCCTGATCCACCAGCTGCCCAAGCTGGAGCTGCTGTGGATCGCCGGGCTCTATCATGACATCGGCAAGGGGCGCGGCGGCGACCACTCGCTCCTCGGCGCCCGGGACGTCGAGGTCTTCGCCGAACGCCACGGCCTGTCGACCCGCGACACTCGCCTGGTGAGCTGGCTGGTGGAGCACCACCTGACGATGTCGATGGTGGCCCAGAAGCGTGATACCACCGACCCCGACGTGATTGCCGATTTCGCCCGCCTGGTGGGCGACGAGACCCGCCTCGACTACCTCTACGTCCTCACCGTGGCCGACATCAACGCCACCAACCCGACGCTGTGGAACGGCTGGCGCGCCTCGCTGCTGCGCCAGCTCCACGCCGAGACCAAGCGCGCCCTGCGCCGGGGCCTCGAGAACCCGCTGGAGCGAGACGACTGGGTCAACGAGACCCGCGGTGAGGCGCTCTCGCTGCTGGCCGCGGTAGGCGCCGACATGGCGAGCGTGGAACGCCTGTGGGAGTCGCTGGGCGAGGAGTACTTCCTGCAGTACGCCCCCAGCGAGATCGCCTGGCAGACCCAGGGCATCCTGGCCCACGGCGGCAGCCAGCTGCCGCTGATCCTGATCAGCGCTCCCGTGGACGACATGGCCGAGGGCGGCACCAAGGTCTTCATCCACACCCGCTCGGTGGACGACCTCTTCGCCGCCACCGCCGCGGCCCTGGACCAGCTCGGGCTCTCCATCCACGATGCCCGCATCGCCACCTCCAGCAACGACTGGACGCTCAACACCTTCATCGTGCTGGACGACCACGGCCAGGCGATTCGCGACCCCGACCGCATCGAGGAGATCCGCGCCCATCTGGTGGAGGAACTCGACGATCCGGACGACTACCCGCAGATCGTCACCCGCCACACGCCGCGTCAGCTGCGCCACTTCCGGGTACCCACCGAGGTGATCATCGAGCAGGATCCGGCCAACGAGCGCACCCTGCTGGAATTGATCGCCCCCGACCGCCCGGGACTGCTGGCCCGAGTGGGGCAGATCTTCATGGAGCAGGACATCGCCCTCTCCGCGGCCAAGATCGCCACCCTGGGCGAGAAGGTGGAGGACGTCTTCTTCATCACCGACAAGGCCGGCCGACCGCTCGTCGACCCCGAACGCCAGGAGCAACTGCGCCAACGG
>Ga0207421_10002533_pt1 | contig 22593 bp, 15 predicted proteins | sample SodLakKL_010_SED_4_FD_187542 | JGI IMG/M metagenome (GOLD analysis project Ga0207421, IMG submission 187542) | Alkaline sediment microbial communities from Lake Tanatar, Kulunda Steppe, Russia - 8KL_010_SED (SPAdes) (version 2) | ecosystem: Environmental > Aquatic > Non-marine Saline and...
ACGGAAGAGAACCCATTCTACAGCTGGGGCGGTTTTACCAATGTGGACAACCCCCGCTTCTTTACCTGGAGCCAGTTCTATGTGGATCTGCTGACGACGTTCCCGGTTACGAACAACGCGTACCAGGATCCGCGTATCAGCCGCATCATGCAGCCGGCCCCGTCGGACGGTGTCTTTCGCGGACTGCGCTCAGGCATGGGGCTGGCTGGCGGACAGGGTGGATCAGGCGAGTTCACCGATCCCGAAGACTACGGCCGTTTCAGCAACTCCGGTTTCTACACCAGTATCGACTCCCCGTTCCCGTTCATCACATACTCGGAAGTAAAGCTGATTGAGGCGGAAGCCCGACTGCGTTCCGGGGATGCTGGCGGTGCGCTTGCAGCATTTGAGGAGGGCGTCAGGGCCAACATGCGCAAACTCGGGGTGGACCCGACCGAGATTGAGGACTACTGGGCGGCACTGGTCGCCGACGGCGTTGCCGGGCATTTCACCAACCTCACGCAAGGTCTGAGCCATATCATGCGCCAGAAGTATATCGCCTTGCCGCTCAACCCGGAAACCTGGGTGGATATGCGCCGGATGGACTACAGCCAGGATATCTACGGGCCGAGCCTGCAGCGTCCGGCCAACCTGAATACCATCATTTTTGATGCCAATGATGAGTCTGACTGGATCCGCGCCATGATCTACGAGGGCAATGAAGCAGTCAGGAATCCAGACAATGTCCCTGACAACACCCCGGCCGTGCGCCTGAAAACCCGTGTTTGGTGGGACAGGCCCGAATAACCAACGTTTAATCATTGATGGCAGGTGTTCCCGGCGTGGACTCAAACCGGGGATACCTGCTTTTTTTGTTTCGGATGCCGAAATTGTAATCTTACGTATTGTAATCTCACGTCATGCAAAATCCCGGAATCGCCCCTCGCCAAATCCAAAGATGTGAAAACAGGTGCAGGCACAGCAACAGGTTCATGCACTCGCACAGCCGCGCCTATCGGATCGCACCAATGTTGATGCTGGTGCTGCTGCTGACCGTTGCCGGGTGCCGGGATAACGACCCGACCTTCCGCATCTTCGAGAAACCGATCATTTTCAACGAGGAACGGGAGCAGCTATCATTGGAATACATGAAAGCGCGGCACGGCCTTATTGCTGACCGCGCTGTCATAGACCCCCGGATGATAGTAGTTCACTGGACGGCTGTCTACTCCATAGAGGAAACCTTTGATATCTTCAATCCGGTGCGTCTGCGTGGCAGGGCCAATCTGCAGGATGCCAGTACCCTCAACGTCTCGGCGCAATTTCTGGTGGACCGTGACGGCAGCATATTCCGACTGCTTCCAGATACCACCTTTGCCCGCCATACAATAGCCCTGAACTACATGGCCATCGGCATCGAAAATATCGGCGGGTCGCAGGCGCCTTTGACACGCGCCCAGCTCAAGGCCAACGCGGAATTGATAACCTGGCTGGCTGGCAAGTACGACATAGAATATGTCATCGGGCACCATGAGTACCAGGATTTTCAAGGCTCGGATATATGGAAGGAGACAGACCCGGCCTATTTGACACATAAAGTTGATCCGGGACCCGAATTCATGAAAAAACTGCGTAAACAACTGAGGCCCCTGGAATTCAAGTCTGGACCGGATTGACGGATAGACAGACCGGATCCGTCCGGGGGAGATTGTCCCGGATTTATCGTCGGAGCGCCGGTCGCTTCCGCCTACTCCGCGCATCAGCCACGGTTTTTGCCCACTGGGGCTTGGGAGGCTCCATAAGAGGCGGACGCTCATTCAGGTGGCTGACCATGGAATCGGTATGCTTGTCGCGTTTTTCCAGCAACTCGAGAACTTCCATCCGGGCGCCATACGCGTAGTGCAGGAATTCCCGGGCCTCGTGTGTCAGGGTCACATCATAAAGCCGGACCAGCGTGTCGGCCATCTGCTCGGCGGCAACATCCAGCCGGTTGTCAGCTTCCTTGGCCATGCGTCTGCCCAGCTCCGCTTTCTGCATGGCATTCATATCGGGTGAGAGTTCGCCCAGATAAATGGCCTTGGTGGCATTGATGTTCCGCTGGATTTCCGGCTTGTACAGCTTGATGTGGGGCTCCAGGGCAAGAGCGATCTCGATGGCCAGGTAGCGCGCCGCCAGGGAAGCCGACGCATCCCGCCATTGCAGGGCTTCCATATCCCCGGGGTCAAAAGAGTGATCGTCCGGCGGACGGAATGTGAATCCTGTTTTATGCACGTCCAGCTTTTCAAAATACCACGCCAGGTGGCGGCATACCTCAAGCCGGGCCTCGTCGTCGAGTATAATGGTGTTTTCCAGGATGCGGATACCCTTCTTGCTGCCGCCAAGTTTCAAGCCGCCGGGATCTCCGTATGCCTGCGACACCAGGATTTCCCATTTTTGCGCCGCTTCCAGCAACCGGGCGTGCCGGCGCCCCGTTTCACGGTAGGCCTTGTAGGCCATGCTGTAAAGCTCCATGCTGGTCTGCATGATACGCACCAGGCGATCCAGCTCACCTGCAGGAACAGCCTGATCGGAAACGGTGCGGGCAATGTCAACGGCAAGGCGGTCGATGACGGCTGTAACCTCATCCACCAGTTGGTAAATCGAAAGGCCTTCGGGCAGCTCTTCCCGCGTGACGTAGCCGGCCTCGACAAGGTAGGCGGCCAGGGCACGGATGCGGTTGCCGCCACGCGCCTGGTAAACGCGGTACTGGCTGCGCCTCTCCTCCAGTTCGTCCAGGGCGCGCGCAAACTTCCACCTGCCACTGTATTCGAAAACCAGGGTCGGGATTTCCCGTCCGCTGATGAGCTCAAATGCCAGTATGAAGATCTCCTCCACATCCCGGAAGGTCATCAGGTACGGATTGTTGTTCTCGATGGAGGACATGATCCGCTGCAGGAAAAACGGCTCACGGGGCACCCCCCTGCGTGATGTGCCGATACTGCCACCGGTAAACCACTGCCGGAGTTCGCGGGCGGCATCCGGGGTCTCTTCCTCAAGGTCCACAATGGCCCGGTGGATCTGATCGCGGTATTCGGCGAACAGCTCCCGGACACGCGAGTGCAGGCCGATCCGGCGGTAGGTGTAAATTTGTGCCATGATCTCACCGATTTCACGATTGCCGGTAAGGTCCGTGAAAGCGACGGATACTCCATAAGAGGTCAGGTCCACCCGCCTCAACAGCTGCAGCGCCGCTTCCCGCCGCCGTGCATCACCCTCCCAGGCCTGGACGTTCATGTCCCTCGCAACAAGGATCAAATCCCCCAGCTTGTCGGTCACATCCAGAATATCCCGCTCCCCCTGCTCTTCAAGGTGCCCGCGGGTGTTGATGTAGACCAGCCGTGCGAACAGACCGATCAGCCCCGAAAGCACCGTGAAACTGATAAAGTAGATCAGCAGCTCAATGGAAGGAAACCGCCCGAAACCGATATAATAACCTCCGATAAGCCCGAGCCCGGTTACCGGTCCGGCCGTCCAGAACAGCTGCATGAGCGCATGGGACAGGCGGACCTTGTTCAGGCTGCGCTTGAAACGCCGGGTATGTTCTTTGCTCTCACGGTCAAGCGTGATGCGGTCGGCTCTGTCGCCTCTGTCGGCTCGGTGATCGCTCAAGGGTCCGGGTGTTCTGGTGGATGTGGCATGGTGCTGCCATCAAGGTACTGCCAAAGTTGCCGAAAAATAACGGGTATTCAGGAATTATGATATAAAATGATCGGGTATTGGCTACAGGTCTGCCGGCTTCGGGTGGATGGTATCCGGCAGAACCGCCTCAAGCCTGTTGGAATGATAACGCATGATGCTACGGTTTGAACGCCGGATTCCTTATTTTTGGCGCTTTGCCACACCTCCGGCTTGCATACAGGCCGATCTCCATTCCCCGGAACGTTCCATTTCCATAACCAGGACCATAACCATGAGCAGCTTTCCCCTTATTTTCAAAAAAATTGCTGAATCCAGCTGGTTCAACAACTTTATTATGGCTGTGATTCTGGGAGCCGGCGTCGTTGTCGGCATCCAGACCTACGGGGAGCAGGTCGCGCACATGAAGGAGCTGTTGTGGACCCTGGATCAGATCATCCTGTTCATATTTCTGGTCGAAGTCATCATTAAAATGGCCGCGGAGGGCAACCGCCCGCTGCGGTATTTCAGGGATCCGTGGAACGTTTTCGATTTCTCCATTGTGGCGGTCTGCTATCTGGCGTTGCTGTTTCCGGAGGTGGAGGGGGCCTATGTGGCGGTGTTCCGTCTGGCAAGGGTCCTGCGGGTATTCCGGATCGTCCGGACCGTACCCAAGCTGCGGCTTCTGGTCAACACCCTGCTCAAATCCATCCCGTCCATTGGATACATCGGCATTTTGCTGAGCGTTGTTTTCTATATTTACGCCACCATGGGTGTGTTCCTTTTCCGGGAAAACGACCCGGTCCACTTCGGGAACCTGCAACTGAGCCTGCTTTCGCTGTTCCGGATCGTCACCCTGGAAGATTGGACCGACATCATGTACATCAACATGTACGGCTGCGATCATTCTATCTGGGGATATGGCGTTGCCGAGGGGTGTACGGATCCCCAACCAATGGGATTTGGCGCTGCGATCTATTTCGTAACGTTTGTCCTTGTCGGCACCATGATCGTTCTCAACCTGTTTATCGGCGTGATTATGAACAGTATGGACGAGGCCAAGCGGGATGCACGAGAGGAGGCGGACCGGCTGGGAGGCGCGCGTCAGCAAAGTTTGCAGGAGGAGCTTGAGCGGGTGTCTGATGAACTCAACAAAATCAGGGGCCAGGTCGACTCCATAGCAGGTCGCCACCGTAAAGGCGCGGACAAGACGCAGTGATGGGCATGTTACCCGGAGCGGCGACTTGTTGACGTGGAGCGTCGGAAATACCACCCTGGTTTACTCTTCCGCATGCGCGCCGGGTCCGGGTTCAATTCCTGGAATCTCGAAGATGCCGAAATCGACAAGAACGTTGGCCGCACCATTGATCACAAACTGGACCGAAATGACCGCCAGTATGAGCCCGAATACCTTGGTGATGATCTGTTTACCGCTGTCGCCCAGGTATTTCACGATAACCTTGGAGTATACCATGGAGTAGTAGCAGGTCACCGTAGTGATAAGCACGGCTACGAAGACCAATCCTGTGTGATAAATCGATGGCGCTTCACTGGTCAGGATCATGACCGTCGCAATGGATCCCGGTCCGCTGATAAACGGGATGGCCAGCGGGATGACCGAGATGTCATCGGCAATCTCCCCCTCCGGCTTGGTCTGTTTCCGCTCATCCTCCTCCTCCCCCTTGCTCCGGATCATTCCCATGGCAATACCGAACAGGATGATTCCCCCGGCGATGCGAAACGCAGCGAGCGTGATGCCGAACAGCTGAAAAATGACACCACCCAGCAATGCAAAGATGAAGAACAGACCGGTTGAGATTTTTGTCGCCTTGAGGGCAATTTCTTTTTTTCTTTGCTCTTTCATCCGGGTGGTAAGCGACATGAAAGCAAATGCCGTGGTCAGCGGATTGACAATTACAAAGATACCCGCAATGGTGATGAGCAAATAAAGGACAGTTGTTTGAATAATTTCAACAATTCCCATGCGAACAATTATTTGTCTATTTCACTTTTAATCTTGTAATAACTGGATATAACTATATAACCAGACTGGTTTTTCTAACGTTCAGATATTTAGGCTGGTTGAGATTGAAATTGGTTTTCGCTCATCATGTCAAAAGCTCTCCGGTCATTCTGGCAACGAGCGTCCGGACTAGTATCACCAGTTTGCCTGTTTCTCCGGCTATTTTCAATTTCGTTTCCGTTGAATAGCTCATGCAATCCATCACAGCAACAGGGGCCCGGGAATGCAGCGTGCCGGGGAGTTTGCCGCCAAGAAAAGCACCACACGTGAGTGCGTGCTCCAGCAAGTTGCTGTCCAGGATCCTCATGCGTTTATTTTACGAGCTGCATTTTACGGGACGGGGTGGCACCACGGTACTGCAGCCGGTAGACGTTGGTACCTGAGGATATGGGCACTTCCCGGGAGTCAAAAGTTACCGTGTGGGCTCCGGCATGGAGCGGACTGTTTACAAGATTTTTGACCCGCTGTCCGTATATGTCAAACACATCCAGCCGGACCCTGGTGTTCCCGGAGTCTTCCGACAGAAAAAAACTGATGGTGGTCAGCGGGTTGAAAGGGTTTGGGTAGTTTTGTGAGAGGATTACCTGGTCCGGAATGTCTGGCAGGTTGTCCCTGATGCCGAAGACGTCCCGCGCCCGGGGTTTGCGGATCGTCTGCTCAAAGAAGTCAAGCAGTTCGCCATCCGGGGTGAATGCCTGTACCACCCGCGACTCCGGATAGAGGATGATATTCCAGAAATGATGATCGTCGGTCACTTTTTCCGGGTAACAGCGTTGGTGCGCGTTCTCATCTTTCCGTGTGCTCACACCCCATGCGCCGTCGCCGATGTAAACGACACCTTGCTGATCCATCTGGTTGTTGCGGATCGGTTTGGTGCGTTTGAACGTGTGGTCGTGGTTTTCGAAGGAGAGGGCGATGCCGTATTCTTCAAACAGGGGGACCCAGTGATCGCGGACAAGTGTGCTGTAGGTATTGGTAAGCGCCCTGAATGATGGCCATGCGGAGACATGGTAGACGGGAAAGACGTATGACATGCATTGCTGTTTTCAATTCCGCCTGGGAAAAAACGTGCGGAACAAGTCAGCATTGCAAAAAACGAGAAGCAATATGGCATAGAGTGAAAAGCAATATAACAAGCAACGAGAAGATGCAACAGCGCATTGCATCTGATTTTTCCCGATTTCAGAACGCGGGATTTTCCTATTATTGAGTGATGCGATTTCAGCCAATTGAAGCTGTCGTGCAGCCTGGCGAGCGAATAAAATTGTTTTGTTACCAGGTGTGGATGCAGGTCCAGCCCGATTTGTTGCAGCATCCGGGCCCGCATCCACCCGAAGGAATCCCAAACCGTACAAACCGGAACCCCAAAACAGCAGGTGAATGAAAACTCCTCTCCAAACCGCGGGTATCATCCTTCTTGCGGGATCATGGCTTCTGATGGCTATTCCCGGTCTCAAACCCCTGTCTGACGCTTACGGAAAAGCGGGATCCGGCCTGACGCTGACAGATACGGGCGAACTGCCGAATGGACCTGCATGGCAGGAGAATGATCACGTGGCAGGATCGCATAATGAGTGGGCCGACTATTTGGATCTTCAGATGACGCTGCTGGTGGCTAACCAGAACCTCCCCAATGCCGTGGCCGCATTGGTTTCCGGCGATGAAATCCACCTGCTGGCAGGGTACGGTATGGCCGATATGGAGTCGCAGGAGGAGGTGGATCCCGCATACCACCTGTTCCGCACCGGATCCGTGGCCAAGATTTTCACCTGGACCGCCATCATGCAGCTTTATGAAAGGGGGCTACTGGATCCGGACGACGACATCCGAAACCACCTGGAGCCGGAGTTGGATTTTCCGGTGCGTTTTGGCGGAGGGGATTACGGCCCTGTCACATTCAAGCATCTGCTGACGCATACGGCCGGATTCGAGGACGTGCTGGAAGATCTTTTTACGTTTGAACCGCAGGCGCCGCTGGGTGAATACATCGGTCGGCATCAGCCTGCGCGGATTTTTCCGCCCGGGACCGTCATGGCGTATTCCAACTACGGTACGGCGCTGGCGGGTTATATTGTCGAGCGCATCTCGGGGATGCGTTTTGAGCAGTATGTGGACGAGCACATTTTTAAACCGCTGGATATGCGGCACAGCACCATGGAGCAGCCGCCGCCGGGAGCGCTGGCAGGACAGCTGGTGACCCCTTACCGTTGGGTCGATGACCGTTTTATGCCCGGCCGATTCGAGCATATGCCCGCGCCGGCAGGCGGACTCAGTACCACCGCCGCAGACATGGCCCTGTTTCTTCAGGCGAACCTGAAGGGCGGGGCGTTGAATCGGAATGGGTCCACAGCACTGGATCAGGGTGCGGCCACGGCGCAGGGCCGGAATGGGTCCATTGCACTGGATCAGGATGCGGCCACGATGCTGGACCGGGATGATACCGCGGCGCCCATCCTGCAGAAGGAAACCATGCGGCGCATGCACACCCCTCTGTTCACGCATCATCCACTGCTCGGTGGCATGGCGTACGGATACAAGGAATTCAAAGCTAACGGGAAACAGGTCATATTTCACGGCGGAAGCAGCTCAGTTTTTGATGCCGGCTTTTACCTGATCCCGAAGCTGGACCTGGGACTGTTCATTGCGTACAGCGGAGGCACTTATGCGGGACACGGTCATGTGTTCCGGGCGCTTCTGGAGCACTTTTTCCCCGAGGAAGAGGATGAGGTGGATCCGCAGGTAATGGCAGACACGCTGAGCCCCGTTCCCGGTGCTCCTACAGTCGCCGATCTGACCGGGGAGTATTTCCAAAGCCGTACCATTGCCACCGGGTCGGACCGGCTGCTCAATCTGGTCATGGGCACCCTGTTTGTTACCCCGGTCGATGAGCAGCGGTTTTCCGTGGGCATACTCGGGGAGAATTTTGTCTATGAGGAACTGGTTCCGGGCATATACCGGAACACGCGAAAGACGGGCATCTACCCGTTTGGACCGCTGCGTTACCTGGTGGCCGGGCGGGCACCGGACGGCAGGATGATGCTGATGACCGACGGTCCGATAACCTATATTCGCACGCCGTGGTACGGCGGATCGGTCATGGCCCTTGCCATTTTCGGCCCGATGCTGTTGCTTGCGGCCGGAAGCCTGATCTTTCTGCCGGCCTCATTTGTCGTCCGGAAAGTGCGTGGAATACGTGGAAAACGTGGCGAAACAGGTGAATCAGCCTCCGAAGCCGACACAGGTCCCGCTACATCAGATGACACAACCCTTCCGAAAGCCGGATACTTCTGGCTGTCGGCCCATGCCCTGGTGCTGCTTGCAACGGTACTTCTGGTAATACTTTACGGGCAGCCCCACCCGGTGCACCTGCTGCCCGAATCTTCGTTTACCCCCCGGAACTGGATGGATGTCCTGTTGGATTTGCTGCCGTTCGCCGTTGCCCTGCTCGGTCTTGCCGTGAGCTGGGCTGCCGTGCGCTCCTGGATGCGCCGCACCCGGAGCATCTTCTTCCGCATCCACCACACCGTGTATGCCGTCTGGTCCCTGGCGCTCATCTGGTTTTTCTGCTACTGGGGGATGCTGGGGCTATGAGGCATGGATGGGGTTTGAGACACCCTGAGACGAAAGTGCCTGCTTTGTTGAGTTGATGTGGTTTGAGACGGTTTGCGAGGTGCTGACCGGCCTATGGTTGTATAACAAGCGCCTCGCTGAGACGTGACTGCCCACCATCCGCGGTGAATGCCTTGACGGCATAGCCGGTTCGCCTGGAACCATCGGATTGATGAGTTGTCCGGTTCCCTTCGCGGTACCGCTCTTCGAAATGGTGCTCCGAGGTGCGCCGGTGCTGGATGAAATGGCCGCGATCATCCCTGCGGTAGATCACGAAAAAGACGTCATCGCCATCGAGCTGGTAATCCCAGGTCAAGCGGATCGTATCGTTTTCCTCATCCAGTCTGGCCTGAAGGTTTTCCACGGGTGGACGCACTCCGCTGTCGTAGGGACGCGCCGAGACCGGATGGGCGTAATCGGACCAGTTACCGCTGAAATCGACGGCGCGCAGCGAGTAGTAGTACATGGTACCTTGTGTGACCAGGGTATCGGTGAAAGCGGACTGTCCCACCGCAAGCGTATCGCGCACCAGCCACGGCCCGGCCATGTCAGTCTTACGGTAGAGGGTCTGCAGGGCCACATCCCGGCTTCCGCTGGGGGCGAATTCCAGCTCCACGGCATCCGGACCGGTGACTACGCGCTTGAAGACCGGTGTGATGGGCGGAATGGTGTCGGGACGCGCAATCGCCAGCACATCCGAAAACTCCGACTGGTTGAAATTGAAATCGAGCGCCTGCACCTTGTAATACACTTCCGGGGTCAGCGAATTGAGCGTAATGGTATCGGTGAAAACGGTTGGGATTTCGTGCCGCAGGGAATCGTCATCCACAAATCCCTCAAAAATCACTGAAAACTCGTGCTCGGGATCGTTGGACCGGAACAGCCGGTATCCCATCAGGTCGGACTCCTCGTTTTTCTCGACCACCAGCGTCACCACGCCGTTCGAGTCCGCTTCACCGGAGAGGAAAACGGGTTTTACCGGGGGGATGGTGTCGATCAGGGTCACGGCGACCGGCAGCGAGGAACTGACGTTGAACGCCGTATCAACGGCCTGGATCACGTAATAATTCGGCCGTCCTTCCACAAAAGTGGTGTCGATGAGCGACCGTGCGGTTTCGGGGAGCAGTTCCGGGTGGATAATGCGGTACTCGCCTTCCACCTCATGTGACCGGGCCACGACGAATCCCATCAGGTCCGGTGCGGGCGGATCGTTCATTTCCCACTCCAGCAGTACCTCGCGCGGTTTGTGGTGCTCAAGGGTGACGACGCGTGGCGACTCGGGCGGGGTGCGGTCGCGCGGCATGGCTTCCACTTCGGCAAAAAGGATGCGATCGCCGAACATATTCTGCCCGTAGAACCGGTAGGTGTAGACCTGGTAGTTTTCCAGCTCCTCGTCGCGGAAACTGCCGTGCTCGAACGCGTCAAAACCGGCACCCCGAAGCTGGATTTGCGGCGCTTCGGTGAGCGGACGGAATTCCTCGGACCCGGGATCGCGGCGCTCTACTGTGTAGAGCGAAAGACGCTCATCCTCCACCCAGAAGAAGTTGATCCAGGTGTCTCCTTCGTAAAAGAAGACCTCATTTTCGTAGGTGAGGTCATCGGGTTCGGCAGTGATGGTGAACGGATCGGGGACAAGGTTGTAGACCGGTGGATCGGCAACGGTCATGATCCGGTAGGTGTAGTTTTCTCCGGGAGTCACATCAGGATCGATGAAGCTCATGCCCAGCGCCTCGGCTACGGCGGCATCGCGGGCGGATGTGAGCAGGAAGATGGCGTGTTCAAAGTCCTCGTCGGCCCGTTGCGCGCGCATGTCCTGGATACCGGTCTCGAAGTTGAACGCGCCCCCGGATTCCGTGCGCGCAATGTCAAGGTAGCCGCGGGCCAGGTCCAGAAGATCCAGTGACTCTCCCTCCGCCTGCGCCATTATGGCGTCCCACTGAGCTTCCGTGAAAGGCTGAACCCGGGCTATTTCGGTGAAATCATCAGAATCGCCATCGGCGCGCTCAATGATGAATCCCTCACGGAAACCGGTGTTCAGTACGACCCGTTGTTGGGGGAAGTACCGAAGCTCAATGCCGGTGCCTTCCACATACCGTCCGCCGATCCGGATGGATGTGGCAAATTCGTCGGTAATGAGTGCATTGTCGTCATTGCCGGCCTGTCCATGCACTGGATCTGCCATGGATGCTATCAACAGCAGCATCAGCGCCGGTATTGCAAGTGAGCGCACCGACTTGGCCATGGTTCGGGTCATTTTTATCATCAGTTTAAATTTTGGGATCATTAGGTCAGAGAGAATGTCCATGACGTTTTTTCCATGCTTCTGTGAGTCCGGGATGATGTTCGGTCAAGGAAATTTCATCTCGGGGAATTTCAAGTTTGGATAACAGTTTTTTTGATATCTCAGAAGGTTTGCAGCGGCTGGCTAGGGCCGGGGGCAACAGGTGGTACGGGGCCGGTGTGGAAGTTTTTTGTCACCGTCTCAGTTACCGGTGCGCCGGAGTTTGTTTGCGCAGTGACCCAGTTGCCGTTGACATACTCCATGAGCGTGGCCGTCACGGTAAGAAGATAAGACCGTTCCTTCTCAAGGTTGTTTGTCGGCGGGGTGGGTGGAGGGGGCAGGTTGCCGTAGCTCGGTTGCGGGGGCACTGGTGGATTTGGCAGCGGAGGATTTTTTGAAATGTCCATGCCAGGTCCCGATGCGGGACCGGAGCCGGGGCCGGTTGCACCGCCGCCAGTTTGACCAGTACCTCCTGGAAGCGCAGGTGATGCCGGACCGGCCGGACCTGCGGGACCAGTCACACCGGTCGATCCGCCCAGCCCCATGAAATTGAAAATCACGGAGCCGCTTAAGCCAAGACCCGGGTCCACAACCGCTGGCCACTCACTGCCGCCGCCCTGTGTTGCTCCCCCGGTTGTGCCCGTGGCACCGCCAGTGCCGCCAAAATCTACAGGAGGTGTAAACTCCACTCCCGGATCAAAAATATTGGCCTCACCGATGGTGGTGTACAGATGTTCGCCGAGGATGTTGCTATTGGTGTTTAGTGGCTTGACGGTCCACGATCCGTTTTCTTCCAAAACTTCCAGCTTGACCGTCTTATCCATTTTGAAGGTGCGCATTTTGATGGTGCCGTCGGCTTGCTGTTCGGCCACATCGAACACTTCGTTCGGTTCCAGACCGTATTTCACGGCGAGGGGCTCATCCACCGGATAGTTGTAGACAAACGATGGATTGATGTACTGTACGAGCTTTTCCATCTGGTCGGCGGCCACATCGCCCGGGTTCACTGTTACGGTGGTGCTTGTGGATTGGTTTCCGCACGTGGTGCCCACTTCAAAATCATGGTGGAAATTGACATCGATGATTTTGAACACATAGGCACGGCCGCTGATGGCGCCGGCGGCGTAGTAGGGGTTGGGGAATTCGCCGTATATCCATGCGCCCGCAGCGAGGTCCACAATCGTCCACGTTTTGTTGCCAAGGCCGCCTTCACGACGTACATAGGCACCGGCCGTGGCATAGAATGCGAGCCCGCCGGATGCCCGCCAACCGTTGATGCCGATGGGATTGTAGCCGCCGCATCCGCCCGCGTAATCCAGGAATGCCAGATGCAGCTCGGCACCAGCCCCAATGTTGAAACCGGCATAAAAATCGCCTACACAAACACCGCAGGGCAATCCGATTTCTGCAGTGTGGTCGAACATGAATCCGATGCCCAGAGCGAAACCGGAGCCGGTGTTGGTGTGAGAACCGACGCCACCCGATCCCATCTGGCTGGTGCCCGGATACTGGTGTATGGCGTTGTAATAGGCGTTGGCAAAGCCGGGGGTGAAACCGGTGGGCGGACTTATATGGTTGCCGAACATCAGATAGGCATACAGGTTCAGGCCGAATACACGAACCGAATTGGGGTTTGCGGGCTTACCGAATTTGAAGTACCACTGGTTCAGCTTGCCGTTGATGTCCAATACCAGGTTGACCGGACTGGGCGTGGTGATGGGCGGCGCACTCACGTTCACATTGGCGAACAGGTTGAAGTGCTTGTCCGGGAAGTTGTAGGTCACGCCAAGGTTTCCATCCACAATGGCTTCGGCCCGGGAAGCGGCGGTCAGGTCCGAACCGACCCAAAAGTCGCCGGTGAAATTGATGAAGGTGAGCCCGCCCGTGCTGTTGTTGAATTCACCGGCCAGTACGGCATCGGCGTTGAACCCTTCATCGGAGGGTGTCGTGGCAATGGTGGCCCCCGCCCGGAAGCCAAGCTGTGATTTCAGCGGTGTGAATGAGTAGGTGGTACCGTCAAGTTCTGCGGCCATATTATAATATGCGCCGCCACCGAAGCCGCGGAAAGCCAGTCCGGGCAGGAAAACGACCCCCGGTGCCGGCAGTGTCACATCGGCCTGGACTCGCCAGTAGCGGTACAGCTCGTTGCCGTTCTGATAGGTGGTGTTGCCGAACTCCGCCAGCGCGGATGCCTTGACGCCTACCGGCTTGAAATCAGCGCTCAGCGTGCCGATGAATCCGTTGCCAAAGACCGGGTCCTCGTTGCGGAATCCGATGGCGCCCTTGATGCTGACGGCCGCCAGGTTGGCATGTATGGCGATGGAGTCCAGCGAGGTGCTAAGGTATTGCGGATAGAATTTCTGGCCCTGCACGTTGTCGAGGATGGCCATTTCCACCCCCAGGCCGGTCATGCCGCCGATGTCCTCGGAGAGGTTGAAGATCACATCAAAGTCCACCTTGCCGCGAATCAGCTGGTTTTGCTGTTTGGGCAGGGTGGTGAAACCGATGTTCTGGATGGTGACGGGGAAATTGGCCAGGAATTTCTGCTCACTCGCGAACGACCAGCTGCCGATATTGAAAGAGAACGGGTCCTGCTCGGAGGAATCGTAGGTCATACCCAGACCCTGGAAACCCAGGCCCAGATTGACGTTCTTGACCGGACCCAGATCCACCGAACCCCACGAGAATGTACCGTGCAGGTCGATGTCGAAGGTGCGCTTGTCCGGATCCACGTAGGCGACAATGTTGGATGTCTCGGCCAGCTCCAGTTCGCCTTTGAGCATGCTTGCGGGGATGGGCCCGGTCGGGGTCACGGTCAGCTGGAAGCTCACCGGTTCGTTCGGGACCTGCGGATTGTTGAACAGGGCGATGTACTCCAGCGGGTTGTCCAGGTCGTCCTTGTCGCTCACCGGCAGACCGATGCGCCCCTTGATGCCCGCTTCGGTCAGGGAGCTGGCCACCAGTTCCACGTGAACGGTATCGATACTGGCCACAAGGTCCGCCACGTCGGCGTCCGGGAACTGGATCACGTTGGTCGCCATGGCTTTCATGGTCAGGCCCATGTCGTCGATGATCATGTTGTAGACGCCTATTTTGGGCTGTCCGCCCGAGTGGGTCTGCCATGTTTCAGGCAGTTCCACTTCAAAAGCGCTCATGTAGAACCCGCGGAACAGCTCGCTGGTCTCGCCCTGGTAATTGTCCGGGAAGGTGATGCCGGGCGGGTTTAGCACGTCTGAAAAGTCGTAGAAAATGCTGTCGGCCAGGATGGTCATGCCGCTTGCACCCACTATCTCGGCCCGTTCCAGGGTGCCGCCGAGAATGAGGTCGGTCCAGCTGGTTCCGTTGGCGGAGATGCTGGCGGCCACTTTCTTGTTGGGGTCGGTATCCGGCGATGGGATCAGCCAGTCACGCGTGAACAGCGCCTGCAGTTCCAGACCGTACTCGCTGAATCCGTCCTCGTCCCACTCGATATAGCACCCGAGGTTGTTGGACCCTGGCTGCCTGAAGACGAACTGGATCTGGTTGTTCACATTGCCCATGGTGATGTCTTCCACCAGCTCGAAACGTCCCGTTGGCATCTGGATCGTGACGGGATGGAAAAGGATGTTCTTGCCGCGGAATCCGATGCGGCTCGTGCCCCAGCTCGGCGGCACGGTCTTGGCGGCAATGACGTTGAACTCCGATTTGTCGCTCCGGAACACCATCTCGGTAATGGCGGCTTCGTTGCCGTCGGGGAACGTGAGTCCGAGCGGCATCATCACGGGGTTAGTGTACTCAGTGAGGTTGTTGTAGGGGATGGATTGCCCGGAGGTAGTCTCCACCCAGTCCACGACCGAATTGGCCGCCTGGTTGGTGAAATTGGCCTGCGCGGCCACCTCCAGCGCCCAGTCGACGGGATAGACCGGGGCATCCTCGTGTTTTTCGACAACGATTTTGCCATCCACAAGTCGCTTGTCAAGATCCACCGTAATGCTGTCGAATGCCACGGCCATGCGGGCCATCAGCCAGCCGATGTAGACCGTGCCTTTGCCGTTGTACGCCTGGCCGTTCGCCGTCGCTTCGGTCACAATGACCTCAAACTCGCCGTTCTGTCCTGCGTAGAGCGTGTCGGCTGCGGCAAGCACACCGGGCGTGACCGGCTCCTCTTCCTCTGCATCCTCTTCTCCTTCCTCTTCGTCCCCTTCTTCGGCAGGCTCCTCTGTCTCCGGCATTTGAACGATGAACGTCCCTATCTGGGCAAAACCGCTGTTGTCTTCCACGTAGGGATCATCATCCAGGCTCACCGCCTTGACGCTCCAGGCGAAGTGGGTGGTTTGGTCGGGCAGATCCAGGTCCACCGGCCACAGGAACTGCGTGGTCGCCATCACCTCTTCCTCAATCAGCGGATAGTTGACAAAAAAGGCCTGAGACGGCGATTGCGGCGGCAGTATTTCGGTCACGGTCAGGATATACTTCACTCCCATTTCCGCAGGCGGGGCAGGCGTCACCGGGGTCCAGGTGAATTGGGTGGATGAAAGCATTTCGGGTGTGAGAATGACGTCGCCGGTGGGATAGATCAGCTCGGGCGCCTGGTAGCTGGTGATGCGCATGGGCCTGCAGACTTCCTGCGGGGTGGATATGGTCTGTCCCTGCATGTCGGTGAGTGAAGCGCAAAACTCGTAAAAACCAGCAGGCAGCATCCCGGTCTGCACAATTCGCCGCTCGATATCGCCCGAAAAGCTGAGTGCGCTGTAGGTTATGATCTCATCCGCCAGGAAGACATCCGATCCCAGTTGGAGCCGTTTTGCAGGCACCATGTTCGATCGTGTTTGCACAACGGGCCGCCCGTTTTGCAGAACGCGCACGTTGATCCGGTATTCGAGACCCTCCAGTCGCGGATCACCGTTGGTTACGGTCAGCATGGCCAGTTCCGTGCGGTTGACCCAGTCGGCCATCCGCGGGTTCGGGTTGGAGTCAACGTTCAGGTCCACACGAACCTGGGCAAAGGCGACGCTGCTGACCAGCAGAAGGGGCAGAATCAGCGCAAAAAGGAAGCGCCGGGCGGTAGTTAGGCAGAAATAGTACATGGACTGTTCTCAGAATCGTGTTTGAAGTGAGATTTGAAACCGGTTTTCGGACAGGGTGGCATCCGGGCGGGAAGAGCCGTAGCGGTAGGTGGATGCGTTCCAGGAGAAATTCAGATCGGCGTATTCGGTGATCTTGTAGGCGGTCCGGAGCTGGAGCCGCAGACGGTGATCGGATGTAAACGGTTCACGCGATATGTTGGAGTAGGTGAAGCGCATCGACGGGACCAGCCGCCGGTCAAAGAGCCGGTACCGGACGTTAATGCCGGAGGTTATGATGCGGATCTCAGACATGGGTGTGTCGTTGGTGAGGATCATGGACATGGCTCCCAGACTAAGCGGCCGGTCATGAAAAAGCATCTGATAGTTGGCACTTGTGCTCAGCGAAGTAGTGTTTTGAAAGCGGCCCGTGAAAAGGTTGAATTCGTCAAAGTGGCTGTAACTGACGGATCCGGAGATAACGTGCGTATGTGCATCTCTCTGGATCTGGTACGAGGGGCTAACCGCCACCGTGTTGTTGATCATTTCAATGCGCAGCGTATCCAGCGTGACATTGTTGCGGAACCCGAAGTTGGCGTAGTTGGCATTGACTGAAAAGGCTTCGGTGAATTGATTGAAAACATTCAGGTTGAGGATGGTCCGGTTGGTCCTGTCAAGAGTCGTATCATACAGGTTGTTGGTCCTTATGCCAAACGATCCGCTCACGGAGGTCCGGTTATTCCGTAATCTGACGCCGGTATTGATCTTGTAGTCGATCAGGTCCCGCTCCATCACGCGATAGCCGGCCGACTGGAACCCGGGTCCCACATACCGGACCTCTCCGCCGAGCGTAAAGGTTTCGTCCTGCCAGACCAGGGAAGTCACATTCGACCAGTCGGCATTGGAGGAGGCGTTGATACTCAGAAAGCGGTCCATGAAATCGAGCACCTCGTTGTCGTAGGGGCTTTCCGGTCCGAGCAGGTCGAAGGTGTACACCGACCCGGCGAATTCCGTGGTGAATAGCAGGTTCGAAACCAGGCGGATCTGGAGCAGCGGAGAAAAGGTGATGCCTTCAGCGGGACGCACACCGGGGGGAGCGGTGCTGATCGAAGTTTCATCATCCGTGACCTTTACGAAATTGAGTGCGAACCGGGTGCCATCCTGCCGGCCGTAGCCTATCCGTGAAGCCAGAATTTTCTGCTGGTAGGCGCCTGCGATAGTATTGAAGGGATCGTATTCCACTCCCAGCTGGGATGTCCCGTAATTGATGGTGAAGAGGAAATGTCCGGGATCAAGCTCAAGTCCGGCCCCGAACAGTGCAATGTCTCCGGTTGTCAGTTCGCTGTATGTGGGGGTCTGAGAGCCGAAAAACCCATGGATCCAGCGGTAACTGGGATTGATGCTGACATTGTTGCGGGGGTTGCGGATGTAGTCGATCAGCCCTTCATCCGGCAGGGACGGCAGTTGGTAGGTGTTCTGACCGGTGGTGATGTGGATGGATACGGGCATGATGAAATGGCGGCCGGCAGACAGCGTGGCGTCGGCGGTGAGCCGGCCGAGATTGTCGGGATAACGCGGACGGAACGAGGCGAAATTCGACTCGGAGTAACGATAGGCGTCATAATTTATCCCGAAAGAACCGGAGAAAGTAACTGCCGGTTGTGATTGAACATAACCCGGGAAGGCCATAATGAGTGTCATGGCCAGGGCAATAGCCCCCCTAAAAAAATCAGACATCTGTAACCCTCTGTAGATACTGCAAATTCAATGCAAGGTTCATGCTTTACCGAAACTCAGGCCTTTTGACAATTTCCCATCACAATCAGCCAAATTACGGGCAAGTTGGAACCGATTTACCCGTGAATGTAGAAAAAAATTCAACATGCGTGCAAAACTTTAATAAAATTTAACCTGTGCGTTTTTTCGCAGATAGTTTATTCCGGGACTTATAGCGTTTATCCGAGACTTTTTGCACCACTTGTCGGGAGAATGTTGTGCCCTGGAATCCTGCAGCTTGCATCAAGAGGCAACCATGGCGCGAAGATACAGGTACGGTGTAAGTAGACATAGGCAACAGATGGTTACCTGCCAATTAGAAGTGTCTGAGCTGGTTTGAAGATCTGCCTGCAAATACGTTTTGCGGTAGTACAGGGTCAAACCTGGCTAATTCACATAGAACATGGAGGCTGAAGCTATGAAGCAGTCAATGCAGATTACATCTATCCTTATTGCAGCTTTACTCATGCCTTCGGGCAAATCACTGGCCCAGATCGACTACAACGACCGCATCCAGCCCATTTTCAATTCGAACTGCACTGCGTGCCATGGCGGAACCAGCGGTGTCACCCTGAGCAGTTATGCGGCTGTCATGAACAGTGTGGGGCATCAGTATGGCAGGGAAATAGTAGAACCGGGTGATCTGGACGACAGCCCGCTTTACGACAAGATATCCTCCGAAAATCCGCAATTTGGTGCCCGGATGCCGCAGGGCGGTCCACCATTGAGCGATGAAGATATCGCCGCCATCCGAGACTGGATTGAGGAAGGCGCCCTTGAAGCGCCCGCCACAGATGCTGAAATTGACCCTATTGCATATGAATTTCGGTTGACAGGCAATTATCCCAATCCCTTCAACCCATCCACCACCATCACTTTCTCGGTTCCCCGCCAGACCGAATATATCGTACGGATCACAAACGTCCTGGGCATACAGCTTCAGGTGCATCACGGAACGGCGTCTGCGGGCGAAGTCGCCGTCCAGGTGGATATGAGCAATTACAGTTCAGGGGTCTACCTGTACGAGGTAGTGGCGGAAGATGGATCGGGCGCCCCGCAACAGCTGATTGGAAGCATGACCCTGATAAAATAGCTCTGCCGGACTGAAACCAGGAGATACATAACACAAGAGATACATAGCACAAGAGTTACATAACACAGAAGGCAAATAACACAAGAGGCACATCACATAAGAAGGAAGGTTTACTCCACAAAACGTTAGAAAAATGAATAGAAAATCAGTAGCCCCATACCACTCACACACCCGTATCCACCAGAAGCTTCTCACTATCGCCGGCATGGTGGCCATTGTCCTGTCGGCATGCAGCGACAGCCCGACCGACAGCAACGATCCTCCGGATGAAAATGTCGTGGAAATGGGACCGCAGTCGTTCAATCCATCGACAATCATCGTCGCAGAAGGGGCCACAGTCACATGGATCAACACCAGCGGTGAGGTCCATACGGTCACCAGCGGCACGCAGGGTAATCACGACGGCCGTTTTGACAGCGGCAACATGGCTCCCGGAGATGAGTTCACCTACACTTTCGAATCCACCGGCACATACAGCTACTTCTGCATACCTCATCTTGGCGCCGGAATGACCGGCACAATCAGTGTTGTCGCTGACAACGACGAAAACGGGCAGGACGATGATAACGGAGATGACGATAACGACAACGATAACGACAACGGATATGATTACTAAGCTGTCCGTGCCGTTTCGCGATAATCCTTGAACCAGCTTAACTTTCCATTACGCCATGCTCTGTTACTACATGCGCAAACTACTTTCACGGTTGCCATTGAGGCAATTTGCCGGCCTTCTTTTTGTGCTTCCGGGCCTGCTTTTTCTTTTGCCGGACCAGCCGGAAACCCGGATGCATGACAGTCAGGAAGGCATCGTTTACTACACCCGGTCAGGTCGGGCAGAATTCACCTCCCGGGTACCGTTGCACACGTTCACCGGCGAATCCGACAACCTGGTTGGAATGATCGATCTCGAAAATAATGTCATCGATTTCTATATCGATCTCAGGTCGGTGGAAACCGGAATCGACCGCCGGGACCGCGACATGCACCGGACGTTGAGTCTAGATGAGCACCCGTTCGCTGAATTCACGGGGGCATTGGAATCCCCTGTTGAACTGGTTTCCGGCAATGAGAAGACCGTAACGGCAGTCGGTGAGTTCACCGTCCACGGAGTGACCAGGGATGTCCGGATCGATGGAACCCTCATATTGCAGGATGATAACCTGCTGCTGGAAGCCGAATGGGAGCTGGATATCGAAGAATACGACATTGAACCGCCAAGTTTCCTGTTTCTCCAGGTCAACGAAATCCAGGAAATGCGCATCGAAGCAACCATGGAGCCGCGTCCCAGGGAAGAAATCCTTGGAAACAATGACTCATAATCAACGGCATCACCTTAAAACCCGGGCAGCCATATGATCAATGATAAAAAACGACCAGCAATCAAATTGAGAGGATATCCATTGGCATTGTTTTTTCTGTTCGGGTGGATGGGGTTCTTGTTGGCCGGATCGGCACTTGCCCAGCTTCCAAGGGAGCCGGTACAGGAGGACCGGCCGGTTTACAACGTGTTCTGGTCCAGCAAGAATGTCGGCATCAGCACCGTCCGCAATCCATCCGAAGGCAGCCTGAATACATCCGTTTTGCACACATTTGGGTTGGTTGATGGAGGCGAGAGCAGAAGAGGCATTGACCAGTTTTTCGGCCTTGACGATGGCGCCAATACCCGGATTGGCCTGGAGTACGGGATCACGGACAGATGGTCTGTGGGCATCGGCCGGATGACCTTCAACAAAGTTGTGGATATCAACACCAAGGCCAATATCCTCCGGCAGACCACCACGAACAGCATGCCGGTGGAGCTGGCCGTTAAAGTCATGCTCGGCATTACAACCAGGCCCGGGCAGGGACTGGAATTCAGTGACCGTCTCAGTTTTTTTTCATCGGTGATGGTCGCGAGAAAATTCGACCGGTTCAGCCTCCAACTGGCTCCCATGGTGGCTCATTTCAACAGACCGGAAATGGCGGGTCTTGTTATCAGGCCGGAAGATGAATATCAGGATCAGCTGTTTGGCCTTGGAGTGGTAGCCAACTATGAGTTCAATGACCGTTTTTCTCTGGGTGCCGAGTATCTTCCGGTCATAGGGGACCGCAACGCCGGAACACAAGATGCCATGGCGCTTGCGCTAAACATCGACACCGGCGGACACATCTTCCAGCTTTTCTTTGCCAGTTCCCAGTGGCACAACGAGGCATTTGTCATGGCCAACAACCGGGACCGGTTCTGGAAAGGCGACATCCGGTTCGGTTTCAATATCAACCGCGTTTTTGGAATTGGAAGGTGAATGTCTTTTGCAGGCTGTCGGGGAAGGTGCCTTTCCCTTCATGAAGACAGCAAATGCAATAGAAACAATAACAAGTGTGTTATAATGAATACCTTGCCTTGAACCAGGTCGCAGACCATTGCTGAGTGATATCATACACGGGTGCCGCAAGATGCGGCGTGACAGCCAGAGAGAACTCTACCGGATGTTTCATGCCTACGGTATGAGCATCGCCCTCAGATACACCGACACAAGAGAGGATGCTGTGGGCGTTTTGAACGACGCGTTCATGAAGGTGTTTCAAGGCATCCGGAAATATGACAAAAAGCGCCCGTTCAAACCCTGGCTTCGCCAGATCATTATAAATACGGCCATTGACCATTATCACCGTCAGCAAAAACTCCAAACGGAAGTAATTAATCAGGAAATAATGGATAGCAGCCCTGCAGATGAGACCATAATAAGCGGTATATCCTATGACGAGATCATCCACATGATCCGGAAACTGAGTCCGGCTTACCGCACAGTTTTCAATCTCCATGTCATTGAAGGATTCACACACGAAGAGATTGCGGACAAGCTTGGAATATCGGTTGGAACCTCGAAATCCAACCTGGCAAAAGCGAAGAAAAACCTGCAGCTCATCCTGAATAAAACTTTTTGAAACAGGTAACATCATGTCCGACAGTAAACACAACAAGGATCCGGTCGAGCAGTTTTTCCGGAAACAGGCACAAGACTATCACATTCCGTACCGGGAGGATGACTGGCTGAAGCTGGAGCAAAAGCTGGACTTGCTCGCGGCACAACGCATCCATCGCAAAAGAATGATCTGGATGGCGGCGGCCTCGCTGCTTATTATTTCGATGCTG
>Ga0207421_10002534_pt1 | contig 22589 bp, 17 predicted proteins | sample SodLakKL_010_SED_4_FD_187542 | JGI IMG/M metagenome (GOLD analysis project Ga0207421, IMG submission 187542) | Alkaline sediment microbial communities from Lake Tanatar, Kulunda Steppe, Russia - 8KL_010_SED (SPAdes) (version 2) | ecosystem: Environmental > Aquatic > Non-marine Saline and...
TCATAAACAAAGCGAATTTTCTTTCCCTTTAGGCGGCTGGCCAGCCAGCCGATCAGAAAGGTGTCCACACCGAAGGCGTAAATAACATCGGTGTTCTTCAGATTCCTCCGGATAATCCCCATGGATTTTATCAGGGGCAGGATCCGTTTAAGATAGTTTTCCTGTTGAATATTCGCCAGAGGGGTATAGTTCTTTTCTTCTTTTTTCCCGGCATAGGTGTTTCTCTCAAAGGCAAAGACCGAGGGGGTCGCCCCTTCTTGTTGCAGTTTTTCAATTCGCCTCCAATACCTTGCATGGGAGGCGGATTGCAGTATAAACGCTATTTTCATAGGTCACCTCTATTTACCATTTATTTTTTTAGTTCCAGGGTACACAGCGCTCTTTTTCCCGTATGGGCGGAATCAAAACAAAGCATGGTTCCATCCCGGTTCCACCTTGGGTGAAGATCGCACCGAATCACCTCTTTAAACGCAATAGGGGCTTTCAGTTTCGCCACTACGTCTTTTTCGTTGGTTGTATAGTCGTAAATACTCAGTTCCTGAATCCTGAAGCGGTTCGGGTAGGTATCCGTTACGATTTTGTCATTTGCCAGGGAGTGCTGGGGATGTCCGTCCGCATGGTATAAACCGCTCCCCAGCTTTTCAGGGCTTCCTCCCTGATCCTCGAATAAGTAATATCCGTCCCCGGTCTCCGGATGGCCGCAGTAGGCAAAGACTTTATCCTCTTTGACCCAGGTGATGTGGGATACCATATCATTCGTCGGAAAAATGTGCCGGTTTTTTCCCTCGAGGTCACAGGAAATCATTCTTGAGTGCATCCTTCTTCCCTCATGATACCAGCGGTGCAGGAACAAAAATCGTTCCCCCCCCGGGGAGAACAGACAGTGGGTAAAGAAGTGATAGGCGTTTTCCATGGACGCCTCCGGTTTGAAGTAAGCCATGTCCTCAATACTGAACAGCATTTTTTCCTCGTTTTCGTTAATATCGATCAAGGTTAAACCGGAATTTCCGGGAATTTTCTCATTTTTCCAGGGATCATTCTCATTTGCGTATCCGTATCCGTACATACCGATATTGAGCCGTTCAAAGCTGTAGGAAAGCCCATAGCTTCCCGAGGGATCCAGGGCGCCGACGGCCCCTTCCAGTTCTTTTATCAGGTTGCCTTCCTGATCAATGATTTTGCCATGATTTTTTTTTCCGTTCCAGTCATTATACAGTATTTCATTGCTGTCCCCGACCCACTGAAGCATTGCCCCCTGCTGCCAGTTCCAGGCGTTGGTTTTTCCCAGGGATTTAAATTCCTGATAATCTTTTCCCGAAAAATAGCCGACTTCCACTTCATCCTCTTTATGGATGTCCCGATTTTCCAGCTCAAACCGGTGGGCCAGTAATTTTGTATGATCCCCGGACCAGGGGACTTTATCATGAAAACCGAAAAAAAAGCCTTCTCTTTCAAGGATCCGGTATTGGCTGTCTTTTTTCTTTTTCGGTACAACGGACAGGATCCTCTGATAGGAATCCCGTATCAAATTTTTAAGTTTCGGGTTTCTTTTTACGTAATCATATACAATCCGTTCCAATTTGTTCATTCCGTATTCCCCCATATTTCATTTGCTAAGCCCTTGGTATTGATATCTCTCATTATTGTTTAGAAATTATTTAACAACACTTTTTTTAATCCAGTAAGCGATTAAAAACAGGGATTTTACTCGGGAAAGTCCTTCGAACTCCCGGTAAACCTTCCAGTGATAAGCGATCAGGCTGATTTTGTTGCTGGAAATCCCCTCTTTCCGAATTCTGTGTACACTGAGCTCCTTTGGGATTCCATATAGATATCCCGCTTTTTTTATGACCTTCAGCCACATGACGTAGTCATTCCGTTTTTTAATATCCGGTATAAAAAACTTTCCCAGACTTCCGGCGTGATACACCACCGTGGAATTTCCCGGACAGTTTTTCAAAAGACCCATGTAATCCGCTTTTTTCTCCGGTACAATTTTTCTATCCAGGGAATTTCCCCCGTCGTCAATTTTTCCGTAGGCGGTGCAGCTGAATTTCACTTGATTTTCTTCCATGAAACCGATTTGTTCCTTCAGCTTTTCAGGATACCACAGATCATCGCTGTCCAGAAAAGCGAGATATTCACCTGATGCCTTTTCTATAGCCTTATTTCTGGCCACGGCGGCGCCCCGGTTCTTTGGGAGCCGAATATAGAAAATACGGGAATCCTTCTTTTTGTAATCTTCTACGATTTCCGTGGTTCCATCCTTGGAACAGTCATCGGCGATAATAATTTCCCAGTTTTGATAATACTGTTTCAAGACCGACTCGATTGCCATCCCTATATAGTCTTCGCAGTTATACGCAGGCATAACCACTGAAACGAGAGGGGATTTTTGACTCTTCATGATCACACACTCCCTCTTTCGGTCAATTCAATGGATTCTTTGAAGCTTCTTACGCGGTAGTCAAACTCTTCGTATTCACTCATGGATTTTTCATATACCAGATTACCGAATACTTTATTCATTATGCCTTTACGGGCCATTCTTTTTACCATGGGATTAAATAGTTTTACCAGATAGGTGTTTTTTCCGTGAGCCTTCCGAATGGCTTTTACCAGTTCCCCGGTTTTTACATATTCTTTGTTTTGTGGAAAGTAAAGGCCCCGGGCTTCGCAGTCAATCAATTGTTTCATAAATTCACAGAGGTTGTCGATATGGAGCATGCTTCTTTGATTTTCCACGTTCGGGAAAATCGGAGTCAAACGTGCAAAACGGGAGAGTTTCCGATAATTTCCCTTGCCGTTTCTTCCATAAACCATCGGCGGCCGCAGAACGGCAATTTTAAATTGTTTAGACCGGAGATCCTCCAGTCCTTCTTCCGCCTGGATTTTACTTTTGCCGTAAAAGCCCCTGGGGTCCGGCACCGTATCCTTGGTAATCACGCCCTGTTCATCGTAACAGCCGGTATAAACGATAATACTGCTCATGAAAATAAACTGTTTAACCCCTTCAGCCTTTGCTTTTCTTGCAACCTTAATCGTCAGGTCCCGGTTTACCCTATAGTATGCCTCTTCCATTGCTGGATCCGATGAGATATGAGCAATCCCCGCCATATGTATAAGGGTGTCATAGCCTGAAAAATCCAGGGCTTCCCAACCCTCCCCCCGGAGACTGACCTTTTCCACCCGGTACTTTCCCGGGGTCTTTTCAAGCCACTGTTCCAGCGAGTTTCCGATATAGCTGTTTTTTCCTGTTATCAGAATCTGCTTCATCATTCCCATTCCCTTCTATTCCTTCACATCCGTTGACGAATTCCTGCCTTCCTTTGAAGCTTCATTTTTCCGGCTCCCGGTACCGCCCTCCACAACGCCCTCGGATCTTAGGACACCGGCTATGGTTCCGAAAAAACACCGCAGGTCCATAAGCAATCCGAACCGTTGAACATACTCCCCGTCCAGTCGGGCTTTCTCTTCAATTTCCAGTTCATCCCGGCCATTGATCTGGGCCCATCCGGTAAGGCCTACAGGAACATCGTTGGCACCGTATTTGTCTCTTTCTTCGATCAGGTCATACTGATTCCAAAGGGCCGGCCTCGGTCCGATAATGCTCATATCCCCGATAAGGATGTTCCAAATTTGGGGAAGTTCGTCCAGGCTGGTTTTCCTTAGAAATTTACCCATAGAGGTAATCCACTGATCGGGATTTTCCAGGAGATGGGTGGGCACATCTTTCGGCGTATCTCTATGCATGGTTCTGAATTTTAAAATATTAAAATAACTTTTATGTATCCCGAAGCGTTTTTGCCTGAAAAGAATCGGTCCCCTGGAATCCAGTTTAATCAGGATGACAAAAATAAGAAAAACCGGGGCTAAAACAATCAGTCCTAAGAGTGATGCGATAATATCTGTCAGTCGTTTTACTTTTCTATACATTAAGCTCTTCCTTTCAGACAACGGGTTTAGCAATCGTTAACGGAAATATGAAAACCCGCGGCTTGTCGTGTGGATCTTCTCCTTTGTTTCGACTACCTTCTATAATACTCTTTTATAAGCCATTTTTCAATATATTTTAGAGATTCCCATAAACTGTAAGATTTTGCCGTTGATGATTTTCACATCAAAGTACTTCTCTGCGAGAATCCTGCTTTCCCTTCCCATACGCTCAGCAGCTGTATCATCGGAAATAAAAGTATTCATGGCCTCTGTCAGCGCCGCAACATCTTTGCTTTCAATTAAAAATCCGTTCCTGCCTTCCACTACGGTTTCTCTGCACCCCGGAGTGTCCGTGGTAATGATGGGTTTTTCCATGGCCATGGCTTCCAGAATCGATCGGGGGACCCCTTCTTTGTAGTAAGTGGGAAGTACGAAAACATCCGCCCGGTTCAGATAGCCCCGTACATCCTTAACTTCACCGAGGTACTCTATAGCCTCTTCCTCTTCCCAATCCCGAACCTCTTGTTTTGTTATGGCCTTAGGATTGTGGTCAAAGGGACCCAGCACCTGAAACTTTACCGCTGCATTTTCCTTTTTTATCTTTCTTGCCGCCTGGACATACTCATAAATCCCCTTATCCTTTAACAGCCGGGCCATAAAGAGAAAGGTGATCCCTTTTAAGTCTTTTTCCCGGTCTCCCGAGACTTCGTTTTTCTCTTTCATCGGCGCAAAACGCTGCAGATTTACGCCGGAACCATGAATCCTGAGTCTTTTCGTATCCCTGCTTAACAGATTTTTTTCCTCAAATGACTGCTGGTCTTCGGGATTTTGAAAGAATACCGTATCGATTTTTTGAAAGGCGATTTTATACTGGGCTCTTACCAGTCGGCTCACGAGCCGTTCCTTCAGGTTTTTTCTTTCATCGCTAAAAGCAAAGCCCGCCCCGTTAATCATTCCGTAGCGCTTCGGCACCTTCTTGATCCGTGCGGCGATATTGCCGTATATATTGGGCTTAATGGCGTAGGTAAATATTCGTTCCGGTTGTTCTTCCCCGATGATTTTTATTAGGGCACGAAGGGTTTTGAAATCTTTGAAGGGATTAATCCCTGCCCGCTCCAGGGGATAGGTTCGGTATCTGGCCCCTAAGGCCTCCACCTCTTCCCGGACTTCTTCTTCCGGCGCCAGGGCCACCACTTCCATGCCCCGTTGGATCCATTCCCGGATCAGGTCTCCACGAAGGTTTTTGATGGATTTTCCGTAATGGGCGATGATGATGATTTTTTCCATAAAGTTACTTCCTCCCTTCCCGTTGGAATCCATTGACCACGGCCAGAATTTCCTCCGTGCTCTTCCCTTTTTCATAGGTCATCAGTTCTTTTCGGACTTTTTCCCGGGCCTCGGGCATAAATTCCGGTTCCGACGGCAGGGTGCCTTTCCGATTCCCTGCAAGACTTATGAATGCGAAAAGTTCATTAAGCTCTTTTACCATGGGTCCCGCCTTATATTTCTCTATGGGATAGTAAAGTCCCCGATCCAGGGTTTTATAGTCTTCCAAATCATAGAGAAAATGAATGACCGGTCGGTCCAGCAGGCTGAAATCCACGTAACAGCTGGAGTAGTCCGTGATTAATACATCGGTGATTAAAAGAAGGTCCGTGGAATCCTCTTTTGCATCCACTCTGTAAATGCTCTCATTTTTTGAAAGCTCATGAGCAATATTGTCCGCAAGATGAAACTTCTCCAAAAGAACAGCCCCGGCTTCCTTTAATGCCTCATCCAGACCTTCCGCTTCGCTGCCAATTAATCCACTGAGCTTTAATGTATCCCGATGATCCCGAAAGGTCGGTAAATAGGTAAAAAGCAGCTTGTCTTTGGGAATCCCGTATTTTAGTAGCAGTTCCTCCCGAAGGTTCTCTTTTGCCTGATTGCTTTTTTCACCGGTGTGTCCACTCTCAATCAGAAATTCATTTTTCGGCTGCCCTGAAGGGATGACCTTTTCCGGAGTGATGCCGTTTCCCTGAAAGCTCTCCAAAATCTTTTGGGTATTCGCCGGGGAGGAGGAAATAAAATAATCATATTCCTCAAAACTTTTCGCCCCCACTCGGTAATAACGTTTCTTCATCGGCGAGACATCCCTTTTCGCCGACAGCGTGTTTTTCAGTCCGAAACCGTGCCATAACTGTACTTTGGTTGCGCCCTTTAAAAGGTTTAACAGGCCGAAATCCCGGTAACTGTTGGCAAAAAATGCTTTATCCGCGGTCAGCTGACAGTAGTAGGACTTTAGTGAGTTTCTTTTGACAAAGGTAACTTTCGGATTCGGTCCCTGAAAAATATCCAGATCCCGAAGGTGGTCTTTTCCCACCCAGATCAGTTCCAGGTTCTTACTATCCATTTTCCTCAGCTTTTCAAATAGAAACCGGGGATTGTCGCTGTATTTATTACCTCCCCAGGCACCGAAGACCAGTCGGTTTTTCCGTCGCCGGGCAAAGCCGCTAAGATGGTAGCCCAATAGATTGACCAGCATACTGAGGCCGTAAATCATCTCCATTAAAATTTTATGCTTCTTCGTCGCCTTTTTCATGGGGTTTCTCCTTTAAATAAGAGCTTTGAATGCTCTCCCAAAGTCTCTTCGTTGACTTTCCGTCCCGGTACTTAAAAAAGCTTTTACGAAGAGCTTCCCGTTCTTCTTCGTAAGGATCCTCTTCCTGCAAAAGCAGTTTTTCCACGGCATCTTCCAAGGCCTGCCGGGTATATACCTTCGGTCCCGGAGTTACCTCGTTGTAGTCCAAAAGCAGTGCCCGTTCTCCGTTGACGTATTCCGCCTCATCGTAGGGGAAAAATACAATGGGTTTATTCAACAGCAAATAATCCAGGTAAATTGATGAATAGTCGGTGATCAGAAGGTCGGTAATGGCCAACAGAGGATAAATATCTGCGGTTTTTTCGTATTCCATCACATGTTTCAGGCCTTGGGTATTTACAGGGATATCATGCTTATAATGGAGTTTGATGATCCATTTTACCTTGTGTTTTTCACCGAAGGCCTCCAGTTTCTTCGTATCCAGTTGGAAAAATTCCTCCTGGCGCTTGCGCCAGGTGGGGGTATAGGTTACCAGGCGATATCCCTCTTTTTTAAACTGATGATAAGGTTCCAGGGAGTCCCCGTCAAAGGCCAGACTTCGCTGTAATACTTCTTCCTTGAAGAACACATCGTTCCGGGGAAGGCCGTTGATCAACAGGTGTTCATAATTAAAAGCCTTTCCCCGGTTTTTCACCTGATCCCCGGAACTTAAGCTAAGCATATTGTAGTTGGTATTTTCCTTTCGAAAAAATTTGTGAATTTTTCCCAGTTCCTGATAATTGGGTTTTAGAAGGCCGATGGCTTTCAGTCCCGTTCCATGCCAGATCTGTACGGATTTGGCGCCGTACAGGAGAAAGTATTTAAACCCTGCGGCCCATTCATTGCCGTCCACAATCAGCACTTTTACAGTCAGTAACCGGAACCAGGTTGCAGGATGCTGATATTTCCAGACGGTATAGCCTTTTTTCTGCAGGGTTTGATAGATTTTTTCTTTCCCCGTCAGGAAAATAAATTCCGTATCGGGGTCAATTTCCAGTTCCCCTTCACATTTCTCGCCCTTTTTCTGTTCATCATTCAGGGTCAGGAATAAGTACTTTAAGTTTCCTTCAAAATCCCCGAAGCGGGAGGCCAGAAGGACCCGGTTTTTTTTCGGAACCAGCAGGGCAATCGGTGCAATCAGAAGGTAACCGAAAATATTCATAAGCACCTTCTGCATATTAATTATTGTTTTTCGGATGATTCTATAAGAGCCTCTCAGCACATTATTTTGCTTGAGTTCTTTTTTTATTTCCGTAAACACGTACTGTCAACTCCTCTTAAATGGTCTTAAAGCCGATTTTCACTTTGAAACGGTATACGGATTCCTCCACTTTCAATACGTTAAAAACCTTCGTCTGCTCAATCCTTTTTCTTAACAGCTCAACATTTTTTCTGCTTCCCGCCGCAACAACCTTAACGGTTCCATCTTCAAGGTTTTTAACATTTCCATGAATCCGTAAATCCTGCGCCTGCTTTTTTACCCAACGTCGGAAACCTACCCCTTGAACCTCACCGGATACCATAAAACGTCTGAAGATCGGTTTGAATTTCGGAGCATGCATCAGCGTTACCGTAGCGGCAACCCCCTCTTCTATCGGCCGGATACTTCGTTTGTAATCAAAAACCAGTTTCGTTTTTTTCACGGGACTGTCCTTCATCCCTATTGATTCGGGAAAGTAAGTATCGAGAATTTCCGAAGGAATATCCCGGGGCTTGCCGACGGCGGGGTAAACGTGTCCTCCGATCTGGGCCCGGGAGTTGATTTCAATAACGTGAATTTCTTGGAAGTCCGGTTTTACCATGAAATCAATTCCGCACTGTCGGAGTCCCGGTATGGCCGCTCTCGCTTTAACCGCTTCTTCTTTAAAATGCTCCGGAACTGTTTCTGTGACATCCACAGGCTCTCCTCCCGCAGAGAAATTTCCTTTCCCTCTTAAAAACAGAGTTTTACCCTTCTCCAGAACATCTTCCGGGCTGTATCCGCCTCTTTTTATATAATCCATAACTTCTTTATCCATACGTATTAACCCTTTTGAAAGACTCGGGACTTTTCGTCTCATTTCATTCTTCTCATCAATGAGCTCCCGAATGGTGCTCTTCCCGTTACCTAAAATGTTTGCAGGTTTTCGCTTACTTGCTGCCACTACCCGGTCTTCAATAACATATATCCGGTAGTCATCTCCGCTGATGTATCGCTCAATGATCACTTCCTTAAGCGCCAGTTCATCCCTGACATATTTCAGATTATCTCTTAGGGTCTCTTCGTCATTGATATCCACGATAACGCCTTTCCCTCTGCTGCTGTCAATCGGCTTAAGAACAATTGGAAAACCCAATGCAGAACCATATGCAACGATTTCTTCATCGGTTGCCCGGCTGCCGAAATGCCTGCCTTCGGGTGTTGCCACTCCCGCTTCTTTTAAGTATTCCTTGGTTTTGTTTTTATCAATACAGATTTCCACTGCGGTCTTTGGCGTTAAATCGATTCGCCCTTTATTAAAAAAATGCACACGCTCCTTAGAAGCGACGGAATACTTTCGAAAAGACTTGTCGTATAGGGTTATTGTAAGCCCTCTTCTCCATGCCTCCAGAGCAATTAAAAAGCTGGTGGTTTTATGCCCGAAGCCCTCCTTTACAAGTTCCGGTTCCAGGTGCGGCAGATAAGGTGGTTGTTGTTCTTTCATTACACGGTTCCTCCTTTAGCTTTCCGTTTGATTGCGGGTTCTTTTAAAGACAGCCCCCCTACAATTTCCTCAGCGAAGGGAATGCCTGAGCCGGACCAGGGAAAATGAAAACGAGGGATATCCGGTTTGGTATCGATTTTTGATACCGCCCATTCCTGACGGTTGATGGCTTGGCGGGGATCCGTAAGGATCATCTCCACAACTGCCATTTTCAATCCCGGTATTGCTTCGACCGCTTCCGCAGCCTTTTTCAGTAAATCTTCATGGGTCAGGAGTGTAATATCCACGGTCTCTCCTAGATATTCCAGTCCATAGGGATCCTCCACCATGCATCGATCTCCCTTTGATAAAATCGTTGTAGGTGTGTACCCGGAATTATTAAGGCACCCGCCCTCCCTGAATGCATCCTGAATGATCAAGCTCCGGTAGAAAGGATTTCCCTCCCTTTTCCGATTTTTGATCTCAATAAGGTCCCGGAGGTTTAGAATTCCGTCGCCCTCCACTTCCGTGGGAAAAACAGCAAAGCTTCCCAAAGCCTTGCTTCCCACTACGGGGATCAGTACCCGTAGGCCTTCTATCATGGGCTCCATGTACATGTAATTCGTTCCTTGGGCCTTTGCTTTTTCCCAAAAGTCCTTAAGGGCTTCTTCAGAGTGAATAATTCCTTCGGATTTTTCCTGGGGATTCAGATTCGTCACTCTGAAAATCCTATTTCGGGAACGGTAATATTCCAGGGCTTTCTTTTCCTCCTGACACTTAAATCGAATTCCCGGAAGTGTGGGAATTCCGCTGAGTTCCAAAATCCTTGTAGCGGTATAACGTTTTTCACAAGCCCGATCACTGAAAAGAGAGCTGAATCTCCCGGCAACATACTTTACCTGGTGATCATTTTCTATCTTATAGAGCTCTTCACTGATGCGCTCAGAGGAGTAGCCTGCTTTTTTAAAAGCCCGCCGGAACAATTGCTCCTCAAGATCTCCATTTTCCTGCAAGGTTATTACCGGATGCTTGAAGGGCTCCCTGGATAAAGCCGAGACAAATTCAGCTTTGTCGAAGCTTATGTCCACCTTTCCCCCGGCGGAAGTTTTTCCTTTTCCGAACGTTCTTCGCAAAGAGACGCAGGGTCCCACTTCCTCGGGGGACTCTTCCTTAAGGAGTACTCCCTCAATATACCGTCCTTCATTCTTTTCCCTTCTGATCTGATCGATCACATGGAATATTACATTTTTCTTTCCCTGAAGATGCAGGTATAATTTGTCAGGGGCTTCCATGACATATCCTTTCAGTCTTTCCCGGTTGCACTGCTCCATTATATATTCTTCAAAGGATTCCTCCCAAAGGCCACTGAGGGAAATATCATAGGCCTGTTCATTAAAAGGTGTTTCTTTTTCTTCTTCTCCAAATAAGTGGTCCAGATAGGCTTTTGTTAAATTGTGGGACTTTCCATACATGGGGTACTGAATTCCTCTAAGTGCCGCCCGGGAGTTCACCTCCAAAATATGACAGGACTGGCCCTCTCTTGCCTGACGGATATCCTCCACCATCAGGTCGACACCCCAGAAAGTGGTTTCATCCAAAACCTTCGCAACTTCCTCGGAGAGTCTTAGCAGATCCTCATGCATCTGATCTGTCACTTCAATACTGTCTCCCCCGGCAGCAAGATTTGCTTTCATATGAAGAATAACCACTTCTCCCTTTTCAAGAACCGAGTCCATATGATATCCCTGTAGTCCCAAAAAGTGTTTCATCGCTTCATCGGTTATAATCAGTTTTTTTGCAAGCCGTGGATTTTTCATGCGTTCGAGATTTTTCTTTTTTATCAGCTGGGCAATGGTGGATCCTCCGTCACCGATAATATTGGCCGGTACCCGAATAAAGGCGGCAAAAGCCTTCCCCCCAACGATAAGAACCCGGACATCCACACCCTTGACAAACTCTTCGACCACAATCTGGTCATGATAATTCTTTGCATATTTCCAGGCAACCGTTAAGTCCTCTTCATTTCGAATATTCACACTGACTCCGTTTCCCTGAAATCCTTCCAGCGGTTTTATCACCAGGGATTTTTCTGATTTCCCGAGAAAGACCTTCGCCTCATCATATCGGCTAAATACCCGTCCTTTTGGCACAGGAAGTCCGAATGCCTCGAGATACTCCTTGGTAATTTTTTTATTTTCTGCAATGGACCGCTTCACAGTTGATATTTTAGAGGATTCCGAGTGGGAAAAACCGATGCTTTTATCGGGACCGATAAAATAATTCTCTTTAAAGATTCCTTCAAGCTGGATCAGATTTCTTTTTTTCGCCTCTTCCTTCAAAGCCAGGGTATCGTTCATTTCCTTTGTATCCTTATAGGTGTTCGGCTCTTTTAAAGTGCTTTCCAAAGCCTTAAGGGTATTTAATATCGGCGCAACGGACTCCTTAAACCTTTTTCGGTCCGCTTCTGTGGGTTTCTTGGGAATCATAATCGGCTCTTCCACAGAGTCCTTTACCGACCATCGTTCTTCGACATTCTGCACCTGAGCCTTTAAAGGACCTTTCCAGGCATCCTTGAGCAGCTTTCTGATTCCGTCGGGATCTCCGTCCAACAGCACTTCGATTTTTCGATTGCTGTGTTTAACGGTCTTACAGCGGAGCTTTTGAATTTTTGCCTTCCGTTGAATCCAACGGGGATAGTCCGCCTTGGAAAAATCCCCTTCAACAATCAATGTGGCGACAGGAGGATGGGTTCCATGGCTTTCTTTTTTTAACCGGGCCTTTTCAATCATCCCGGAAAATCGATAATATCCGTTTTTCGCCATGCTTTTCAGCTTCTTTTTAATCTTCATGAGCATCTCTCCTTTTGATCCACTGGACGTCCCCTTTAAAAGCCACCTCTTCCAATAAGGTCTCTGCCAATAAAAGAGGGGCTCCTCCCAAGGGATGGGCGAATGCGGTGACGGAGGGCTTTGTCTGAATATCTGTTATTGCCCAGTATTGTTCATCCGGTCCCTGTTCAGGGTAAGGGATGACGATGTCAATTACCCCGAAGTTCAACCCCGGAACAGACTGAAGAGCCTCCTCCGCTATGGAGTAAAACTCCTGGTGAAGGATTTCGCCGATGTTCGCGAGTCCCTTGACTCCTTTTCGCCTGCCCTCATCTTTCACAAGTAACCGTTTGCCTTTTTCCAGCGGCTCTTCTAATTGATAACCCTGATATTCCAAACGTCCGGCAAGAGATTCATCAATATCAAGGACGTTTCCTTTATAAACGGGATGCACTTCAAGCTTTCGGTTTTGTTCCCGGATCAGCTCTTCAATGCTGGTATTTCCGTCCCCTGATATCTCCCACGGAACAGACAGAAATGCGCCTTTGGCTTTGTTTTTGACAACCGGTATATGGATATTCCATCCATGAACCCACTCTTCCACGAGGTAGGTGTTGGCACCTTTCTTCCTCGTTTTCTTCCAGAAAGATTTCAATGATTTTTGACTCGTACAGTATTTGACTTTCTTATTCTTCAAACTGTAAGCAGTGATAACACATGGACTTTCTTTATTCTCTAAATACCTAAGTGCTTTCCACTGTTCATTTCCTTTTAATTGTATTCCCTTCGGTACAGAAAGTCCTTTTAATGTCAGGGCTTTTTTCATGAGAATTCTTTTTTCACAGATTTCATCGGCGAAAATGGTACTGAACCTTGAAGACAGGTACCCGATCTCACGGTTTTTTTTGAAAACCAGAAGATCCTCAGAATAGGATTGAACTTGATACCCCTTATTTTCTCCTGCCCGAACAAACAGGTCAAGATCAGGATCTGCCCCTTCCTTAAATACATATTCCTTTTCAGAATAATCCTCAAGCTGCTCAATAAACCCGGGAACATTTTCGCTTCTCTCTATTTCCCCCGTAGGAGATGTGCAACGTTCTTTCTCATTATTCCAGGAAATTTGTATGCCTTCAATATATCCTTCACTCTCCATCTTCTTTTCCAGCATGTAGGAAAAAAAGAACTGTACATTTTTCTTATTACCCTGAACCTTTAATACTCCACCGTCATTACGACTTTCTATATAGCCATTAAGGCCGAACCGTCTGCCCAGTTCCTCTATCTCTGTCATTATTTTTTTGCTCAACTCTCCAAACAGTCTCGCTTTGGCGGATACTATCCGGCTATTTTTCTGAAGGGGGCTGCAGTTGTACTCGATAATTTTTTTTGCGATGTTTTTCGGTTCTCCAAATACAGGATAATGAAGTCCCCCAAAGGAAGCTCTTGAGTTCACTTCAATAATACAGCAGCGTTGTTCCTTTACGGGTCGGTCAACGGACTCAGCCAGCATGTCAATGCCCCAGAAATCAGGGACGCCCAAAGCCTTTGACGCCTGTTCCGCAAGACTCATCAGATCCGGATGAATATAATCCGTAATTTCCACACCGTCGGCACCGGCTCCCACGTTCGCCTTCAGATGAAGAAACACCACTTCCCGGGATTTGGGAATGGACTCAAGGTTATAACCCTGTTTCATCAAAAACGCTTCCGTATAATCATCCACTCTCAGTGGGGTCTTGTTAAATCGGGGATTTGAGCTTCGTGCCTTATTCTTCTGCTGAATCAGTTTATTTATAGTGGACTCGCCATCACCCTGAATATTCGCAGGTACTCTTAATAAGGCTGCCTGTGCTTTCCCTCCCACAACAATGATTCGGAGATCCACGCCGTTTACAAGCTCTTCAATCATAATTTCATGGTGTCTTTTTTGGGCATAATGCCAAGCCACTTCCAATTCCTCTTCCGTGGACACCCCCACGGTAATACCGAAACCGAAGGACCCTTCAATGGGTTTAACGACAACGGGACTGCTAAAATTTTCCACATACTCTTTCGCTTCATTAAGATCGGTAAAAACCTCCCCTTTAGGAACGGGAAGTCCAGCCTGATCCAAAATCTGTTTTGTAATGTGTTTATGGTCGGTCACCGCCCTTAAAGAGGAGGAGACATTGGTATTCAAAGTGCTTTGCAGTCCTATAGGTCCCTCTTCTTTTTCAATATAATTGCTAAAGCCGTGACGCATGACAAACTCCCCGAATATTTTGGCTTCCCGGTTCAATTCTCCGGCAACACTGAATTTTTCTTCCTCATTGTACTGATTTGGGTTTTTAAAAAGATCTTTTAGCCCATGGATGTTCTTTCGATAAAGTTCGATGGTTTCTTTCCACATTTTATGATCAATCTGACTTCCGTCATCTTCCCTTTCTTCTTCACTTTCCTCTTCCCGAGGTTTTCCGAACTGTTTGACTTCCTTATTGAACCAGTACTCTTCCACACTTTCAATAACAGAGCGCCGATTTCCCTTTTGGGCATAGTTCAATACCATTTCCAAGTCTTCTGTGGCTCCGACAAGAAGTGCTTCCAAAAGATCTTTGTCCTTACGTCTGAACCAGGCCTGGACTCCATAATTTTTCCCTTTACGCTTTAACCAGCCTGTATATCCGCTTTTATTGGTTTTCCCCTTTACCAGCAGACGCAGGGCCGAGCGATGTTTTCCCGGGACCCTCCGGGTGATCCAATATTTAACGGGGGTATCTTCGTAGGGGTTCAGTCCTTTTTTCTTCGGGTGAAGCAACCGACAGAGCACCCAGTAATAAATACCTTTGATATTTTGCTTTGCTTTTCTTTTCCTCACGAACTCTTCCTCCTTCGGTCGATTACTTCTTCCGCTTCAGTCTATTCCAGGCATTCTTTATATGAATGTCCAGTTCTTTGATCATCAGTTCTTTTCCAAAGCTTTCTCCATGGGCCCTTTGTAGATGGGTCAGTCCCGGTTGGCTGTTTCCTTCCAGAACCAGTGGACCGTCATCGGTTATCAGAATATCCCACCCGATGATTATCCGATCCTTCATGGTTTTATGTGCCCGAAGCAAGGTCTCGCGGGACTCCTGCCAAAATGGGATTTGCAACCCATAGGGCTTTCCGATTGTACCCTGTTCCGCCTCAATAGCAGCCACTTCTCCACCGGCACTGGCATTATCCGTAATCGCTTCTTCCCTGAGGTTAAAGCGGATCATACAGGGTCCGATCTTTATCTTTCCATTGGAATCCACATACGTAATCACTCGAATGGTGGGGGCGGCTCGGTTGTAAAAAGCTTCCAGTTTCCTGTGGGGTTTAATCAACGGCTGAACGATTAACTCCCCATAGGGATCGTCTTCCGGATAGGCTCTTAACTCCCTTTGCAGTTCTTCAGGTCTTCGTTCCAATCCATTGGACCCTCTGTAAATTCCGTTCTCATAATACCACACCTGAGAACCTTTCCCTTCCTTTCCTACCCGGGGCTTTATGAAGAGGTTCTTGGCAGGCAGGGGATTGGAAGGATCCAGGATCGGCACTGTGGGAATGTTTTCTTTACAACAATACTGATAAAACTCCTCTTTATCACCTAAGTACACCTTCGTCTCCGAGGGATAAAGATGTTTTCCGTACTGTCTAAGCAATTTATAAAGGCTGTATTTTAATGTTCTCTCCTGAAGGTAATATTTTTCTAAATTCCCCCGGTTACGTCTTCCGAACCCAAGAAGATCGTAGTCTTTGTTGGAAATATCATAAAAATAGGCAAGATAAAAACGGTGTAGCCCATCCTTTTTACTAAGATTGCCGTCGGTTTCCTTTTTGATACTCTTCCCGATGGTTATCGGACTTAAAAGAAACTGCTTAACCAGGTTCATCTTCTTTTTCCAGTTGGTTTTATTCCAATAATACTTACCGTAATATCGATGAATCCTTTCCACCTCGGTTCTGCGAAATGGAGAAAATCCAAAAAATAACAGCTGCGTTAATTGATACGGTTTTTTCTTCTGACCCATAGTAACGCTCCTTTTACATGTTCAAGGGCCATCGAGCCCTTCACTGCTCCCATAGAAAGACCATAGAAAAAAGAAAACCCCAGGGCTTTCCCATGCATTCCCCGTTCCTTCATGATTTTCTTTCCGAAATTTTTCCCTTTTTTTAACCATATAGAAGCATTTGACAAATGCTCTTTACGATATTTTTTTTTGCCGGATCCCATAAACGCGATGGTACTCATTGCGTAATACAGTAAGAATTTATCCATGGTAGTAAGCTCTTTTTCCATACCCGGCAAGTCCTGCTTGCTTTTTACGGCGAAGTTGGCAAGGTCATAGGTTCTTGGACCCATTCGAAAAGAGTTCCAATCAATTACTTTCACCTGGACACTGTTTTTCTGATAAAGGAGATTATGGGGGCCCAGATCGCCATGGATAAGTGCATAATCTTCCTCCGGATGAATACTCAGATAAATCCCTGATTTAATGACCATTCTTTCCCAGGTGTTGAACATAAATTTCACTGAAAAGGGATACTCTTTTCTCCTAAGCTTCTCTCTTATCTGTTTAAAAATCAACTCGTTTTCTTCCTTACGGTGTATCCTTTCAAAATACTTAACCAAGCCTTGACTTCTTCCCTCTCCCAGACGCAGGGGGGATTTCGGTACCTTCAGAAAATCCCGCAGTTCTTCAGAATAGGCAATTTTACCGGTTTGAAGAAAAAAATATTTTATTTGATTATTTTTTTCTTCCTTTGTTGTTTTCTCAGGTATTACTTTTTCAATGGTAAGGAATCTTATCTCCCCTATGAGATCCGTACAAACAAAGGAAGGGCAGAACGCTTTCAATTCCGGCAGTTCTTCCAATACCTGCTGATAAAAATATGCTTCTCTTTTTTTCCTTTTTTCCAAAATTTTTGTTATATATTCCCTTGCATCGCCCGGTAACCGGTGATGAAAAAAACCAAGGTTATTTTTGCCGCCGGATATAGAATAGATTGATTCAATCGGTGTAGTACTGTCAAGGCCAAGATGGTTCAGGAGGTTTTTTTCCACTTCCGCTTCCAGCGCTTCCACGGTTTTTCCCGAAAGCCTGTAAATTCCTATAGCGAAACATTTTTCCGCTTTTTTATGATTATCAAGATAAATCCAGACTCGTCCCTTTTTAATTGAGTGCTTCCCCTTCTCCGGCTCCAGGGAACTCAACTTTGAGGCGTATTCCAATGCCCGGTTCCAATCTCCTTTCATTGAATACAGATGATACCCTTCATTACTGAGCATCACGGAATCGGGATAAAGACCTTCTCCTTCTTTTAAGTACTCTTCGCCCTCGGAGAATCGCCCTTGTAAACGCATGGATTTAATTTTTTTACATAGTTCTTCGGCGCTGTGATTCATATCATCTCTCCGTTTTTCTTCCAGTTTATGATTGTTCCTCCATGACTCTGAATTCCTCTAAGGTATCCATCTCACACCAGCTATTGCTGTCCACTTCAATAAGGTCCACTTTAAAGTCTTTACTCATTTCATTTACCAGATTATGCCAATGATAGGAAGTTTTAAAACCCTCTTCGGTCTTTAATATCCCATCTATTTTTTCGGCCAGGGCCTGTTGAACTTCTTTTCCATTTACTATAAAAACTCCGGCGGATTTAAGTGTTTTACTGTCAGGAACAATATGCTTTCCCACTTCCAAAAAACCATTTTCATCGGTTGTTTTTACCTTCATATCATCCTTAGTGGTTGCTGCACTTTTGCTTACACAAAGGCCCAGGGCAGGTCGGTCGTCCTGCTGCTGTTGCAACCACCGATTTACTTCTTCCGTCAGCTCTTCCCGGAGCATGGTATCCCCGTTGGTGACGATCACACAGTTTTCCTTGGAGGCCAGTAACCCTAACCATACGGAAATCAGAGGACCCGTGGTTTTATAAAATGGATTGTATACCTTTTGGAAACGAATGGATTCCTGAAGTTTTTCCATTTCTTCATCCACTTTGTCGACGCCGTGTCCCACAACGGGAATCATGATGGGATTCAGCTCCGTTTTTGCAAAGGACTCCGCAATATGAGTAAAAATCGACTTCCCGTCGGGTACACATAAAAGAGCCTTGGGGCGGTCTTTAGTAAGGGGCCGCATTCGCTTTCCTTCCCCGGCCATCAGTACAATTACAGCTACTTCTTTATCCAAGCTCTCGTCAGTGCTTATATTACTGTTCATCTGCATCATCCTTTCCGTTTCTGTTACTCAGTTCCTGCTATTCCTAGTAGCCTAACAGATTTCATTGATCGGCGGCTATATACCGGTATACCTTTTCTACCGTTTTTTAACCCCGGTCTTTTTAGAAGATTTTGTTTTGAGTTTTTTTAAAGATTTGTTTTTCTTCTTCGTATAATTTACTTCTTCTTTATAGCGTTTAACCGCTTCTTTCGGGTCACCGTCGAAGCGAAGCTCTCCTTTATGAAACCACAGTGCCCGGGTACATACCCGTTCCACAAAGCGTGTATTATGGGTTACCACCATAACCGCCTTGGCGCTTTTTATCATTTCCTGGATCCGTTCACTGGCCTTTTGACGAAATTCCATGTCTCCCGCACTAAGGGCCTCATCAATGATGAATAGCTCCGGCTGTATGGCTGCGGCGATACTGAAGCCCAATCGGGACTTCATGCCGCTGGAGTAATACTTCACCGGCTTATGAATATGTTCTCCCAGATTGGCAAATCCCACGATTTCATCCTTTAAGCTGTAAATCTTTTTTTTAGAAATTCCCATCATCATACCGCTGAGAATGATGTTGTCCAGCCCTGATAGCTGTCGATTAAATCCGGCACCGATGCTAAGCAGTGCGGAGGTACTTCCCTCGGTGCTGATTTCCCCTTCATCGGGGTGATAGATACTGCTTATGGTTCTGCAAAGGGTGGTCTTTCCCGCGCCGTTGTGACCGATGATCCCGACGATATCCCCTTCCCGGACTTGAAAATTGATATTTCGGAGAGGCCAAAACTCCTCTTTGTTTACCTTAAAATTAATTCCTAAATTTTTCGCCTCCACCACTACATTGTCTTTTACGTGGGACTCCGTTGTTTTCAGTTCCAATATTCTTTTGCTTTTTTTCCGTTTCGGTACGGAAGCCCGGTATTTTTTTGCCACTTCTTTCGGGTTGCCCTCGGCCATAACTTCTCCCGCGTTTATCCAGATGGCCCGGGTGCAGTTTTTGGCAATGTAGCTGATACTGTGACTTACAATGATCACAAGCTTTGCGCCCATGACCAGTTCTTTCATTTTTTCCGTTGCACGGTCCCGAAATTCCAGATCCCCGGTATTAAGCGCTTCATCCAGCACCAGGATTTCCGGATTCAGCATGGAGGCCACACTGAAGCCTAGGCGGGCTTTCATTCCTGAAGAATAGGTTTTGATGGGCATATTGATGAATTTCTCCAGACCGGCGAAGGCGATGATGGCCTCCACATATTTATCGATTTCCTTTTTGGAAATGCCCAGCATCATGCCATTAAGATATATATTGTCCCTGCCGGAAAGGGAGGAGTCAAATCCCGTTCCCATGGATAAAAGGGCGGAGACTCTTCCTTTAACATCGATTTCTCCCTTATCCGGGGTTAAAATTCCGGTAATGGTTTTACAAAGGGTGGACTTTCCCGCCCCGTTGGATCCGATGATCCCCAGAACTTCCCCTTTATAGGCATCAAAATCGATCCCTTTTAAGGCCCAGAATTCTTCATTTTTCTTCTTTTTTCCCTTAAGAATATCAAAGGTGATGCTTTGAAAATCCTCCCGTCGGGATTTTGAATCATATTTTATTCCCACATTCTTCGCATGGATTAATCGTTCCTGTTCCAAATAGTACACCTCTTTATAATACTTTTATTATTTTGTGTTCGTTTCCGCTGTAGTAATAAATCATGAATACGGAAATCATGATGGATACCACAAGAATACCGCTCAGAATATTTAGATTCGGCATGGTATCAAACATTAAGATGTCCCGGTACGCCATTAGAATTTGAGAGAAGGGATTCCCCGTAACAACCCAGTTGTATTCCGCAGGAAGTCTTCCGTACTCCCAGATTACGGGAGAGGCGTAGCGCAGGATCCGAGTAAAGTGCCCGAGAACGTGTTCGATATCCCGAATAAACACACTGAAATATGCTACAAACAGGCCGATGGCCATATGAAACATCAACTGAACCATGATAATAAAGGGCAGCCACACCAAGTGTACACTGGGTGGGATTCGAAAGATAACCAGGAATACAACAACAATCACCATCCCGAATAGAAAATTGATCAACTGGGTGATGCTATCCCCTATGGGAAAGAGAGCCTTCGGCAGGTACACCTGGGTGATGATCCCGGATTTTGTTGATATGGATTTTGCATTTCCCCTAAGAGATGAAGCAAACCATTTAAAAACCACCACACCGATGGCAAGAAATACGGGGTAGGGGAAATCATCGCTCCCACGGCCCAGTACAATCACCATTAAGAAGTAGTATACCACCATATTCAGCAAGGGATCCAACAACCACCAGAAATACCCAAGCCAGGTATTTCGGTGCTTGGATTTCAATCCCGATAAAATTAAATAAATCATCAAATCTTTACGATGCAACATATCTTTTATGTATTTTCTCATCATAAATCTCAAGTCCTCTCTTTCGGTAATAATCTTACTTCGCTAGGCATATCTCTTCAGAACTCCTATTGCCTATCTTCTGTAGTATTTTCAATGGATTGTATGCCTTCTTTCATTGCTACTCTCTGATACTCAATGTCTTTGATGATTGACAGGCCTTTTTCATAGCAGAGGTTCCCGAAGGCTTTGTTCATGGTGTAACTTCTTTTCCCAGCCAAAAACAATAGGGGCCTTACTAAATTTAGAACCCATGTCTTTTTGTCATGGGCTTTTCGAATTTCTTTAATCATTTCTAAGGTATCGCTATACTCTTCATCCTGGGGTAAAAATATTCCCCGGGATTTTTGGTCGAGGATCCCTTTTACCAGCACCATAAGGTTATCAATATAAAGCATGCTTCGCTGATTGTGAACATTTGGGTACACCGCCCACTTCAAAGCAAGTCTTCTGAGCCTTTTGTAGTTTCCCGGACATCCTCTGCCGTAGATCATCGGAGGTCTGATAATCGCCACCTTGAAATCTTTGCTTTCCAAGTTCCTTAGCTTTTCTTCCCCCTCGAGCTTACTCTGTCCATAGGAGGTATTGGGAGCTGTTTCAGATTTCCTGGTAATTACTATTTTTTGCTTTAGGTTCCCGCTTTCTCCGTATACCGCCATACTGCTGAAAAAGATAAACTGTGATACCCCTTCCGCCTTTGCTTTTTTTGCTACGGCATCGGTTAAATCACGATTTATTTTAAAGTATTTGTCCCGGGATACCTTATTCTCTTTTTTATGAACAATTCCCGCAAGATGGATCACTGCATCATATGCAGAAAAGTCCAGTGTCTTCCAAGAGTTATCCCTTACGGAAATTCTGGTTACCTCATAGCTTGAATCCTCTTTTATCCAACTTTCAATTTGATTTCCGATATAGCTGGTTTTTCCGGTAATTAATATTTTCATAGGTACCATCCTTTATTTTTCAGCCCTTGAAAAGATAGGGGAGCGAACCTCTCATGTTCAATTACAAGCTTTTCCTAGATGCGCTCTAATAAATTTGTTGTCCGGACCTTTTTATTTTTAACCTCTTTCGTTGTCACTATCAGAGCTTTCGAATCCGATTTCAGATTTTCCTCATTGCCGTAAATGATCCTAAGTTTTTTTTCCTCTTTGTAGCAGAGCTCATCAACCGACGTTTTTATCAGTTCTCCGATTTCATCCTCCTGTAAAAGCAAAATAACCTCTTCTTCTTCCTTTAGAATCTTTAAGAGGTTTTCTTTGATTCTTTTCTTTGTGGTGTTAATATATTTATAATTATTCTTAATATATTTATAAGTTTTATTGGCTTTCTCCACCATACCCCTGGGCGTCAGCATATAGAACGCCCTTTTCGCCGGTATGGTCCTTACTTTGATCAGTCCCTCTTCCATCATTTTACCAAGAAGCATATTCACACTGCCCAGGGAAATCCCCAAGGCTTTTGAGAGCTCCCGTTGACTGATGCGTTCATTTTTTTCGATGTATTTCAGAATTATATACTCTCGATCTTCTCCCATATGCACCATCCTACATTCACCGTTCATTCTTTGAACAATCTAGTTAATATGATAACCTTTTTTACGGGTTTTTGCAAGAAATTAACGCGGATGTATCACATGGCAACACACCCTCCAATATCTGTATCAGAGGGTGTGTTTTATTAGTCTTCCAAAGACTGATCTTCATAGATGTACTGCCGCAGTTCCCGAGCGGTTTGATCCCGGTCAAACACGTAGTACCAGACACCGTTAATGATTTGCCCTGAAGCTTGGCTGTCCCGTGGAAATCTTACCTGTTCCACGTCCCGAATATTTTGGGTTACCACTTTCCGACCAAGATTAAGCATCTGATTGGA
>Ga0207421_10002535_pt1 | contig 22587 bp, 18 predicted proteins | sample SodLakKL_010_SED_4_FD_187542 | JGI IMG/M metagenome (GOLD analysis project Ga0207421, IMG submission 187542) | Alkaline sediment microbial communities from Lake Tanatar, Kulunda Steppe, Russia - 8KL_010_SED (SPAdes) (version 2) | ecosystem: Environmental > Aquatic > Non-marine Saline and...
AAACAGGCAAAAAGAGGGAACTGGGAACTGGGAACTGGGAACTGGGAACTGGGAACTGGGAACTGGGAACTGGGAACTGGGAACTGGGAACTGGAACGGGTTTGCCTTTCCAGGGCCCTGGGGTTTTAAAAGTGGAGTAAATTATGCCGATAATATTCCAGTAAATTTTTCTTATACTACAATAATTTCTACATTTTATCATAAAATTCCTGCTGGATTTACCGAAAATTGAAAAAAAACTCCGGAATGGAAAGCAAAAAAAAGAAAAACGGCTACTTCAGAATATGCAGCGAACTCCGCAACGGCCCCTTCACTGTCAGCTTCTTTTTTCTTGTTTTCCCCGGTGACCGGGCAGCTTGATGGAGCACATTGCAGGGAGTTGAGGGGCTATGTTCCAGCTTTTCCCGATTGCACATCCGTTGTTTAGATTTTCTTGCTGTGCTATAATTTACATTAAAACGTGCTCAATTAAGGAAGCAGGTAATCCCTTTGAAAAGCAATCACTTCATCATCGGAACGCAGGGGATCTTCTTTGGCTGGCTGCTGTCTTTTCCCTTTCACGGCCCTGTTTTTTCCGCGATTTCGGCAGAGCGCCAGCTTGATGCGCCTTCCTTGATCCTCTTTTTTATCCTGGTGCATGCTTTTACTTTTTTGCTGGGAGGGCTTTTCTTAAAGCAAGAAGCCCTGTGGAAAGAACTCATGCTCTGGAGCCTGGTGGCCCTTACAGCCAGCACGGCTTTGCTTTGGTTCTCCTCTGCCACCAACACCTGGATGTTCGCGATGGGGGTCAAAGGCGCCGCCTCGGCCCTGTTTATCCTGGGATGGAGCTACCCCTACTCCAAGGGAATCCCCATCGTCGGGCGGATAAAAGTCATGGCCAGCACCATTATCCTGTCCAATGTTGTCTACATTCTTTTCCACCTGCTCTCGGAAGTTGCCTCTGCCTCCCTGCTTTTATTATGCACATTCATCCCTCTGGCGGTCAGCGTATTGTTGGTCCTGCGCTTTCCCCGGGAAATGAAGCAGGACTCCCCGCAGCCGGAACAAATGCACCCTTTCCCTGCGATTTTCATGCTTATCTTCTGCCTATTCATTTTCGGACTCTACCTGAACAGCGGGATCATGTACAGCGTTGTCTTCCCCTCTTTAACAGTGCCGGACTATTTCTTCATCTACTACCGCTACATCCCCTATATCCTGGTGCTGGTAGTGATGTTTTTCTTCGGTGAACGGCTGAAAAGATACTTTTCCGCCTACATGGGGGCATCGCTGCTGGGCCTGGCCTTTGTCTCCTTTATCGTGCTGGCGGAATCTCCCGGCACCAATTTTGTCATGACACAGACCCTGTTCGAAGCGGCCTTTGCCTTTCTCGATCTTTTCGCCTGGACTTTGCTGGGCGATATCGCCTTTATCTACGGCGCCCCTTTTCGCATCTTCGGCTATGCCCTGGCCGCCATGACCGGCAGCATTTACATGGGGGGGATTATCAGCAACCGGCTGGCCGCGGCGGATGAAAGCTATTATCTCATCGCCGCCATGTTCGCTGTAGCCTCCATTTTTCTCACCGCCCTGGTGATGCCCTGGCTCAACGAACGGATTAACAAGGACTTTTTCGAAAAACTAATCCAGGAAAAAGACGAAAAGAACACCTCGGAGAAAAGTGTGCTGGAAAGGATCATGGAAAGAATGCCGGAAGGCACCGTGCTGACCCCCCGGGAAATCGAAATTGTCTCCCTGGTGCTTAAAGGGTTGACCAACCGGGAAATCGCCGGCGAACTTTTTATCAGCGAAAATACCTTGAAGACGCACCTGAAAAACATCTACCAGAAAGTGCAGGTCACGCAAAAAAGGGAGCTGCTCTCCCTGGCTGTCCGGGAGACAAACAACCAGGATACCCATCCCCTTTGATTAGCTCCAAAGAACTTGTTTCAACAAACCGCCACGGCTCTCCAGTTACAGTCCTCCCGCTGCAGGGTTAATCTATAATTTTTTTCGAAAAAGAAGGATTGCGGCTTTAACGAATTGAAGTTTGTTCATGAATCGAAATGAAGAATAAAGACCGTTTCTCAGACGTTTTTCTATCTTACAGCATAGAAGGCGAGCAAGATGAAAAAAACCTTTCGGATCCCGGTGGAGCAGCTGATTACCGGCCTGGTCCTGGCAGAAGACCTGCGGCACCCCCGGACAGGGCTGGTGCTCATACCCGCCGGAACCTCCATGAAAAAAGAGCACCTTTCACACCTGAAACTCTTTGATTCCCTGGAAGAATGCTTAGTCTATGATCCATCAGAGCAGGAAATCAGCCCAACCGTTATGGAGATGAAAGTGGAAGCTGGCATGGCGGAGATTAAGCCTCTTCCTGAAACCGTTAACGAAAACGCCCGCAAAGTATACCTGAATACTTTCGAAACGGTGAAGCAGCTCTTCCAGAGAGGGAAAAATATCGACGAAGCAGAAGTGCAAAAGGCAGGCAAAATCGCAGCGGATATCTCAGAAGAAGTCCTGCGAGATCCCTATGTATTGCCCCAAATTGCCGTTTTAAAGGCCATTGACAACTACACTTTTTCCCATTCCATCCATGTGGCCATTTTTGCCACCACCCTGGCCAAGTTCCTGGACTATTCCCCCCAGCAGCTAAAAGAGATCAGCCTGGCCGGACTGCTCCATGACATCGGCAAGCTGGATATTCCCAGGGAAATCGTGGAAAAGCCCGGCCCCCTGACCGATGAAGAATTCAAAATCATGAAGCAGCATGCCTGGTACGGCTACCAGCGCCTGAAAAAAGTCAAAAATATCAGCGGCGACATTGTCGCCGCCGTGAGCCAGCACCATGAAAAACAAGACGGCACCGGGTACTATCAGCAGCTCAAAGGGGAGAAAATCCACCCCTGGGCCAGCATACTGGCCACGGCAGATATTTTCGATGCCCTGACCACAGACAGGGTCTACCGGAAGGCCATCCTGCCCCATGAAGGAGCAGAGATTATCATGGGCAGCAGCAGCATCAAGCACCTGGACCACCAGTATGCAACGGTTTTCGCCCGGAAAATCCCCATTTACCCTCTGGGAACCCGGGTGATGTTAAGCACAGGAGAAAAAGGGCGGGTGGTTGCCCTGCACAGCGGAGCGCCCCTGCGCCCGGTCGTTGAAGTAGAAGGCGGCAGTGAAAACAAAACCATCGACCTGTCCGCGAACAACACGATTTTGATCACTTCCTTTGTAAAATGATTTCAAGGTAAAATGTTCTCACGGGCTGATCACCCTCAACAGAAAAAGCCCTGTTCGCTTAGACGAGAAGCAACCCTCACTTGGTCAAAAAAAATGTTGCCAGGATCACAAATAAAATAATAAATGAGGTAAAAAACAACACCCTGCCTGTCTGCCTATCCACCACTAAAGCACCACCTCTAATTCAAATATCAGCCGGTTCCTTGAAGATAATGATTTGGAGCAATTATTTAAGCTCATTTTAATTGCCAACCCCAGGTTTCGTCTATCACCCTTATAGGTGATATTTCTCATTTTTGGATTTTTTTTTGTGTTTACCCAGATCAACCACCCTTTTGGCGGTATCACCCTTAAAGATGATAGGCAAAAAGGGCCTTCAGCTTGCCTTTTTTCTGTCAGATGCAAGAAACCCTGGGTAGCAACTTGGCTGCCCCAGGGTTTTATCTGTTGTTCAAAAATGCGCAAGACTACGCTGCGAAGGGCCTAAGAGGTCGTTCCCGCCCCATCGGGTTCAAAAAAGGTTTTTTCCTCTTCTGGCTCCTCTTCTTCCAGCCGGGGAGGCGGTGGAGTGTATTTGAGCTGGTACAGGTCCCGGCGCCGGTCCTTAAGCTGGGTGACCGTCCCGGTGGAACGGTTCCGGCGCAGGATTTCCAGGTCGATCTCCCCGACGACAATGGTCTCGATATTGGCGCTGCACTCGCCCACAATGCCGTCCCGGGGGAAGGGAAAGTCCGAGGGCGAAAAGATCCCCGACTGGGCGTACTGGGTGTCCGTCCTGGCCACGTGGGTCAGGTTGCCCACAGCCCCAGCTATCACCGTATATACCTGGTTCTCGATGGCCCGGGCCTGGGCACAATAGCGCACGCGCAGGTACCCCTGCCGGTCGTCGGTGCAGAAGGGCGTAAAAATGATGTTGGCGCCCCGGTCGGCCGCAATGCGGCAAAGTTCCGGGAACTGGACGTCATAGCAGATCAGGATGGCTATTTTCCCCCGGTCGGTATCGAAAACGTTGACTTCATTGCCGGGCTGAATGCCCCACCACTTCTTTTCCGCCGGGGTGATATGCAGCTTGTACTGCCGTTCAATGGTCCCGTCCCGCCGGAACAGGTAGGCCACGTTGTAGATCAACCCGTCTTCTTCCACGAAATGGGACCCGCCGATGACATTGACGTTGTACTTGACGGCCAGGTCGGTAAACAGCTTGATATAGTCCTCGGTAAACTCGGCCAGGCGCTGCACCTGCCGACCCGGGATGGTCTCATCCAGGAAGGAAAGCAGCTGGATGGTAAAGGTCTCAGGGAAAAGGACAAAGTCGGAATTGTAAACCGTACTGACATCGATGAAGTATTCGCACTGCTGGGCGAATTCATCGAAACTTTCAATCCTTTTCATCATGTACTGCACCGTGCAGATCCGCACCGGGAAAGCGCGGATGTACAGCCGCCTGGACTTGGGCAGGTAATCCACGTTGTTCCATTCCATCAGCACGGCATTCTGCATCGACGCCTGGTCATCGTCCAGGTAATCGGGGTTGACCCGCTTCAGCGTAAACCCGTTTAACAGCTGAAAGGTGAGCACCGGGTCATAAATCTTGTGCTGAATGACCTGCTCCACGTACTCCCGCGGGCTCATCTGGTCGGCATACTTGTAATAAAAGGGCATCCGCCCCCCGATGAGGATGCTTTTCAAGTTCAAGCGCTGGACCAGTTCCTTGCGGGCTTCGTAAAGCCGGGTCCCGATCATCAAGCGCCGGAAGTCGGGATGGACCATGATGGAAATCCCGTAAAGGTAGTTGCCCTCGGGGTCGTGGTTGGTAATATAGCCTTCATCGGTAATTTCGTCGTAGGTATGCTTGTCGTTGTATTCGTTAAAATCGATAATCAAACTGGAAGACGACCCGATAATCTGCCCGTCGTACTCCACGCAGAACTGCCCCTCGGGGAAAATATCGATGTGGCTTTCCAGCTGGTCGGGCTCCCAGGGGTCCATGTTGGGAAAACAGATCTTTGAAAGCTCCACCAGCTCCGGGATGTCCTCCTTGGTGCAGTTTCGAATGCTTATTTTCTTTTCAAGCTTGGATAAATCAATTTTATCCGTCAAATCTCCATCTCCCTTTCTTCAAAAAGTCCTGCTGAAAATAGTGCTATCCTCTAATTATACAAAAAAAAAGGGGCACCTCTCAAGCCCTTTTTTAAGGAATAAAATAATAATAATGATGATTGAATTTTGTAAAATATCCGGCCAGACAACCTCCATAGACCAGGTCCAACACAACCCGCCAAGGATTTTTCCCTGCCGCCCCGTCTCTCTCTTCCCGGGGCCGCTTCACCCCCCCTGTTTTTCTCTCCCGCTATAATAAAGCCGAAAAAGGCTGGTCAAACTCCAACCCGTAGGTATAGCCCAGGTTCAACCGGCTGTCTTTGGGAAGCCGGTGTTCCCGGACCAGTTTTCCCCGGACCACCGTGGGGATAACCCGGTCCCGGGATGTAACGCGCAGCGTGATGTTGAACAAAATCATGATCTCCTCTTCGAGCTCCAGGGGCTCATCCACCGTATAAAGGGCCCCCGACCTGGAAATATTGAGAATGTAGCCATCCTTGTAAGTAATCCCGGACATATTCTCATCCAAAGGTATATACTCGGAGACGATTTTAATCTCCAGTCTGGAAGAATCCCGGCGCTGATCCTGTGTCAACTTCCCTCACCCCTTTAGCTTTGTTTCAGGCGGCCCTGGACCACCAGGCGGTACGGCGGATCAGGGCTGTACAGGGGATGGCAGGTAATCAAAGTGATCCACTTTTCTCCGGCGCGCCCCTGCAGTACCTCCAGGTTGTCAGGTTGGACAACCTCCGTACCGACAACAATATATCGATAAGTATCCGACCTGGATTTCAGGACCAGCTCGTCGCCAACGGCCAGTTCATCCAGGCGGTTAAACTGCATTCCGTAATTATGGCTGCGATGGGCGGTGATCACTATATTTCCCTCGGCCCCGACAGGAGCGCCCTCTTCCACCAGGCCCGCCCCGATGCGCAGGTTGGCCCGGGTCGCCCCCCGGTAAACAGGAATCACCAGGTCGATCTTTTCGATTTCCAGGATGGCCAGGGGTTCCGGCCCCCGGGTGGCAGCTTCTGCCGGCTGCCTGTCTTCCGGATCCGGCTGCTGCACTTCTCCCGGCCTTTCCGGCGGTTCTGCCTGCTGCACTTCCATCTCCCAGTTTTCCAGGGCTTTCTGCTGCCAGTGCCAGAAGTAGGCGCGGTTGGCCGGGGGATAGAGGAGCGTTAAAATTCCGACAGCCAGCAGAACCAGGGCCAGTTTTCGCATGGGGCTTATCCATCCTCCCGGCAACACCGAAGCATACCCTAGTAAAAAGGTTGGCTTCATGTAGATATTATAGCACACATCCAGGCATATGGCAGCATTTTCGACAATATTAGTGAAAATATTTTGTTTTTCCCCGCTCTTCACCATAATGAGTTATCGCCGGCCATATTTCCACTCTTTTTACTATACAACCACTGCCGGGGGCTGTCAAAACAGCCACATTCCCCTGCCCCGGCCGGATTCTTTACCTGTTATCTTTTGCCTGCCCTTCGCCTGCGCAGCAGCAGGCTTGCCACAATCAACAGAATGCCTGCCCCGTAGAAAACATACGGCGGTATCTCCCCGGTGCGGGGCAATCCGATCCTGGGACCCGGTTCGGGATCGGGTTCCGGCGGTACTGCGGGAATTTCCGGGGTGATTTCCATTTCCTCTTCCAGCTGGGGTTCAGGGTCGGGGTCGGGCTCAGGTCCAACCCCGGGGTCTTCCGGTGGAACAACGATCTCCTGCCGGTTCCCGAAAAGAACCGTCTCCCGGGCACCTTCTTTTAGCTGGACCACAACCTCAGTAGGTGTGCTGGCAAACCAGCCCGCCCGCTCCCCTTCGCGGACCACGTACTCGCCGGGTTCCAGGTCCACCAGGTTCACTGGGGTGATATATTCTTCGCCGTTGATAAACACGGTCCAGCCCACGATCTCCGGTTCATCTTCACCCCAGGAGCCGTCGCCGTCCATGTCATGGAATTTCTGCACGGTCAGGGCCGCCTTTTCAATATCCGGGACATCCTGGTAGTTGCCGAAGACAACGGTTCGGGAATCATTGCCGCTCAAGCGGACTTCGACTTCCGTTTCCGTCGTGGGCACCCAGCCCTCCCGGGACAGTTCCTTGATCCTGTAGGTGGTCGCGCTGGTGCCCCGGATAGTCACCGGCGTTTCATACTCCCGGCCATTGATCTCCACTTTCCAGCCCTGGATTTCCGGTTCGCCGCGATCCCAGTTGCCGTCCCGGTTTAAGTCGTGGAACTTCTGCACCCGCAGGGTGTGCTGGCTTCCACGTGTTCGCGGGCGATAATTGCCGAACCAGACCGTTTCATGGTCGCCTGCTTCCAGGGTCACATCAACCCTGGTGGAAGTGCTGGCTGTCCAGCCGCTGCGGGTCTCTTCCCGCACCGTGTACGTCCCGGGAGCCAGGTTGTCCAGTCGAACCGGGGTGGTGTACTCCACATTGTTCATGTTGTGCTCTTCACTGCTGATATATACGGCCCAGTCTCTGATTTCCGGCTGGCCTTCGTGGCTGCGGCTCCTGTTGACATCGTTGAACTTGCGCACTTCCAGGGTAGCCTGTTCGTCTTCATCGCAGGCCGCCCGGAACTGAAACTGCACGGACACGTTGGAACCCTGGTATTCGTTGCCCACATCGGGGCCGGAAAGGTGCACGGTGACGTAAATCTTGTGCTCATCATCGGGGCCCAGTTCGCCCATGTCCAGCTCGCTAAACTCGGATAAATAGCCGTCGAAAAGTTCTTCCTGGTCCTGACCCGGCTCTCCAACGTCCCGCAGGATGGTAAACTGCAGTACCTCGGACAGGGGGCTGGTGCCGTAGCCTTCCCAGTTCATAAGCTCCGATACCCGTTCTATCCCCGTCTTTTCATCCATTTTTACCAGGTTAAAATAGTATTTTTCAACCGGTTCATCTTTCGTGTTCTCGGCGATTAAATAGGATGTTTTGGTGTCACCGGGGTTTAAGTTACTCACATCCACAAGCTCATCGGCCTGGGTGACTTTCAGGCCGCAGTCTCCGCTGTCCACGACGATGCCGTAAAAGGGTTTGGGCTCGGCCAGGGCCAGCAAAGTGGTAGCCGTAACCAGTACAATGAGGATGGTTAACAAAGGAACGACCAGCTTCATCTTTTGATGAAAAAGCATAATTAGTTTGTCCAAGCCGTTTTTCCTTCTTTTTTTTCTTCTCATCTGCGACGGTCAACTCCTCATGACATTTTATGTAAACATGCTATCAAGGTTTTTCTTAATTATGAAATTAATATAAGGACAATGGCTCTGCATACGATTCAACAGCAAGAGATATTTATATCACGCAATAGCTCAAATTTATGGGTAAATAAAACCCAAGCCCTCCCTCTATATTCTCCCTCCTAAATCCATAACTCTTTAACAATAAAGCGGCAGCACGGCCGCCCGTGGCCTTTATCAGCCAACGGTTCAGGCGCCACCCGTATTTTGTGCCACCCAGGCGGAGACGCCCCAGAAACCCAAAGCAAAGGCCAGGATGAGGGACAGTGTGATGGCGATAATCTTGCCTGCCTGTTTCATTCTTTCTTCTCTCCTCTATGGTTATATGAACATTATATTTATGTGAACCGCGGCCCTCTCCTGCAAGAGGTAGAACTGCTTGTCCTCTAACTGCTTTTGTGCTCCCGCTGTGGGAGGAGGGCTCTTGGTCTCCGCCTCCCACAGCATCGGCACAGTTTTCCTTTATGAATTCCTTTTCAGGCCTGTTCCGTATAGCAATGCATCCTTAGGGTGCCGCCTGGTAAAGATCAACTCTCCTAATATTGTTCAGCCCTTTTTCATAAAGGGTTGGTGTACGCCCCTCCACCGGCAGGGCGCACACGTTTTAGTTTATCCTGCCATGGAGCAGGGTATTAACCATTTACATCTTCCTTATCACAATGCAGCCATGTTTCACCATTACTATAGAAATAGTCTGCATACCAGTCGCGGACATACTCTGCCAGCAGTTCGTAGGAGTTCATAGTCTCAGCATCTTCAAACAGATTTGCATAGAATGGCCAGAGTTCTCCCCAGATCGCCTCAGGTGCATCGTTGGTGGTCTGGATGGCCTCAATGGTTCCGCCGAAGTACTTGAACTTAGCTCCTTGCCACAGGTTGTCCATGTAGGGGCCGTCAAAGACCACGGCCATGCATAGTTCTGTCTCTTCACCTGGTGCAAGTATTCCGGGCTCGGTCCCACCGATGTAAACCAGTTCCATATAATATTCGAAAGGATCACCGAGCAACGACGGCAAAATGATTATGAAGCTTATGTACTTTTGGTAACTATCACCCCTTCCATCATACGTTTTATGGAGTCAGATCTTCATTTATTTAAAAAAGTTGGAGCAGTTAATCATTTTCAGAAATGATATAACTAAAATAGGTGGCCCAGTTCCTTCCCGGGAACGGTTTTGAGCCCACATCAAGGCCGGCCCAGGCAGTTTCATCATAGGTAGTGCATTCCACGTGATCCTGTAAGGCAACAATAGCGTTCACATCAAACCCGTCCAGCGTATTCCGCTGACCTGGGAACAAGTGGGCAAAATCCGCTCGTTGGGATGTATCCTGCAGTTTGACAAAGCGGATATAATCCAGCCCTACATCGTCCAGGTCAAAGTCGGTGATGGTGTGATAGCTCATCCAGGGGGTCTGGTTGTCTGCCGAACCAAGGTAGTGCCAGACATCGCCATCTTTGCTCACCCACACATCGACAGTTTCGTCAGGGTAGGGCAGCCCCCAGGTATCTTCAATTACCCGCAGGTCGTCCCCGGGCCGGTTTAAAACAGGCTCTTCAAACTCCACGATGATCCAGGCGTCATCTACGTCGGGGTATTCATCGCGGTCTTCCGGGAAACCCAGGCTGAAAAAGTTGGCTTCATTTTGCCCGGTGGAAAAGGTCAAAACAGCATCCGGGTTGGAGCGCTGGCTTCTTACCTGGGTGTAATCATAACGCAGGCCCTGCTCGTAGTCCACGACTTGCGATGCCCCGTAGGGTGCGGCAATAAGGACTTCACATTCTGTTTTTTCGATGGCCGCATGGGCGGCGACAAAAAGTTCTGTACCGGCAGACCATTCAAGCTTGATGCGATGATCAGCAAAAGGCTCACCCGGGTCATGCTCTGTTTTGGAGGCGAAACGCCCGGGGATGGGATTGCCCGCCCTGTTTTGGGGGATATCTTTAAATTCATCTGCCACAGCCAGGTGCGTTTCCATAATTTCCCAACCCTCTTCAACAGCTTCCTGGCTCAAAGCATAGCGGGCATAAAGATAGCTGCCGTCATTCCATAGATAAATTTTTCCCACATCCTTGTGCTGCCCGGCGTATAGGGTTGCTTCTGAAGTGCTGCCAGGAACAGGATCAGTTTCTCCAGCGCCGATCCCCGGCAGTAATCCCAGTATAAGAATTGTCATAACCGCTAAAGCCAATAGTTTTCTTTTTTTCACAGTTCTCATGATAAATTCTCCTTTTTACTCCTTTATGTTTCTCTTCTTTATGGTGCCTATGACAAGTTTATCGCTTTTGCTGTGGGGGAGGGCCTTTGTAGGCGGCAACCTCCCCCACAGCATTTTGCAAATATTACTTATAGAGCTTAACCTCGCTTCTCAAACCCCAACTAATCCTTATCACACATACCTCACGTACATTGCTTATGGATAGAGCGTCGAGAAAATTACCGCAACGGCTCCCAGCCGTCTACCTCATCGATGGCATCATTGGAAGACTGGATGGCGCGCGCCTGCGCTTTCAAGGTATAAGTGGCGCCTTGATAAGCGTTGCCGGTTTCTGCGCCTTTCAGGCAGATCGTCAGGCAGAGGACCACGCTGTCGCCTGGCTCCACTACACCATCGTAGTAGAAAGTGCCATTGCCCTCTATCCAGCTTCCTTCACTGCTCTGGCAAAGCCCTATCTCCACTACGCTTTCGCCGGCAGCAACGGCGGCCTGCAGTGCTTCTAAACCGTCGTAAGTCTCACTAAAGCAAAGCTCTTCCCAATGATCCTCGATATAACCCCAGTCGAACTCCCAGGAGGCTTCCAGCTCAAACTTCACGTAGCTGTTCTTGGAGCCAGTGTTGGTGATGCGGTACCTGACTACTTCGCAGTCGCCGGGGTTCCAGTTGCCCTGGTAGCTGCAGGCCAGGTCGGAGAACATTTTCCCGCCGGGAGAATCGGTGTAAAACAGGGTTTTGGCGCCTGTCTCGGGATCAACTTCATACCAGGTAAACTCACGGGTTTCGTGACCGTAGAGGACACCGTCACCGCCGTAAGCCAGCTGGAGGTTTTTCGCATCAGCCCCGGCAGGCTCGTTATATTCCCGGGTGTAAACGTTATAGGTGAAGTACAGTTCAGGGCCCGGGGTGCCTGAAGTGCTGGCATACAGAATCCCTTCTCTAAGCTCCATGGCTATATCGCCAAATCCAAAACCGCCCGGCCTGGCTCCATCGGTAAAGCCTTCATGATATATATCGCTCTCAGCAGCATTAATGGTGCCGTCGGGGTTAAAAGTGATTCTCCACAAGTCATCCGTTTCTTCAAAGATAAACCAGTACGCACCCATGCCGTAAGCGGCACCATAAACTCTTTTAGTTGTTCCAAGTTTATCCTTTAAGTCACCTGCAATATTATCTTGTGAGCCAGTTGCCAACTCATAAAATAAAAGATCGTTAGTGGGGTTGTCTACATAGTAGAGCCTGTTGTTATCGTTATCATGGGCTAAGGCGTTGAGGCCGGTTTTGTTCGAGTCAAACAACTTGGCGTAAGTTACCACGTTCTCGTCCCGGTCAATGTAGATCTCGTATATTTCTCCTGACTGACCTTCTTTGTATTGTACCCCGTAGAGGTAGGTTGTGCCGGCTTCAATCATGACGGTCCCCGCTGTGAATTCATTTTCGGGGGCATCGGCCTTGGCTGTGAACCAGGCCATGGTGAATCCGCCGACCAGGGCTGCAATTAAAAGGACTGAGAAGGTCAGCAGCATCATTTTTCGGCTCATGGTTTTTTCACTCCTTCACTTATGATTTGGGTTGCGCCCGGCGCCCTTGCCTGCCGGGCGCAACCAGTGCTTGTTTCTACGTTATTTGCTATACCCCCACATCATTTTCCTCGTCATTGTCATTACCATTACCGTCATTGTCATTACCATTTTCTTCTTCCACGTCACAGCAATCTTCAAACTGGAACTCACCGTCAACCCAGAAGTAATTTGCGTAGGCATTGCTGGTGCCTGCCCGTAGGGCTTCTTCAGCACCCATTGCGAACCAGTCGGGATTCCAGGCAGCGCCCCATACTTCTGCGGGAGCATCGTTGGAGGCCTGAACGGCATTAAAGACACCGTTTAGCTGGTTGAACTGGGCAGCCTGCCAGATATTGCCCATCATTTCGCCGTCAAAGACGACAACCACGCAGAGGTTGGCACTTTCGCCAGGTGCAACAGGACCGCCGGCATAAAAGAAGTTGAAACCGGTGATGTTGTTATCCTCATCTTTAACATACTCCATGACCCAGTCGCTGTCAGGGCAGGGGGCGATGAAGGCAGGGTTTTCAGGAAGGTTGTAATCATCTGTTTCAAAAAGCCCTTCTAATGCAGTTGCGCTTGCAATATCAAGCTCCTCCAAGGTTCCATAGGTCTCACTTAAACAGAGCGCATCCCAATTATTAAATATCCATTCCCAGTCAATAATCACTTCAAAATCTACACCCAGCAAGGCCAGTTCCATAGCTTTGGTGCCACTATTGGTTACTTCAATACACTTCAGGAAACAGTCGCCGGGGTTGACATTTTCCATGTCCTCACCATATACAACTTCCTCGCCGACTTCCAGCATAACCGTCCCGGCAGTGAATTCGTTCACCGGGGCATCGGCTTTCGCTGTAAACCAGGCCATGGTCCCACCGCCGATCAGGGCTGCCACCATAGAGATAACCAACAGGCTGATCATCATTCTGCTCTTAATACTTTTCATTTCTTTTGACCTCCGTTTAGTAAAATATTTTTAAATGCACCACTCCGGCAGCCCGGCTGTCTCCCCGGAAGAGGAGACCCTGTAGCTTTGCGTCCCTGTCTCGCGGCAGGTTTGCCTTTATCGTTAACCTACTCCAACTCTTTTCTTGTGCAGGTTTATAAGGGGAGCATCACCTCGCTTCGAGTAATAATTGACAGCACAAGCCCTAAAAAAACGTATACCTATACCTGCATGGCTTCGTTTTCACGAAACCCGGGATGCACAATCCTGTTCAATCATTATCTTTGTTGTTGCAGGGAGCATCGGGCCAGGTTTCAGCTAACGCCTGGCTGCTGGCCTGGATGGATTCTGCAGAAAGTTCTACGCGATAAAGCCCCGCGGGATCATCCTCATCGAGAGCATCTTCGTTTAATGTCCCGGTTAAGCAAAGTTCAACAGTATCCCAGGCCCGTGCCGGTTGACAGTAGTACCAGTAGCCGTCTTCGCCTTCCAACCAAGAAAAGGGGCAGTCTTCGGTCAGGGCCCAGTGCACCAGGTCGAAGGCTTCTTCTTCCCCGGCGTACATGTCCGCATGGAGGGCAATGTATAGCTTGTCCTGGCCGTTCCAGCTGTAATCTTCTCCGTTTAGTACGCCTGCAGGGTAAAATGCCTGTAGGGGGAGCTTGAACTGGTGTGATTCAACCAGTTCCGTAAACTCATCTTTGAAAGGAAACTGCCCCGGGATGGGATTGCCGAAATTACCTCTGCCACCCGTTGTTGGTGAAAGCTCAAAGTCATCCGCCACGCTTAAATGGAGTTTAGAAATACTCCAATCGGGGTCGGCAACAACATTGATATAAAGGAACTCGCTGTCATTCCAAACATCTACTGTGCCGACATCTATGTGCTGGCTGGCTTTTAATGCAGTCGTATAAGGCGATTGTTCCGTCTTCCCGGGGCTATATTCAAAGTACATCCCCCACTGGCCTCGCTCCGTAAAACGGGCACCTTCTGCCCAGGCGGTATGGCCGGGACGGTAATACTCTTCGACCCGGGCCCGGAAGAAAGCACGCTTGCTCCCGGTATTCCCCAGGATCCAGTTAAAATCAAGGCTTTCCCCGGGCGCCCATAGATGCATTTCCGTCTCTTCATAGTCGCCCAGCAGTTCTGCTTTCACGATCTCCAAGCCTACAGTCCCCGTAACCATGCTAGTGGAGGAAGGGAAATCTCGACTCGTCAGCCAGGCAGTAGTGAGACCACCAACCACCATGGCAGTTACCAGTGCCGTTATAAAAAGGTGAAATAAGAATCTGTGTTTCATGGTCAACCCTCCGTTTCTCCAGCTTTCGTTTCTAAAAGCTTAAAGCAGCTTGTTAAAGGCATATTATTGAGCGCCTTGTTCCGGCGATACTTGGCCCGGGGTCTCGTTTTCTTTTTCTTTCGCCAGCTTTTCTTTCTCTTTTTCCCACTCGGCAGCACATTGGAACAGGTTGCGCAGTTCAAAGGCAATGATAATTAATCCGGGGATTATAATTAAGGTAAGCACCCCTGTCGGGGTCTGGCCGTAACTCATCAAAAACCCGGCATAGGGTAGGGCATAAACCACTTTCCCCACCACATTCTCCGGTAAAACAGGGAGGGTATCATTAATCAGGTTGGCATCTCCACGTGTGGTAAAGCTGCGCTGCCCATCGGCTTCATGCACTTCCATCACGCGGTGCGTAGTCAGACTTTCCCCTCCGGTGTTATAGGTAATAATATCCCCTGCAGCGATGGTGGCAGGATCCAGGGGTTTGACAAAGGCCAGGCTGCCTGCTTCAAAGGTGGGGCTCATGCTGCCGCCCAGGACGATGTACATCTGGTGCCCGGCAATGGTGGGTGGAGCACCAATAATTCTGCTCTGGACCATGGTAAAAACCAGGAACATCATCATGGCCAGCAGGGTAAAGAAAGCTGCACTGCCGAAAAAGCGAACTGTTTTTCTTAACATGCTGCTTTTCTTAGCTTCTGAGTTTGTTTCATTAACCTCAGGGACCACTTCAAAGGATTCGGAGGTTCCGGCTGCTTCAAGACTTTCAGCTGCCGTGCCGGGAGTTTGCCTTTGCTGCTGCCCTTGGTCCTGGCCTGCTGCAAGCCGGCTTTGTTCATCCCCTGTTGAGTGGTCTTCTGCTGCCTGGACTTCGGGGGAATGAACTCTTGCAGGAAGAGTTTCCATGATGAGCTTGTTTTCAGGTTCTATGAAGTTATTCACGGGAGAACCTCCTTGGAAAAGTGTTTTGTTTATCGGCACTTTTATCTCTTTTTCTGCTGCTTCGCTTCTGGGTTTGGTTCTGGGACCTGGGCAGCTGTATCACCGGCACCTGTAAAAACTATTCTTCAGCGACGTCATTTGTGTTGTTATTGTCCGGGTCATTGCTATCCTCAGTATCACCGGTATCACCGCTGTCATCAGGCTGCTCTCCTGGCTGTTCTGTGGTATCATGATTGTCGTCACTGTTGTCACTATCTTCGACTGGGTCATCAGCAGCGCTATCATCGTCGTCACTGTCACCTTCGTCCTCGTCATCGTCTCCATCTTCGTCAAGAACAGAATCTTGGCCCTCATCGTCACCTTCATCCTCTTCGCCTTGTTCGTTCTCTTCTTCGTCTTCGTCGTCGTCTTCATCTTCATCGATGGTAGCAACCTGTTCTTCACCTTTGTCGGCTTCTTCTTCGGTATCAGAGTCGTCTTCGTCTCCGTCGCCGTCGTTTTCAGAGTCGCTTTCATCTTCATCTAGCTCATCAATATCTTCTTCATCTTCGGCTTCATCTTCGCTTTCGCTTTCATCTTCTTTTACAGCTTCCTGACCGTTGTCCTCGTTTTCCCCTGTTTCGTCACCGGGGACATCATCTTCGGTATCATCTTCATCCTCTTCCTTAGAGTCTTTCTCGTCGAAAATGTCTTCCTCATCGGTCTCGGATGTTTTATCGGGGTTTGGATCGACCGCATCGCTGTCTTCCTTATCGTCGTTTTCCTCATCGCTGTCTTCTTCTTTCTTTCCGTCATTATCTGTGTCGGTATTACCACCGCCGCCACCGCCGCCATGGCCCTGGTCGTCATCATTGTCATCTTCCTCTTCCTCTTCAATGATGGCGGGGTCGTCTTCTTTTATTCCGTCAGGCAGTTCCCCGTCTTCTTTTTCTTCAGGTTCCTGCTCTTCTTCAGCTTCTTCAGGATCTTCAGCTTCTTCAGGATCTTCTGCGTGTTCCAGCTGGACAGTGAATTCGGCCCTGATTTCTTCATTGGAGATGGAAACGGCGATGATGGTGATTTCCCCGGGTTCTGCTGCACCGGTCACATAGAGCACGCCGGTTTCGCTGTCCAGGTATATGCCCTCCACCTCTTCTTTCATTTCCCAGGTGACTGCTTCGTCTTCCAGGAGCCCGCCCAGTTGGTCCAGGACCAGGGCGGTGAAATCAAAGGGTTCTCCTGCCGGCTCGTCCTTTTCATCCCCGTTGTGGGATTCCTCTTCAGGATCCGCATCCGGGATTGCTTCAAGGCAGCAATCTTCAGGGATGGTGACAGACCCCGGGCCCTCGATTTCTATATCAGTGGGGGCCGGGAGGGCCAGGGTTATTTCTTTTTGGCCTGTGAGCTCTATGGTCTTGCTGCTTTCTTCCGTTTCAGCTGCCGCTTCCTGGTCAGTCTGCTGTTTTTGGGCAGCCTGGAGGGTGAACCGGATCTCGCCGGCTTCGACGTCGATGTAGAGCATGCCATCCGGGTCCACGCTGACCCCCTTCACGTCTTCTTCCAGGATGGACCAGGTTATATCGTCCAGGGGCTCTCCCTGCTGATCTACAGCCTGGTAGGGAACCATTTGTTCTGTTTCCTGGACAAGCAAGATCAGGTGGGGGCCTGCAATGGTCAGCTCGATTTCCGGCAGGCTGCCGGGTGTTGTTTCGTCACTGTCACGGCCACCGCCGGTTGTTTCCTCACCATCTTCTTCGGGATCCTCTTCTTTAGTTTCAGGTTCAGGCTCTTCCACCACAGGGGCGAGCAATGTAATGGTTTTTTCTGCGAAAACATCGGGGTTCCTTAAGGAAAAGGCCCTGATGGATACTGTTTCCGATTGCACTCCGGGGTTTACCGTTAACACACCTGCATCAGATAGTTCTATTCCGCTGGTTTTTGCGGATAATTCCCAGGTGACAGGCTCCCCGGGCAGTTCTTTGTCTTCTTGGTCGTAGACTGCAGCCTCATAGTTTGCTGTAATCGCAGCCTCATCTTCCCGGGGAATTGGCAGTTCGCTATCACCGGCAATTGTTATGTCATGGACGGGGACGGTCTCCAACAGAACCTGCTTTTCAGCGTCCAGGGTGATTGAATCCAGCTGAACCCGCACAGACAGGGTGAAGCCTTCGGCCGCTGCATCACTGCGAACTGTGACGGTGCTGTCTTGTAACTCCACTCCCTTGATTTCTTCTTCCAGCGCCCAGGTAACTTGGTCGAACTCGGGGGTTGCTTCATCCTGGGATGTATCGGATTTTTCCCGGTCAATAAGCTCAATCTCGTAGGTTTCGCTAAGGGAGTCCCCGGGGAGGGGGACGGTGATTTCACCGGCGCCCTGGATTTCCAATTGGGGGGCGGGGAACAGTTCAAGGGTTTTTTGGGCGGTAAGTATCCGCTGGCTGTTTTGTTCCTCGATTTTTACTGTGGCTAAAAGGGTCAATTCGCCAGGTGACGCTGGAGAAGTTACTCTCAGTTCCGCCGTTTCCGGGTGGAGTTCAACCCCTTTGTGAGGGGAATCCAGTTCCCAGGTTAGTTCGGTGATGGAGCTTTGTTCCAAATCCCGCTCCGGCGTGACCGGGTTTTCAACCTGGTCGAGCAGCTGGTAGGTTTCGGTGACGGTTTCATCTTTTTCCACGGGAATATACAGGGAGGTGGGGCCTGAAACCTTGATGGTGATGATCTCGTAGCTGCCCTTCAAGAGCAGGCTGGCTTCGCCGTTAAAGCGGAAGTGTTCCAGTCCGCCGATATACCCGTCGCCGGATACTTGGAAGGTGGCTTCTTCCAGGGTGTCCGGGGCTCCTTCAAACCAGCTTTTTACTTCTGCACGGTCGAAGGCGGTCAGTAAAATACTGTCTGTGGTCATTTCCCCTGAAAGGGCAGGGGTAATGTTGGCTTCATGCTGAAGTTCCACGGAAGGCCAGAAAATGTCGGAAGCGCAAAAGCCTGCTTCCAGTTCAATCTCGGCATAAAGCAGGTCTTCGGGTTGTAATTCTGTACGTTCATCGTCTTTCTCTTCTTCTTTGATGGTCGTGATGTTGCCAGCAACACGGAGCTGCTGTTCCTTATCGCCTGCCAGTTGGTCGGCGGCAAAAGTCATGCTTTCCGTTTCCGCGGCATTTTTTTGCAAGTCAAGGCTTTCCTCATCCTCCATGAGGAAAGGGTCTGGAAAGGTTATGGAAGCCGAGGAATTTTGGGGATTGTTATTATTAATGATTTGCAAGGTAATGGCATCGGAAGCAACGGGACCGGCCTTGAAATAGGCATAGGCGACCGGCAGCTTGATAATGGAAAAAAGCATGGAAAAGATAACAAAAAGCGCCAGAACTCGTTTGAGCTCAACCTTGACATAGGTTTTCATCAGGGTCCTCCTTAGCTGTTTTTGCCGGTAAGCCAGCAAGCGCTGCTGCAGTTTTGTCATGGCGTTTTCCTCCAAGATAGTTTAATGAAGCAGTGACACGCTATGACACTTCTTCTTTTTCATTCCAGGAGCGGAACTCATCCAGTTCCTGGTCTTCTGATTTTTCCAGTGCTTCCTGGATCAGCATAAGCAGCTCTAACAAGCTGCGAAAGTTGCAAGTCTTTTTCTCTTCCAACCACTGTACAGTTCCCTGCCAGCTGGCATTTTGCTTGAACTGGATTCGCACCAGGAAAGAACTACCACCAACGGAAAGGCTTTTCCCAAACAAATCCTGTTTCACGATTGCAGCTCCTCTCCACGGATGTTTTTCCTGCAGCGATATGTCTTCTGGTCGTTAACTCTTAATTTGTCGCTAACTGAACAACCTTATCGTTTTGCAGTAACTGAAGACAGTTTCACTTTATCAGAAAAGCGTTTCAACAAAGTCCCACAAAGGTTTCGCAAAAGATTCACTATTCTTACGGTTGGGTTTCATGACGGTTTCCAAGATCATTCAGTTGAGTTACAATTGAGTTACAAATTAAAAGAGGGCCGGAAAAATCGGCGACAGCAAGAGTATTATCTGCCAAGGGGCGCTTGCTTCGCTGCAGTTTTCCAGCCCTTCTTTTCGATTACTTTTGAGTTATTGGTGCATTAGTTGGTAATAAAAATGTTCATATTCTGTTAATTTATGTAGACATGGAGGCAGGAAAACACAGCCTTACTTGGCTGTGTTTTCCTGCTTGCTGTTTTTTTGTCAACCAAGGAGAACAATAATGATAAACCGTACACCCAGTTCCCGGACTCCGCACTAAACCTAATCTTTCCCTGCTGCTCCCTTGGGTAAAAGCGCCTGGACCCGGGAATACAGGATATTGTCTTGGCATAGATTCATCCTAAATATCCCCCAAGCTTTTAGGCACCCCTTACCGACCCTATCTCGGCAAGGGGTGCCTGTTTAATTGGTGCTGGTTGACACCCCCCCCAGCTTCGCAGTGAAAAGAAAAGCCCCCTTATCCGTAGGGTATCTGGGAAAGGGGGGGTCTTACACATACTGTTATTCAGTTAAACCATTTTAATGTAGTGCCGCCATGGGAATGGGTTCCCTTCTGGCAGGCGGTTTTTTTCCTTCATCACGGCTGGTGAGGCAGCCGTCCCTCTTTCACCAGGTACGCCCGGGCCACCAGGCGCTGGGTTGCCCAGCCCGGTGGATGGCAGGTGGTCAAGGTTAAGGCCGGCCGCTGAGTAGGTTCGATGACGCTCCAGTCCCGGGTGTGGATTTCAAACACCTCCGCCAGCCGGAAGCGGAAGGCCTGGCCGTCGTAGTGCAAAATCAGGTCATCGCCTTTTTCCAGCTTATCCAGGTGCCTAAACCAGGCGCCGTACGTGGTTCGGTGCCCGGCGATGGAAACGTTACCCTGTCCCGGGTACTGGCTCTGGGGGTAGAAGCCGGGGGCCTGGCGCAAGAGGTCTAAGTCCACCCCGTAGACCACGTTGACCTGCAGGTCCAGGGCAGGGATTTCCAGTGCCCCCTCCAGGCCTTCAATGAGGTCCTGGGGTTCCTGGGAAACCTGGGGAGTCTGGGGTTCCTTTTGGATCGTTTCCCGCCGCTCTTCCCGGGCTTCACCATTAGAGGCAATGGCGGGGGAGCCGTCATCTTCCTTTATTTCCTGGAGGTCCACTTCGCCAGCTTTCAGAATATGCCGGTTGTACACGTTGGTTAAAAAAGGGAAAAAGACCAGGGAGGCCCCAGCCAATATGAGTAGCAATCCGATTAGGATGTACCGTATTCGCTTATTTTCCCTGGTCTTTCTTTCCAGTCTTGACATCAATTCACCCTTCTTATTTTCGATTCCTTCGGCTCAGCAGCAGTGCGCCGGCTCCTGCAATCAGCGCGCCCAGTCCGCTCATCAGTGTAGTCATTCCGCCTGTGCGGGGCAGTTCCGGCAGCGTTGGTGGGACGGCCGGTTCTTCCGGAGTGACAGTTATTTCTTCCGGCTCATCCGGTGCGGTCGGCGGGACAAAGGGCTCTTCCGGTGTTATCTCCACTATTTCAGGTTCATCTGGCACATCAGGGACAACGGGATCTTCCCGGCGGGGTTCTTCTGTGTCCGGTTCATCCGGCTCTTCCGGTGTTATGGCCGGTTCTTCCGGGGTAACTACGACTTCTTTCGGTTCTTCCGGGGTTGTAGTAGTAGTGGTAGGAGGAGGAGGAGTTCTCCTTCTCCGGGTTGTTGTGGTATCGTCGCCGTTATCGTTATCATCGTCGCCATTTTCGTCGCCGTTGTCATCGCCATTGTCATCGCCGTTGCCGTTATCAGCATCCTTCTCCTTATTGACCACGGTGACGAAGACTTCATTATTTGTTGTAGTTAAATGAAAATTACCAGGGTCAATGCTTACGAAATCGTAGTCAGGGTGCTCTACTTCTTCGACGGTGTAATTGTAACCCAGCGGTAAACCTGTTACCATCTTGGTTCCTTCTGATGGGTTGACTACATGGTCTTCATTGTAGTAGTCATCTGGATTATCCTCTGCATCGTTTGCGTCGTTACTGATGTTAACTATGAAGTCAACGTCGGGCTGTTCAGATTCAGGGAGTTCTTTACCATCAGCGTCTTGCACGACTTTTTTGATCTCGATTAGCGCTGAGTCATCATCGTAGGTATTGGTGATGGTAATTGCTGTTGCCTCGCCACTAGTGATTGTGAATTCAAAGCCGTTGTCGTTTTCCTCCACATTGCCGGTATATTCTACAGTAACGGCGCCTTGATCCTCTGTTTCTTCTATAGAATACGTGCCAGTTGCTATATTATCGAGTTCAATGTCACTTCCAGGTTTTATGGAGTATTCATAATAGTCTCCATCAGAATCTGTAATTTTTACTTTAAATTCTTTCCCATCATAGTCATCTGATATCACTTTCTTCTCGACGATTAGTCCTCCAGTATCGGGCGGAACTATTTCCGCACATACAAAGCCGAACCAACTTATGTCAGGAATATTGCCGCCATGGTTCTTAGGTGCTTGGATGTTTGTGCCTCCTGTGGCGCCAGAGTAATGATAGATATTTACTGCTGGTCCACCCTTGACATAAACCTGTTTAACTTGTGAGGAATCTGTGTCAGATTTCCATTCTAAATATTTACCATGGACTGCATAGGTTACAGTTTCACTGTTGCATTTAATTTCTCCAGATGGAAAATCACCTTCGATTAATTCATCAGGTTTTGGATTCCCACCAACCGTCTCAATTTCATTAGCATTATGCCCATTATCAGTTGCACCAATCCCCACCACTGTAAACGAAACCATAAACATAAATACAAGCAAAACAGCCGTTATTTTTCTTCTCATAAAACTCTTCCCCTTTCCTGGGTAAATCCACTTAAACCTTCAAAACTGTGAATAAAAAAAAAAGGACTCAATTATTAACAAATCATTTTTCCGAGTCATTTTTCATTAACACGCTGTTTGTGCTAGAAATTAAATAACCTGCCCTCCCTTATCACGGTTTTTTCCTACAGTTATATATTATTGTATGGTATTCTTATAAATCTATTAGCAATTTCAGCAACCCTCTCCCAATTCAAGGTGCCGCCCAGCGGCCTTGACACACCTATTTCACGCAGTTTCTT
>Ga0207421_10002536_pt1 | contig 22580 bp, 19 predicted proteins | sample SodLakKL_010_SED_4_FD_187542 | JGI IMG/M metagenome (GOLD analysis project Ga0207421, IMG submission 187542) | Alkaline sediment microbial communities from Lake Tanatar, Kulunda Steppe, Russia - 8KL_010_SED (SPAdes) (version 2) | ecosystem: Environmental > Aquatic > Non-marine Saline and...
ATTCAAAAATCTACAAGGGATAGGGTATAATAATACCCATCCCTTTTCTAACCTTACACCGGTTAACCTTACATTCATACATGCCTGGTTTTTTCGAATAAACAGAGATGATTTAAAGAAGACGGCATGAGTATATTTTATAATCCGGCCGGTCCGGTTAAAGGAGTGTGTTCGAATGCAGAAGATTGTCCTCATCGAACCGCAATCAAAAGAAGACCATGTTTACAAGCACGTGTTAATGCCCCGCCTGGGGCTGCCGATCCTGGGAACCCAGCTTAAGGAGGAAGGTTACCAGGTCAGTTTTCACCTGGGTACGGTTGACTCACTACCCTGGTCCAGGATCTTTGATGCCGATTTAGTGGGCATATCAACTACTACCGCCACCTGCCGCGAAGCATACCAGATCTCAGGCCTGCTTCGTTCCCATGACATACCAGTTATCATTGGAGGCATCCATGCTTCCTTTGTTCCAGAAGAAGCCGTCCATTTTGCCGATTACATTGTTCGCGGGGAAGCCGAGAAAAGCTTTCTGCCCCTAATCAGGGCTATAGAAACAGGGCAGGAGCCTGCAGGTATTCCGGGAGTATCTTACTGGAAAAACGGAGAACCTGTGCATAATCCGTACGAGCAGTCGGCTATCGATATGGATACCCTGCCTATTCCTGATTTGTCTATGATGGATAATGCCTCGAAGATGTTAAGTATTCCTGTGATGACCTCGAGGGGCTGCCCTTACGACTGCAGTTTTTGCTGTGTTACTAAGATGTTTGGGCGTCGTTACCGTTACCGCTGCACTGAGAGTGTTCTCGAAGAACTGGCCCAGTTCCCGGGCAAACACGTCTTTTTCTGCGACGACAACTTTGTGGCCAATTCAAAACACAGTAAAGAACTGATGCGAGAAATGATTGAGCGCCCTGAAATCAAGATCAAGGGCTGGGGTGCCCAGGTCCGGGCTGATGCCTCGTATGATGACGAATTGATGGATTTGATGTACCGTTCCGGCTGCAGCATCGTTTATATTGGTTTTGAATCCATAAACCCCGAAACTCTAAAGGGCTACAATAAAGAACAAAGTGTCGATGACATCAAGGAAGCGATACGCCGTTTTCATGAATACGGGATCAGGATCCATGGCATGTTTGTCTTCGGCGGCGACGGCGATACCGCGGAGACGATCAGGGAAACCGCCGACTTTGCCGTTGAAGCCAAGATCGACAGCGTCCAGTTTATGATGCTCACACCCATGCCGGGTACGCCCTTTTACGAGCAATTGGAGAATGAGGGCAGGATCATCAATTACGACTGGTCCCTTTACGACGGGCATTATGCCGTTTTCAAACCGGCCCTGATGACCCCGGAAGAGCTGCAGAGAGAAACCCTCAAGGCTCATAAAAAGTTTTATTCCCTGGCCAATATTTTTAAGAACGTTACCACTACCGGCTGGGCCTCCGCCCTCTACCGGGCCATCGGTTTCGGACTGGCCAGGCATTTTGCCTTCCAGAGCCGCTGGTATAACCGCTACCTTAAAGACCAGGCCTATGCCAAATACCGGCCGGTAACCCTATTTTACCGCCAGCTGGAAGCCCCAGCTGCAGGTGGAGAATCAGGAGAAGCGTCCACTTCACCGCTCAGGATTACTTTAACCGAGCAAAAAGGGATTCTGTACCTGAGAATAAAAGGCATTGCTGACAGCCTGCAGCTTAAAGAGTTAAACCGGACCCTGAAAAAAATGCTGCCCCGGCACTACAACCAGATGGTGGTTAATATGGAGGGCCTGCGTTTTGCCTCCGAAAAAGCCGCCGCCGGTTTTGCCTCCTACCTGGAAAAGCTGGGCTCAAAAGTGCGCCGCCTTCAGGTGGTAACAAAAGCAGAAAAGCAGGCCCGCAGCCTGCTGAACTGGAAACGAAAAAGCCGCTTCAAACTGCCCCGCTTCGAGCTCATGCTCCACAAGCACTAATGGGTGACACGGGGACGTTTCATCTGTCATTTGTTGTGTACCGGGGCTTTTGGGGCTGTCATGGGGATGCTTGAGGTGACAAAAGGGTCCTTCTTTTAACATACATGGGCATATGTCAGGAAGCTGTTAGGAGTAAATTTCTTCTGGCATATATTCAAGGGTATGCCGGGTTTTTGCTACCAAAACCTGATTTCGCTAACGGCCAAGAAATAACCCAGAAAAAAAGCGATCAGGCATAAAAAAAAGAGAATTCCCCAGGATTTACCGCGAACCTTTTTCTTTTTTCTCGAACTGCGAGCCAATTAACACCCTCCTTTCACCTGACGCGGGTGACGCGGGGACGTTTCACCTGTCATCTTCATCTCACCGGGTGACAGGGGGACGTTTCATCTGTCATCGTCATCTGTTTGAAGCCAACTTTGTCGCTATAGCAGATGTAAAGGGGAGTTGCCACGGAAGCGCTTCCCTTTTTTAGTACCGGCCCACTTCTTTTCCGCAGGCTTGTTTCCTTCTTGTTCCACTGCGATTCATTGGATTCATTGTAGTTAAAAACATCACCCAGGTCAAGTTACCGATTATGCAGTGCGAGGACTTTAGTTCTTGAAAAATGACCGGAATAAAGATATAGTTATTCTCACACAAATAATAGTATCAGGCAATTAAGCCGAGTCCTTGGTTTGGGGAGGGCAACCATAGAAAAAGCGGTTAGACATGACAAGTGAAACGTCCTCTTGTTACCACGTCCCCATGTCACCCCCCCCTTTGCTGCCCAGCATAGCGTTAACGCAGGAGGTATGCAACGAATTTGAGGCGTAGCGACAGTAAGTGGTTTTTGACCCGGGTTAAAAGGACAATTTATGATTTTAAAATGATTGATCCCGGTGACCGGGTGGCGATTGGCCTTTCCGGGGGAAAGGACAGTTCTGCCCTGTTATATATCCTTTCCATCTTCCGCAAACACGCCCCCTTTGATTTCGATTTGCAGCCGATTTATGTCCACCTGGGCTGGGATGTTGACCTGGAGCCTCTGTACTGGTTGGCCGGTAGCATGAATACCGAGCTGCATGTAGAAGAAACTGCTATCTCCAAGATCGTTTTTGATACAAGGAAAGAAAAGAACCCCTGTGCCCTTTGTGCCAATATGCGCCACGGAGCCTTGCACCAGGTTGCCCTCAGGCTGGGCTGCAACAAGGTGGCCCTGGGGCATCATCTGGATGATGCCATTCAGACCTTCATGTTGAACCTGATTTATACCGGTAAGATGGGTACATTTAAGCCGGTAACCTACCTTGACCGGGCAGATCTATACCAGGTCCGTCCCCTGATCCAGCTTCCAGAAAGCACCCTGGCCGCCCTGGCCAGGCGGGAAGAGCTGCCTGTTGTTAAGAACCCCTGTCCGGTTAGTGAAAAGACCAAGCGCACTGAAATGGAAGAACTCTTAAATGAAATGGCCGGGCGCTACCCCGATTTAAGGGAAAAATTCCGTACTGCATTGATGAACAGCCCCTTTTGGAGCAGCTAAGCCAGTTGCATCCTGCCATGTTTGGCGGCTTTCCTGGGGCGTTTAAGTAAAAATTCATAACAGAAGCGCCAGATAAAGAAGAAGCACTTTAGCAGTGCTTCTTCTTTATCTGTTTTGTTTACAATAATAATAAATTGTACAGGCTATTTGCTTTTAGTTTCACCTGCTGGTGTTTGCTGGTCCTGTTTTTTGTTTGGTGTGGCCTGGGCGGCTTGATCTTTTGCCTGCATGTCGGTACTGCCCGACAAAACTGCCCCTTCTTCGATCATCAATTTTTTGGTTTTAAGGGAGCCGGTAGATGTTCCGGTACTTTTTAATTCGACCTTGCCTTCTGCTTCAACAGTTCCTTCCAGATAACCGGCAATAGTTAAATTGCGGGCTTTGAGCTCTACTTTTGCTTTCCCGCTTTCCCCGATTATAACATCCCCGGTATTGGCAATGTCTCCTTCCACTTCGCCGTCGATACGAATCAGGCCTTTGCCGTTTATGCTTCCCTTGAAAAAGGTATCTTTACCGATAACAGTGTTAATCTTATCCGAAGGAACTTCTAAGTTGTCTTTTTTAAGCAATGTTGTTTCCTCCTCAGGTGATAGTCAGGCTATTGTTTCAGCCTGCTGTTTTATAAACTGTTCCCTAACTATATTGGAACAAGCGCCGTGCAGGCAATGTTAATTGAGAGGCAAAAAATGCTTATATAAGCTTTTGTACAGCAATAGGGATGATTGTGCTTTTGCTTCTGTATCCAGGGTTGCTGATGCTAGATGATGCTCTTTTATAAGGCGCTCTGGCTTATTAATCCATTATGTATGAATGATCTGTTACGAAAAATGTTATAATTTAAGACCTAAACCAATATGCCCTAAACTGCATAATGTTAATACTTTTTATTTACATTCGTATGGTATAATCAAATATAAATGTTAGGAAAGGGGAGTGCAAATATCAACCGGAAATCAGTCCATGAGTTACTTGAATCTGTCCGTGAGGGCAGGATTAGTGTGGAAGAAGCATCTGAGCGTCTGCGTGTCCTGCCCTACGAAGATATCGGTTTTGCCCGGATTGATCACCAGCGCTACCTGCGTCGCGGTTTTCCCGAAGTAATATACTGCCCAGGGAAAACTACCGAACAGATCGCGGCTATTTTTACCCGCCTGGCTGTATCCGGTGGCACTGTCCTGGCCACCCGGGCTGAGGAAGAAGCTTATGAAGCGGTCCGGGCTGAACACCCCGAGGTGGAATACCACCGGGATGCAAAAGCCCTGGTGCTTAGAGGTGCTCCTGAAAAGGAACCTTACGGTTGCGTAGTTGTTGTTTCGGCAGGAACAGCCGATATTCCTGTAGCCGAGGAGGCAGCGCTAACAGCTGAGTTAATTGGCAGTCGTGTTGAAAGGCTCTATGATGTGGGAGTTGCCGGTATACACCGCCTTTTCGACAATTGGGACAAACTCAGCAGGGCCAAGGTCATAGTGGTCGTTGCCGGAATGGAAGGGGCCCTGGCCAGCGTGATCGGGGGGCTATCTGTTTGCCCTGTGGTGGCCGTGCCAACCAGCGTTGGTTACGGTGCCAATCTGGGTGGTATTGCTCCCCTTCTGACCATGCTTAACAGCTGCGCTTCAGGGGTGTCCGTGGTCAATATAGATAACGGTTATGGAGCCGGTTACACGGCTGCTCTTATAAACAAGGCCGGGGAAGTAGAAAACGAAGGAGGATAACGTTGATGCCAGAGCATCCTTCCGAAAAACCGGGACAGAAAACCGTTTATTTTGATTGCTACAATGGAATCAGCGGTGACATGGCCCTGGGCGCCCTCATTGATGGTGGCGTTGATCTAAAAGAACTCCAGGAACTGCTAAGCGGCCTTAAGCTTAAGGGCTGGAATTTGTCGGCTGAAAAAATTACCCGGGGGAGCATTGCCGGGATCAGGGCTCTTGTAAATTTGGAGGAAAGCGATGGTGTTGAAAGGCACTTAGGTGATATCCTGTCCATCCTGGATCAGGCTGATTTGCCGCCTGTGGTAAGACAGCAGAGCAGGTCAGTTTTTGAATGCCTGGCCGAAGCCGAGGCATCCGTACATGGAATAAGCGTTGACAGGGTGCATTTTCATGAAGTGGGAGCCCTTGATGCAATTATTGATATAACCGGCACCTGTGCCGCCCTCTACCTGCTCGGGGCCGATCGGTTGGTCTGTTCGCCGCTTCCCGCGGGGCGGGGAGAAGTAGAGTGCGCTCACGGCAGACTGCCCTTACCGGCTCCGGCAACTCTGGAACTTTTAGCCAAATATAGGGCGCCCGTAGAAGGGCGAGATGCCGGCCACGAGCTGGTGACCCCTACCGGCGCAGCGCTGTCAGTAGCGCTGGCCGATTCCTTTGGGCCTATACCCGCTTTCAATGTCACGGCGGTTGGCTACGGAGCGGGCAGCATTGATCCTGGTTATGCCAACTACTTGCGCATATTAATAGGCACCACCGAGCCGGAAGAAACTACTTTTGAAGAAAAGGTTGCTGTTCTGGAAACAACTATTGACGATCTCAACCCGGAAATATATAGTTATTTGATGGAGAAACTATTTGAAGCCGGGTCCCTGGACGTATACTACACCCCGGTGCAGATGAAAAAAAATCGACCCGGCGTGCACTTGACTGTTCTCTCTCCGCCGGAAAAAATGAAAACTGTCCGGGATATCATTTTTGAAGAAACAACAACTTTAGGTTTTCGCCTGACAGAAGCCCGCAAAGTAATGCGCCCCCGGGATACGGAAATTGTTCAAACCCGCTGGGGGCCGGTCAGGATTAAATATAGCCCTGGCCCTGCGGGCCGTTTGCCCCTGCATTATTCGCCGGAATATGAAGATTGCAAGCTGGTGGCTGAACAGTCCGGGTTACCGCTAAAAGAGGTTTACCGGCTCCTCGATCAAATCTTCAGGGGGCGGTTTAACCCCTCTGGTGAACAGTGAGGGCTGCTCAGGGAAAATATAATTTTATATAGAAAGGAAAGGTGCAACTATCTATCGAGGAGAAGTCATTGTGTGAGAATATTGTTGACATATTTAATATTTTGTAATATAAAGAGATTAAAGGAGGAGTTTTAAATGGAAGATAATTCATTATTAGAACCAATCAGGCAAGTAAAGGCTGCTTTCCTTCACAGTGACAACCTCGAGAGCGCCCTGGAGGTAGGCACAAGAGGGATTGCTGACGTAACCGGTTCTGCCGCCTTTGTTATAGACAAAAACGGCAGGCTCCTGGCCGGATATAAAGGTGATATTGAGCCGGACAGCCACATGGCACACCTTGTGGAACAAGGGACAGCGGAGGGGGATCCCGGGCTGGAAGAAATGCTTCAAGCTAAGGAACCTCTACTTAATGCGCCTGGCCCTGAAGGTGCTTCGGATGGGGAAGGACAACAAACTGCGGTGGCAGAAAAGAGTATGCTCTATACAGTTATCCCGGTAAAGAGTAAAAATGAACCGCTCGGCACATTACTCTTGTATCATCCAGGCCAGTATTTCGAAGACTGGCACTTAATGCTGGCTGAAATAGCTTCCGCATTAGCGGGAATGATTTTAATGCAGGTCACAGTAGGCCAGGAAGAGGAGGATACCAGGAACAAGGAACTTGCCGCAGGTGCTTTCGACAGCCTTTCTTACTCCGAGGTTGAGGCGATCCGCGAAATCTTGAAAAATATTGATAACAATGAAAGTATTGTAGTCGCCAGCAAGATTGCCGACAGCCTGGGCATTACCCGTTCGGTTATTGTAAATGCCCTGCGTAAATTTGAAAGTGCCGGTATCATAGAATCAAGGTCCCTCGGCATGAAGGGAACCCTGATCCGGGTTAAAAATGAACATGCGCTTGAACTGGTAGCTACCCGTTCGGAAAACATGGACTCGATCCGTTGAAGGTTATGCCGGTTAAGCCGGCGTGCAAACAGTGATGGGCTCATAACAGATTTGCGTTTGGGTGAATAAGCCTGTCTTTGCCGCACACTGGCTGAAGACATTATTGGGCTTTGTACCGGCAGGGGAGCCAGGCAGTATTTTTATATTTCAAGTCCTGGGTTCCGAATTTATCTGCCCGAGGTCCTGTTTGCGGAAAAATTAACAGGTTTGATGAACAGCGGCGAATGCTTAAATTCGCCGCTAAAATTTTGATTGACACCGGTCTTACCGGTTGCTAAAATGAATCCTGTTGTTTGCCGGCACCGGCGATATTATATTAAGCATTGGAGGATTGGAATTGCCATTCGTGCCCGTGTTGTTAACTTACCTGGCCATTTTTGTTGCCAAGATTGCCCACGTCAGCCTGGGGACTGTCCGGATTATCTTTTTAACCAGGGGCAACAGTGTCCAGGCCGCATTCATCGGTTTTTTTGAAGTCATTATTTACTTGCTCGCCCTGGGGATGGTCCTCACCAACTTGGACCAGTGGACCAACATCCTGGTTTACGGCCTTGGCTTTGCCGCCGGCAACCTGGTGGGAAGCCGGATTGAAGAAATGATAGCCGTCGGTTACGTCCATGTCCACATCGTAACCCTCCAGAATTGCGGCACCCTGGAGCAAGCCCTGCGCGATGAAGGTTACGGGGTCACCACCATGCCTTGTTACGGCAGGGAGGGGGCGCACAGCAGCCTGCAGGTGCTTTTGAAGCGCAAGGAACTGCCTTCTTTCTTGAAAATTGTTGACAAGTATGATCCCAAGGCAGTTATATCCATATTCGATACCCGCAAGATCATGGGAGGGTACTTTTCCAGGATGAAAAGCAAGTAAGGCAGCGAAAAACTGTTATCTTTACATGGCCCGCAACCGCTTGATTCTTTCTTCCGCCGGGGGATGGGTTGAAAACAAAGCACTTTGCCTGCTCCCGGACCTGGCTCCCAGAGATGGATTGACGATATAGAGCCCTTCAAGGGCTCTATTTTCTATGGGGCTGTTCTTAACCTGCTGGTCGGTGATCTTTTCTAAGGCGCTGGCCAGACCTTCCGGGTAGCCGGTAAAGTTGGCTGCAGTGGCATCGGCCAGGTACTCACGCTGCCTGGAGATGGCAAATTTTAAAAGCTGGGCAAAAATAGGGGCCAGGATGGCCACTATAAGCAGGATCAGCAGCATAATTATCTGGCCCTGGCCGCCCCTGCGGCCGCCTCCCCGGCCCATACCGCCAAACAGCATCATCCGGCGGGCAATCACGCTGACAAAAACGATCGTTCCGGCCAGGACGATGGCTACTGTTGCCAGCAGGACGTCGTAATTATTAATGTGGGCCATTTCATGGGCGATAACCCCTTCCAACTCCTGCCGGTCCAGGCGGTTCATCAGCCCCCGCGTAACGGCAATAATAGCGTTGTCCGGGTTGCGCCCGGCGGCAAAAGCGTTGGGCACCTCGGTCTCGATGATGTAGATTTTTGGCATCGGCTTACCTGAGGCTATGCTCAAAGCTTCAACTGTGTTATAAAGGTATGGTTCTTCCTGTTTGCTCACTTCCCGAGCTCCGGCCATTTTGGTGACCACATTTTGCCCGCTGTAGTAGCTCACCAAAAAGAGCACTACAAAAATAATGCCGGCCATGATTATCCCGACCACGGGATCCCCAATGTAAATGCCTATGAAATAACCGATTGCTCCAAACAAAAGGGCATACAGGAAAAACAGGAAAAAAGTCCTTCTTTTATTGGCAGCTATGCGTCCGTAGATGGGATCCATCATTTTTCTTCACCACCCTGCAGGTTGATTTCCGGTGCTGACCGGGCCCGTTCAGACTCTACTGCAAAATATTCCCTGGTTTCAAAATTAAACAGCCTGGCAATCAAATTGGTCGGGAAGCGCTGGATCATCGTGTTCAGCGCCATAACCGTCCGGTTGTAACGCTGCCTGGCATAGGCAATCTTGTTTTCGATACCGGCCAGTTCTTCCTGCAGCATCATGAAGTTCTGGTTTGCCTTCAGGTCCGGGTAGTTTTCTGCCACAGCAAATAATGTTTTAATCGCTTTTTCCCCGGTTTGGTCTGCTCCTGCGTTTTCCTTGATACTGGAAGCATTAAGCCACTCCGACCTGGCCCTGGTCAGGGATTCCAGGACTTCCCGTTCATGTTCCATATATCCCTTTACTGTATTGACCAGGTTGGGAACCAGGTCAAAGCGTTTCTGCAGTAGTGTGTCGATATTGGAATAAGCCTTATCGGCCATGTTGCGCATACTGACCAGGCGGTTATAGCTGTAGATTATAAACAGGGCCACCAGTAATAAAACCGCCGCTAAAATATAGGTGCTTTCCAAGATTGGTCCTCCCATCTCATTTTTGTGGCATAGTGTTCATGACATTTATTTATCGTAACTGTCTTAGCCTGCTTAAAATACTGTATTTGCTGTTCGGCTAGGCTGGAACTGCACCGGCTTAGCTTAACCGGCATTTCTATGGCTGCACTTGGTGTTCGCTTCAGCTTTCTTTAGCGGACTGGGCAATACCAGGTGACGCAGTCTGAGACATCATTTATCTACCTGTATAGCTTGCATGCCGGATTATAAATACTTACTATCATGCTTCTTCAGCCCTTGTTTCGACCGAGTCTTCTCTCCATATTATACCTGTTGATTAAAAAAAACGGAAGGAAATGGGCAGGAGATTGGGGAATATAGAGGCGATAAAACATGAAATACGGATATGAGAGGGAATATTGATGCGAATTGATGGTCGAAACTTGAGTGAAATGAGGCCCCTTAAGATTACCCGTTCCTACCTGAAGTACCCGGAAGGCTCTGCGTTGATCGAACTGGGCGATACCTGCGTCCTCTGCACTGCCTCAGTAGAAGAAAAGGTCCCTGATTTTTTATGCGGCCTGGGCCGGGGCTGGGTAACTGCGGAATATGCCATGTTGCCGCGCTCTACAGAAACCCGTATCACCAGGGAAAGGGCGGGGGTTAATGCCCGCAGCCTCGAGATACAGCGCCTGATCGGGCGCTCCCTCCGGGCGGCTGTAGACATGGAGGCGCTTGGAGAAAGAACGGTTCGGGTAGACTGTGACGTGCTACAGGCAGACGGAGGGACCCGTACGGCAGCTGTCAGTGGAGCTTATGTTGCCCTGGCCGAAGCTTTCTTTTGCCTTTTTAAGCAGGGGTTGATTACCCGGTTTCCCCTTGACGATTACCTCGGGGCAACCAGTGTGGGCCGGCTTAATGACACCTACCTCCTGGACCTATCATTTGCTGAAGATTCTAAGGCTGCGGTAGATATGAACCTGGTCCTGACCGCGGGGGGGGAGCTGGTCGAAATCCAGGGCACTGCAGAAGATAAGCCTTTCAGCCGTGAAGAGCTGAACAGGATGCTTGATTTGGCTGAAAGCGGAATTGTCGTTATTGCCGAGCGGCAGAAAGAATCATTAGGCCCGGAAATTGAAAGGCTGATAGCTTCCTCTGCCCTATAAATTTATTTGCAACTGCTTTTTAAAAAAGCTGCACTTGCTGATGGTTTGATCTGGAACTGCGCCGGCTTAACTATACCGGCATTTTCATGCCTGCACTTTATGCTCGCTTCAGTTTTTTTAAGCAGGATAGTACTACAGAGAATGATTATGAATTAATCGGCGCAGAGGGAAAGGGGGCGAGCGTCCCGGGGCAATGTGAACTATTTGAAAAGATGACAGATGAAACGTCCCCGTGTCACCCCGTCCCCGCGTCACCCGTGTCATGTCCCCGAGTCATGCAAAGAGAGGAGGTTGGGTTTGTGAAAAAGTTGGTCCTTGCCACTAACAATCCCAATAAAGCGATTGAGATCAAGGAACTCTTGAAAGACCTGGGCATTACTGTATTGACCCTGCGGGATTATCCCGGGATTAAAATGCCAGCAGAAGACCGTCCCGACTTTGCCGGGAATGCTATAAAAAAAGCGGAAGCGGTGGCTGCCGCTACAGGCTTGCCGGCCATGGCTGATGACTCGGGTCTGGAAGTTGAGGCTCTGGGCAACCGCCCGGGGGTTTATTCAGCCAGGTATGCTGGAGAAGACAGCAGTGACCAGGATAACAACGATCTTTTACTGAAGGAACTGGCTTGCCTTCCTCCAGAAAAGCGCAGCGCTTGCTTCAGGTGCGCCATTGCAGTTGCCGTTCCTGGAGAACAAACAGCAGTTGTAGAAGGAACTTGCCCGGGGCGTATTGCCGAAAAACCGCAAGGGGAAGGCGGATTTGGTTATGACCCGGTTTTTACATATGAACCGGAAGGCCTCACTTTTGCCCAGATGCCCCCGGGGGTCAAAAACAAGGTTAGTCACCGGGGTAAAGCCCTGGCCAAGGCCCGGGAACTGCTCAAAAAATTACTTTGATACCGTAACAGCCGGCGCTTCTCGCATCCGCCGGTGATAACGTTTGATTTCCTGGAACAGGTGGAACAGCGAAGCCTGGCTGATAAATTCCTCCCTGGTCTGCGGCGGTTCAGTGTCTGCAAAACTATCCTCCATTTTTTTCAACAACCGGTCAACCATGGCGAAATGATTTTTCCGGCCGGAAACAGCCCGGTACTGCATTTTCTGCACGATCCGGAACAGCTGGATTACCGCGGCGGCCTGGGGAGTTCGCACGGGAATGCGCCGGGCCAGGTTATGCATTTCTTCCAGGCGGCTCAGCTGTGACTTAAAAATGAGGAAAGTTTTATAAAGGCGGTCCGAATCGGTGTCGCGGTTAATAATGAAGCGTTGTTCACCCTGGAGCAACTTTGAGCTTTCCAGGCCTTCCTCGATGATTTGATTTAAGCTGGTAACCTCCTCCCGGAAGGGCTCGTCGTTACAGCCCGGTTCCAGCAATTCGCGCATAATAAAATCAATAGCCCGCCTTAGACCTTCTTCAGCTTTCAGGAGTTTTTGGACGACCTCTTTTTTATGGTTGGGCGTAAACAAATAGTTGAAAAGCAGGCCGCTCAGGGCTCCAAGCAGTGCTGTGAAAATTTGCTGGATCGAAAAAAGCAAAGGCGCCGTATCACCGTTACTGCTGAAAATTACCGTAATTGCCGTAATTGCGGTAAGTACAATATGCTCCTGCCACTGCAGCTGCAGGCAAATATAGATTGCCGCTATAATAACCAGGCCGTAGCCAAGAGGGGAAAGCCCGAAAAAATAACTGAAGGTGGTGCCCAGCACTCCCCCGATCAGGACACTGCCGATTTTAGCCATGCTCTGAAGCAGGGAATGGTAAAATGTTTTCTGGACGGTAATCAAGGCTACAATAGCAGCCAGGTTGATACGTTCCAGGCCCAACTGCTGGGCGATGAAAATCGCCAGGGTCACAGCCAGGGCGGTTTTTAGGACCCGCCCCCCGACCGGAAAGCGTTTCAGGTTAAAATTCATTGCCGGATGCTCCCAGTTACAATAATTTATGAACCTCCTTAGAGGCTATCTCCAATATTATAACCGATTGTTCCCGGTTGTGAACGGCAATTTTATTAATGCCGGCCTGCATGCTTCTGCATCATCATCACCCTGCTTTCCATAGGTGACATATTATCATGTTAATTAACAAGGTGACATTATCACGTACTAACCACACGTTTGATTTAAAATGCTTGCATAAGAAACTCTGTTATTATATAATATGGACGCTTGCAGAGAGCAGTTCAACTCAATAAAATGACTAAAATGTCGGGGCGTAGCGCAGTTTGGCAGCGCACTTGGTTTGGGACCAAGGGGTCGGAGGTTCGAATCCTCTCGCCCCGACCACTTCTGTTTTATACCTCCAGTTTGCCGGAATGCTTTTAACACTTTCCCATTAACAAAGCGTTAAACTGGAGCAGGCTATGTACAAAATTCTTTAATAACCACAACAATTGGAACAGCAGCTACTATAAAGCGGTCAAAAACTGGCGCATATCCAAGTAAAAATAAATGCCGGGTAAATGGATCGAGTTAACCTACAAAGTAAATCTACTGCAAGGCAAAAATGAAGCGGGTTTGTTGGAGATTAGACCACTGGAGGTGGAGTTTTTGGATTATCAAGACCTGGTTGTTGAAATCAATGGTTTTTTTAATGACAGCCCCCTGAACAGGGTTGAGAAGCTCGGTTTGGAAAGGATCTATGATCAACCCTTGATTGGAGTTGCCCCGGCAGATGATCCCCTATTTAAGGAGTTTAAAGACCCTTTTATAGCCGGGGAGAACCATCTTACGCCCCTGGAATGGCTTCCCGGAGCCAAAACAGTGCTTGCTTATTTCCTCCCGTTTTCAGAGAAAGTCCGCCAGGCCAACCGCAAGCCGGGCTTTCCGGCAGAAGAATGGCTTTATGGCCGCATAGAGGGTCAACAGTTTAACGAGGCCATTTTAAGGCATATTGCAAGCGTGATCGGCGAGAAAGGCGGGGAAAAGGCAGTAATTCCGGCCCTTGATCCCAGGTTTGCAGTATCAAGCAATCTGGTTTCCTCCTGGTCGGAAAGGCATGCCGCTTATGCAGCCGGCCTGGGCACTTTTTCCCTGAGCCGTTCATTGATTACCGGGCAGGGTTGTGCCGGGAGGTATGGCAGTGTTATTACCACCCTTGAGCTGCCTGCCACAAAGCGCGCCTACAGCCATCCTTTCGAGTACTGCAACTTTTGCGGTGAGTGCCTGCAGCGTTGTCCAGCCGGCGCCATTAAGCCCGTAGGCAATGAGCAAAAAGCAGGTATGGAGAGAACAGTGTGCCAGGATTATCTTAATACGAAGATCAAGCCTCGTTTCAAGCCCCGGTACGGTTGCGGCAAATGCCAGACAGCGGTGCAGTGTGAGCAAGGGATCCCGGGATAATTAATTATCTGCTGCTGGAGGGCTTAAATATTTAAAAAATATACCGATATGTAGAATAAGGGGAGGTATGATTATTTCACCGGTAAGAGACGCACAAAAACGAAAATATAACAACATACCGGCATTAATAGCAAAAATAACGCTGGGCGCCCTGGGCCTGGCCGGCCTTGCTTTATTTTTGTCGGCCTGCGCTGGCGTTGACGAACAGGCCGAAAGCGAGCCGGCGGATCCGGCAGAAAAAGAAACCGTCAAGCTGGTTTACGTGGACTGGGTTTCTGAGGTTGCCAGTGTCCATGTGGTTAAAGCTGTAATCGAAGAAAAGCTCGGTTATAATTGTGAGCTCTTATCGGTGACAGCTATATCGATGTGGGAGTCTATTGCTGCAGGCGACCAGGATGCTATGGTAGCGGCCTGGCTTCCCTCCCTTCATGCCCATTACTATTCCAGGGTAGAAGACGAGGTCGTTAACCTTGGTCCCAACCTGGAAGGAGTCGAAATGGGCCTGGTGGTGCCTGAATACGTGGAAATCGACTCAATTGATGAATTGAATGACCATAAAGAAGTTTTCGATGACAGAATTATCGGCATTGATCCCGAAGCAGGTTTAATGGAAGAAACAGAGCAGGTGATAGATGAATATGGCCTGGAGTATGACCTGGTTTCAGGCAGTGATTTGACTATGACTTCCGCCCTTGAAATTGCTTTTGAAGAAGAGCGCTGGATTGTTGTTACAGGGTGGAACCCTCACTGGAAATTTGCTCGTTGGGATTTAAAGTACCTGGATGATCCTAAACAGGTTTACGGAGATTCTGAATATATCGGCACTATCGTTCGCAAAGGCCTGGAGGATGATATGACTGAGGTCTATTCTTTCCTGGAAAACTTTTACTGGAACCCTTCCGATATGGAACAGGTAATGCTCTGGTTCACCGAGGAAGATATGAGTGCTGAACAGGCGGCAAAACGCTGGATAAATGCGAACGAAGAAATAGTGGATCAATGGTTGGACCGCTGAATTTTATTACATGAATCAAGAGGGAGATAAATGGTTAACCATCCCCGGGGCAGGGTAAAAAATGCGGTTGAAGGAAACTATTTTAATGCCTGGTTCATTATTTCTATTGTCATAACTGTATTCCTGATTTTTATTCTGGCCTGGCACCTGGTGTATTCTAATGAAATGATCGAGAGTTTTGAACAGCAGGAGCTGGCTGTTCAGCAGGTATCGGGCCAGCTGCAACGTTATACCGACAACCTTGAAATGGCTGCTAAGATGGCCGCCGCTACCGGTGATTTACAATGGGAGATAGATTACAACGATTACCGGTCCAGGCTCGATGAAGTGTTCGACCGTATCCCCGAACTGGTTGCCACTGAAGAAGCCAGGGAGCAAATCGAGAGGATAAAAACCTACCGCGCGGAAATTGACGCCATAGAAGAAGAAGCTTTAAGCCTGGTTGCCCGCGGCCAAAAAAGAGAAGCCGCCGATCTCCTGGCAGGCTGGGTTTACACAGGCAACCAGCTCGAGGTAATCGTAGCGACCGAAAACCTGGCCTCAATTATGAACGCTCATATCAATGAACGGATTGCCTATGAACAGCGGCTGACGAGGACGCTGTTGTGGATACTTGCCGCCTGTCTTTTTGTCCTGATCATCTCCTGGTGGGTGACTATTAAAATATGGCGTACCAGTCTCAAGAAGAAAAAAGAAAAAGATCAGGAAGTCAAATACCTGAGCTATCATGATGCCCTGACCGGCCTTCTTAACCGGGCTTTTCTCGAAGAAGAAATGGCGCGAGTTGAGGACATAGCTTACCTGCCGGTAAGCATCATCATGCTCGATTTTAACAACCTAAAACTGGTTAACGATACTTACGGGCATAGTGCCGGTGACCAGGTTTTAAAAAAGGGCGCAGAACTGCTGAAACGTAACTGCCGCGATGACGATATCCTTGCCCGCTGGGGTGGAGACGAGTTTGTAATACTTCTGCCCCGGACTGATGAAAAAAGCGTACAGGCTATCAGCAGCCGAATTATTAACGAGTGCCGTAAAACTTACACCAGCAGCGTGCCGGTTTCAATGGCCCTTGGTTCGGTAACCAGGGTTTCTCAAGGTCAAGATATATTTAAATGTTTGAATGAAGCCGAAGACCGGATGTATGACCATAAATTAAGTGAGGGACGAAACTCCAGGAGCGCCGCTTTAAAGGGCCTGCTTGCCACACTGGAAAGAAAAAGTTATGAAACGGAAAGCCATTACCGGTGTGTGGAAAAAATGAGCAGGCTTATCGGTGAGGAAATGGAACTTCCTGAATCTGAAATCGATCGGCTGAGTATGCTGGCCAGGGTCCATGATATCGGGATGATCGATATTCCCGACCAGGTGCTGGGCAAGTCGGCACCGCTTACTGAAGAAGAATGGGAAATGATCAAAAAACACCCGGAAACAGGTTACCGCATTGCCCGTTCTTCGAAAGAACTGGCTCACATAGCCGAAGGAATTTTAAATCACCATGAAAAGTGGGATGGTTCTGGCTACCCGGAAGGCTTGAGGGGAACCGAAATTTCCCTTCTGGCCAGGATTGTTGCAGTTGCCGATGCATTTGAAGTCATGAGCAGCGGCAGGCCGTACAAAAAAGCCATGACCAGGGAAGAAATAATTGTTGAGTTTAGAAAATGCTCAGGCAGCCAGTTTGATCCAGGCATAGTGAAGGTTTTGATAAAAATCCTTGAAGATGAGAATACTTTCGATGCCTCTACCCCGCTGTTTAATTAGTGCCACACTGGCAAAAAAACTGCCGGGATGAATATTAATGCCCCGGTTTTTTAATTTTTATTTCCCCAAACTCCCCCGAAATGTTAAAGTATTCTATGAGTGGATTATATATGCCTGTGCAGCAAGCTGTTTGCTTAATCCTTTTTGCCAGAAGTTGAAAGTTTTTGCCCTGGACGCTGTGCCGGCTATGATCGTTTAAGGACTGAAATAATGCTTACCTGATGAGGAGGGGTTTAATTGGTACAGGAGATACGGACTGTCTTGCAGGAAAGCAGGGTTGACCAGGCGGTTATGGAACGCTATGCTGCTGAAGCGGCGGACATTGTTGGCGAAGATAATGTTTCCGCCGGGCAGGCAGACTTGCTTTCTTCATGCCGTGATTACTGGCCGGTGAACAGTATCTGGATGATGGAGGGCACTTTTCCGGCCCTGCCTCAACTGGTAGTTTGGCCGGAAAGCACGGAAGAAGTAGCTGCCCTTTTAGCCCTGGCTAACCGTGAAAACATACCGGTTACGCCGTACGGCGAAGGATCGGGGGCTCTCGGAGGGGTCGTCCCCCTGAATGGGGGAGTGACGTTCGATCTGAAGCGGATGAACAAGATCCGCTCCCTTGACGAAAAGAACCTGCTGGTTACAGCAGAAAGTGGTTTAAACGGCGCCCTTTACGAGGAACAGCTCAACAGGTCCGGCTATACCGGCGGGCACTTTCCACAGTCTTTGCGCTGCTCCACGGTAGGCGGCTGGCTTTCCTGCCGGGCTGCGGGGCAGTTTTCAACCCGTTACGGCAAGATTGAAGATATGGCGGTTTCCCTGGAAGCTGTGCTGCCTGACGGAACGGTTTTTAGCGGCCGCAGCGTGCCCCGGACCGCCACCGGGCCACGGGCCGATCATCTCCTGCTAGGAGCGGAAGGCACGCTCGGCATTATTACCTCCGCTACCCTGAGGGTCTGGCCCCTGCCCGAGAAACGCCACATGGCTACTTACACTTTCGAAAAGCTTGAAGAAGGGCTGGAAGCAATCCGCCTCTTCATGCGGGCGGGAACCAGGCCGGCGGTGGTCCGCCTTTACGATGGCCAGGAAACCGGAAATCATTTCCCGGAACTGGGAGATAAACGCTGTGCCCTGATCCTTTTGATCGAGGGCAGCGCAAAGATAGTTGATGCCGAGGCCGAAGTGATTGCAGATTGTGTCCGGTCAAAGGGAGCTGAAAGCGCCGGTTCCGAACACGTTGAACACTGGCTTGAAAAGCGTTTTAATATTGGCGTTGCTTCGATGCTTTTACAAAAAGGAGCTGTCCTGGACACGATCGAGGTGACCACTAACTGGCATAACGCTTATTCAACCTACCAGGCCATGCAGGAGGCCCTGCTCGGTGTGGAAGGGACGATGCTGGCTTCCGGCCATTATTCCCACGTTTACCCTGAAGGGGCAGCTTTGTACATGACCACGGTCGGTTTCCCCGGGAATGACAAGATCAGTTACTATAAAAAGCTGTGGGAAGCGGCCATGGAGGCCTGCCACAGTGAAGGAGCCGCTTTTTCCCATCACCACGGGGTAGGCCTGCACCGCGGCCTCTGGATGGCAGAAGAACACGGTCCCGGGTTGGAAGTACTAAAAAGGATCAAGGCAGCCCTTGATCCGGGCGGGATTATGAATCCCGGCAAACTCGCCCTGGAGGAGGTGCGCTCATGGCAGAAGTAAACATGGAGCAGCTATTAAACTGTGCTCTTTGCCCGAATATGTGCCGCTGTGAATGTCCAGTCCTGCAGGTAACGGGCAGAGAAGCCGTCGCCCCGGCCGGGAAGGCCAGGATTTCCGCCCTGGTTAACGAAGGGAAACTGGAATGGGATCAGGAGATGCTCAAAGCGGCCTCCAACTGCCTGGCCTGCCGGGGTTGCACTATACACTGCCCCTTCCCGGAATTGAACCTGTGTGACGAACTGCTATATTCCAGGCTGCCGGCCAGGGAAAAGGGGGTAAGCCTTCCCCGGGTCGATCCTTACCTGAAAAACCTGAGGAACTACAGCAGCCCGTACGGCCAGAAAACCGGGGCTGTCATTGCCGACGGCCGATCCGGGAAGAAAGCAGGTGGCGAGGAAGTGCTTTTCTTCAACGGTTGCACTTCCCTGGCCAACCACCCGGCTTCGATCGAGGCGGCCAGGTCTGTGCTGGAAAAAGCCGGGGTTTCTTACCGGATGATCGAAGAAGACTGCTGTGGTTACCCGGCCCAAACATGGGGTGATGAAGCGCTGGCCCGCCAACTGGCTGAAGAAAACCGGCGCAAATTTAGCGAAAGCGGGGCCACCCTGCTGGTGACAAATTGCCCGGAATGCTGGCTTACTTTTACAGAGCGTTACCCGGACCTGGGGCAGGCGCTGCCGCTTGAGATAATGGACGGACCCTCTTTCTTTCTCCGCTTGATTAAAGAAGGATCCCTGGAACCCGTGGAAAATAGCACCGGCAGTAGCAGGGAGCTTCAGTTAAACGTGATCAGCTACCATGATCCCTGCATCTGGGCCCGGACGGCTGAAAAAGTATCAGAACCGCGAGAAATCCTGCAGGCGATCCCGGGCCTGGAAATAGAGGAAGCGCAGCCTTCGGGAGCCCTGACCCGGTGCTGTGGCGGAGGGAGCATGTTCCAGCTGGCCTTTCCGGAAACAGCCGCGGCTATAGCATCCCGCCGCCTCCAGGAATTTCCGCCTGGTGCAGCCCTGGTTACTGCCTGCCCCTTCTGCCGGGAAGGGTTGCTTGGTGAGGACAGGCCGGTCTGGGAACTGGTCGAATTGCTGGACCGGTTTTTTAAATAACCAGCTGGCTTTCAGCTTCGAAGTGATATAATGAATGCAGCGGTTGCCCTTGAACGGCCGGGAAACGGCGTATCATAAATACAGTTTTAACCCGGGTACATCCCCGGTCATAATAGGAGGGTTGGGCGTGTACGCAGTTGAAACGGAACAGCTGACCAAGTATTACGGGCAAAACAGGGGTATTGCTGATTTAAGCATGTCTGTCCTGGACGGGGAAGTGTTTGGTTTTATTGGCCCGAATGGGGCCGGCAAGACGACCACCATTCGCCTGCTCCTTGGATTGATCAAGCCAAATGCAGGTGCAGTGAAGATGTTTGGAAAAGAACTTCCTGCTGCCGGGGGTAAATTCTACCGGCGAGTTGGCTACCTGCCTGCCGAAGTTAACTACTACCCGGAAATGAGCGGGCGGGATCTGCTCGAGTATTCAGCCGGTTTCTACAACATCAGCAGCTTCCAGTGGGTGGAGGAGCTGGTGGACAGGCTTCAGCTTGATCCCGACAAGAAAACCCGCACTTACTCCCACGGCAACCTGAAGAAGCTCGGCATCATCCAAGCCCTTATGCATAAGCCCCTGCTGCTGATCATGGATGAACCGGGCACCGGCCTCGATCCCCTGATCAGGCAGGAACTGTTCAAGATCCTGGAGGAGTTGAACCAGAGGGGCACGACCATTTTCTTTTCCACCCACGTTTTGGAGGAGGTGGAAAGGATCTGCAACCGGGTGGCCATGATCAAGGACGGCCGCCTCATCCATATCGGCCCCATAGAGGAACTGCCCGGGCGGGATATTCGCGTTGTTATTCTCAAGGTTGCCGGGCGTCAGCCTTCCAACGTGGCTTTAGAAAGAATGGGCGAAGCGGAAGAACTGCCCTCAAAGCCCGGTTATTACCGGGTTTTAAGTCGCCTCCCGGTTAACGAACTGGTTTCGTACCTCTCCCGCTTTAACCTGGAATACTTGCGCATTACTGATCCCAGCCTGGAAGAAGTATTTTTCGACCTTTACGAGGCATCACCGGGAGGAGGGGATACACCCCATGTTTAACGGAAACATCAGTGCCACTGAAATCAGCCTGAACCGGCGGGGGTTGTTGATCTGGACCCTGGTTATCATTATCGTTATCCTGGTCTACCTGGGGTCCTTTGCTTTCCTGGAGGGTGCCGGGCTGGTGGAAATGATTGAAGGATACCCGGAGGCCTTTACTGCAGGCCTCGGAATGACCCCGGAAATGTTTACCGATGTTAACCTCTATAACGGCGGGTTGGTCTTGCTTTACGTCCTGCTTTTAGCCAGTATCTACTCGATGATGCTGGCCGGGGGGATGGTTACCCGTGACGTGGAATTGGGCACCATAGAGTTCCTTTACACACGCCCGGTGTCCCGCCCTGTAATCCTTGTTTCCAAGGCTTTTGCCTTCCTGGTCCTGGTGAGCTTGCTCTGGATTGCCGCTTACCTGGCAAGCACTGTTGTAGGCGCTTTTTGGGTCGCACCGGCCTTATTTGATATATATACCCAGTTTAGCGCCCACCTGATGGGCTACCTGGCCTGCCTGGCTGCAGGAGGGATTGCTTTTGCCCTGGCCCCTTTGTTTAACCGGTCCCAGGCCTCCACTTCTTTAGCTATCGGTCTCGGTTTTGGGTTTTTCCTGCTGAACAGCTTATCGGTTATGTATGAGCAGCTGGAATTCCTGCAGTACTTAAGTATCCATTACTATGCCAACCTTCCAGGGGCGGCTGCAGGAGAAACTTTTATGACCGGGATGGTTGTTCTGCCGGCTTTATTTCTTGGAGGGGTTGCCGTAGGGGCAGTGCTGATCAAGAAAAAAGATTTTACGGCCTGAGCTAAGAGGGGATGCTGCCTTTTGCAAACAGGTGTTGAAGAAGAGGGCCGGCGGCCATGCCAAAAATCCTGCTCTTTTACTGTAATGGTTTAGCCGGCGGCGCAAAGCTTTTGCCTTAAAAAAGGGCTTGCATTATCGAGCGCTACAGTTTATATTTATATATGCACGAAAACTGAATCACATGGGTGGAGGTAACCAGAACCGGTTTAAGGAATCATATCTCCACGCAGATCTCCACAAAGAGCGGGTGTAGCTCAATGGTAGAGCCCTAGCCTTCCAAGCTAGTCGCGTGGGTTCGATTCCCATCACCCGCTCCACAATTTTTAATGAACAAAAAAGCTGGTTAAAAAGATTTTAACCGACCCTCCCGGACTAAACCCTGGAGGGTTTTTATATGGTTAAAAACTGGTTAACAGAAGCTGTTGATTATATGTGAAAATGGCAACTCAGATTGATAAGGTGAGACTGACTAAAATAAGCTGACTAAAAGAAACTTGACATAGCGTCAAGATTTAGATAAAATTCAGTTATCAGAATATACTTGCATCATGCTCGCCACTTCTTCTGAAAGGAGCAAGATCCATGACCACCTGCCTGATTATTTATTATTCAAAAGGCGGTACCATTGGACGGGTTGCCGGATCGATCAGGGAAGGGCTGCAAAAAGCAGGCTGCAGGGTAGACCTTTGTAATATTACCCTTTCAAAACCAGATTTAGCCCGGGAATTCGACATGATTGGGATAGGATCCCCGGTATATTACTATCAACTCCCCTATAATATAGCGGACTGCCTCGAACAACTTCCTGACTTAAGCGGGAAGTTGTTTTTTTCCTTTCTTCTTCACGGCACCTACAAGTTTGATGCCGGAAACCAGCTCAACAGGATCATGCACAGCAAAAATGCAAAGCCGCTGGGCCAGTTTCATTGTTT
>Ga0207421_10002538_pt1 | contig 22570 bp, 21 predicted proteins | sample SodLakKL_010_SED_4_FD_187542 | JGI IMG/M metagenome (GOLD analysis project Ga0207421, IMG submission 187542) | Alkaline sediment microbial communities from Lake Tanatar, Kulunda Steppe, Russia - 8KL_010_SED (SPAdes) (version 2) | ecosystem: Environmental > Aquatic > Non-marine Saline and...
TTAACATGTTGATCGTTATCAGCCAGTTCACTTATCACTTGGTAACTATCATCTTCAGAACCGTCATCGACAAAGATCATCTCCCAGCTGTCAAAATTACTTTCTAGAACTTCTCTAGTTTCTCTATAGAGCTGTTTCAGGTTACGTGCCTCATTGTAGACTGGAAATACTGCTGAGATATCCATCTTATCTAAGTCTATTTTGAGAGATAGATGTGATCCTGAATATTTAAAGGTTCTGAAATTCATATCTCTTTGAGAAAAATGATAACCATTGACTTTATATATTCACAATAGAGTTGAAAATCATGAGAGCTATGGGTCTTAGGGATATACTCAACCAGTTTTACAGATCGAAGGTGAAAAGTGAAAATACGATGCAAAATCTAAAACATTTGAGAGAAACTCAATGGTTCTCTAGATCTGAAATCAAAGAATATCAATGGAATAAATTGGTTTCTTTGTTAAAATATGCTAAAGAAAAAGTTCCTTATTACAGGCAACTTCTCGGAGATATAGATTTAAAGGAGTTAGATGAGAATGAGTTTAGAAAGATACCTGTACTTAATAAGAAAAAAATCAGAACTAATTTTGAGGATATCATCTCTGAAGAATACAGGGAATCTGACCTGAAATACAATTCCACGAGTGGTTCAACAGGAGAGAAATTAGAGTTTTACAAAGACAAAAAAAGGATCAACGATGGAGAGCATCTAAGACCCGCTACAAATTTCAGGAGTTGGGAATGGGCCGGGATAGATCTGTGGGATAGGAAGATGAAATTATGGGGGTTACATCCGGATATACCTAGATCTATAGATTTAAAAGAGAAACTATCTGACTGGCTTAAAAATAGGAAGTTCTTATCCGCTTACGATCTGAAAGAAGAAACTATGGAAAAATACAGAAAGAAGATAAACGATTATGGGCCAGAATTGATAATCAGTCAACCTTCAGTCATGTATACCTTCTCTAATTATCTAAGAGATTCTGGTCTTAATATACACAAACCTAAAGCGATCACTTTGTCCGCTGAAACGCTGTATCCTTACCAGAGAAAAGCTATTAAGGATGTTTTTGAGTGTGAAATATTCAATAGGTACGGTTCGAGAGAATTCGGTGATATAGCTCATGAATGTGAACAGCACAACGGTCTCCACGTCTATTCTGAGCGAGTCTATTTAGAGGTCATAAATGAAGATGGTGATCCCTGCAAACCAGGCGAATTGGGAGAGATAGTGGTCACTGACCTAGACAACTACGGATTTCCCTTCATCAGATATAAGATAGGTGATGTGGCGATCAGAGCAGAAGGTGAATGTAAGTGTGGAAGAGAGCTGCCTTTGTTAGCCAGCATAGAGGGTAGAACTTTTGATGTGGTGGTATGTCCCAATGGGAATCATCTAACCGGGACTTTTTGGACCATCTTGCTTAGAGAAAGGATAGATGGTATCCAAGATTTCAAATTGATCCAAAGAAGAAAAGATGATATTGAATTAAAGATGGTGACAGACGATAGATTCAACGAAAAAGAAAAGAAGAAGCTGTTGAAAATAATATCCCAAAAGTGTGGGAAAGGGATGGAGATAGATTTCACCGAGGTAGATAGTATCGAAAACAAGAAAGCGGGAAAGAAGAGATTCATCGTCTCCAAAGTAGACAGCTTTTGATCAAAAAATGTGAAGTAAAGATCGATTTTTACTACTAGAGTATTTTCTAGCTATCAATCATTTTTTACTGTAGGTTTCCATGATAAAGTCATACTCGTCCCTTTCGATACCGCCTATGGCGAACATGATTCCAAAATAGATAGCTACTCCTAGTGGTATCAGCAAGAGGAAGCTCACATAAGTGAAGTGTGAAAGAGCTAGAAGCACTGCAAACATCAGACCAGAAGAGACCAGTATTTTAAGATACGGCGTGAACCGGATATCTAGGTCTATATGTTTGGTAGCTACAGCGAAATAGATCAAAGTGGTAAAAAGGTATGCGATGAGAGTTGTAAACACAGCGCCGAGTATACCTAGATAAGGTATCAAAACTAAGTTCCCTCCGAAGTTCAAAAAGGCTGCAGTAGTTTTTACGGTCCCTACCGTTTTCATCTTTTTTTCTAATATGAGGACGATGTTGTATATCTTATATAATATGTAAACGATCCCAAGGAGTGCAGTATATATGGCGATATATGATCCTTCTCTCGCTATTTCTGGTGTAGAAATCAGTGCTGTTATCTCCTGATGGAAGAGTAGAGCTCCAAAGAAATATGGGACACTGAATACGATCAGATATTTTAAAGAAAGTTTGAGGACGTTTTTGACTCTTTTAGTTTCACCCTCGTCGTAATACTTGGAAAGTGTAGGCTTCAAAACTATATAAACAGCTTCAGCTAACATGAAGGGGAGAGCTTTACCTATCTGGTACGCCGGACTGTAATATCCTACGAAAGCGGTTCCAAGAAAAAAAGCTATCAGATATCGGTCAGAGGAAGACATCACCCAGTAAGAGATACCAGAAGGGATCGTTGGGATCCCATAATTCAAGTATTCTTTAGTCCGAGAAAGTCTGGGAAGATGGATACCGAGCCTCTTAGATAGATTTGCGATTAAAGCTAAAAACAAAATAGTTCTGATTATAAGTACGGCGGCTAAGGCACCGAACAAGCCGTATCCAGTTATGACCAAAAAAGAGGCAAGACCGAGCTCAGCATATCTAGTCAGTACTCTCAAGATAGCGTAGGTTTTCATCTCTCTGAAAGCCCGGTAGACCCTCATGAACAATTTATCGAAGGACCATACTATCAAGGTCAAAGCTACAAACCTTACAACGAATTCCTCTCCGTCAAAGAAAAGATCAGCGAGAAAATTTGGAAATGTGAAGAGAGCGATAGAAAACGGAAGGATCACTAGGAACGTCAAAAATACTAGGGACGAAAAATCTTTTCCAACGTCCGCTGTACCTTTTGAAGGAAATATCCTAGGAACTGCAGAATCGAGTCCGAGCAAGATAACAGGTACTACTACAGATATCGTAACTCTTGCCTGGACCCACAGACCATAACCTGAGGCTCCGAGAGTTCTGGTCAGTACAGGGATCAAGATGATCCCCGAAATAGAGATGAGTATCTTGGAGAAGCCTATGATACCTATGTCCTTTATTATCTTTTTAAGGCTCATCGCTCACAAGTCTTGACAGCAAGTTCAAAGTTTTAAATGTTACTTTTTACTAATAGAACGATTTTAAGACTAGCTTTAAATAGTTTCTTTATTTAGAAACAACTAGATATGGGGAAAAAAGTGCTTATAGTGATCAATAACCTCAAACTCGGTGGTGGAGCTCAGAGAATAGCCGCCGAAGTCGGATCTAAATTGAACGAAAGAGGACACGATGTTTCTTATTTCACCATATATCATGAGAGCCCGATGTATGATTTTAAAGGAGAACTGATCGATTTTGGACAAGAAAAAAGGCCATCTTCACTCAAGATCTCTGAAAGTGTGTTCAAGGCGGCTAAAAAGTTGAAAGATATCTCTGAAGAGAAAAATATAGACACTATTATCTCATTCTTGATGGAAGGAAATCTTTGTGCTTTGTTGAGCAGAACTTTATTCGGCGTGGATTCTAAAATCATCGTATCTATGAGGAACAACCCTTTACAAAAAAAGAAAAGGACCAGATTACAAATAAAGTGGTTGTATCCAAAAGCCGATAGAGTAGTAGCTCTTTCCAAAGGAGTCGAAGAGATACTGAAAAAAGATTTTTCACTAGATAATACAACGACTATCTACAATTTACAGGATATAGAAAAATTTGAAAAATTGGGCAAAGAAGAATTAAAAGAGGAACACAAGGACTTTTTTGACAATCAATTTGTATTCATAACTGTCGGGAGTCTTACAGAACAAAAAGGTCACTGGCACTTATTTAGATGTTTTAAAAAAATTACCCAGAATACAGAGGACGTAAAACTTCTAGTCCTTGGCGAAGGAGAGCTAAGAGAAAGGTCTGAAAATCTGTTAAAAAGACTAAGCTTAGAAGAGAAAGTATTTCTACCAGGCGTTGTGGACAATGTTTTCCCATACCTTAGAGAAGCTGATTGTTTCGTGCTTTCATCCATCTATGAGGGCTTCGGGAACGTCTTGACTGAAGCTCTTTCTCAGGACTTACCCGTCATCTCTACCGACTGTCCAGCAGGGCCTAGAGAGATATTGTGTCCCGATATCAGGATAGAGGAAGATCTTGAATATCCGCACTATGGAGAATATGGTGTGATAACAGAGAACTTCGATGATGAATTGAATTTTGAGACCTTAGAAGAACGACCTCTTTCCGAAGTGGAGGAGATGTTTGCAGAAACTATGTTAACATTCAAAGATGATGAAAAAATAATCGAAAGATATTCTAATGGTTCTAACAGAGTTAAAAGATTTGAAGCAGAAAAAATAATAAAGGAGTGGGAAGAGGTCATTTGAACCGAAGTCACCGATGATCTTAGGCTCCCAAAAGCCTTTATAAACTATCAGATATTAATAATTGATATATTTGAGTGCCTTTGAATCTATTTCTGTAGAATTCGCCGGTGCGCCTGGTACGGGAAAGAGCACCATTATTTCTAGTCTTGTCAGACAAGATAAAAGTTACACCACATTAGATGATGCTTACAAAGCGTCTGCTGTAGAGTCTCTAAAAAAGGAATATCCATTATTCTCCAATAGATTAACGTCTGTTTTTCTTAATCTCTGTCCTTTGAGTTTGATCAGATATGGTTTCTCCAGGGTCAGCGGATTGAACAGCAGGATGATTATCCAATATTCTAGAAAGTTCCCCAACTCGCTTTCCGTTTTCGAAAGATTGGCCAAAAAATATCCTACAGATACTGCTCGTAAAGTCAGTTCTTTGAACATGATACTGCCTACCATAGACAAGTACATGGTCACGGAAAAATACCGTGATGATGAGAAAATATTACTCATCGACGAGGGTTTCATACAGCGCGGCGGCTCGATATTCACACCTCCTGAACCCAGTAAAGAGATCTCAGAAGATGACGTGGTTATCTATTCTGAAAACATCCCATTACCGGACTTACTAGTTATATTGAATTTGGAACCTGAGATCGCCGAATCTAGACTGAAAAAAAGAGCAGGTGGCTATCATTCAGAATATGAAAGACTGAACAAACAAGAGATGGTGGATAAGATCGAGCGGTATGGTAGATTTTTTGATATCATCTCCGAAGTATTGAGTTCTAAAAACGTAAAAATGATTGAAATCGATGCTGATCAAGATATCGATGTTTTGGTTCAAGAGGTCGATGCTGCTATCAAAAAAGCTGTAGATATGAAAGATGGCAAGATTAATTTAATCGATGATCAATCTTCAGGTGGATAAAACGTGGGGTTCCTATGAAAGTCTTATCCATAACACACCAGTTCCCTCCTTACCATCAGGGAGGAAGAGCTAAACATATACAGAACTTATTCAAAGCTTTAAGTGAGAAAGATGTCGAGATCGATGTTGTCACTCTCGGGGACAATGAAAGACCTGATGAAGATGAGTTTGTTAATATCCATCTGGTGAAGTCGCCTTTTCGGGTCGATGCACTGAACAAGTTCTACTTCATGTATAAAGCTAGAGGTATCGCTAAAAAATTGATCAAACAAAAGAATTATGATATAATCATAGGACACTCCACTGATGGCGCCTTTTTGAGCAAATTCGATATCCCATTCGTGGTTAAACTCCACGGTTTCCGAGCCAGTTGGATGGACCTTCATGAAGACTTCACCAGAAGGCTCTACTACGAATTTGAAAGATTACTGGAAAAAAGAGTCATCGATAGAGCGGACGCGGTGATAGCGGTGAGTGAATTGGTAAAAAGAGATGTTAAAAAATACTATGGAGTGAAAAGCGAGGTTCATGAAAACGCAATTTCTGATATTTTTAGAAAGTCACTCGACTCAGATAATAGAGAAAAAGACATCGACCTTTTGATGGTCGGTGCTTTCGTTAAAAGGAAAGGGTGCCATCTAATACCTGACATACTACAAAGATTCTCTGAGATGGACAATATCCCAACAATTGTCCATGTTGGAAAGATCAGCGATCAAAAGCTTTATTCGCAGGTCAAAAAAGAATTGGAGTCGAAAGATCTATCGGGAAAACTGAAAAGTTACGAACCGGTAGACAGGGAAAAGTTATGTGGATTTTACGAAAGGGCCAAACTACTGATACATCCGGCAGTCTATGATCCTTTCCCTAAAGTGCCGATGGAGGCTTTGGCCAGAGGTACAGAAATTCTGGTAAGTGATAAGACTGGGGGATACGAACAGTTGAAAGAAAGGACCGCTGGGATCGATATTTCCAGTCTTTCCGATTTTCCGGATAAAGTTTACGAAGTATATAACAGAGAGGATAGGGCAAGACCCGATCCTGAGGCGATCAGAAGTTGGGAGGAAGTAGCAGAAGATACTCTACAGCTTTTTGAAAAGTTATCGTCGAAGAATTGAAAATTCATCTCTGTTGTATCTTTTTTTCATAAAATTGGATGATCTCATCTATTACCAAATCTTTGTCCAATTCATCCCTGAAGAATTCCTCCATATTTTCACTGAATTCTTCTCTTTTGTCATCCCTATCTAGAATGTATTCCAATTTTTTTCTAAGGTCCTCCACATCCGGTTCAAAAAGCAGTCCGTTGTATCCATGTCTGATTATCTCCGGGCTGCCCCCGATATCGGTGGCGACAACGGGTTTTCCGAAGAAGGCAGACTCCAATAATATCCTTGAAAGGGGCTCCGGCCAGAGAGAAGGTAAGACTATCAGATCTGATCTTTCATATACTGCAGGTATATGCTCATGATCCAACTGGCCTAAGAATATGATCTCTTTATCGCTCTGGTCAGCGAGTTGTTCCAAATCCTGTCTTTCGGGACCGTCTCCAACGATGATGAGTTCGGCTTCAGATCCTACTCTTTGGAAAGCTTTTATCAGTAGATCAACACCTTTTATTTTAGTCAACACGCCGATGAAAGCAATAGTTGGCATATCATCGTCCGTTTCTAGATTCATGTTTTCTTTACTCTCTAGCTCCTCGATATCAGGGATGTTCACTACCTTTCGGATTTCTTTTTCTTCAACTCCGCTGTCGATCAAAAGTTCGTTGATGAACTCACTCAGGCTGAAAAAGTGGTCTACAGAATCTAAGGTCTTATATCTTTTTTTATAATCAAAATAGAGTGCCGCCCAAAAGATCGGATTGTATTTCAATAACCTATTGATGCGATAATTTCCGATGAATTCCGAGTTAGTTATACAACCTATAAATTTAAAGAAAGAGCAGCCTTCGCAAACGGATTCCTCTTTATAAAACAGATTACCCTTGGGACAGAAGTTTATGTACGAATTTATAGTAGCAAAGGTCGGCTTATCTACCGATAGTTCGGTCATGCTGGTTATATTGAAAAAATGTATAAGGTCATAGTCATCAGCGATCTTTTTTACTTCTTTTTTAACGCTTCTTTTGAAGAAAATTTTTCTTTTCAGGTTCTGCAAAAAACTCTCGCGGCCCTCACCCGTCTTCAGTCTTCTTAAAACTTTTACACCATTTTTTTCTTCCACACCCTTATAGTCCTTGAAACTCGAAGTTAGAACAGTAACTTCTATACCTTCTCGCTCGGCGAGAGATTCAGCTAAGAGTTGACACGATATCTCTCCACCGCCATAGCTCACAGGCGGGTAAGATTCAGTAACGATCAATATCCTCAAGTCATGTTTACCGTCCGATTTCAAGTCCATGGATGTTATCTTTCAAGAGAACTTAAACCTATAAAATTTGCCCGGAACCGTTCTCCTAACTTCAGAGTTCTTCAGCTACTCTCTCTACGATATCCATAGCTTCCTTTATATTCTCAGTAGAATTAGCGTAGGAGAATCTCAGATGGCCCTCTCCAGTCGGTCCGAAGGCAGTTCCCGGGGTCACTATGACTCCTTCCTCCATGATCTCCATAGCGAACTCTTTAGCGGTCAGATCAAAATCAAATGATGGAAATACATAGAACGCTCCTTTTGGCTTCAAACATTCGAACCCTGGGATGGAATTGAGACGATCGACAATTATGTCTCTCCTTTCTTGGAAAGTTTTAGTCATATCTCGAACAAAATCCATCTCATTTTCTAAAGCATGGAGTACAGCATGCTGGGTGGCGGTAGGTGGACAGGCGATATTATAATAGTTCAATTTACCTATCTCCTGTATCCAGTCTTTTTTGGTCACTATATATCCTACCCTCCAACCTGTCATGGCAAATACTTTGGAAAAAGAGTTGATCATGATAACATTTTCATAATCACCCAAAAACGATTTGTGTTCCCCTTCATAAATCATCCTTTCATAGACCTCATCAGATAGTATCAGTAGTCCGTTCTCTCTAGCCCATTCCACGATCTTTTTGATATCTTCTTCAGGAAAAACCCCTCCTGTCGGATTTGAAGGCGAATTCAATATTATGGCTTTGGTGTCTTCAGTCCTTCTTTCTTCAAGGTCATCTATCTGGGGTACGAAATCGTTCTTCTGTTCCACCGGATAAGAAACGGGTCTGCCTTCTGCCAATTTGATCTGCGAATCGTAAAGCACAAAGCCAGGTTCAGGATAAAGGACTTCGTCACCCTTCTCTATCACGGATTCGGTCGTAACTCGAAAGGCCTGGGTAGCTCCTACATGCATCATCACATTATCTTTACTCAGTCCAGATTTGTATTTCGAGTATTCTTCAGCTATTCTCTCTCGCAAATCTTCGAGTCCATACGTCGAGCCGTATCCGTTTTTCCCGTCACGCATGGCCTGATAGTAGGCTTCTATCGCTCCTTCGGGCGGTTGAAAGTCAGGCTGGCCTAGACCCAAATTGATCGAATCTTCATCGGCCATCTCGAACATCTTCCTTATGCCGCTCAACTCCACTTCCCTAACTTTTTGAGTGATCATGGCAGAACTCCCTATCCCCTCATCTATTAAATTTTTATCGTTATTTTACTCACATGACTTCAGGATTCACTATATTTTCGGGTTCGTCTCCATCTAATACGGATATTATGTTCTCCGCCGCCATGACAGCCATGCCCTCTCTAGCCTTGTAACTGGCGCTTCCAAGATGAGGGGTCAACACCAAATTGTCTAGATCGTAATAGTCGGGATTCGCTCCCTCGGGTTCGTCGGCATAAACGTCGATCCCGGCTCCAGCGATCCCACCTTCTCTCAAAGTTTCCACCAGAGCGTCTTCATCCACCACATCGCCTCTAGCAGTATTTATCAGGTAAGAATCCTCGCTCATCTTTTCTAATTCTTCCTCGCCTATCATGCCCTCGGTTTCTTCCGTGAGCGGGACGTGAAGAGAGACAAAATCTGATCGGGAGAGAAGTTCATCAAGCTCGACGAACTCAGCATCCAGTTCACTCTCGACCTCTTCATTCCTAGATCTGTTATAATACACTATATCCATATCGAATCCTCGACTCATCTCAGCCAATTTACTACCGATATTACCCATGCCGACTATACCTAGAGTTTTTCCGTGCAGCTCATGACCTAACATCAGGGTGGGATCCCAACCTTCGAACCTGTCTTCTCTGACGAATCTATCGCCTTCGACCACGTTCCTAGCGACAGACATCAACAGAGCCCAAGCTATCTCGGCGGTCGCTTCAGTCAGAACGCCCGGTGTATTTGTAACAGCTATCCCTCTTTCTGTCGCCGATTCTACTTTGATATTATCGTAACCTACGGCGTAGTTAGAGATGACCTTCAGGTCTTTTCCTGCTTCTATGATCTCTTCATCAATCATGTCAGTTAGTAGACATAAAACTGCGTCTTTTCCCTTCACACCCTCTATGATCTCGTCTTTAGTAAGATTTCTAGACTTTTGGCTGACTTCTACGTCGTGCCTTTCTCTAAGCTTATCGATCCCTATTTCAGGTATCTGTCTCGTGACGAATATATCCATGATAACACCGTCTCAATATTGGATAGACGTATTACAAATTTTTGTATAGGAAAAAATTAAGTAGATTGCAGGAATAACTCTATCGATAATAGAAGGGATGAAAAATGAAGTTTAAATTAGCTTTTATCGGTTTTGGTGTAGTAGGTCAAGGACTGGCAGAGATCCTCCACGAAAAAAAGGAAAAACTGAAAGAGGAATACGATTTCGAATTTGAAATCTTGGCTATCTCAGACGTCGAGTTAGGTTCGATTTACAATAAAGATGGATTAGATCTAGGAAAAGTACTGGAGCTTGTAAGGGAAGGTAAAGATCTGTCGAATTATCCTGAAGGTAGAACCGGCTATGATTCCATAGAAACTATAACTGAAACAGATGCAGATACTATAATCGAAGTCACCTTCACCGATATGGAGACAGGAGGACCGGCACTGAAACATGTCAGGACCGCTCTGGAAGAAGGGAAACACGTTGTCAGTACGAACAAAGGACCTGTCGCCCAGGAAGTGAATGAACTTTTAGAGCTCGCCGATAAAAACGACGTCAAGTACAAATTCGAAGGGACTGTCTTAGCCGGCACACCGGCGATTAATCTTGCGATGAAAAACCTTGCTGGATGCGATATAAACGAGATAAAAGGCATAGTGAACGGAACCACCAATTACATCTTGAGTAAGATGGAAGAAGGTATGGGATATCAAGAAGCGCTGGATAAGGCCCAGGAGTTAGGTTATGCAGAAGCCGATCCCTCCGGAGATGTAGAAGGTGTCGATGCTCAGGGTAAGACTCTGATAATGTCGAATACGGTCATGGGCGCCGATATAGAACTAGAAGATGTCGAAAGAAAGGGAATAACGGACATCACCAAAGATGATATTCAAGAAGCGAAAGAAGAGGAGAAGAGATGGAAATTGATAGCGCACACGAAAAAGACAGAGGATGGAGTCAAGGCAAAAGTCGCTCCTGAAAAGATGCCTTTAGATCATCCTCTAGCCGGCGTCATGGGGCCTACGAACGCACTGACCTTCACAACCGATCATCTGGGTGAGGTGACCATAATCGGACCGGGCGCTGGAAAAGAAGAAACCGGCTACGCTCTGCTGGTCGACCTCCTATCCATAAACGAAGAGATCTGAAGAGTTGATCCAACCGTTCAGTCCAGCATGAAACCTCTCTTCCAGTCTTCTGGAGGGAGGATCGTTTCTTTAATCGAGCGAGGAGTCATCCATCTCAAAAGATGTATCCAATAACCGGCCTTGTCGTTGGTTCCAGAAGCTCTTGCTCCGCCGAATGGCTGTCTTCCGACTACAGCAGCGGTAGGCTTGTCGTTGATGTATAAGTTGCCGGCTGAATATCTTAACTTTTCTTCTGCTAAATGGATAGCCTGACTATCTTTCGAGAAGATAGAACCGGTCAGAGCATAGGGAGAGGTGCGATCACACAATTCCAATGTCTCTTCATATTCATCATCAGGATAAACATAGATGGTCACTACCGGACCGAATATCTCTTCTTCCATGAGTTTGCCTTTTGGGTCTTCGGTTTTTATAACGGTGGGTTCTACAAACCATCCCTCATCGGAGTGATACTCGCCACCATGCAGTATCTCGTAGTCCTCGTTTTCTTCAGCATATTTTATGTAACTCACTATCTTATCAAAAGCGCCCTGATCTATGACAGCGCCCATGTAACTCTTTAGATCGTCTACAGGTCCGACTTCTATCTCTTTGACTTCTCTATCCAATATCTCTTTAAGTTCATCCCACATGCTCTCCGGACAGTAAACTCTTGACGAAGCAGAGCACTTCTGTCCTTGATAGCCGAAAGAACCTCTGATGATATTTATGGCTGCATTATGGATATCAGCGGAGCGGTGGATGAATATGAAATCTTTACCTCCAGCTTCACCCACTATCCTGGGGAAGTTATGATAGGTTTCGACATTGGAATTAATCACGTCCCATAGATATATGAGGGTGCTGTAACTTCCTGTAAAGTTTAGACCTGCAAGATCTTCATGTTCCGTTATCAATCCCGATATTTCGCTTGGAAACGGTAAAAAGTTGATCACTCCATCATCTAATCCGGCTTCTAACCAAATCTTCATGATGTGGTAATTGGAAAAAGAAACATCAAAAGACGGTTTCCAGATCACTGTGTTTCCGACTATCGCTGGAGAAGCCGGTAGATTTCCGGCGATAGAGTAAAAATTGAAGGGGGTGACGGCAAAAACGAATCCCTCTAATGGTCTCCAGTCTAATCTGTTCATCTCCCCCTCGATCTGATCCGGCTGCTGTTCGTAGATGAATTTCATGTAGTAAGCGTTCAATCTCCAAAAATCGACTAGTTCAGCTAGATCGATCTCTGCTTCATAGGGATTTTTGGATTGATTCATCATTATAGCAGCTATATTATCGATCCTCATGGGACCCGCTAGAAGATCTGCCGCTTTTCTGAAAACGGCAGCTCTATGATACCAGTTGATCTGAGACCACTCCTTGTGTGCCTTTTCCGCGGCCTCTATAGCCATCTCGATCTCGTCTTCTCTAGCAAGATGGACTTCAGCCAACACGTTTTGGTGGTCATGCGGACTAACGACCTTTTGGGTCTTATCGGTCTTTACCTCCTCTCCATCTATGATAAGAGGTATCTCTACGGTCTCCTCTTTTATCTTTTCAAGCTCTTCTTCGAGTTCTTTCCTTTCCTCACTACCAGGAGCATAATCTAAAATATCCTCCATCTCATTTTTAGGCTTCTCTATAGACCATAACATCAACAAACCCCCTAATGCTATAATAGAGATAACATCATTATAAGTTCTTTCGATGAAAGTAGTTCGACTTGATCAAAATAAGAAAAAGGTTCTAAGGAAAGTGATCTCTATCGGTTGTTTATCGATTCAATCGACTTTCGGTACGGGCACGTCCTTCAAAGTCTGTTCTATGATCTCTTCCTCTTCCACACCCTTTATCGCCGGACCGGGTTTTAGAACAAGTCTGTGAGAAAGAGCCTCTTTAGCTATGAATTTGACATCGTCGGGCACGACGTAGTCCCTACCTCTCATAGCGGCGTTAGCCATCGAAAGTTTCATCAAAGCTAGACTACCACGGGGACTAGATCCGACCTCGACGTCTTTGTTCCTCCTCGTCTTCTGAACTATGTTCACTATGTATTTTTTGATATCGTCGTCAAGGTGGACGTCCTCAATCTTTTCCTGCATCTCTATCAGAGTTTCTGGATTCGTTATCCTATCTATCTCGACGTCATCGGTCTTCCTGTCTTTCCTACGCTTTAGTATCTCGACCTCGTCTGAAGCTGATGGATAACCGACATCAAGGCGAAGAAGAAAACGATCGACTTGCGCCTCAGGTAGAGGATAGGTACCTTCATATTCTATGGGATTCTGGGTTGCTATGACTATGAAAGGATCGTCAAGTGTATGAGTCTCTCCCTCGATAGTTGTCTGTTTTTCCTGCATCGCCTCTAGCAGTGCGGCCTGAGTCTTCGGAGGAGCTCTGTTCACCTCGTCAGCTAGTAGGATATTGGTGAATATCGGACCTTTTCTCATCTTGAAATCGCCGGTGTTCTTATCATATATGAAAGAACCGGTGATGTCCGCAGGTAGAAGGTCGGGAGTGAACTGTATCCTCTTGAAATCGCATCCCAAGGTTCGCGCAAAACAGTTAGAAAGTAAAGTCTTAGCCAATCCCGGATAATCCTCAAAAAGTATATTTCCGTTAGCCAATATGCCGAGCAAGGTCTTTTCGAGTACAGATCTTTTTCCAACTATAGCCTTGCTCACCTCGTCTATAAGCGACTCGCTAATATCCGATACTTCTTCAAGCTCCATGATTTGACACCTGTTTGCTTTTTATACCGTATCGGGTTATCAGTTGATCAAAATTAAATGTTTTGGTATAGTGGCTTATCATATCACCACCACCCAAACTATTATATCGAATCATACATTCCTCATAAACGATATGGAATATGAAATTGTAGATAAAGACGATATCAAACTGATCGGGCTCAACTATCACGGGTCCATAACAGAGGACGATGTAGGTTTTGAAGAAAGAGTAGAAGACATGTGGAGAAGACTGTCCGAATTCTGCATCAATAGATGGGATTCTGTCGAAGATAAAGTGATCGATCCGGAGTGGTCTTACGAAGTGCAAGTCTGGAATGAACATGAGCTGGAAGAGAGCGGAAAGATGGATGTCTTCGTTGGTATGGAATCTACCGATCTTGACGATATACCTATACAGCTCGTAGCAAAAGTCTTGCCTCAGGGCAAATATCTATCATTCAAGCTAGAAGGAGAAGAGATCCAGGGGTGGGAAGAATATCTCCTACAAGAATGGTTCCCAGAATCCGATTATTGGCCGAGAACCTACGGCGATCGATTATTCCATATACAGTGCTTCCACGAAGAGAAATTCAAAGGAGTAGAAAATATCGAAGATTCAGAACTGAAAGTTCTGATACCAGCGGACGAGATCGATGAAGAACTTCTCGAGGAGTGAAGCTATCAACTAAGGATCAAAGCATCAAGTCCTTCAATTCTTTCCTTATATCTTCTAGTCTATCGTATTCAAGGGCTTTTTTCTTCCTGCTAGCAAGTAACTCTCGATAATGAGGAAGTATTTCTTTTTGTTTAGCTATACCCCTCTCTATAGCGACCTCCATAACATACACTAGATCACCGAAGTTTTTAGATTGGTTTTTAGCGAGTTGTTCTTCAAGGATCTCTTTCAAGATCTCCGGTTCCTTTTCATCTAAAATTTCTTCTTCCCTATCAAGTAGGTTATCTATCCTCTCTTCATCCTTCTTCTTGAGTTCCCATCCTGAAGCGCCGATATTTTCCAAAAGATGTCTTTGGGAGGAAGTCCCAGTCAATGCGCTTATCACGTTCCTTTGTGACAAGACCCAATTGATCGCTACCTGGACCGATGATTTATCGTACTCCTCTCCTATCTCATTCAGTTCTTCAGTTATACGGAGAGCGGATCTCAATCTTTCCTTTTTGAACAATAGATCCATTCTCCTGATATCGTTAGGCTCGAATTCAGTATCTTCATCGATGTTTCCAGTTAAGATGCCTCTACCGGTCACGCTGAAAGCTATAGCCTTGGCATCATTGTTTTCACAAAGAGGTAAGAGTTCGTTTCGACCCTGCCTCGCTACTGGACTTAATTCCAACAGACAGAAAGAAACGTCACCTTTTTTGAAGTATTCTTTGATCCTTTCGACCGGAAGATGACTGACTCCATAATGTTTTAACTTCTCCTCATCTTTCAGATCATCTAGAGCTTCTACCGTCTCTTCAATGGGTGTTTCTGGATCATCGAAATGTACGAGGTATATGTCGATCCGGTCTATGTCCAATCTATCCAAGCTGTTCTCGCACTGGTTCTTGACGTCAGAATAGGCGAGTGAGGGGTCTCCATCCTCTCCGGCTCCGATCTTTGTAGAAACTACGACTTCTTCTCTATTCGGTCTTATAACATCTCCAAGTATCTTTTCAGCCTCTTCTCCATAGGTTGCAGCGGTATCGAAAAGATTTATACCGTGCTCATAAGCGCTTTTCAAAACAGACTTATATTCCTTTTTGTCTACAGAGCCGTAAGAACCACCCAGTGCGTAACATCCCATGCCTATCTCAGATACTTCAAGATCTTTATCCTCTCTATATCTCATGTTCAACCTCTGATCTATCATCACGGAACACTATTTAAAATTTCTTAATTATTATTTTTAAAGCGGTAGAACTATGGTCTCAGACCCTTCGCCGTATTTTCTGTATCTACCTTCAGAATATCTTTTAGCGGTCAACGCACACAGATAGGCATCGAATTCATGCTCATTCTCAAAGTGTTTTCTATCTTTTCTCTCATCTATGATCTGTTCTACAGCTCTAGGATAAGTCTCTATCATTTCTACTTCTTCCAATCTTTTCCTTATCTGTCTAGCTCTCTTCGAGAGTGATAACATCCCTGGAGTGTTCAATGGCAGCATCGGGCCGAACTCCTCCATCATCTCTCTCTCAGCGGACCTAAAGGGTTTTTCGGTGGTGCTCAGTGGTGCATCGATCGCAACTACTTCACCTTCTTTTGCTAATTTTATGATTTTATCGTCTTCGAAGACTGTTCTCGCATCTATTTCTCTATTTAAAGAACATACTCCAGTTTTGTTTCCTTTTTTCGCAGCTAGGTCTATCCCTACGTACATCCTCTATCTTTTACCTCTATTTGTCCGGCTAACTTTAAAATATCAATTGTACTATATCATATTTACATATAATGACATATCTTTACGGGACTCATACACCTCCATTCGAATTCGTAGAGAGGGAACTTAATTTAAAAGTATTAGAAGAAAATGAATCAATCAACTACACTAGGGAGATAGGCGATAAAACAGTAGAGAAATCGATGTTTTCCGAAGACAAAAGGATGACCATCCAGCCGGTTGAACCTCTGAACCTTCCAAAAGAAATAACTTCTTCACTACTCTTAGATTTCGAAAATCCGATCATAATAGATTCAGGCATGAAAAAGAAGATATACGCGACTTTTCCCATCGAGATAGCTGTATTTCTTGAGAGCGGATCGGCAGATAAACCACTAGATATCTTCACATTGGCTAAGCAGAAGTACACACTTTACGGTGATGTAAAAACTGGAACTATATGCAAATACTGGGCAACGCAGCAGAGGACCGATATGCCCCAAGATATCGACCCTATCGTCGAAGGGGTGATGGAACTCACTATAATCAACCGTACCAATGAATGGAAAGAAGTAACAAAAGTAGTCTTCGACGCCTTCGGTATGAAGATATATTATGATGAGGATAAAGTCGGGATGAAGGGTGCGATGTTCATCAAAGACGAAGATCTGTCAGAAACGGGTTTCTCCAACAAACCGATTGATGAAAACATGACCAAGGGTAGAGAGATCTTTAGAAAGAAGAAGAGACCGATAAAAGGGGGGTCTAAATTCGTCATGGAGAGTGGTATATGATGTTGGATAGGATCCTTTACGGCGGAGTCACCGTTTCGGACTTTATTGTAAGCGTGATAATTCTTTTCGCAGCGGTGATGATAGGAAAAGCCGTCTCATTAAGGATCAGACATTCATTGAAAGATAAAGTCTCAAAAGATCGGCTAAATACGATCTCAAAGATAGTTTACTTTTTATCCTTGATGATCGGATTCCTTATCGTTCTACCTATCCTAGAGTTCCGTATCTCCGGTTTTTTAGTTGCTGGAGGTATATTAGGTATAATAATAGGCTTTGCCAGTCAAAGCATAGTGACGAACCTGATTTCAGGCGTATTTCTAACTTTTGAAAGACCTTTTAGAGTTGACGACGTGGTAAGGCTCGGAGGAGAGAACGGCACTATGGGTGTCGTCGAAGAGATAAAGATAATCTCGACCACCATGCGGACCTTTGAAGGGGTTTACGTAAGAGTTCCCAACGAGAAAGTCTTTACAGGCAACATAACCAACTTTTTAGAGAATATAGCTAGAAGGTTCGAATATGACGTCGGGATAAGATACAAGGACGATGCGGATGAGGCGATGGAATTGATAAAAGAGCTTATAGAAGAGCAGCCCATGGCCTTGAAAAATCCAGAACCACAGGTATTCGTTGAACAATTGGGCGGCAGCGCTGTAGAACTGAAGGTCAGGGTATGGGCACCCTCAACAGAGTGGTTTCCACTGAGGATGGAACTCCTCTGGAAGATCAAAAAGGAACTAGAAGAGAACGGAATACAGGTACCGTTCAATCAACAGGAAGTCTGGTTCAAGAACGCTCTTCAGACAGAAGAAGAGAGATGACGAGAAAATTTCACTTTCACTCACCCCTCCCCTTTTCACCTTTTTATAGTTAGAGGCTCTTTTTTTAGAACGATGAGCATGAAAGAAGATGACGCTCACTATAGTTGGAAGGAAGTCTATCACAAATTAGGCTGCGATACGCATTATGATGAATAGATGAATCGGAAGTTTCGGGATATTCGGGGTATCCTGGACTGTCCTCCGATTTCACGATCTGGGAGTAAACGGGGTTCGCTTGGGGCATCCACCCCTCTTTTCTCTCCCATATACCGAAGGTTTTTAATCTTAGTTATTTTATTGGTCCAACAGCGTAGCAGTTGATTAAGACAAAAGATTTATTTATTACATACCTCCCGTAATAGATACAGCCCCGTTTAGGATCCTTACTTTATCCTATAGTTGGCTTTAAAAGTAGAACTACGACTAGATGTTGAACTAAAAACTAGAGGTGGATACGATGGCCGATGTAGATGAAAAATTAAAAGATGTGTGTGAATTGATGGACGAGATAAAGGAAGACAATTCTATTCCTAGAAATATAAGAGAAGGCGCAGAAGAGTGTAAAGAACTATTGCTGGAATCAACAGACGAACTCGATGTCAGAATAGCTTCATCGATATTTAAACTCGAAGAACTAGCAGATGATCCCAATATACCTTTACATGGGAGGACTTTGATCTGGAATGTCATAAGTAAATTAGAATCTATAAAGGAAGAAAAATCCTAACCCTTTTCCTCTAGATAGTCTTCGAATCTTTTTCTCCCGTATATGAGGTCTCTTAAAATATCTTTCAATTCCTGGATCCCGACTCTTATCTGTTCTGTGGTTTCTATATCCCTGATCGTAACGGAATCGTCCTCCATGGTGTCGTAATCCACCGTTATGCAGTAAGAAGTTCCGACCTCGTCATTTCTAGCATATCTTTTACCTATCGATCCGCTTTTCTCCCAAGTAACTCTGAAATCGGACCTTAAATCTTCAAATATCTCTCTAGATTTTTCAGGTAGGCCATCCTTTCTTACCAGTGGGAAAACGGCAACCTGCCGCGGAGCCAGTCTTTTTGGAAAATCTAACCAGTCTCTATCTCCTACGTTATGTCCTCTATCGAGTAAAGCCCAAAGATTTCTATCTATCCCAAAGCTCAACTCTATAACGTGAGGTATCTGCTTCCCGTCTTCCGTAGAAACCGACATATCCTGATTGGAGTTCTCTTGATGCTGTTTAAGATCATAATCAGAACGATAATGGAGGCCTGAGACCTCTTCCCATCCGCTTAGGGTATCGAAATCGACTTCGAGATCGAAATGTATCTCGTTATAAAAGGCCTTCTCATCTTCAGAAAGCTCTCTAAATCTTATATCTTGGGAGGACAGTTCCATCACATCAGAGTAGAACTGATACATCTTGCCAAGATGGTAGAGATAGAACGGAGGTAGATCCTCTATATCTCCAAGGAGGACCTCTTTGGCTTCGTTCTGATCCGCCCTTTTAACGTTAACTTTCAATTCTTCTATATCTTTATATTTGCTCTCGAAGATCTCATCGTGTACTCCGGGTACGAAGAATATCTGTAGTTCAGCCTGGAGGAATTCTCTTTTCCTGAAAACCACTTTTCTTGGGGATATCTCGTTCCTGAAAGCTGAGCCGATCGTTGCCAGACCCATCGGCATCTGTTTCCGCAAGGCCCGATATTCTCTTCTAAAATTGATATAAGTTCCTTGAGCTGTTTCAGGTCGAAGGAAGCCGGTCTTCTGACCGGTCGGACCCAAAGATACATCGAACATCATGTTGAAATCTTCAGGTTCTGAAAAATCGCCACCACAGTCGGGACAGTCGAGACTTAATTCCTGTATCTTTTTCTTCATCTCTTCTTTACCCATCCATTCAGCATTTTCACCTGTGGCTTCTTCGATCAGATGATCTCCTCTGAAGTACGTTTCGCACCTTGCACATGATATCATCACATCCGAGAAGTGATCTACGTGACCGGAGGCTTCCATGACTTTTCGAGGCATTATGTTGTTGGTGTAAATCATGTGGTAGTTGTCATCTAGACCTAAAAAGAAATCTTTCCATTCCTGATCCCAACTGTCTAGTAGTTTAGCCCCAAGATGTCCGTAATCGTAAAAACCGGATTCTCCTCCATAAATTTCAGCTGATCTCCAGAGAAATCCTCTTCTCTTGCACATCGATAGTAAGTCTTCTTTATCAGTCATCAGATCTACCTCATATGAGAGTTTCTACAAGGTCAAGTTCGTAGAGCATCGATTCTAGATTGTCCATCTCATCTACGACCGGTAATTGACCGAAATCGTTCTCCATCATGATCTCCGCCGACTTTGATACAGAAGTCTGATTATAGACCGTAAAAGGATCTTCGACCATCGTATCGTCAACACAGATAGGAGGTAGATCGATCATCGATTCTTCGTAATACAGTTTCATCACGTTTTTTACTCCCTGCCATGACCAGCTTTCCTCGTCATCTTCGAGCCCGAGATCAGATTTCTTTATCTGACCGTCTATCTCGCTCATATCGAACAGGTCTCGATCGGTTATGATACCCGTCAAAACGGTATCGCTGTTCACGACCGGGAAGGCGTATAACCCTGTCATGGACATGGTCTGTAGAGCTACTTTGATAGGGGTCTTCTCGTACAAAGGCACACAAACTCTACCCAGGACTTCGCCGACTGGAGTCTTTATATCCTGATCAGCTATGTAAGGTAGCAAATCCGCGCTCGTGATGATACCGACGCAGTTATCTTCATCATCCCTGACTGGAAGGTAGTGAGTATCGTTCTCAGATAATATCCTTGCCGCCTCCGTCACATCTGCGTCTTTAGATATGATCGGCTGATCCTTCCTGTAGATGAGAGCTAATTGATCTTCACCAGGATTTTTGAAGAAATCTATCCTCGTGATCAATCCCTTGAGCTCTCCTTTCTTTACCACTGGCATACCTGTTAACTGATGTTCTATCATCTTGTTTATCACATCAACTCTATTGCCAGGAAGTTCCGCGGTTATCGGGTCTTCCGTCATGAGGTCCTTGACCTTTTTTTCTTCCGTCATACTTAATCAGCCTCTAATCTTATTACCATTACAGGACAATCGGCCTTCCTAATAACTTTTTGTGCTGTACTACCCGTTAACAAACGGGAAAGCCCCGAACGATTATGGTGTCCCATCACTATAAGTTCGCCCTCTTTAGATTCTGAAGCGATTATTTCTGAAGGAGCACCTTTCTGGATACTCCGCTGGAAAGGTATACCCCAACTTTTCGCTCTTTCTTCTATATCGTTCAAGATCTCATTCGCTCTTGTCTCTATCTGGCCTTCTAAAGTAGTTATCATATCATCAGGAGGAAGACCTGAAAGACTTCCTGTATCGACCACAAAAAGTACTTTGACTTTGGCTCCAAGCATTCGAGCCAAAGATAGTCCCTCCTCGACCACCTTGTCATTTTCTTCTGAGCCATCGGTAGGTATTATTATCCTATTATACTCTTCCATCTTCACACCACACTTTTTTTATTATGTCTTTTTGAGATGAGTTTACTACAACATTGAATGCAGGGTCTCCCTTCTTGTGTTCCAATATCAGGAACCTGTCAATGCCATTATTGAAACCATCTAGTTTTAATTTTTTCCTTGGATTTAACGTACACATCTTCAATATTTCTATCGGTGGGACCCCTCCTTTCATCCTAGCTACTCTATAAGCGGTCTCCATCTCACTGAAGATATTGGAATTGGTTACCATAGCATTGTCGGTCCCCAAACAGAGTGATACTCCGCTTTCCACCATCAGAGGTATATCGGGCATCTTTCCGAAGAACATGTTAGATCTTGGGCAGATGACTATAGGGACGTCTTCCTCCGCAACTCTTTCAAGGTCCGATCTATCGGCTTCGATCATGTGCACTAGATGATGAACCCTTAGATCCAGTACTCTTCCGATAGGTTCTCTCACATCTTCGGAGCAGTGCATCGCCAAGGGTTTATCCTCAGCTTTTATCCTATCTACGACTTTTAGCAGTTGGGATCCATCCCAGTCGCGATAGGCGCTCAAACCTATGCCGTCGGACGACGAAAGGAGATCGTCCATCTCTTTTTCATCGTACTTTCTTTCCCGGGGACGAGCCATAATCCCGTGTTTGATATCTTCTTCCAGCGAATCTACAGCTTTTTGAAGAAGTCTGATCCCATCGATGCCTCCTTCTCTGAAATCGATGAAATGACTGACTCCAAAGCTAGGCATCTCCGAGATATAGTCCCGCATCGCGTTCACCAGTTCTTTTTCTGACGCCTCAGCCAACTTCCTGTGCTTCAAACCGCCGGGTCCGACGATCTCTTCTATAGTCCCAACAGGTGGTTCATCGACTACGGAATCGGCAAGATGAGTGTGAGAATCGAAGAACGAAGGTATGATAGTCGCTTTTTTACCAGCGTCTCCTCCTTCCTCGAGATCTTTGATCTCGTCATCCTCGACATTTATTTCCGCCTGTATGAACCCGTCTCCTGTCAAGAATGGACCACTGTATTTTTTCATATCCTTCTTCATCTTATCAATTAAAACTACCGTTAAAATAACTTTTCCCAGGTCAAATGAATCACTGAAATAATTTAGAAAGAAATAATACTATGCAAAAGTCTAAAATACTAGTGAACATTCATTTAATCGGTAATTCTCATGTACGTCGTGATCATAGGTGGCGGCAGAGTAGGTA
>Ga0207421_10002539_pt1 | contig 22567 bp, 21 predicted proteins | sample SodLakKL_010_SED_4_FD_187542 | JGI IMG/M metagenome (GOLD analysis project Ga0207421, IMG submission 187542) | Alkaline sediment microbial communities from Lake Tanatar, Kulunda Steppe, Russia - 8KL_010_SED (SPAdes) (version 2) | ecosystem: Environmental > Aquatic > Non-marine Saline and...
CTCATTCTCGGGATCAGTCATCGGAGCAAACTCTGGCACACCATAATCATTCTTATAATACCTTGCCGAGATCCCACCTGTAAAATTGCCGCGGTTGATGCCCCATCCCAGGGAAGCGGTATAACTGTCGAGCTGCGTTTTGGGGAGCGGACCGCTAGGCGTTTAGGACTCACTTCCTGTGCGGCAAATGAACCGACCGGCTGCAAATCTTTGCCAATGCCAGCTATACAATCTATTCTGAAACCGAGGTCGACGATGATATCGAGCTATACCAGGGTCCCATGCTCAATCTCAATTTGCGTTACCACAGCGAATCAGAAGATCCCCTGATGAAGTTCAACCTGGACCCTGAAGTGAATACGATGGACGCCATGTTTGTAGCAGACGTTGGCGCCTCTTATCCAATTATGAACCGCAACGGAGTCCAGGTGCAGGCAGTTGGACGCGTAAGCAATCTGTTTGACAGCGAATACTCCACCTTTGTGCACTATCCCATGGCGGGCCGATTTATTTCAGCAGGTTTTGAGGTGAATCTGAGATGATTTGTTTGGTTTTTCTGCTTGCCTGTATCCCAGAAGCTTGTATTTTTGTTAGAAAAAGAGTGGCGATGACACAGATTCTGATCATTGAGGACGATAAAAGGCTTGCGGAAATCATCCAACGCGGGCTCCGGGAGCAGGAATATCAGACCCACGTGGCCTATGACGGCCGTATGGGACTGAAACTTGCCCTGGCCAATGATTTTAACCTGATCGTGTCAGATATCGTACTTCCTGAGATGAATGGCCTGGAGCTATGCCGGAAGATCCGCGCAAATAAGCCCCTGATTCCCATTCTGATGCTCACGGCCCTGGGAACCACCGATGATAAAGTAGAAGGTTTTGACGCCGGTGCCGATGATTACCTGATCAAGCCATTTGAATTCCGTGAACTGCTGGCCAGGATCAGGGCCCTGCTCAAGCGGTCCGGCAACAAAAGAGCAGGCCAATCATCGCTGCTGCAATACGCTGACCTGGAGATCGACATCCACAAGAAAACAGCAAAACGCAGCAACCAGGAGATCAAGCTGACACCGAAAGAATTTAACTTGCTTGAATACATGGTGCGTAACCCGGACAGGGTGCTTACCCGTTCGGAGATCGCTGAAAAGGTATGGAATACACATTTCGACACCGGCACCAACTTCATCGACGTTTACATCACATATTTGCGAAAAAAGCTGGATAAGCCTTTTGATCAGAAGCTCATCCATACCAGGCCAGGCATGGGATTCATTTTAAGCAGCGAATTTGAATAAGGTGAAGAGGACACTAGCGAAACCATCAGCGAACCTCTGCGTGAAATAAAAAATAACATACAGATTAACAGCAATTTAAAGTCAAATGAACATTCAAAACAGGGTTACATTCTGGTTTACCCTGGTTACGGGCCTGGTTTTCCTGCTTGTCATGCTGCTGATCTACCTGATCACAAACGCATTGCTCAATGGGTATGTATCAGCCAGCCAGATGACCAATTTTCGCTTCATGCTCATTCTTTCCTGGCTTATTGCTGTCATCATCATTTTCTTTGCAAGCAAATGGCTGTCAAAAGAACTGCTACGGCCCGTGAGCCGGATGGCCGATAAGGCGGGAGAGATCAGCGCCACCAATCTGCACCTCAGGCTTAGTGAAACCGCGCACGTGGATGAAATGGCGGAGCTGGCCGCGTCTTTCAATCAAATGCTTGACCGGCTGGAAAACGCCTTTGACAGCCAGAGGGAGTTTGTTTCCAACATTGCCCATGAACTGCGTACCCCCCTTAGCGCCATCATTGGCGAACTGCAACTCGTCCTGGAAGAAAAAGACTTGTCTCCGGACCTCAGAATTTCGCTGGAAAGCATCCTGAATGATGCCCGGAAGCTTTCGAGGCTGAGTACGGGACTCATGGACATGGCCAAGGCCAGTTATGAAACACACCAGATCAGCCTGAAGCATTGCCGTCTGGATGAGCTGATCATGGAGGCCAGGAAGGAGGTGCTGCGAAACCATCCGGAATACCAGGTTCACTTTACCATGGATGATCACCTCGATGAGGAAGATTACATCACTGTGAGAGGAAACATTTACCTGTTAACCGTGGCCTTTGCCAACATCATAGACAACGCCTGTAAGTTTTCTCCTGACCACCGGGTGGAGATATTCCTGACCTACGACAGCGCAGCCATGGGGCCAGTGATCAGCTTCACGGACCAGGGGCCGGGAATCCCGGCAAACGAACAACAGGATATCTTTCAACCTTTTTACCGGGGCAGCAACAAGACCGCAAGCGAAGGCAGCGGCATCGGCCTCTCCCTGGTGCAGCGAATTGTATCACTACACGGGGCAAACTTGTCACTGGATTCTGCTCCCGGGGAGGGAACCACTATGCGCATTCATTGGTGACCTGGTGTTGTAATAAGCCATGCCAATACGTTTGACTTCAGGTTCTTACTTTACCAATTTGATCTTGTACGGCCTTTACTTTGCCCTCGAGGCAGTTGCTTGCACCCTGACGGATATCCAGTTTAATGGTTGAATAGACCCGCTTACAATCCGGTTCAAGCAATTTATAGGCTTTGCTGACCACTTCAAGGATCTCCTCCATGGATTCGGCCTCCACGATGGTGCCCATGGGGGTTAATTTGTAATTATGCCCGCTTTCATCAATCATTTTTATGACCTTACTAACATAGGGGCTTACACTTTCCCCTTTGTCTGTCGGGAACATGGCAAATTCCATCAGTACTGACATACGATTCAACTTTTATGGGTTACTAATTTACTACCTACTGCTTACTGCTTACTGCTTACTGCTTACTGCTTACTGCTTACTGCTTACTGCTTACTTCTTACTTCTAACTACCCGGTTCGTCCACGTTATTCCTGCTAAAGAGATATCCAAAAGGATTCAGGGCGGGTACATAGCGGCACACTACGGTGATCATGCCAAAGAGCGGAATGGAGAGCACCATGCCAATGATGCCCCACACGTGGTAACCCAGCACCACGGAGATGATGATGAAAACCGGATGCACATCCAGTTTGTCTCCCAATACGATGGGCTGCAGGATATAGGTATCGATGAACTGGGCCATGGCGAAGGTGATGGTGATGCCCACCAGGGTACCGGCTCCGCCTTCGGCAAGCAGGCTGACGGCAATGGCGATAAAATATCCGAACAGGTTGCCGATCACCGGGATAATGGAAAGCGCGGCAGCGATAAGGCTGATCAACAGCGCCCCCTCGAGTCCGGAAAGATAAAGCCCGATAAAATATAAGATCGCCAGGAAGACCATCAAAAGGAGCTTTCCGGCAAGGTATTGCCTGCTGACAGCCGCTGATCTCGTCACAATATAAGCTGCCTGTTTTCGCGATTCCACCGGAAACAACCTGAGGATAAAGTTTTTGAACTTCCTGCGAAAATGAATAAACAGGAAAGCATAAACGAGTATGATCAAAAAATTGGTAAGATAGCCCAGGATAGCCCAGATGGCATTCATGGCACGCCCTTCCGCATATCTTGGTGAGCGGCTTTCGGGCTCTGCCGGCTTGGCTTCAGGATGCATCTTATCTTCCCGCATATCGAGGCTTCTTCGCATATCCAGGTTGTACCGGTCTACTTGCTCCTGGCGCAAAGGTGTTCTATCCACCAGGTAGTCGGTGATCTCTATCATGTTTTCCTGGAGCCGGCCTTGTATCTGCTCCCAGTCGTCGGCAAAGCTTTTGGCCTGGAAAAAGAAAACGGAAGCAAAGCCAATGGCAAGAATCAACAATATGATGGTAGAAGTGGAAGTGGCCAGTACAGGATGACCGCCCCAGCGTTCAATGCGCTGGGATACCGGCACCATGAGCAGGGCCAGCACCATGGCAGTCAGCAATGGCGCCAGAAAGGATTTGGAATAAGCCAGTCCCTGAAACAAGAAGAACAGGGAGGCCAGCAGCAAGGCGGCGTAAAGGAGAATTTTACCCTTTGTGTTTGTATCATCAAGGATTTTCAAAGCCCGACAGTCTTATGTGCTTACTTGTTTCGGTAAAAATACAGACTGTCGGGCAGAAAACCAACAAAATCAACCAAAAAGGGCGTAAAACGACCTATATGCGCTTCAAAAAAAGCCAGTTAATTTACGAGGCAGTCATTCCGCCATCAATCATGTGGGTTGAACCTGTAATGAACTGGCTTTCGTCACTGGCAAGAAATACGGCCAGGGAAGCCACTTCATCATTGGTGGCGTAACGACCGAGTGGGATGATCTGCTCGAATTTTTCCTTGGTAGCCTCCGCTTCGCCGGGTGAAAAACCTTCCTCAAGCGAACGCATCATCCGGTTGTCGACAGGGGAGGGGTTGATGCTGTTGACACGGATTTTATGAGGTGCGCCCTCCAGGGCGGCCGTGCGCATCATGCCGGAATTGGCGTGCTTGCTGGTCACGTAAGGCAACATATTGGCATGCCCCCTTACTCCGGCCAATGATGAAGTAATGATCACCGAACCACCGTGTTCTTTCATCAGCGGAAAAATGTAGCGCAAACCGAAATACACGCCATAGATGTTTACGTCAACAATCTTGCGGAACACATCCATCGGGTATTCATCCAGCGGCTTCACCTCACCTTCGATCCCGGCATTGTTAAGAAATACATCCACGTGGCCAAACAACTCCTTTGCCTTATCCGCGTATTTTTTTACTTGTTCTTCATCGCTTACATCTGCAGCGATCCAATGAAGATCCGGTGAGTCAATATTTTCGGCTACTTCTTTCAGGGCTTTCTCATCAAGGTCAGTGATCAGCACCCTGGCCCCTTCGTTGATCATCATTTTTGCTGTAGCAGCTCCGATGCCTCCGCTGCCTCCGGTAATCACAGCTTTTTTGTCTTGCAGGCGTTTCATAAGGCTCTGTTTTTTAAGTGAATATTTGCAATTAAAACAGTTAACCCGCGGGTTATGTTCACTTATACAGGCATAGCTGGGATGCATATTTCGCTGCATACTTACAAGGTTATAACAGGAGAGGCATTGGGCTGGTGAATTCAAAAAGATGTTTGACCAGAAAAAGGTTACGTATATATATTTTTTCTATCTTTAGCATGAAATTTTTTTTGATAATCAGATCCAATTGTCTCAGGAAATGAAATTATCTATCCAGGAGTTGTTTCCCTGGCTGCAGTGGAGCAACACAATTCTGACATATCTTTTGATCCCTTTTGGAATCATTTTGCTTGCAATCCTGATCACCAGGATATTCAGACGGATCATGCATCGGTATTTTGAGCAAAGCTCACACACCCTGAAGGTAGATCCCACCCGATATAAGTTTTTTAAAAACGCGGTAAGCTTTATCATTTTTCTGATTGCCTTCACCATTATCTTTTACACCATACCCCAACTAAGAACACTGGGTGTTTCGCTATTTGCCGGTGCGGGCATCCTGGCCATCATCATTGGCTTTGCCTCGCAGGCGGCATTTGCCAACATCATTTCCGGAGTCTTTATTGTCAGCTCCAAACCTTTTCGTGTGGGGGATTATATTAAGATCAGCAACGAATTTTTTGGCACCGTGGAAGACATTACCCTGCGGCACACCGTGATCCGCAACAATGAAAACCGGAGAATAATCATCCCCAACTCATTGATAAACAGTGAAACCATTATTAACAGCAATATTGTAGATGAAACGACGTGCAGCCTGATTGAGCTGGGCATCAGTTACGATAGCGACATCGACAAAGCCATTGCGATCATCCAGGAAGAGACCAAAAAACACCCGCTTCTCCTGGATAACCGCACGGATGAAGACAAGGAGAAAGGAGTGCCCGAAGTCGTTGTGCGGGTTATGGGATTTGGCGAGTCTTCGGTGAATCTCCGGGCCTACGCATGGGCAGCCACCTCCTTTGATGGATTTGTCATGCGGACGGATCTCTTCAAAATCATCAAAAAGCGCTTCGATAAAGAAGGCATTGAAATCCCATACCCATATCGTACCATCGTAATAAAAAAACCATAAGCTTTGATATTATTAGCAACAGATCAATTGGGCTTGTTGTAAAACGTTAGTTGTCAGTTTAGTAATAATCCGAACCTTTATCGTACATTTCTACTTTTTGACCTTTCCAGCATACATTAAACACCTCGACACCATGAAAAACAAAAAAACCAACAACCTGCTCAGCATGGGTTTGCTGCTGACCTTATTATGTTTATCAGCAGAAACCACTCATGCAACAGAAACTGATCACACCCCGGAGGGAGTGATTGAAGTCCTGATTTCGGAATATGACGATAATACCTCTGCCGGAGGAGCCATTCTGGTCATGCGCGACAACGAAGTGATCTATTCGCGCGGATTCGGCATGGCCAACCTGGAATATAGCATGCCTTTCCAGGAGGACACCCCGACCAACATCGGCTCCACCTCCAAACAGTTTACCGCTTTTGCCATCCTCTTGCTTGAAGAGGAGGGTCAACTGTCCCTTGAGGATGATATCCGGAATTACATTCCTGAATTGCCGGTATTTGAAGATACCATCAGGCTCAGGCATTTGATTGCGCACACGAGTGGTTACCGGGAGTTTCTCAATACCCTCGCCATGGGGGGATGGCGCCTTGGCGACCATGTTGCCCGGGAGGAGGTGCTCACCGTGCTGCAGCGCCAGCCTGAACTGCAAAACAAACCCGGTGAAGTCTTTAATTACAACAACTCCGGTTATGCTCTGCTATCCATGGTCGTTGAACGTATCACAGAAACACCCTTTCCGGATTGGATGGAAACACATGTGTTCAAACCATTGGGAATGGAGCACACCCTGGTTATTGAGAACCCCGGTCAAATCATTCCGGAGCGGGCTTTCGGGTACCATAAGGGTGAAGAGGACCGGCTGATTGGTGTCCTGGACCTGCATGCATCCATGGGGGCCGGTGGTATCTACTCCACCGTGGCGGATTTATCCCGTTGGGCAGCCAACTTTTATGATCCGGTCATAGGAAATGAAGCGCTGATTGCACGCATGCAGGAGAATTTTGTGCTGAACAGCGGTACCAAAAGCATGTATGCATTTGGCTTGATGATCACCGAATTGCACGGTCAGCATGTTGTACACCATCCGGGCGGCGATATGGCCCATCGTTCCCATTTTATGCTATTTCCGGATATCCAGGGAATGGTAACCGTGCAAAGCAATTATGCCGGATTCTCTGGCCAGGTGGCACAAAAGGTGGCAGAGGCTTTCTTTCATGATGTAATGGATATCGAGGCACCTGCCATGGAGGAACAAGAGGAATATTATCTGTATGATTCCGAAAAATTTGATGAGATTGCCGGGAGATATGAACTGGAGGCCATGCCAGGCTTCGTTCTGGAGTTTTCCCGTGAAGCAGACACCCTGTATGCCCAGGCAACAGGTCAGCCACGGTTTGAGATATATGCCAGCTCTGACTCCACCTTTTACATGACCGTAGTCGATGCCAGTATGACCTTTCACCGTGACGAAGATGGTGAAATATATGCCATGACCCTGCACCAGAACGGCGATCACTTTGCCAAACGACACACCGAACCCCTGTGGAAACCTGGAGAAGAGGACCTTGCCATGTACACAGGCCGGTTTTTCAGCGAAGAACTGGAAGCGTTCTACACGATTGTGGCTGACGAGGAGGGTGAACTAACCATGCAACACCGCCGGCTGGATGACATTACCTTAAAAGCAGAGTCCAAAGACAACTATACCGGTAGCTTTCCCATCATGAGCCTTAAATTTGTGCGTGACAACAATGACGAGGTGACGGGATTTGATGCTTCCAGTGGGCGGGCCACAGGTATATTCTTTGAGAAATTATAATATGTACTACTTTTGTTAACAAACTTTTGTACGCGGCAATCCATGTTGCGAATCAACCGCGTTCCATTAATTTTTATGTTCGAACACACACTCATATGCAAGAAAATATAATTCGTGCTGCCATCGCCTACGACTTCGATGACACCCTTGCACCCGGAAACATGCAGGAACATTCCTTTATTCCCAAACTGGGTATTCCGAAAGAAGAATTCTGGGCTGACGCCAACCAAATGGGTTTTGATCACGACATGGACGGCATCCTGGCTTACATGCAGTTTATGCTCGAAAAGTCCCGCGAAAAAGGCATCCCCATCAAAAGACAGGATTTTATAGACTACGGAAAGGGTATTCGTTTTTTTCCCGGTGTGGAACAATACTTTGATCGCATCACTGCCTATGCCCGGGCACGAAACATTATTCTCGACCATCACATCATTTCCTCAGGCCTGAGGGAGTTTATATCCGGCACGGCCATTGCAGGCCATTTTCGCAATATTTTTGCATCAGGCTTTAAATACAATGATCAGGATGAGGCCGAATGGGCTGCATTGGCAGTCAATTATACAAACAAAACCCAATACCTTTTTCGTATCAACAAGGGCATTGATAACTCTTACGATAACAAGAGAGTAAATCAGCATATCCCTGAGCATGAGAGGCCTGTTGCTTTTGAGAGAATGATTTACATTGGGGATGGGGAGACGGATGTGCCCTCCATGAAAATGATGAACTACCAGGGGGGAGCCACGATTGCAGTATTTAATACAGATGCTGAGCCACGGCCGGGGAAAATGTCGTCAAGAGAGATATGCAGGGAAATGATACAGCTTAACAGAGTTGACCATATTGTACCCGCAGATTATTCCGAAGGCAGCAAGCTTGATGAACTCATCAAACTGCACATTGACAAGATTCGTATAAATGAAAACCTGAAACACTATAAGGACGACCAGGACTGATATAATCCGAACAGAACGGATTGATCTGCCTTAATTTGTCCTGCATGGCGGGGTTTGTCAAAAGCGGTAGGTGATGCCTCCTCTTACAATCGGGTTTTCAACAGGACTGTCGCCCGGCTGTCATTAACTAACATGAATGTCATCATTACGAATAGTACGATAGCTGCTCTAAGCATAGATTTCGATTTTCTGTTCGTAAATAGTGCCTGATATTTTTATTTGGAGGGGTTTATCACCCGTCCGGAAAACAAAATATTTTGTGTAGTGTTGTCTTTCACAAAGAACAAAAAAGGCCTGTTTGCTCTGAATACCGGCGGCTCATCCGGATCGATGGATGTTTTTCTGATCACCACCACAGCTGTGGCTGCAGCTGCTTCGGTACCTTCCTCCGCCACTTCGATCATGGCTTGATGGATCACCTTATCGATCATGAGGTCTTTTTTTCCGGTCATCCCGGAGAAGTCAGCAAAGCGGTTAAACGCGTTTTCCATGCCCATGCCTGCCAGGATCTCTTCCAGATCAAGCTTGCTTTCTGCTTCAAATGAAGGAACAAACACCTCCAGTTCTTGTTCATCCATGTCGTTGATCATGGCATCAAATGTTTCAGCGTTTAAGTTGCGCTCCACTTCCTCCAGTGTTTTTCCGTGTGCGGGAAGCACGAAAAGCATGGAAAAGTCACCACCGTCATAAGGGATCTCCAGCAATTGCTTGTTGTCATCTTCCAGGTAAGGCAGGGTATCACTTCTCCGCATGTAATCCACCGATACCATTTCTTCATTCCGGAGGTAAAAAAGATCTTCTGTGGTAAGATCTTTGTCAAACTCCTTCATCCATGCACCCAGAAAGTGTACGGCATTTACAAGCACGAGCCTGGTATCATCAGTGAGTACATTGGGAGCAATCAAATCCTGAATCTTTTCCCGGGTTTCTTCATATACCCAATCATTGATGTCATGGGTTATCTGCTGATGATGTTCTTCGAAATCGACCTGAAATGTTTTGGAGCCATAATATTTCTCTACTATCTCAAAGAAACTATCCAAAAAATGATAATCTTCCTGGGCCCACAAGGAGTTGGCAATGTTCAGATCGATATTATTTCCGGCCTGTTCTTTTAGTGCCTGCAAATATTTTCCGTATTCCTCATGAAACCGGTCCTGATCCCGGTCAAAATGCATCACGTCGGCCATTTGTTCCATGGTAGTTTCACGTGCGCCAACGTAAGTCATCGCCAAAGCAGTTGAGATACTGAAGGGTGAAAACACAAAGTTTTCATCATCCACGGGAATCTGACGCATCAGATCAAAGGCAAACTGGTTGTTTTGCATAGGAATATCTGTTTTTTCTGAACTTTCTTCTGGTATTTCCTCTTGTTTTTCAGTTTCCGGTTCATGCGCCCGGTGAGTGCAACCTCCGATTATAAGCAGGAAAAAGAAAAAAATGGCGGCTTTCATCATTTTATTATGGTTTTTAGGGTTATGCTCTATAGCAAACTTACAATTATTTTGCCAGAAATGAAACCTTGCATTATATGTTTCCTTTTGTTTTCTTAAATTTGTAAAGAAATGCAAAAGTTGTATGTTTAATGCTTATTCTCTTATTCAATAATATAATTTCAAAAGCAGTATTCTCATGAGTGATAAAGCCGAAAGTGTTAAGTGTTTAATTCTGGGAAGCGGACCGGCAGGATATACCGCAGCCATTTATGCTGCAAGAGCTGATTTAAAACCGGTTATGTATCAGGGTTTACAGCCTGGGGGGCAATTAACAATTACCACCGATGTTGAAAACTATCCAGGTTACCCGGATGGGGTGAAAGGGCCGGAGATGATGGTTGACTTTCAAAAGCAGGCAGAGCGCTTTGGTACCGATGTGAGGTTTGGTTTGGCCACCGCAGTTGACTTATCAAAAAGGCCGTTTAAAGTCACCATTGATGAGAAGCATGAGATAATTGCAGAAACGTTGATCATATCTACCGGAGCTTCAGCAAAATGGCTGGGCCTCGAATCCGAACAGAAATTCAATGGATTTGGCGTGTCAGCTTGCGCTACCTGCGACGGTTTCTTTTATCGTGGCCAGAGGGTGGCAGTCGCGGGCGGAGGTGATACAGCGTGTGAAGAAGCTTCTTACCTTTCCAAGCTTTGTAAAAAAGTGTATCTCATACACCGCCGTGATGAGCTTCGCGCCTCCAAAGCCATGCAGCATCGCGTAATGAAGGCTGAAAACATCGAGATTATCTGGAATCACATACCGAAGGAGATCGTAGGAGACAAAACGGTTAATGGTGTAATCTTAGAAGACGTGAATTCAGGCAAGATAAAGAGATTGGAGGTGGAAGGATTTTTTGTAGCCATAGGTCATAAACCAAACAGCGATATATTCAAAGGTCAGCTCGACATGGATGAGACCGGATACCTGCAAACCAAGCCGGATTCAACACAAACTTCAGTGGAAGGGGTATTTGCCGCCGGGGATGTTCAGGATAAAGTGTTTCGTCAGGCTGTTACGGCTGCCGGTACAGGATGCATGGCTGCCATAGAGGCCGAAAGATTCCTTGCAGATAAGGAATAGCGTTGATTGCCATCCATGTTATAGCTGGTGTTGGATATAAATTTATCAACAACAAACGCCATTTAACATAATGGAGGTATATGCCTTTTTTACAGCTTTTGCGGGCATAATCTACTTTTTCATCGCCTTGCGCTTCTTTTCGCTGAAAAGGGAAGCGACATTAAAATACCTTTTCACAGGAATTAATCTTTTGCTTTGTATCTTGTCTTTTCTGGTGTACTTTGCTATTTATGCAAAAGATCAGGAAACAAAACAGTTGCTATACCGCCTTGCCACAACAGGGTGGATAACCCTTCCGCTATTGTTGGCCGGGCTTATAATCCCGTTTTCACAGCAATATACTGCACGCTTTAGCAGGATTATTCTTTATATTCTTTTACCCTTGGCTGTTGCGCTTATCGTTCGCTTTCACTGGGCGCCTTCCTATATTTTTAATCTATACCAAAATCCACGTGGAATTCTGGTCTACACGTTGAACACGAATAGTTTTTGGCCATATCTGGCAGGATTTTACTATGCATTAGCCGGCACTATTACCCTTTCTTTTTTATTACGTCTCAAAAAAGGGATCTATCCCTATGCAAGCAGAAGGCATAAGTGGCAGTTCATGCTTCTTGTCCTGCCTCTATTTTTCTTTTATCTGGTTATAATCGCTACTGAAATCATCCTTCCCAGCATCCGTGAATCTTTCATTCCCGGAGGAACCCACCTGATAGGGCTGATCCCTGCAGTGGCCGTATTCCATAGTTTTACCATGCATGGATCCACTACCATGATATGGGAAGAACTGTCAGGGATTTTCATACAGCGCATAAAACAATTAATCCTTTTCCTGGACAGCCGTGGTAATATAACTTATGTTAACAGGTTTGCTGCCCAAATGATGAATTACCCTATTCATGAAATACTTGGCAAGCCGGCAGCGAATTTTTTTAATCAACCATTAACTCTGAACAAACAGCTTAACCTGGCTGGTTTCATGCAGAAAGATCAGAAACAAGCCATGTTCCTTTTACCCCAAAAGGGCAGCCCCTTACCTTGCCTGGTAAATGTGATCAAAGTAAACGGTAAAGTTTTTGAGGATTCGGGATACGTACTTGTCGGTCTTGACATTCGCGAAAAAGTGAATTTGCAAAGCCGGGTCAGGGACAGGATTCGTTTTGAAACCCGGCTGCAAGCCCTTAAAAAAGATCTGGAAAAGCGGGTTAGTACCCGTCAGAATGAACTTTTAAAGGCAAAGGAGCTATTGGACAAAGAGGTTGCCACCCGCAAGGAGATTGAAAAAAAACTGATTAAAGATTTAGCATTTAAAGAAGATATGCTCAGGGAAATACACCATCGTGTAAAAAATAATATGCAAATGGTGATATCCCTGATCAATATGATATCGACCGAAAGCGGTATAAAAGATGATCTAAAACATGAATATGGGAATTTGGCTAGACGTATAAGAGACGTGTCATACATTCACGATTACTTTTATAATCTTCCTTCAATGGGCCATGTGAACTTCAATCATTTTATTACCCGAACCACCAGCGAGCTAAGGAGCACAAAACTTAAGGGGAAACAGATCCTTTTTAAAATGATGGTGAGTGATAAACCCCTCACAGTCAAGCAGGCTATTCCCTGCGGAATTATTGTATATGAATTACTTACCAATGCTATACAACACGCTTTTCCGGAGGCTGCAATCAAAAACAGACCAATATTTGCACTTTCTACAGTCTATGTAGAATTTACATACACAGAGCATTCATTTCAGTTATTTATTAAAGATAATGGCATCGGACTTCCGGCAAGAAGAAATTATGCGTCATCGGAAGGATTGGGTTTGGACCTTGTAAATAACATTGTAAAGGAAGACCTCCAGGGAGATATTTCTTTCGATAACGACAATGGTACCTGCATAAGAATCAATTTTCATGGATAATTTTGACAAAACCTGACATGATCCATCTGTTTATATACGCCTTTGCAGCAGCCTTAACCGGCATAAGCATATATTACTTGCTGACGCGGTATTTTTTATATCTAGCCGGTCCGTCAAAAGTAACCATGAAAGTTTTTGATGAACTTCCCCAACCTGTGTTTTTCTTTGATGAAAAAGGTCTTATACGCTATTGTAATACCTATAGCCAAAAGGTGCTCGGTTTCAAACAGGAAGACATTTTAGATTTGCCCATGGAGACCCTTTTTCGCAAGGAAGATGCATTAAAAGCGTTGACAAAACAAACATCTCTGGCAGGAGCGGCAGGTCCAGAGAAACTTTACTTGCGCTCGGTCGATGGTAGCGGGATCTGTTTCAATCTTTCATTCGCTGAACTGAAAGGAGCTCTCGGAGATTATTACGGTATGTTGGTATATGGGGAAGATGTCCAGGAGGCTGAAAAGCTGAAAGCCGAATTAGAAAGACGGGAGATAAATGAACGGAATCTGAAAGCAATGAGTAATTCACTGGAAGAAGTTGTGGCAAATAGGACAGAGGAGCTCACCAGAAGTATTGGAGAGGCAAGAAGAGAAATGAATTACAGGTTGATAAAAGAAAAAGAGTTAAGAGCTACCATCGAAGATATGGAAATCATGCTTGGCGAGATTCATAGCCGCCAGAAGAAAAACATGAAACTCATTCTGAACATGCTGAACGCCAAAAAATGGCGCAGAACGAGCAAGGCACAACAACATAAAACAGGGATTTTGTATCATCGTCTCAAGGCAATACACATGGTATATGAGCACGTCTTCTTCCAGGATCACAGGGAATACGTAGATTTTCAAGCATTTATTTTTGACTTGACAGACAAGTTTCATGCGATGTATTGTGATGATAAGTCTATTGAGATAAGCTTAAGCGCTGAAGAACATAGTCTCCAGGTTGATCAGGCGTTCCCACTTGGGCTTTCCCTTTCTGAGATCATGCATGTTGCATTTAAAGCTGCCATGTTTGGCAGAAAATCGAACAACAATACACCCAAAATATCTGTAAAATATGCTTTTAGTCAGCTTCACAATAGGTATAACCTGGAAATTAACGTTTCCGGAGACACGAAATACCTGCCTGAGCAAATACTTGCAGATAATCATTCTGGCCTGCAGCTTGCAAAAATGCTGATAGGTGATCAGCTAAATGGCAAAATATCTATTTTTACCCAACATGCATTCTCTATACAAATTTCTTTTGCCAAATTAAAGGAAAGCCTTGCCTGGCAACTAAACTAATATCAAGTTCATACCACTGTGCCAGTTAAGCCGCAGAGGTATTTTCTCAGCAAAAAAGCATACAAGGTGATATCAGCTTTTTGTTTTTTTCAGGATCTGATGCCCGATACTGCATTTAAGACATTTCCTGGCAAGACAGTATTGTTTGTATAATTCGATCATACCCTGCGATTCTCCCGCATTTGCCGGCTCCCTGCCCAAAGATTTCCATATGCTGGTTATGCGATTTTGCTCCCCGGGTATTTTAGCCATCAGGTCGAGACCATGCTCCACAAAAGACGCTTTATTTCGCTCTTTACCATAAATGAAAAACAACGGGACCAATACATTGATCAATATGTTATGCCAGGTGGCAACGCCCATTTTCTTTATATTATGCCGGCTTTTGCTATCAAGCCGGTAATGTGCACGCCAGTAAGCATTGACATCTGCCCGCATCATATCACAAATATTGTCAAGAGCGTTCATGGTTAATACCTTGCTAAACAGACGTCCCTGGTTTACATGAATCATGGCAGCCAGCTGCGCAATCCTCATGTCAGGGAAGTTGGCAGGTCGCATCCTTGAATATTTCCACAGCCGTTTATGTAACCTTTCTGGTAAATCGTACTTTTTACCCAGATAATAATATTCATTTTTTAATTTTATGGGATAAGGTTCCTGAAAGGATTTTTCAAGCAATCCTGCCTGTCCGAATAACAACGCCTCCAGGGTGATAAGGTCATCATGGTTTTTCATCAGAGCCTCAATGGGAGTTCGCTGAATAAGCAAGCCAAAAGTGCTTGCATTAGCTTTGCCCCCAAGATACCTGGCCAGCAGAAACAAGCAAAGTTGCTCCCAGTCATTTCCGAAATACTGTAAAAACCTGATGGCATCATCCGCTTTTCTCTCCATTCGGCAAACCAATAAACGACAGAGCCAGTGCCTGAAAGTAAAATCATCCACCTTGCCAAGCAGTTTTTCGCACGGTATAACGTTTTTACTCTTCATGAGCAACAAATAACGGTTCTCCAGTTGCGGGTCACAGTAATTCTTTAACTCCAGGTGTGGGATGGGAGATCCGTTACGTTTAACCACCTCTTTGTCGGCATGGTACACCACATGAAGTATAATGTTGTCGTATGCCTCATCTTTGTGATGGCCATGATCGTACCAATAGGATGATTTTACATGTAATTCCACATTACCTGCCCACAAGGTGCCATCTATCCTTACCCTGGCTGCTGTGAAATCAGGACCAGCATCATGGTTTTCAATACCAGGAGAAATCACATCAAGACTACTGCCGTCCGTAGTGCTCATGTCCTGTTTGTGTATGAGCATGTGTTTCCACATATAATGCACAAAATCTTCTTTCATCTTTATTTAATTTTAATTGTTATTTTTTTTAGATATAAAATTAATTAATTATGTTTTAAATAATACTCACAGGCATAAATATAATAAACACATAAAAAAAAATATTCGCTATTTGTAAGAAATAATTGTATATTTGTATTGAGTTAAATTTTTGTGAATTCATGGATGAAATCACACTTGTTCTTGAAAATATTGGTCACAAGCTGACTAAGTTGCTTGAGCACAATGCTCAATTAAAAAAGCGCATACGTGAGCTTGAAGCTGCAAACCAGGATTTGCATCAGGATATAAAATCCGGTAATGAGAAAGCCGCACAATTACGTGAGGAACTTATCATGGTTAAGTCAGCGAAGTCACTGGCCGGTGTAGATAAATCCATGGCAAGGCAAAAGATCAATGAACTTTTGCGGGAAATCGAAAAATCGACCGTGCTTTTAAACCGATAAGCACTATCGTTTATGAGAGACCAACTAATATCAGTCATAATTGCAGAAAGGCCTTACAGGCTTACCGTTAAGAGCCAGGGCGAAGAAGAGGTATTCAGAAAGGCAGCAAGCCTTGTTGCAGATAAAATGCAGGAATATGCAAAAAATTATGCTTTCAGGGATAAACAAGATCTGTTGGCTATGGTTAACCTGCAATTTGCAGTGGAGTATTTACGTTTAGATAATACAGCAAAGGAGCAACAGGTATTACTGGACCGTCTGAAAAGCCTGGATGCAATATTGGATAGAGGTCTCAATGAAGCGAGATAACGTTCTTTGAAAGATATTTCGACATAACCCGCATTAATTCAAATGCACGTTTTTGAAACTCAACACTACTAACACATTTGGGTAGCGTTTGGGATTTTTAGAACAGGCCTCAATACTGCCGTACTCCGGCAGTATCCCCGAAAGGGGCATTGGAAGTTCGACCAATCCCAACACCCTTAATCATGTATAGCTGGGGTTTCATAAAACCTCGTTGAATTAACTGCGGGTTTTTTTATATATAATCACTAAACCATTTGCGATATGATCATATTAACCACCACACCTGTTGCGCTCATTGTCATTATAGCGGCCATATCTCTTGGCCTGGGCGTGCTGATCGCAGGTACTGTCATGCGGAAAAATATTGTCCGCAAGAGTCTGCATATCCTGAAGGAAGCCAAGACGGAGGCAGAGGTAATCAAAAAAGAGAAGATCCTTCAGGCAAAGGAAAAGTTCCTGCAGCTAAAGGCTGAGCATGAGAGATACGTTAACGAGAAAAACCAGAAGTTGTCCGCCGATGAAAACAAACTTAAACAGCGGGAGTCAACGTTTTCTCAGAAAATGGAGGACTTGCAACGTAAACAGAATGAGGTTACAACTATTCGTGAAAATCTGAACAACCAGCTGGAAATTCTAAACAGAAAGCAGACAGAGCTGGAAAAAAGCCACAAGCAACAGCTTGAGCAACTGGAAACCATCAGTGGCATGTCAGCCCAGGAAGCTAAGAACCAATTGGTTGAAGCCTTAAAGCAGGAAGCCCAGGTTGATGCACAGGCCTTTGTCAAAGAAATGATGGAAGAAGCAAAGCTTACAGCTAACATGGAAGCCAAAAAGCTTGTTATTCAGTCACTTCAGCGTACAGCTACCGAATCTGCCATAGAAAACAGTGTTTCCGTATTTCCCATCGAAAGTGATGAGATCAAAGGCCGTATTATCGGACGTGAGGGACGAAACATCCGTGCCCTCGAATCTGCTACCGGGATAGAGATTATTGTAGACGATACACCGGAAGCAATCATTCTGAGCGGCTTTGACCCCGTTCGAAGGGAAATTGCAAGGCTTTCGCTTCACAAGCTGGTAACAGATGGCCGGATACACCCGGCACGCATTGAAGAAGTTGTAGCCAAAACCCAAAAGCAGATCGACCAGGAGATCATTGACCTGGGTAAGCGAACTGCCATTGATCTGGGAATCCATGGCATGCACCACGAACTGCTAAGACTGGTAGGGAAGATGAAATACCGGTCTTCATATGGCCAAAACCTCCTTCAGCACTCAAAAGAAGTGGCAAACCTGGCAGCCACCATGGCCTCCGAGCTTGGCCTGAATCCCAAAATAGCGAAAAGGGCTGCCCTGCTCCATGACATAGGCAAAGTGCCAGACAATGAGCCGGAATTGCCACACGCAGTACTGGGTATGAAGCTTGCTGAGAAGTATAAAGAAAAACCAGAGGTGTGTAACGCCATTGGATCGCACCACGATGAGGTAGAAATGAACAGCCTTATTTCCCCAATAATCCAGGTATGTGATGCTATATCAGGTGCACGGCCGGGCGCAAGACGTGAGGTTGTTGAATCCTACATCAAACGGTTGAACGACCTGGAAGAGCTTGCCCTGTCTTATCCTGGTGTGGTCAAAACCTATGCCATCCAGGCCGGCCGTGAGTTGCGCGTGATCGTTGGAAGCGAAAAGATCACCGACGCAGAAGCAGAACAAATATCACACGACCTGAGCAAGAAAATTCAAACTGAGATGACCTATCCCGGACAGATCAAAATTACCGTGATCCGGGAAACTCGCGCTGTAGCATACGCCAAATAAAAGCTTAGGAAATCAGCTCTGTCGTCTGTAGAAAAAAGCACCTGTAGTTACACAGGTGCTTTTTTTGTAACCGGGTGGTCAACCATTGTAAAACAAAAGCTGCTGCCCTCATTTTCTTCGCTTGTAACTCCAATTTTTCCCCCAAGCAAATGGACAAACTCCCTGGTGGTCAACAAACCGATGCCAGTGCCTGGTTCTCCATCAGTGCCTTCTTTCCGGTAATTCGAACTCAGCGAGAAAAGGCCAGCCTGTTTATCTTTTTTGATGCCCATTCCGTTGTCTGTTACGCAAACTTCCACCAGCCTGGTTTCCATTCTTCTGGCCTCCACTACAATCCGACCGCCACCGGGCGTAAACTTTATAGCATTGCTGATAAGGTTTGTCAGAACTGAATAAACAAGATTGGGATCCGTAGTTATCTCCATGGCAGGCACCTCATTAAGCACCTTCAATTGCTTTTTTTGGATGTTGAACTCAAGGGAGTACATGACCTTGTCAACCCGATCCTTTAAGGAGAATGTCTCGGGAGCAACCTGCACGCGATTCATTTGCAATTTTGCCCATTCCAGCAGGTTGGCTGTAAGATCATAAGCGTTAATGCTGCTTTTCTTCAGGTTATTCAGCATATTTTTTTTCTGATCCTCTTCCAGGTCATCATAATCCTCCAGCATGATGTCCAGCAAGCCCGTCAAAGCGTTAAAAGGTCCCTTCAAATCATGCGCAATGATGGAAAAAAACTTATCCTTTGTTTGGTTCAATTCCTCCAGATCCTTTTTTTGTTTGTCCAGCTCCTCATTCTGCTCTTTAATTTTGTACTGTTTATTTAACAAGCGTTTGTGCATGTCTTCCAGCTCGTTATTTTTCTTTTTCAGCTTCCGATGTGACCATAAAATGGTCAATAACAGCATTACAATAAGAATAATGGTTACACTACCAACCAATAAAAAACGCCTTTGGTTTTCTATTACGACTTCTTTGAGCTTGTTAGACTCCAGCAACATTTTGTTTTCCGTTGTCATCTGGGCTGTTTCATGAATAATTTGCAGCTCAGATATGCGATCAGCACGCTCCTGCTCCCAAATAGAGTTATGCAATTTGTGAAACTGCTGCAGGTGGTAAATAGCCTGTGAAAAATTACCTTGCAGGCTGTCTGACCTGAATAATGAATGATGCGCTTCCTGCATCCGGAGCAAGGCATCACTCTTCTCAGCAACTTCCAATGCACTATAAAATAAGCGTTGCGCTTCTTCATGTTCTCCGAGTCCCATATAAGCATCTCCTTCAGCTATTAGGGTACCAGCAACAATTTCTTTAATAAAATCATCCTGATAAAAAGTATTGGCCTTCTCATGATAAATCAAGGCCTGATGATGATCACCCTTTGAAGAGTAGATTTTTCCCAGGTTGCTGTAATATACAAACAAAGAGCGGGTATCTTCTATTTCCTCGCCCAACTCAATAGCCTTTCTGAGATAATATTCGGCTTGTTCTAAATCACCAACACCCCAGGCCATCAGAGTTGAGAGGTTGTTGTAATAAGATGATGTTGTAGGATGTGACATCGTAAGCCCAATTAAATCCAGCCCTTTTTCATAATGTGCAAGCGATTTGTCATACTCTTTCAGTCTGTCATAGATTATACCCAACCTCTGATAATCATATATTAATTGGAAAGTATCCTGTTGGCTCTTTCGGTATTCATAGGCCGCGAGAGCATGTTTCAGGGCCATTTCATAGTTATCCTGCCGGTAGTAATTATCTGCCAGGGAATAATTTGCATGGGCAATTCCTGCACTGTCACCAACCTCGGCAAACAATGCCTGGGCCAGGCGAAAATAATACAAGGTACTGTCGGGTTGCATCCTGCCCCGGAAAAGAGCAGCCAGGTTAACAGCAGCGGCTGCCCGCCGGTTGGTTATATCCGGATGATCCATGCCATGAACAATCCGGTAATTTACCAAGGCACTGTCACGGTTTCCCCGGTACCAATTGTAAGCGCCGCTGAAGCTAAGCCAGGCCGCCTGCTCGACGGGGTGATCGTGCATTTCTGCCAGAGATTTGCTTTGTTCCAGCAACAGCCCTGTTGAATCCAGGTCGGTCGTTAACAATTCACTCGCCAGCAAAGCCTTCGCATGCATGTTCCTCACATCTTCTGCCGGGAGTTGCCCGATTTGCAAAAGCAGACTATCTCTGTCATGCCCGTATAACGCAGAAGACACCATGAAAAACATAAGGAAGTATATATATCGCATTATATAAGCTATCTTTATTTCAAATGTCAAACATAAACAAAATAGTTATTCAAAATCATTTTCTTCTATCATGCACAATGTATAAAACTAAAAAATTATTTTGAACATTATGGCAAAACTTCTGTTTTTTTAAAGGATCAACCGGTAACTCTGCAAAAAACAATGAAAAAACTTTTTCTGGTCTATATAGTGACTTTCTTTTTTATCACACCAGCATTGAAGGCAAACTCTGCAAACGATGAGATAGCCATCATGGACTTTGATACTTTTTCTCCCATGTTGGAAAAGGAGGATGAATATACTTATGTGATAAATTTCTGGGCTACCTGGTGTGCGCCATGTGTGCGGGAGATTCCGTATTTTGAAAAATTACATGAAAATTATAAAGACAAGAACCTCCGTGTCATCCTGGTGAGCCTGGATAACCCCGACCATCTGGACAGCAGGGTCATCCCATTTATTGAAAACCATAATCTGAAGAGTGAAATAATCCTTTTGGATGATGTCAGTGCAAACCGCTGGATACCGCTTGTAAGTGAAGAATGGAGCGGCGCCATTCCAGCCACAGTAATATACAATAATTCCTTTCGCGGGTTCTACGAAAAGGAGTTTAAATATGACGAACTTGAGGAAATTGTGCTACCTTTATTATGATTATTGTATGAACCAAAACCCAAAAAGAAGATGAAAAGTATGTTTATGTTTACACTGCTGGCTTTGTTCAGCATTGGACTTTTAGCCGAAGATGGTGTAGGGGTAGGGGACAGAGCTCCCGAATTCAATTTATTGAATATCGATGGCAACCATGTTTCCTTATCCGACTATGACAATGCGAGAGGTGTGGTGGTTATTTTTTCCTGTAATCATTGCCCTTACGTAGTGGCATACGAAGACAGGATGATTGAGCTTCACAATGAATATGCCCCCCAGGGCTTTCCCGTGATAGCCATTAATCCAAATGACTCCATTGTCGTCCCTGCCGACTCATACACAAAAATGATCGAAAGGGCGGAAGAGAAAAACTTCCCGTTTGACTACATCCTGGATGCAGACCAAACCATATTTCCGCAATATGGTGCAACCCGGACACCCCATGTTTACCTCCTGGAAAACAAGGGTGATCACTTTGAAGTAGCCTATATCGGAGCTATCGATGACAACTACCGGGATGCAGAAGCCGTTGAGGAACCCTATCTGGCAAATGCCATTGAAGCAATTATGGCAGGAGAGCGACCGGATCCGGAGTTTACCAGAGCCATCGGTTGTACGATAAAAGTGCAGGATGAGTAAATAATATTTATCCGGGGTTTTTGTTTTTCCAGTACCTTTGTCATCTGCATCAGGGTCAGTAATATCTCTATCCATGTCAAAAGAAACCATCCGGATCGAATCCATCCACAAGCACTACAAGGTAGGTCTCGAAGTAGTACGTGCTCTTCGGGGTGTCTCTTTAACTATTAACCGAAATGAATATGTTGCCCTGATGGGGCCTTCAGGATCAGGCAAGTCCACGTTAATGAACATCCTGGGATGCCTTGACACCCCAACCAGCGGCAGCTATTATCTGAACGGAAAAGATGTCAGCCAGCTTCGTGATAACGAGCTGGCTGATATTCGTAATAATGAAATTGGCTTTGTCTTTCAAACCTTTAATCTATTGCCCCGCAGCACTGCACTGGACAACGTGGCCCTGCCACTCATTTATGCCGGCCAGGCCAAACAGGAACGCCGGCACCGTGCCCATGAAGTGCTGAACCAGGTTGGCCTGTCTGACCGTAC
>Ga0207421_10002540_pt1 | contig 22552 bp, 26 predicted proteins | sample SodLakKL_010_SED_4_FD_187542 | JGI IMG/M metagenome (GOLD analysis project Ga0207421, IMG submission 187542) | Alkaline sediment microbial communities from Lake Tanatar, Kulunda Steppe, Russia - 8KL_010_SED (SPAdes) (version 2) | ecosystem: Environmental > Aquatic > Non-marine Saline and...
AACCCAGTACCAACCCAGTAACAACTCAAACCTGATACTTCATCAGTCTACATTAGCTCCAGCTAAATATAAAAATATTCATTAAAGCTAACCAATCTAATAAAATAAATTGGAATTTTTTCAATAAATATTATATAATAAAGGTTAGAAAGAAGATTAATTATTTAATTTAAAGGAGTTTTCCAATTAATCTAGAATTATTAACTAACTATTCATCATCAACTATGAAAGGAGTGGTTTAAATGTTAGAACTATTAGGTGCAGCATTAGTTGTCTTTTTGGTAATTTATTATTTAAATAGAACTACTCCATAATTTCAACCTCAATTTAATCGCAGATAAAAAGGAGAGAGTTATTCTCTCCTTTTTATTGTTCTTTTAATATTATATACAGTTATTCTCCAGGAGTACTCCAGGACAATCGGCTTGCTCCAGTTAAAAATCTTTATTTTCGACTTCAAATTATTTATTATTACAGGGTGATCCAATGGCTAATTTAAGAATAATCATTTCTTTAATTAAAAAAGATCTATTATATTTCTTTAGGAATAAAACAATTCTAATTGTAGTTATCCTGCCAATACTGGCCTCTATCTTTTTTCTCTTAATAGAGACCGGCCTCTTTCAGATAGAATATAATATCGCTCTGATAACTGAAAATAATCTTGAAATTGATAGTCCTAATTATCAGGAAATAAATTTTATAGAATATCAAAATATAGAGAGAGCCCAGGAAGACCTAAATACAATTGATGGCATCCTAGAATTTCAATCTGATAATCAATTTAAACTCTACCTTAATAATCTTGACCCAACAGAAATGTTGATAATCGAAAGATATATCAATGAAATAATTATCTCGTCAATGAATTATACAATGCCCTTTGAACTAAATATTGAAATAATTGATAACCAATCACCTTTTAATGACCTTATCTCTCTCTGGTTGGCTATTACTGTAGCCATGATTGGAATAGTTGTAATGTCTGGAGACCTTGCCGAAGAAAAAGATAATAAAACTCTGGAAGGAATTTATATAGCACCAATCTCAAATAAATTATTTTTAAGCAGCAAAATTATTTCCGGTACAATTTTGGCCTCAATAACAGCAATCATAATTCTTATATTTAATTTATTTATTGAAAGCAGCTTAACTGTAAGTAGTTTATTCCTAACTATCCCAATATTATTAGCCGGTGCATTAGTCTTTAATATAATAGGTATTATAATTGGCTTAAAATCAAAAAGTCAGTCTTCTGCCCGTTCCCTGGCCACTATTATTTATTTTTTAATAGTTTTCCCAGGCCTGCTAGCAACATTTTCACCATCATTTGAGTTTATTGGCAGAATAACTCCAACCTATTATTTTATCAAAGGACTCCAATTAAGTAATATTCTAACCAATTTAATTTTTCTTTTGCTTTTTACATTAATTCTATTACCAGTTCTCATCTACTCATATAAAGAGGTGTATTATAATGAATAAAAAATTAACTAAAAATCTCATAATAATTCTAATTGTTTTTACCACTATTCTTTTAGCGACTGACAATATTCAGGCTGAGATAAAGGGCTCAGAGCAAATCCAGACTGAATCAAACGCTTCAGAGCATCTAAATGATTTTATCAGCTCTATCTATAATAATTATAAAAAGGGAGAATTCCAGGAAGTATATCAACTTCTCCACCCTGGTATTCAGGAAAATTTAACTGAAGAAGAATATGTTGATTTCCAGCAGCATAATAAAGAGCGCTACCAGCTTGAACTATCTGAAATTGAAATTATAGAAATAAAATCTATCGATACTCTCCCATCAAAATTCAATAAATACCTTTCTGAAGAAGAATATGAAAAGGCTTATGAAGCAAATGTCGAATATAAAATGGAATTTCGTTTTTTAGGTTCCAATCGGAGTCGAGATGTCGATACAGAAACTTATCTAGTTGAAAGTGACGGTCAATTATATCTGATCTGGGATCGATCAGTAATTGAAGAAGATGATCCTGGTGCCGGAATTGAGTAGTCATCCAATTGTAATTGATAATCTCAAAAAAGAATATAAAAATATCACTGCTTTAAATGGCATCAATCTTAAAGTAAAGCAAGGAGAAATCTTTGGTTTTTTAGGCCCTAATGGTGCTGGCAAAACAACAACTATGAAGATTCTACTAGGACTTTTAAAGCCAAGTTCTGGCAGCACTCAAGTTTTTAAAGTAAACTCCACAGAGTTAACCAATAATATCAGAAAAAAAATTGGGGTCGTTTTTGAAGAAAATAATCTTTATAAACATTTAACTGGCCAGGAAAACCTGGAATTCTTTTCCAGTCTTTATAATACAGCTCCTGAGAAAATTAACCAGCTCTTAGATTTCTTCGATCTTAATGAGGCCAGAGATCTCTATGTTAAAAACTATTCTAAAGGAATGAAGCAGCGATTATTAATAGCCAGGGCAATTATAGCCGATCCAGATCTCTTAATCCTTGACGAGCCTACCAGCGGGCTGGATCCAGCTTCAATTGAAATCATCCACCAGGCCATAGAACAGTTTAAAAAAGAGAATAAAACAGTCTTTCTCAGCTCCCACTTCATGGAAGAAGTCGAAAGGCTCTGTGACCGGATAGCCTTTATCAATAAAGGCGAGATTATAACAATTACAACTCCATCTCAGCTTAAGTCCTATTATGGAAATAAAAATATTAAAATAAAAGTTAAATTAAATAAGCAGTCACCTGATAGCCTGGAATCTCTCTTGCCTACAACAGCTAAAATAGAAAGCAAGAACGATTCAGCTATAATTAATTTACCCCTGGATTATGAAATGACAGGAAGTTTAATAGATAAAATAAAATCTAATCACTCAATTCTTTCTATCAAAACAGAGGAAGCATCACTCCATCAGGTCTTTATTGAATTATCAAAAGAAAATAAAAAATTAAAATTCTAGGCTTACCACTTGACAAATATTAAATTGGCTGCTATACTAAGTTCAACAATTTACTATACTAAAAGCTTTGAAGGGACCCAAGTAAGCATCTACTGCTGAAATACACCCCTGAGCTGCCAGCTGAAACCAGTAAGCAATGGCCGTCAATCGTCGTTATCCGATAGGGAAGTGTTAGCTTCCTCACAGAGATGATCTATAGATCTAAAAAATAGGTGGTACCGCGACATAAGTCGCCCTGTTATAGGGGGGCTTTTTCTTATTTAGGAGGGTTTTTATGAAATTACAAGTAGAAAATAAAACCAGAATCGATACTAAAGTTTCTGTTCCAGGTGATAAATCAATCTCACACCGTTCTTTAATGCTAGCAGGGATTGCTAATGGCCAGAGCAGAATCTCAGGTCTATTAGAAGGCGAAGACTGTTTTTCAACATTAAAAATCATGAAAAAATTAGGAGTTGATATAACCAGAGATAACTCTGGCACTTATCTCGTTGAAGGCAAAGGATTAAATGGACTTAAAGAGCCAGCTGATATCCTTGATTGTGGCAATTCTGGCACCACCATGCGCCTACTCTCAGGTCTCTTAGCAGGCAGGCCATTCTATTCAGTCTTATCCGGTGATAGCTCACTTAATTCAAGACCAATGGATAGAATCATTACACCATTAACTAAAATGAGAGCCCAAATCTGGAGCCGCCAGGAAGGTTTAGCACCTCTAAGCATCAAAGGTGGCAATCTAACCAGCATTAACTATGATAGCCCGGTGGCCAGTGCCCAGGTCAAATCATCAATACTTTTAGCAGGCCTGTCAACCAAAGGGATTACATATGTTAATGAGCCAGCCCAGTCCAGAGACCATACAGAAAAGATGCTGAAAGCTGCCGGCGTAGATATTCAAATTGATGGCAACACAATAAAATTAAATAGTTCAGGCCAGCCAGAGCTAAAACCCCTGGATATAAAGATCCCAGGCGACATCTCTTCAGCAGCTTTTATCATTGCTGCAGGTTTAATCACTAAAAATAGCAAAATCCTTATAAAAGATGTAGGTGTTAATCAGACCAGAACTGGCATCCTCGATGCCCTGGAGATTATGGGAGCAGATCTAACTATCAAAAATAAAAGAACCAGTTCTGGAGAGCCCCTGGCAGATATTCAAGTCCAGTCAAGTAAGTTAAAGGCAGTAGAAATCTCAGGTGAGCTAGTTCCAAGATTAATCGATGAGATACCGCTGCTGGCCTTACTGGCCACTCAGGCAGATGGTGATACAGTCATTAAAGATGCCAAAGAGCTAAGGGTTAAGGAAACAGATAGAATTAAGGCCATCTCTTCTGAGTTAAGAAAATTAGGAGCAGAAATCGAAGAATACCCTGATGGTATGAAGATTAAAGGAAATACTCAGCTAAAAGGTGGAATTGAAGTCGATAGCTTTGGCGACCACAGAATAGGCATGACAATGGCCATTGCCGGCCTTGTTGCTGAAAATGGTATCACAGTAAACAATAGCGAATCAATAAATATCTCTTTTCCTGACTTTGAAAAATTAATAAATAATCTATAAATAAAAGGAGATTGATAAAATGATTGTTGTAATGAAAAGTAATAGTAGTAAAGACGATGTAAATAAAATCTGTAATATTATTAAGGATGAAGGCTACGAAACCCATTTATCTGAAGGCGTTCAAAAAACTATTATTGGAGTAGTTGGTGCCAATGGCAAAAAAGAAAATCTTAAAAGCCAACTTCTAACATATAAATCAGTTGAAAAAGTCGTAATAATAGTTGAGCCATTCAAACTAACCGGCAGAGATTTCAAACCAGATAAGACTATCATCGAAATTGGAGATGTTAAAATTGGCGGCAAAAAACCGGTAATCATGGCCGGCCCCTGCGCTGTAGAAAGTGAAGAACAAATCCTGGAAACTGCCAGGATTGTCAAAGACGCAGGAGCAGAAATTTTAAGAGGTGGTGCCTTTAAACCAAGAACCTCCCCCTATTCATTCCAGGGATTAGGCGAAGAAGGTTTAAAATTACTTGCTAAAGCAAGGGAAGAAACCGGTCTAAAAATTGTAACTGAGCTAATGGATATTCAGCACCTGGAAGTCGTTGAAAAATATACTGATATCTTCCAGATAGGCGCCAGAAATATGCAGAATTACCCTCTTTTATCTGCCGTCGGTAAAGCAAGTAAACCAGTCCTGTTAAAGCGAGGTATGTCAGCTACCATCAAGGAATGGCTTCTAGCTGCTGAATATATCATGTCCGAAGGCAATAAAGAAGTAATCCTCTGTGAGCGGGGCATCAGAACATTTAGTGAAAGAACCAGAAATACCCTTGATTTAAGTTCTGTTCCTTTAGTTCAGCAGATCAGCCATCTTCCAGTGATTGTAGACCCAAGCCACGGTACAGGTCAATGGGATCTAGTTATACCGATGGCCAGAGCCGGAATTGCTGCTGGAGCAGATGGCCTGATCATTGAGGTCCACCCTAATCCTGGAGAGGCACTCTCAGATGGCCAGCAGTCATTAAAACCAGATAATTTCCAGATGTTAATGGAAGAAATCGACCTGATCAGTAAGGCTATCAATCGAGAAGAAAATTAAAATGGAATTTAAAATAGAAAATATCTTAATAATCGGCACCGGCCTAATCGGGGCATCCCTGGCCGGTGCTATCAAAGATAGTTATCCAGAAATTAAAATCGCCGGGCTAGATAATAATCAAGAATATCTCAATTACTTAATTGATAACTCTCTAATTGATGTCAGGGCAGATTCCCTTGATAATTTAAGCACTGGCAAATATCAACTGATTATCCTGGCAACCCCTATCAATATTATAAAAGAATATCTAGATAAACTTAATAATCTGCTAGGAGAAAAGAATTCCGGTACAATAATAATAGATACTGGCAGCACTAAATCTGAAATAGTTGATAGAGGCAGTAAATTAAATAACTTTAAAAATACCTGGTTTCTAGGTGGCCATCCAATAGCTGGCCTGGAACAATCAGGAGCCCTCTATTCACAACCTGATCTCTTTAATGAAAAACCATTTATAATCACAAGGGAACCTAAAACCAGTTACCCTGAAACTATAATCAATAGTCTTAAAGATTTTCTAAAAGGCTTAAATATGAAAATCATTGAACTTGATCCTGAAAGCCATGATAAATATTTAGCCGGGGTCAGCCATCTCCCCCAGCTCCTTGCCTATGTTTTAGATGAGGTAATCAATGCTGAAGAAAAAAGTGCTGAGATGGTCGAAATCAGCGGTAATGGCTATAAGGATATGACCCGGCTTGCCTCCAGTTCCAAAGAACTCTGGCAAGAGATCTATAAAAGCAATAATGATAACCTGATATATTATTTAGATAAATATATCGAAAGATTAAACCAGTATAAAGACTGGCTTAAAACAAAGGAGGGAAAATTAAGAGATGTTTGATTATATTACAGCAGGGGAATCCCATGGACCAGAAATAACTGCCATCATCAAAGATCTTCCTGCCGGCTTAAAAATTAATATAGATAATATCAATAAACAACTAAAAAGACGTCAGCAGGGCCATGGCCGGGGAGGCCGGATGGATATCGAAAAAGACAGGATCAATATCACCTCAGGCCTTAGAGAAGGCATAACCCTTGGCTCTCCTCTGGCCATGAATATCAAAAATAAAGACTGGGCCAACTGGGAAGATATTATGACTGTAACTAACAAAGGCGATCAGAATAAAATCAAAGCCAAAAGAGTAGCTGAACCTCGCCCAGGCCATGCAGATCTGCCTGGTGGTATTAAATTTAACCATTCTGATCTAAGAAATGTCCTGGAGCGGGCAAGTGCCAGGGAGACCGCCATCAGAACAGCAGTCGGCAGCATTGCCAGAGAATTCCTGGCAAACTTTGAAGTAGAAATCTTTAGCCATGTAACAGGAATTGGAACTGTTAAGTCTCCAAACTGGCTGGCCATTAAAGAGCAAAAAAATATTACTTCCATTAAAGAAATCCGAGAATATTTCAACCAGGTGGAGCAGAGCCCGGTCAGGGCCGGCTCTAAAGAAACAACAGCTAAAATGATAGAACTAATAGACAAATGGAAAGAAGCAGGCGACTCAGTCGGAGGAATCTGTGAAGTTATAGTCACTGGTCTGCCCCTGGGCCTTGGCAGCCATACCCATCATGATTTGAAATTAGAAGGCCAGCTGGCAGCTGAATTAATTGCCATCCAGGCAATCAAAGGCATCGAATTCGGAGGCGGCTTCAAGCTTGCCGAAAAACCTGGTTCCCAGGTCCATGATGAAATCTTCTATGATAACGATAAAAAGAAATTTTATCGAAAATCAAATAATTCAGGTGGCTTAGAAGGCGGTATTTCAACAGGAGAAGAATTAATAGTCAGACTGCCAATGAAACCAATTCCGACTCTCTCTAAACCGTTAAAAACAGTAAATTTAGATAGCAAAGAACCGGCTGAAGCTGCTAAAGAAAGGTCTGATAACTGTGCCGTTCCTTCAGCCTCTATAGTTGCTGAGGCAGTGACTGCTATTGTCCTGGCAAAATCATTTTCTAATAAATTCGGCGGAGATTCAATCAAAGAAATCAAAAATAATTACAATAGTTATCTAAAACAGATTGAAAACTATTAATAAAGAGGTGATCCTTTGAAAAATAAACTAAAAGTCAATCTTGATAAAGACAGTTATGATATCATCATTGACAGTGATATACTTAATAGCACCGGCCAGATAATTAATTCCAATTTAGATATCGGAGATAAAGTTTTAATAATTTCTGACCAGAATGTCTATCCCCTCTATGGAAATAGACTAAAAAAATCCCTCCAGGAAGAGGATTATCAGGTTCAGAGCCATATTATTAAGCCTGGTGAGAAAAGTAAAAGCAATTATGAATTAAATAAAATCTATGACCTACTTTTAAAATCTAGGTTTGATCGCAATTCTACAATTATCGCTCTTGGTGGCGGAGTAGTTGGAGATTTGGCCGGCATGGCTGCAGCCACTTTTATGAGAGGAATCAACTTTATTCAGGTACCAACCAGCCTCCTGGCCCAGGTCGATAGCAGCGTTGGCGGCAAAGTTGCTATCAATCATCCTGATGCCAAAAATATTATCGGCGCCTTTTATCAGCCAGAGATAGTAATCATAGATATCAGCCTTCTTAATACTCTAAAGTCCAGAGATTACAATACTGGCCTGGCTGAGGTTATTAAATATGGTTATGGCTTTAATCAAGATCTATTTAATTATATTGAGAATAATATTAAAGAAATCAAAGAGATCGTTCCAGAAATTCTTTCCAAATTAATTTATAACTGCTGCCAGATCAAAAGCGATATCGTCAATCAAGATGAAAAAGAAACAGGTATAAGAGCTAAATTAAATTTAGGCCATACAATCGGCCATGCTGTTGAGGCATTAACTGATTACCAGAAATATACCCATGGCGAGGCAATTGCGATAGGCATGGTCTATGAAAGTTATTTAGCTGAAAAACTAAATTATATAAATCCAGATCAGATTAATAGATTAAAAAACTTATTAACCAGTTTCAGCCTGCCAGTTACCCTGCCAGCCACTATAAGTTTTGACAGCCTAATTAATAAGATGAAGACTGATAAAAAAGTTAAAAACAACCAGATATTTCTGGCCCTCCCTAATTCATTAGGCGATACTATCATAACTTCTGACTGGGACCAAAAAAACTTAAAAGCTGTCATAAAAAAAAGCCCCTGAATTATCAGGGGTTAAAAATTATTCTTCCACTTTTCCTAGTTCTTTGCAATTACCAAAACAGTCTTCTCCACATTGAGGACAGCTAGGTTTTTCCCCGTCCTTTGCTTCTACATAAACAATGTAATCCTCACCACAACACTGACAGAGATACTTGTATTTTGCCATATTATCATCCTCCTCTATTCCTCTTCTTCTGATAATATTTCCCTTGATGAACTAACTAATTCATTTAACTGATCTACCATGATCTCCCGCATTAAGTTGCAGGCTTCAATAAATCTCTGATTATTTATATTATAAAATACATTTAAACCCACTTTTTTGCTTGAAACCACACCTTTTTCTTTAAGCAGAGAAAGATGTTGAGAAACACTCGCTTTACTGATATCCATTGCCTCTGCCAGTTCATTTACATGCTTTTCTCCTTCTTTCAGGAGATATATAATTTCAATCCTTTTGGCATTAGCCAATACCTTGCAGATCTCTGCCTGCATCTCATATACCTTCTTATTCTTGATTACCTGCACCTCCAATCTTCCCTGTAAATAAAGTAATATATCAATTCATTAACTATTAATATAATTATATCACTTCGTTCAAAAAATTCAAGTAAAAAAATACCCTGACAATAAGCCAGGGCATCATTAAATCAGCTCTTTTTAAAAAATCAATAGCCCTGTTTCCAGGGCTATTATAAAATATTTAATTATTTATTCTCTTCTTCTTTTTCACTAGCATCATCTTCCTCGCCCTTTGAGCCTTTAGCTATCCCTTCAACTTTTCCAATTAATTCAGGCATAACCTCAAAAAGTTTATCTAAAGAACCTCTTCCATCTAAATCAACTAATTCAACCTCACTGCCCTTGATAACTAAGATCGCATCTGGTGAAATCCTGCAGCCCAGACCACCACCGCCACCTTCACTTTTACCGCCTTCTTTATTTTCTTCACCTAAACCTCCACCCATCCCAAAGGAAGCAGTTACAATTGGAATAAGTTTAATCTCGCCAAGATCCATAGGCTCGCCTATAACTGTCTCTGTCTTTAAAAATTTATCCAGTTTACTATACATTGTTTCTAGAACGTTTTGAGTCATAGCCATTTTTAAATTTCCCCCTTATTTTTTTAAATAATTCTTTATAAATGCCTGTTCTGCCAGTGAATCTTAAGAGATAAAAACAGATAGAAGCCAGCATAAATCTACCATAAAGATAACCCTGAGCAGCAATCACCTCCCTGTTCCATATTAAATCAAGTTGAATCCGGTCCCTTCTTATTAAACCATCCAGACTATAAAAGAAAGCAGCTAAACTCCCGGTATAATATGGATCTTCAAATCCTGCTTTTAAACTAATCTGGTAATCTCTTGGTAGCACCTGGGAAAGTATAGACTTTATTAAAATCCAGGTTTCTCCTAGATATTTTTTTAGATCATTTTCTCTAATAAATGAAATAATTGAGAAAAATATATTTCCACTTTTTTCTTCATCTCTTTTATCTTTATCTACTTTATCTTTAATTTTTTCTTTTTTACTTTTTTCAACTTCTATTTTACCTGATTTATCTTCAATTGTATATACTTTTATGCCTAAAAAATAAAGTTTTATTTTATAAAATTTATTCCCTTCAGCATAATCAAATATAATCCTGTAGCTTATTGGTGCAATAAAAACCAGAATCAGTAGAATTAATAAAATAACCAGTAACAGTAAAATTATATTAAGCATGCAATCCCCTCACATCCTAAAATTTATCTATCTTGGTTCTTCAGGAACTATTATCCAGGCAATAATATATGCCAGCAATCCTGAACCTGCACCAAAAAATAATACGATAAAAATAATCCTTACTAAAACCGGATCAACTTTAAAATACTCAGCAATTCCACCACAAACCCCACCTAGTATCCTTTCATCAATAGACCTGTAAAGTTTTTTTCTGTCCTCCATATTTCGCCTCCTAATTAGAATAATGAAATTATAAATAGGAATTTAAGTTCTTAAGAAATAGCTCAACATCTGTTACCATTCCAACTGACTGAGCAGTCCCTCTATCTGCAAGTTTAGTAATAGTAGCTGGATTAATATCAACACAGACCGATTTAATCTCAGCACTCATCAGATTACCTGTTGCAATAGAATGGAGCATAGTAGCCAGCATTAGAACCAATTCAACTCCATCAAGCTTTTCTCTCATTAAATTCTGAGCTTCGATAGCATCAGTTATAACATCAGGTAGTGGACCGTCATCTCTGATAGAACCAGCCAGAACATAATCTACATCATTCTTTATGATTTCATACATAATTCCACTACTTAATATCCCCTCTTCTACAGCATCTTTGATCGAACCAGCCAGTCTAATCTTATTAATAGCCTGAAGATGAAAGCCATGGCCAGTCCCTTTTATGCCTTCTTCAGATAAAGGACAATCCAGGGATGTATTATAAATAGCGGCTTCTATATCATGAGTAGCCAGGGCATTGCCAGCAAAAATAACATTAATATAGCCTTTACGGATTAAATCCGCAAGCTCACCTGCAGCATTAGTATGAATAATAGCAGGCCCGGCAACAACTAATATCTTTCCACCTTCAGCCCTAATAGTTTTCATCTCATCTGCCAGTTCTTTAATTATCTTATTCTTTGGCCTTTCAGATGAAGTAGCACTGGTCATAAAGCCAAAATCCTTCTTTTCCTCTTCTATTTTTCTAGAAAAAGTCTCAATACCATATTCGTCAACCACTATCAAATCTCCTGCATCAACATCATTAATTGATTTAGAAATTGCCTGACCATTCTCAATTGCTATTCCACAGTCCATTTCACTCCTATTAACCTGTAACCAGGAATTATTATAATATACATAAGTCGGCAAATTGGTAGTAACATAAAACCCTTCTGGAAAAACACCATCTGCTGGCGCTTCTTTCAGTTGAACTTCCTTCTCAATACTCTCTTCTCGTAATAACATAGATATTACCTCCTAAAATTTTTTTATCTATATAAACACAAAAATCCCGCCCCTAAGGAACGAGATTATCACCCGTGGTACCATCCTAATTATAAAAACCACTCTTTCAATTACAGCAATCAGCTATAATCTATCTCTATAACGGAAGAAAACCGGCCCAGCTTACTATTAGTTCAGCCTGCGACTCACAGATGGGATTCTGCTCATAGTCTTTACTCTATTAGAATGTTAAATCAAATTATATTATAAAAATTTAAATCTGTCAAGTTATTTATTGAAATTATTGTAATAATCAATAATAACTTTTGCAACTCTCTCAACTTCTTCGTCTGAAAAATATTGGTCAGCTGAACCCTTCTCCTCATTTATTACTGTCGTTAAGATCTCATCTACTTCAGGGTCGCAGAGCTGCTTGTCATGTTTTTCTGGTCTAAAAATCTCTATCTTTGCTTTATCGCCAGACTTATAGCCCTCTGTTAAAACAAGGTCAACATCATCAATATATTTCTCCCTGAGTTCATCTAGTTCACTATCTTTATCAACATCTTTTATCAAAGATATCTTATATGGAGATGAAATTAAAACTAAATCAGCACCTGCCTGCTTGTGACGCCAGGTATCTTTCCCTGGTTTATCAATATCAAAGCCATGGACATCATGCTTAATCGTTCCAACTCTTAAGCCTTTCTCCTTTAATTTTGGTATTATAACCTCTAAAAAATTAGTCTTTCCACTATCACTTTTACCTACAATCGAAATGATCGGTATCACATTAATTCCTCCATTTATTTAAGTATTCTGGCAAAATTTCATCCTTTGCTTTTATATAATCATCATAGGTATTAATATTAAAAAAAAGATATTCAAAAGAATCAACCTCTTTTAATCTATCTTTACTAATAAAATCTAGATCAATATATTCATAAAAACTAATTATACTCCACCTATTTTCAGAAATAACCTTTTCAATCGGTTTATAACAACTTTTTTTGTAAATAGATATTAATGGCTCAAAAAAGTCACCATCTTTAGGCACCAGACCATCTTTACCTCTATCTTTAGCTTCAGCAAACATCCAGGTTATCAACTTTGAGCTGACAAAAGGCATATCACACCCTAAGAAGAAATTATATTGAGAACTGGTATTTTTTAAACCAGTGTAAATCCCTCCTAGTGGCCCGGCATCTTTAAGATCAGTTAAGACTTCTATATCATAATACTTAAATTCTTCTTTGTCCTTAGCAATTATCTTTAAATCGAAATCCTCCTTGAGATTTTCGATAATAAAACCTAAAATCGTCTTATCCTGATAAAACTCCAAATGAGGTTTATCATACTCCCCCATCCTGGAGCTCTCACCTCCTGCCAGTATAAAGACTGTCATCTAGCTATTCAGTCCCTTCTCCATGGGCATAGCGACTGGCAGCAGCAGAAGCTATTCCAGCAACAAGATCATCTAAAAAAGTATTTACCTCTCCATCTTTTTTAGTATCAAGCTCCTTAATTATTCCAATTTTTTCTTTATCAAGATAACCATAACTTGTTAAACCAATTGTTCCATATAAATTAACTATCGACAATGGAATAATTTCATCTATCCCATAAAGCCCTTCATCAGTTTCAACAATGCTCTGAAGTGGTTCCGGCAGCTGCTTTTTCTCAGCCATTTCATCTAAAGCTATCCCGGTTAATATAGCATGGGCCACCTCTCTCTTTTTTAAAACAGCATCAACATTTTCATAACAGGTCTCCAGAGTTATATCAGGGTCAAAGGGTTCCTGCAAAGATTGAACAAGTTCTGCGATATCATTAAGAGTAACACCTCTATCATTTAATAGTTCAATAGATTTTTCATATAATTCCTTCATTGATTTATTCATAAAAACACCTCTCATAATTATTTTAAAATTATTTATAACTGAACTAATTATTTTTCATATTTTATAAACTCCACATTTGACTGTTCCAATAAATTTTCAGCAAATTCATCTGAATAAGAATTCTTAAAGTAAATTTTCTTCACCCCGGCATTAATTAAGATCTTAGTGCAAATTATACAGGGCTGATGGGTACAATAAACAGTTGAATCTTCAGTTTTAACACCATGAATAGCTGCCTGGGCTACTAAATTCTGTTCTGCATGGACACCTCGACAGATCTCATGCCTCTCTCCACTGGGAACCTTCATCTCTTCCCTCAAACAGCCAGTAGTCTCGCAATGTTCTATATCCATCGGCGCCCCATTATATCCAGTAGCCAGTACTTTTTTATTCTTAACTAAAACTGCACCGACTTTTCTCCTGAGACAGGTTGCCCGTTTTGCAGCCAATTCAGCCATTTCCATAAAATATTCATTCCAGTCCGGTCTTTCCACATAACTCACTCCCTAAAAATATAATCCTGTTATAATAATACCATTATTTAAACAATTATTGCAACAAAAAAACCTGCCCTCTTAAAGGACAGGCTTCCTTGATCTTTTATTTAGCCTCTTTTTTTTGTAGGCTTTCTAGCTCATCCCGGTTAATTTCACAGAATATAGGTTTAGGTTCAGTCAATTCAGGATACTTCTTGTAATAAATACTGAATAGATAAATAACCACAGCCAGAACAAGATAACCAAGAGCAAATTCACTTGTTATCTGCAACTGAATCTCTGGGGCATGCATAAAACCAAAGGCAGATAGACCAAAACCAAATAAAGCTGTAATTACTGCTTTATTCCATTTTCTATCAATTACAAAGACTGCAAATGCACCCCAGATTAAACCAGTAAACATCGGCCCCTGTCCTAATGCTTCTGCAGCAGGAAAAACTTCCGCAAAACCTTCAGGGTCTAATCCCTGGAATCTAGTTGCTACAAAATCAGATAGATAAGGAAACATGGCAATTACAACTGCCGGCGCATGTCTAGGAGGACTGGAAACAAAAGCCTGTCCAACCATTGTGATACCAACAAAAACCAGAATTGGCGCAATAACAGGCAGTGGGATTATCTCAGCCACAAAACCAATAACTCCAAATAATGCTGCAAAGAAAAAGACAATTCCATTAACTATACTATAGCCACGACCGGCTTCCATATGCTTGGCTCCAGTAGAAGCTATATAAACAGTTGTTGGAAAAACTCCGCCAAAAAACGCACCTATCATTGTACCAAAACCATCAGCAAGCTGAGCTTCTCTTACATTGTAATTATCACCACAGGCCGCCATGGCTTCAACGTTATTCATAGTTTCAATTAAGTTATATATCTGAATTGGTATTACAACTGCTAATAAACCAGCAGTCCCACCAAATAAATAACTAAGTCCTGTTATTGGCGCACTTGTTGGCATCGGAGGATAAAACCCAAGCTGATCTAATCCTTCTCTTATCGCTGATATCTCAACTGCACCAAATAAATAAGCAAGTACTGTACCAATTATAATCGCAAATAATGATGTAGGAATATTAAATGGCATCTTCATTTTAGCAACAAGGCCAATAACAATAATACCCATAACTAAAAGCCCGACAATCGGCATCTCATAAGTTGTAAAGAACAATTCTCCACCGATAAAAGTAAAAGCAACTCCAGCAAGAGCACCTAACATAGCTGCTCTAGGAAGATTCCTTCTTATCCAGGGACCTATAATACTACCAAATGCTTCAATAGCTCCACCTAAAAATGCTGCAGCTGTTCCAATCCGCCAGGCCATCTCTGGGTCACCGTCACTGAAAGTTAAGGCTGTACCTAATATTCCAAATAAGTAAATAAACATTACTGGAGTAGATATACCATAAGAAAGTGCCGTTACATCCTCTCTTCCTTCTTCTTCAGCCAATTTCCTGGCCATCCGAGCATAATAAAAGTTACCAAATAATACAGCAATCGCCGCTCCAGGAATAACTCTGCCAAAAACTATTGAAGCTGGAAAACCCATTCCTAACATTGTAATTGATATTACTGCAAAGTTTGCCAGGTTGTTCTGAAAAAGAGCAAAGAATCCATCAACGTCTTCTTTTTTAAACCACGGATAATTAATTTCTTTTTTCATTTCCTACCTCCTATGTATTTAATGTTTTCAAAAAATAATTCTTATAAACTACTATTCAATATATTTTGACAATTTCCTGCATAAAAGCATTAAAAAATTTAAATAATATTTTTAATATTAAATAAAAATAAAAAAGCCCCTTCCGGGGCTTAAAACTTACTCAGTTAATTCATTAATACATTTTTTGCAGACCGGCTTTTCTGAGAACTCTACAATATCCTCCTGGCTCTGACAGAATGTACAGGATGGCTTATATTTAGTCAATATAATCTTATCTTTATCTACAAATACTTCCATCGGATCCTTTTTATCGATTTCCATTGTTTCTCTCAGTTCTTTCGGAATAACAACTCTACCTAGCTCATCAATTTTTCTAACTATTCCAGTTGCTTTCATGGTTATATAAATACCCCCTAAAAAATAAATTTTTCTATTCGTTACATTAATTATACAACATTTTATTTCAAAATACAATTAGGATATTTAATATTCCTTTTCCAAAATTTCATTTACAAACTCTCTAACAAGCTTTTTATTTCCAGCAATTATCTGACCGCTTTTAAGACAGGAATATCCACCTGGTGCCCAGACTGTCCCTCCTGCCTCTTTAACTAAAATCGAGCCTGCAGCCATATCCCAGGGATTAGAACGAGGCAAAAATGCAATATCAATCTGCCCTGCAGCTGTATAAGCAAGGTCTAGAGCCTGAGATCCGATCATCCTTATATTTCCAAAATACTCTCCTAATCTACCTAACAACCTCCGCTTTTTAACAGAATCAAGATAACCAATATATTCAGTAGCTATACAACATTCTACAAGATTAGAAATATCACCGACTGATATCCTCTTGCCATTTAAGAATGCCCCTCCATTATTAACAGCTGTAAATAAATTATTGTGATAGGGATCATAGATTACTCCTAATACAACTTCATTATTCTTAAATAAAGCAAGAGATACTGAAAAAAATGGAATCTTTCTTAAATAATTCATAGTACCATCAAGAGGGTCAAGAATCCAAAACCTCTTCTTATCTAAACCAAAATTCAAATCTTCTTCAGACATAATACCATCATCTGGAAATTCTTCTTTAATTATCTTACCGACAATCTCTTCAGCCGATAAATCAACTGAACTAACAAAATCACCTGGAGCCTTCTGCCAGCGATCAGGTCTTTTTTCAATTTTACTGGCAATTATTTTGCCAGCTTTTTTAACAGCTTCTGAAGCAGTTTCTAATTCCTTGTTAAAATTATTCATGTTTTCAACTCCCTTATATCTCCCTTGTCTGCCATGTCCCCTTTTTAAACCAGACCATTAAAATTAATAGCCCAATAACTTTGGCTACAAAAATTCCCCACCAGACTCCCTGCCTGCCAAAACCAAATTGATTGGCAAATATATAAGATAAAGGTATTTGAAATACCCAGAGAGTCAATAGCCTAAAAAAAGTCTGAGGGATAGTCTTACCGGCTCCATTTAAGGCACCACTTAAAACTATCTGAGCTCCTAAAAATGCAAAGGCAAAAGCTGAAATTCTAAGATATTCAGCTCCAATTCTAATAACAGAGCTATCTTCAGTAAATAAACCGATCAGTCCTGGTGATATAAATAAAAATAAAATCGCCACAACTAACATCGTTCCAAAAGTAACCCCTGTTCCTAGCCAGGATACTTTATTGGCCTCAGAAGGCTGTTCCGCCCCTAAATGCTGACCAACCATTATTCCTGTAGCCCGGCCCATCCCAAAGGCAGGCATTCTAATCACAGCGGTAATCCTGTTGGCTATACCCCAGGCGGCCAGAGTTAATGTTCCAAACTCAGCAACAATAGCAGTCATTACAGTTAAAGCTACAGCCATTGCTGAATCTCCTAAAGCAGCAGGGGTTCCTATCTTAACGATCCTTTTAATCATTGCCAGGTCTGGATAAAAGTCCTTAAGCTTTAACTTTATTGCTGAAAGATCCCAGAACATAATATAAATCCCAACTATACCAGCAGCCAGCCTGGATATGACAGTTGCCAGAGCTGCTCCTCCAATCCCCATCTCTGGAAAGAAACCCCATCCAAAAATAAAGAACGGATCCAGTATAATATTTAAAACGACAGTAAATATCTTAATCTTCATCGGAGTGATTGTATCTCCAATTCCTTCTAAAACCGATGAAAAGATATAATAAATAAAGATTATTGGTATTCCAGAAACATAAATTCTAAAATACTCTAAAGCAAGGGGCAAGACCTCTTCCTCTGCCCCGATTAAAATAAACATATCCTCACTAAAATATAAGCCAGCAGCTGTAAAAACTATAGATATTAAAATTGCCAGTACAAATATCTGACCAGTTGCTCTACTGGCCATTTTAGGCCGTTCAGCTCCAGTGTACTGAGAAACTAATGCTACTCCGGCCACAGAAAATCCAGCTCCCATAGAATAAACTATAAATAATAGCGGGAAAGAAAGAGAGATAGCAGCAAGATTTTCTGGCCCCAGTCTACCTACCCAGAATGTATCAGCTAATTGATACATCAGATGCATCCCCTGACCAATTATTATCGGCCAAGATAATTTAAGTAATGTTGGCAGTATAGGTTGACCGATTATTTCCTGTTTATTATCAATAGGCGATTTCAAAATATCAATCCTTTCTAAAAATTAAATCACTTCATCAAGTCTGCTCCGACTAATTCTCTCCTCAATTATCTGATACTCATTAAAATTCTCGTCAAATTCAGCTATTTCAAGATGAATATATTGATCATCAAGCCTGATATTTTTAACTTCCTGATAATCAGTTAAACCAAGTACCCTTCTTGGATTCCCGGTCTCAATATCAACCAGATAAAGATCTCCACCAACTGAGACAGTCCCAAATGCATATCCAATAATAGCCAGGAGATAATCATCATTATACCAAAGAATATCTTTAGGAGTATATTGATCTTCAATCTGATCAGCAGACAATAACTCAGTTAGAGAATTAGATTCATAATCATATAAAAATATAGAGCCTACTGTCTCCCATTGTAAGGGGTCAATAAAAGCCAGTTTATTTCCAGCTGGAGATATTATCGGTTCTGAAGGCATATCTTCTGATAAAACTTCAACTCCTGAATCTCTTTCAAGGCTTAAATACGATTCTTGCTGATAATCAATCTTATCAGTTGAGATAGGTCCAGTATCTGACAATTCATCAAAATGATAATAAGCCAGATAAAAACCTGCCCCAAACATAATGAAAAATATAAATAAAGCCAGGATAATTCTCTTAATCTGTTCTTTCATAAGATTCCTCCTGAATTAAAATTTAAAACCCCTGACACAATTTTATCAGGGGCTGAAGAATAAAGCAATTAAAGCTTTAAAGTTAAGCTATCTCTAATGCTATCTCCATCATATCAGTAAAGGTCTTCTCCCTCTCTTCAGATGTTGTCTCCTCACCTGTCACTAATGAATCACTGACAGTTAAAATCGACAGGGCCTCAATATTATGCCTGGCAGCCAGCGTATATAGCTCAGCAGTTTCCATCTCAACAGCCAAGACACCGTATTCCTTCCAGACCTCATACCAATTTCTATCGTCCTGATAAAACATATCAGAACTATAAATATTACCGACTTCAACATCAACCCCATGGTCTTCAGCAGTCTGATAAGCAGCCTGCAGAAGCTTATAGGTCGCAGTTGGAGAATAACTTTGACCATCAAAACGGATATCATTCATCTTTGAATTACTACAGGCACCAATTGCTAGAATAACATCTCTAACATTAACTCTTTCACTAATAGCTCCACAGGATCCGACCCGCATTATCTTCTTAACACCATATTCCTGAACCAGCTCATTAACATAAATAGATAATGAAGGCATCCCCATCCCTGAACCCTGGGCAGATACTCTTTTACCTTTATAATAACCGGTATAACCATACATCCCTCTAACTTCATTATAGCATTCAACATCATCAAAATAATTTTCAGCAATATATTTAGCTCTCAATGGATCTCCAGGTAATAAAACTGTTTCTGCAATATCTCCTTTTTCAGCACCAATATGTACTGTCATCATAAATTCCTCCTAAATGATATTTTTATTTAACATATAATCTTAAAAAATCATGAATTGATCTAACCTCTACTGGATAATCCGGTCCTCTCTCACCATCAATATCCGTATGCTGTTCTAAATTATCACCAACATTTTCAATATAAAAATAATCTGACTGAAGATGAATAATATTTTCCCCAGAAAGATTTTTATTAATAAAAACCTCAATTAAACCATTAAACATCTCATATAGCTTACCATATTTTATAGCTATAAATTCAAATTTGCCATCGCTGATATCTGTTAAAGGTGAAAGGTCATTAAAGCCGCCGGCCCGGCCACTATTAATAATCAAAAATAAAAATAAATCTTCTTCAAATACATCTTTACCAGTATCAATCCTTAAAGATAATGGATTAATCTTAGGCAGCTCCTGAATACCTCTAATATAATAGGCCAGGTTACCAAGTCTATTTTTCATCTCATCATCGGTACTATGAGGCACATTTGTCAGAAAGCCACCAGCACAGACATTTATGAAATAATTGTCATTTGCCCTGCCAGCATCTACTGAAATAACTTTTCCATTATTAATTATATCATATATTTTACCAGTTTCAGCAGAAAGTCGCATGTATTCAGCAAAATCATTAGAAGTCCCAACTGGAATAATATAAAATGGTATTTTAATATCATTAATTATCATACTTTCAGTAACCCAGCTAACAGTACCATCACCGCCAGCTATCATTATTATATCATATCTATCCATCTCCATTAAACTAAATCTTTCAGCAAGATCAAATTCGCCAAGCCTGAGCAGAGTAAAGATTGCCCCAGCTTGAAAGTTAGCAATTAAATTATCCAGTTCAAGCCTGAAATTTCCATCTCCTGATTTCGGATTATAAATTAATAATATATTCTTCAATAAATCACCTCATTTAAAATTCCAATTCCATTTTAGGATCCGGCAGACAGGCCAATAGCTGATCTAGATCTGCAAGTAACTGATCCGGGCCTGAAAGCCCATCATTTAAAGCTAAGACAGAAGGCTTCAAAACACCTAGCCATAGCCTGGAAAAAGAATTTATATTAGTCTTTAGAGTCGGTAGCTCACTATTTTTACCAACCTTGATATCTGACTGATCCCCTAATTCTAGCTGATAATTTCCAGAGAGACCTTGCCATTCACCATCTAAATATTTTTCAAGGGGATCATAAAGTTCCAGGTTAAATTTAATAGAAGGCCCTTTTAAACTGGTTGCCCTGATGCATTTTTCCAGATCTAAAATCCTTATCTGCCAGTCTGCAAAAACTCTGGATTCGTAACCATATTTATCATCTGACTGCTTATTCTGTTTTCTTGGATATTTAAGATAATCCTGGAGCTGGATTCCTGCTGGCTCCTTCATCTTAACAGCAAAAATCTGATCTCCTAAATTCTTCAAAATACCCAATAGTTCCAGGAATTGGCTGTAATTCTGGTAGGTCATAAATTCAACAACTAAAGGTCCATGGGAAGAAGTTCCTCCATTACCTCCTCTGCTCAACCACATCATATGAGTTATCTCACCTGCCTCATTATAATAACCAAGTCCATAAGAGCTATCTGAAGACCAGGCCAGCTTATCTCTAGTAATATACTCTGGCCAAAAACTAACAGCACCATGATTCTGCTTTCTATTTAATAAAGATTTATGAACTTTTTCCCAGTCGTCTTTACTTATTCTTTCCGGCTTTCTGGCCTTAATCTCAAGCTTTAATAATGATGGATCAAAGGTAAATACATGATCATAATTGCCGGTCCCATAACCTAAACCATTGTAATAGCCCTGTTCAAACATCAATAATCCAGAAACAGCAGCGCCATTATCATATCCACTAACAATTGATTTAGTAACAAGCCTACTGGCTACACCCTGCTTTCTAACAACCGGACTCACCACAACCCCGGAAAGCCCATGAAAAGGCAACTTTTTATCAAGATAATTAATCTCTCCTGGTATCCCTATCGCTGTAGCCTCAACCCTGTTATCCTCGTCATAAACCCAGGTATCTCCTGCTTCCAGTAAATATTTAAGACCTGGGTTGTCTTCTGGGTCATTGCTCTTTAACCAGCCAATCTCATTCCAGAGATCAACAGCCTCTTTAAAATCTTCTTCCAAATTTAGCTTTCTAATTTTCAAAATAACTCACCTCTCAAAATCAATTTATCAAATCATTAACCTTCTCAACTGATTCTTCAGTCATAAACCTGGCAAAAGCCCGTTTCTCATCCAACAAATCCATCAGATTCTGCTTATAACTCTCCTCAGATCTAAGATCGGCTTCCTGGCCAGGCCGAATCCAGTAAAACCTCTGATCACTGCTAAAGATATCGATATAACCTCTGCTCTCTAAGTACTTCAAACCCAGTTCAACAGTCTCCTCCAGCTGAACTGTCAGGACAGTTAGTTTATATAAATCCACCCTGGCCCGGCCATCCTTATTTAAACTTCCTTTCAAAATTCCAGCTAACTGTTGGATAAACTTCTTCTCCCGGCGCTTTTCAGCCCTGGAATAGGCCAGATATATTTCCCCTGCTCCAGTTGCCGAAATTATCTCTTTAAATATCTCAAAGGATGGAGGCAGCGTCAAAAAAACAAGCTTATCAGCAGCTCTATGCTGATACCTATCTATTACTGGCTCAAGCTCTATCTGCCCAAATCCTTCTCTATAATAAACAACTCTATCTTCAGAATCAAATTTCAGCTGATTCCGGTCTCTGCCTCGCCAGTCAATCAACTCAAT
>Ga0207421_10002541_pt1 | contig 22551 bp, 20 predicted proteins | sample SodLakKL_010_SED_4_FD_187542 | JGI IMG/M metagenome (GOLD analysis project Ga0207421, IMG submission 187542) | Alkaline sediment microbial communities from Lake Tanatar, Kulunda Steppe, Russia - 8KL_010_SED (SPAdes) (version 2) | ecosystem: Environmental > Aquatic > Non-marine Saline and...
AAGCCGGTCCCCCAGTTTCAGGGCTTCGTCCAGGTCGTGACTGATGAACACAATGGTTTTGCGCATTTTATTCTGCAGGTTGATCAGTTCATCCTGCATGTCGCTGCGAATGAGGGGGTCCAGGGCGCTGAAGGCTTCGTCCATGAGCAGAATGTCGGGATCGAGGGCCAGCGCTCTGGCCAGACCAACGCGCTGCTGCATGCCCCCCGAAAGATTCACCGGGTAGTGATCCTCCCAGCCTTTCAGGCCCACCTGCTCCAAAGCGACCATGGCTTTTTCCCGGCGTTTTGGAGAAGCCAGGCCCTGAATCTCCAGGCCGTATTCCGCATTCTGGCAGACGGTGCGGTGGGGAAAGAGGGCAAAGTTCTGGAAGACCATGCCCAGCTTGGTCAAACGAATGTGGCGCAGTTCATCGCTGGTCAGGGAGGTGATGTCCTGGTCGTCGATGAAAATCTGTCCCGCAGTGGGTTCGATGAGGCGGTTGATGCAGCGGACCAGGGTGGACTTCCCGCTGCCGGACAAGCCCATGACCACCACGATTTCTCCCTCATGGACGGTGAAGCTGGCGTCGGACACGCCCACGCCACAGCCTGTTTTTTCCAGGATTTCGTCTTTGCCGACCCCATTTTGAAGCATCTCCAGAGCTTCCTGGGAATGAGAACCGAAGATTTTCGTCAAGTGATCCACGCGAATCTTGGGTTCTTTTTTTGTCTCGGACATGAAAATTTTTCCTCGCTTGAAGATTTTGTGAAAGAATGGTGAATCCCTTGCCGCAGGGGAATTTTCAAGGGGTTTCTGAGTGGTGAAGCGCCCCTTGCGGTTTCCCCAAGCTTCAGGGATTTCAGGTTAAAACTGCTCGAGCTTGCGGTAGAGTGTCCGTCGGCAAATGCCCAGAACGGCGGCCGCACGCCGTTTGTTGCCGCCCACCCGGTGCAGCACGTGCCGGATGTAGTGCTTTTCGGCCTGGGACAAAGTGGGCAGGTTTTCATGGCCCTGCACCACGCAGGAAACGGTATTTTCACTGTGAAGGTTGTTCAGTGGCGAGCTTTCCCTGATTCTGGCCGGCAGGTGTTCCGGCAGAATGACCCTCCCATCGCAGAAGGTCACGGCCCGCTCAATGGCATTTTTCAATTCGCGAACATTTCCCGGAAAGGGGTACTGCTTGAGAATTTTAAGGGTTCTGTCGTCAAAACCCTGTATGTTCTTGTTGGTTTGAAAACTGAAGCGGTGCAGCAGACGAGCAGCCAGGATTTCCAAATCGTCGCCCCGTTCCCGCAGGGGAGGGACTCTCAGGGTGAAAGTTTCCAGGCGAAAGAAAAGGTCCTGGCGAAAATTGCCCAGCTTGACTTCGTTTTCCAGATCCTGGTGTGTGGCGGCCACCGTGCGGACATTGACCTGCTCTTCCTTATCCGCTCCCACAGGCCTGATTTTTCCGTCCTGAAGCATTCGCAGAAGTTTGGCCTGAAGAAAGAGGGGCATTTCCGAGACTTCATCCAGAAACAAGGTGCCTCCATCCGCTTCTGCACAAAGGCCGCGCCTGGATTTGTCCGCCCCGCTGAATGCACCGGCCTTGTGGCCGAAGAATTCACTTTCCAGAAGGTGCTCAGGAATTCCGGCGCAATTCACGGCCAGAAAAGAACCTTTGCGGTTCCTGTTTTCATCATGGATGGCTCGTGCCACCAACTCCTTGCCCGTCCCCGATTCGCCCAGGATGAGCACAGGGCCGTCAGCCATGGCCACGCGGCTGATCTGGTCAAAGAGTGTGCGCATGGCCTTGCTTTGACCGATCATGCCCCGAAAGACGTCCTGGTCCAGAAAATCCTTGATGCGGTTGATTTCCTGACGCAGGCACCTGTTCTTGAGAATCCGGGTGACGGTGAGCATGAAATGATCCAGATCCAGGGGTTTGGTCAGGAAATCCTCGGCTCCGGCCTTGAGGGCTTCCACCGCTCGGGAAATGCTTCCAAAGGCGGTGATGATCAAAAAGTCTGGTCCACTGTTCACCAGTTCCCTTCTGGTATTCTCAAGAAGTCCCAGGCCATCCATCCCCGGCAGGCGAAGGTCGCTGACCACAAGATCGGGGGCCCATTCCTTTATGAGGGTGAGGGCTTCCTCTCCGCTGCCCGCCCAGCGGGTTGTGAACTCATGATCCTGGATTTCCTGGATCAGCATTTTGGCGAAAGCCTGGTCATCTTCGACGACGAGAACTTTGCTGCCGCTGATTTTCGCGTTCATTTGGTGACGGGTCACGCCTTCTCATCCTCCGTGGGGGTCTGGTGCACGGGCAGGCGAAAGCGAAAAAACGCTCCTCCCAGGTGGCTTTCCCCAAATTCCAGTTCCCCTTCATGCTCCTCGATGATGCCATGCACAACGGCCAGCCCCAAACCAGTTCCGGCACCCACCTCTTTGGTGGTGAAAAAAGGCTCGAAAAGCTTGTTCCTGATCTCCTCCGGGATTCCCGGGCCGTTGTCGTCCACCTGCATCCAGGCTTGGCCGGGTTCCAGGCCCCATGAGAGGATCACTTTGCCCGCCGGCGCCGACTGAATGGCATTGCGCAAGAGGTTCACCAGCGCCTGCACTATGTGCACCGAGTCCACATGGACCATGGTGTCCCTTTCAGTCTCCTGCATTTCCAGTTGCACATCGTGCTCAAAAGCCTCCTGTGCCACCGCGGAAAGGGAAGCGTGAGCAAGCCGGCCCAGTGATGCGGGCTTCTTGCGGAGGGTGTTGTGGCGGCTGAAATCCAGTAACTGGCGAATGATGTGCTCCATGCGGCGCACTTCCCCCCGAATATCCTTCAGGGCCCCCGAGACGTCCTGGTCCAGATTTTTATTGCGGAGGGCACGCTGAGCCTTTCCGCTGACCACGCCCAGGGGAGTCCCCAGTTCATGGGCCACGCCTGCGGCCAGCTGGCCGATGGCTGCGAGTTTTTCAGCCTGGCGCAGTTGAGTTTTGAGCTGTTCCTGCCTGTCCCTTCGTTGGCGCAGTTCTTTTTGAGCCGCTTCGATGCGGTCGAGCATATGGTTGAACTGCAATCCGATGGACACGATTTCCGTGGGGCCGTGAGGTGTGAAGCGATGACTCCTTTCGCCCTCCGCCACTCTGGACATGCTCGTGATGAGGCTGGAAAAGTATCTGCCCATGGCCCGGTGATGGCCGTAAAAGACCAGTCCCGACATGAGCAGCATGGCGGCGGCGAGTCCGATGGCGCCGTTGGCCCGCATGGCCCGAATGTCCTCCTGGAAATCGCTTTCACGGCGGGTGAGTTGCAGCAAGCCGTTGACCCTCCCTCCCGAATCGGTCAGGGGAACAAAGTAGGAATAGACCTTTCGGCCTGCCACATGGCCGTATTCCCCCCTTTCTTCACCGTAGGCGGCCAGTTCGGTCAGTTTTTCTTTTTCCGGTTCCGGCTCGACCCTTCCTGCGGAGGCCACTTGCTGTCCCTCTTGGTCATAAACATAGACCCCATAGACTTTGCCAATGGAAAAAGCCGACTCCAGGGCCTGAGCGATGCTGCCTTCCCGGTTCAGTTCCAGAGAGTGGCTCAGGGGCAGCTGGATGGCTCTCGCCACCAGTTCCAGGTCCTTTTGCATGCGTTGTTCGACCTTATCCTCCAGAAACCGGATGGTCAGATATCCCGTCAAGGCTGCGGCAGCGGCCAGGGGAACCACCACAGAAATCGCAAATGCCCATCGCAGGCTGAAGAATCTGGATAAAAATGTGTTTTGACCGTCCATTTTTTCTCTTTCGACACAGGCTGTTTATTGCACATGTGTCATTTGTATACACCTCCTGGAGCTGCTTTTCAAGGCCACGGAAGGTGAAGGTTGTGGCCAGGGAGCATGCTTCCAGGTCTGCCCTTTGGCAGTCCGATCCCTCATTGGGCCTCGTTCTCAGGGTTCTCTTCTCCCATGGATTTTTGGGCGGGCGTGTGCTCAAGAAAAATTCAGGTTCATTCCTGGCACGGGAAATGCTCTTCAGGGTGGGGCAACGTCGTCACGTGTTTCACGTAATGGATGAGGTGACGGCATAACTTATTCTCAGGAGGTTTTGATGAAGTTGAAAAAAAAGTCCCCCCTTTTGATTGGATTTGCCCTGGTGTGCGCCCTCTTTTTGTGCCTGGGTGCTAAAGTGCACGCGCAGGAGGGATATGGACAGCAGGAGGGATACGGACAGCAGGGTCAGCAGCAGCAGATGATGGAGCAGCCTGCTGCGGACATGGACATCAGTGACAGCGAGCTGGAAAAAGCCGCCATGGCCTACAGTGAAATACAGGAAATACGTTTGGACCTTCAGAACAATTTGGCGGGTGTGGAAGATCCCAATGAAGCCCAGCAAATGCAGATGCAGGCGGCAACGGCCATGGAACAGGCCGTGGAAGACAACGATCTGGATGTGCAAACCTACAACCAGGTCATGGAAGCTGCCCAGATGAGTCCGGAACTCAGGGATAAGTTTTTCAGCAAGCTGGAAGAAATCCAATAAACAAGCCCAGAGGTTTGAGGGATGAAGACAAAGAAAAAGAGACTCACTGTTGTTCTGATGATTTTGGCTTTCGGACTGGTCGTGGGCTGCGGTCCTTCCGAAGAGGAGCAGGAGCTTCCCATGAGTCCCGCTGAACCCCCGCCAGGATATGAACAGCATTATGAACAGCAGGAAGACACCATGAGAGAAGGGGTTCCCGGGCAGCAACGGGAAAACCAGAGAATGGCGCCCGAGCCACCCCCGGAGCCACCCCATGATTCGCAAAGAGGGACGATGGATCACCAGGAACCGGAGAACCATCACGGTTACTGATTCGTTTTCCTTTTGAAAAAGCAAAAAGTGAATGTCCACAAGCCCTTCCGCCCTTCGGAAGGGCTTTTTTTATGGAACAGGGGATGTTGCCCCGCGAAAAAAAAGCGAGATATGCGCTCACGTTCAGGATCCTCTGTGATAGAATCCCTATCCAGGTGAGCAAGAACGCTGAGCCGTTCGGATTCATTGGACCAAGGGGCCTTGTTTCCCGTGCCTTGCACCGGGGTGCCCTTTAAGGTCCTGATCGATTTTTTATTCCGGAAAACCTGAACTCCCAACGGACTGTTGATGCATGAAAGACATCCTCGAAGAAGGGAAAAACTGCTGGTGTATAAAAAAGGCCCATAGGCTTGCCTTTCTGGTGGATGCCGCAGCCTATTTCGAAGCCTTCGCCCGTTCCGCGCTCAATGCAAGAGAATCCATTCTCATAGCGGGCTGGGACATAGACAGCCGAATCCGGCTTTTCCGCGAAGGGGAAGTGGAAGGCCACTCTCCCGTATTTTTTGAATTTCTCAATCGCCTGGTTAAAAAAGAAAAAAAACTGAAGGCACACCTGCTGGAGTGGGACTTTGCCGTCATCTACGCCTTTGAGCGCCAGTTTTTTCCTGACTTCAGGCTTCCCTGGAAGAAGAACAGGAGGATTCACTTCCACATGGATGGTGAACATCCCATTGGGGGGGCTCACCACCAGAAAGTGGTGGTCATGGATGATCGAATGGCTTTCGTGGGAGGAATCGATCTCACCAGAAGAAGATGGGACACACCGGAGCACAAGCCTCACGATCCACGCCGGATTGAACCTTCAGGAGAACATTACGGCCCTTTTCATGACGTTCAGATCGCTCTGGAGGGGCAGGTGGCCTCGGCTTTGGGTGAGTTGATCAGGACACGCTGGCAAAGAGCCACGGGAAAAAGCCTTGAGGTTCCCGAAAGAGTCGAAGGGGACCTTTGGCCTCCACATATGGTGCCCGACCTGGAAGACGTGCGGGTGGCCGTGGTCCGTACAGACCCTGCACACAAGGGCAGAGAGGGAATTCGGGAGGTGGAAGCCCTTTACCTCGACACCATTGCCGCCGCGCAGCGTTTCATTTACATCGAAAATCAGTACCTCACTTCCATGTCCGTTGGCAAGGCGCTGGCCGGGAGCCTCGAAAAAAAAGAAGGGCCCGAAATCGTGATCGTCTTGCGTGTGAGTTCGGACTGGCTGGAGGAGACCACCCTGGGGGTACTCAGAGCGGGCTTGCTGGCGCATCTGAGGCGTGCCGACGTGCACGGTCGCCTTCGCATCTACTATCCCCATGTGCCTGGTCTCCAGGGAAGTGTCTTGAATGTTCATTCCAAGGTGATGATTGTGGACGGAACTTTTGCCCGGGTGGGATCGTCCAACCTCACAAACCGGTCCATGGGGGTTGACACGGAGTGTGACATCGCTCTGGAGTCTTCGGGTGAGCAGCGCATCGAAGAGGGAATTTCCCGTTTCATGCATCGCCTTCTTGCAGAGCATCTCGGTGTGTCTTCCCGGGAGATGGAGGGCGCCATGAGGGAGACGGGGTCCCTCATCAGGAGCATCGAGAAGCTGAGTGGGACGGGAAGGACTTTTTTGCCCTTTCCCCGGGAGGAGATCTCCTGGAAAAACGAGTTCATTCCCGTTGCCGTGGATCCTGTGGAACCCATTGATCCTGGTAAACTTCTGCCCGAAGATGTGGCTCAGGAAGGCGAACACCGCCTTTGGCGGGTCCTTCTCCTTCTGGGGGCATTGCTGGCTCTTGCGGCGGCCTGGCGCTGGACTCCCCTCAGTGACTGGGTGGACTACGACACCCTGGTGGCTTTGGGAGCAGGGGTGAAAGACAGTGGAATGGCCCCTGCAATTGTCCTTTCAGCCTACGTTTTGGGCAGTCTGGTCATGCTTCCCGTCACCGTTCTGATCATGGCCACGGCCATCACTTTCGGACCTGTCAACGGCTTCTTTTATTCCATGACCGGATGCGTTCTGGCTGCGATGGCCACCTATGGAATGGGCAGAGCTCTCGGAAGGGAAGCGGTGTCCCGTCTTGCGGGTTCGCGCGTCCACCGCCTGAGCCGAAAACTGGGTGACCACGGCGTGCTCACCGTGGTCACCATTCGCATCATCCCATTTGCACCCTTCACCATCATCAACATGTTTGCAGGTGCCAGCCACATCCGCTTCAGAGATTTCATTGTGGGCACTGTGCTGGGAATGGGGCCGGGCATCGCCGCGGTCACTCTTTTTGGCCATCAGCTTGTGGCTGCCATCAGGGAACCCGGGTGGGAAAGCTTTGCCATCCTCGGCATCATTCTGATTTTTATGGTTTCTGCTCTTTACCTGATCAAGGCAAGGTGGTTTTCCAAACCGGACAAATTCAAGAAAAAGCAGGGTGAGCACTGAGCAATGCTGCACCAGTTCCAGAGGTCTTCTTGGCGACTTTTACCGTAGCGAGCTACAATGTGCACAAATGTGTCGGAGTGGACCGGCGGCTTGATCCCGCAAGGGTGGGTCGGGTGATAGGTGAACTGAGAGCGGACATCATTGGTCTGCAGGAGGTGGACAACCGCTCCAGCGGTGCGCACGATTCAGCGCAAATGGAGTATCTGGCCAGGGAAACCGGTTACGAGGCCATTCCGGGGCCGACCATAAAGTATTCCAACGGTCATTACGGCAATGCCCTGTTCACCCGGTGGCCTGTTCTGGACAAGCAGGAAATCGACCTGAGTTTTTCACAGCGGGAGCCAAGGGGAGCCATCGAGGCTCTTCTTTCGGTGCACCATGAGGAGGTGAGGGTGATCGTCACACACCTTGGCCTCACCTTTTACGAGCGATGGTACCAAATCGCACGGCTCACGAATGTCATCATGGAAAGGAACTCACCCCTTTTCCTCCTTCTGGGGGACATCAATGAATGGTTCCCAACGGCCCGGGGACAAAAGCGGCTCCATGGAATCCTGGGAAAAACTCCCGCCACCCGAACCTTTCCTTCCCGCCTGCCCCTCCTTTCTCTGGACAGGATCTGGGTGAAACCCATGGAAGCACTCAGGGACATCAGGGTTCACAAATCCAAGCTTGCCCGTGTGGCTTCGGACCATCTTCCCGTGGTGGCGGCTGTGGATCTGCCTCAGGGGGAAAGGGTGCGAAAAAATTCCTGACATCTCCGGGGTTGGTCACGATGCTTTCTCCGGGTGCTTTGGAAGAAAGCCGGTCAAATGACCTTTGAAGGCGCAACGAATCTGTGATGGACTGCAAAAGGGCGTTATGAATGCGCCCGCAGATTCACGAGGAAGTCACCTCACCCGGTCTGAACGGCGAACGATTCCAAAAAGAGGAGGAATGGTGAAAAGCGGAACGTGTCGCGAGGACGGAAGGGTGAGACATCATGGAAGGTTTAATGGAGGGGGCAAAGTCACACCACCAGGATGGTTTTATGGCCCCATTGCACCTTTTGTCCCTTTCGGATTTTTCTGCCTCTTCGCAACTCCACCTGGTTGTCCACCATCACCTCACCCTGCAGGATGATCCCCTTGGCCATGCCTCCGCTGTTGCACAATCCCGTGATTTTCAGCAGTTTTGAGAGTTCGATGTAGTCGCCGTCTTCCAGTTTGAATTCTTCAACCATATGATCGCAAACAATCTGTTCTGTGGGGGTCCGGAGTGAATCGTGGCTGTCATGAAGTCCCTGCACGACAGGGTGTGTGTTCCCGGCAGAAGGGTGAAAAAAGTCCCGTGAGCATGGACGAATTCCCCTGCAGGGTCATCGGGGCTGTGCGGAAAGATCAAGCTCCACGGGACTGCTGGCCAATTTTTTCCGGGACGTTTTCGAAGGCGGCTCTTGCCTTTGTTTCAAAAGTTCTTGTCAGACCGGTCGTCACAGAGGAAAGGCTCTCCTTCGGTGCCCGAGTGAAACCTGTAGAGCCTTCCTTCCGCTTCGAGCAAAATGGAATACCCCTCGTGGGGAATCTGAATGTAAGCCATTCCCGGTTTGGGGCAGCCCAGGCTGCTGTCCGGCCAGACCCGTTCCCTCACTTCCACGATGGTGATGGCGCCACGGGAAACCTGCGTGAGGGATGCCAGTTGAGCCACGGCCTTTTTCACCACTTCTTTCCGGTGCGGGGTTTCGTTTTCCTCCCGGGAAAAGCTTCCGTGAGTTTTTCCAGTGTCCTGGCCCTTTTGCGGGCTGGTTTTGTCCTTGCTGTCACCCCAAGGCGTTTCCCCCTGTGGTTCCTGCAGCGAAGCCACTTCCCGTTCGTTGTAGGCATCGGGGTTGGTCCAGAGGTGGTAAGCTGTTCTGGTCCATCCCATGATGCCGAACACAAAGAAACCCAATGCCAGGTACAAGAGCCATTTGTTCTGCATGAAAGTGTCGTTGCCTCTTCATGGATTTGCAGCGGGGGTGAATTCCCCGGCACAATTTTCCTACAGCATGTTCATGTGCGCGCTGGTGGCATGTGGAGTCCTGATCCGGAGCCTGGAGGCAAAGCTCATGGGGGCCTGCCCCTGCCCCCCCAGGTTCTCCATGGGCTTTTCGTGATCATGCCCAAAAAGGCCCCGGATCAAAAGCCTACTTCGGGGCATGACTGCATGGACGTCTGAAGCTGTTCGTCCGTGTATTCTTCGTCTTTCAACTCACCTCGAAGGTAGTGTTCATAAGCCCCCAGATCAAGAAAACCATGTCCCGAATACAAAAATACGATGACCGATCCCGGTTCAGCTTCCCTGGCCGCATCGATGGCGGCTTTGATGGCGTGCGAGGTTTCCGGGGCGGGGAGAAAGCCTTCCGTGTTGAGAAAGAGCCTGGCAGCCTCGAAAACTTCCGTTTGATAATAGGCTTTGGCCTCCACGATGCCCAACCGCGCCAGGTGGCTCAATATGGGAGCTTCTCCATGGTACCTCAAGCCGCCCGCGTGAATGGGAGGTGGAAAAAAATTATGCCCCAGCGTGTGCATTTTCAGGAGGGGAGTGAGCCGTGCCACATCGCCATAGTCATATCGGTAATGACCACGGGTGAGGGTCGGGCAGGCGTGAGGTTCCACTGCCAGGAATCGCACGGCCTGTCCCGCGAGTTTGTCGGGCACGAAGGGGAGAACAAGTCCGGCGAAATTGCTGCCGCCTCCCACACAACCGATGAGCATGTCTGCTTTTTCTCCCACCATCTGCAACTGTTTCTGCGTTTCCAGTCCCATGATGGTCTGGTGCAGGACCACGTGGTTGAGGACACTCCCCAGGGCGTACTTGGTGTCTTCCCGGCTGGCGGCATCTTCGATGGCTTCTGATATGGCAACGCCCAGGCTGCCCGAGCACTGAGGGTCCGAAGCCAGAAGGTGCCGGCCGAAACTGGTTCTTTCCGAAGGGGAGGGAAAGACTTCTGCACCGTAGGCTCTGATCAGGATGCCCCGGTAGGGCTTTTGTTCATAGCTGCACCGGACCATGTACACGGTGCACTGGATGCCATACATCTGACAGGCGAAAGCCAGAGCGGTTCCCCACTGGCCGGCGCCCGTTTCCGTGGCGATGCGCCGAACGCCTTCCGCCTTGTTGAAGTATGCCTGAGGGATGGCCGTATTGGGTTTATGGGATCCCGCCGGAGAGACCGACTCGTCTTTGTAGTAAATTTTCGCTTTCGTGCCCAGGGCGGCTTCCAATCGATGAGCACGCACGAGGGGGGTGGGGCGGAAGAGGCGATAGACTTCCGAGACAGGCGCGGGAATATCTATCCACTCATGGGGAGAAGCTTCTTGTTCAATGAGGGCATCAGGAAAAATGGGAGCCAGTTCATGGGGTTGTATGGGCTTGAGTGTTTCCGGATGCAGAGGTGGTGGAAGGGGTTCCGGCAGATCAGGAAGAACATTGTACCACTGTTTGGGCAAATCTTTTTCTGGTAGTATGATTCTGTAATCCATCAGTTCTTGATCCTTCTCATTGAAATAGATTGGTGTTCCCGCGGAGAGTTCTCCTTCGATTCTCCTCATCTGCACGCCTTGCACCTCAAGAAAAGGTTTCGCACAGTGTCCTCTGAGCCTTGAAGGGTGCAATGGTCATATGGGGTACAAAATGAACATAAACCGCTATCATACTACAGGAAAAAACTATTAGAAACCAAAGTTTTGAAGATTGCACGGTCATTGTTGTCCTGAAATGCACAGGTTGAGGAATCATGGGAAAAATCTTGGCAGTGTATGGAAGTCCCCGTCGGCAGGGAAACACGTCTCACCTGCTGCGGCAAGCGGTTCAGGGTGCGCGGGACGGTGGCGGCACGGTGGAAGAGGTGGTGCTGCGCGATCTCAAAATGTCTCCCTGTCTCGAAATTTACGGCTGCAAAATCACGGGCCGTTGCGTTCTGCAGGATGATTTTCAGGCGCTTTATGATCAGATCCTTCAGGCCAGGGGACTGATTCTGGCTTCTCCCATTTTTTTTTACACGGTGAGTGCCCACATGAAGATTTTCATGGATCGCTGTCAGTCTTTCTGGGTCAAAAAATACTGGCTGGAAGGGGCGAGTTTCGGTGTTGAGAAGCCAGGGCGCAAGGGCCTGTTCATCAGCGTGGGGGCGACAAGTGGCAAAAAGCTTTTCGATGGAGCCCTGCTCACGGTCCGGTATTTTCTGGATGCTGTGAACGCAGAGTTGTGGCGAAGCCTTCTCTACCGGGGGTTGGATTTTGAAGGGGATGTGCTCCAGCACGAAGCGTTTCTGAAGGAGGCCTATTGGGCGGGTTTTGAGTTTGCTCGGGCGTTGGACGATGAGGAAGGGGCGTGAGTCACAGCAAAGGAGGCCAAACCCCCTCGGGAGAAAATCCTGAACGGGCAGGCCATGAAGAAAGCACCCACAAAGAAAGTCCGTGGCGTTCTTTTCACCTGGCCATTCCCTATTTCAGAAAGCACTGGCGAAGACTCGCTCTCGGTTTCTTCTGTCTCATGGTAGTGGATACCCTTCAGCTCATCATTCCCCGCATCATCAAGCATGCCGTGGACAGTTTGCAAACGGGGACGGCCACGACGGAGACACTCCTGTTTTACGGCGGCTGGATCGTTCTCATAGCGGTCTTCATTGCCCTTTTAAGGTATTTTTGGCGGGTTTTCCTCCTGGGGTTTTCCCGCATCATGGAAACGGATCTGCGAAACCGCATGGTGAGCCACCTGCTCACTCTCGACCGGGCATTTTATCAGCGCAGAACGCCGGGAGAGGTCATGGCGCTCACCACCAATGACCTCTCCTCCGTCCAGCTGGCCACGGGGATGGGGCTTGTGGCAATGGTGGATGCTCTTTTCATGGGCCTTGCGGCCATAGCTTTCATGGCCTACATCAGTCCCACCCTCACCCTCATCGCCATTGCCCCCATGCCCATCCTGGCCCTTCTCACGCGTGTTCTTTCCGGTCATCTTCACCGCCGTTTTCGAAAGGTGCAGGAACAGTTTTCCCACATGACCGAGTTCGTCCGATCCACCTTCTCGTCCATTCGCCTGGTCAAGGCTTACAACCAGGAGTCGTCGCAGGAGTCCAGGTTCGATGAACTGGGACAGGCTTATGTGAGGGACAATCTCAGGCTGGCGGGCATTCATGGCACCCTCTTTCCCATTTCCGGCTTCATAGGCAATCTGAGCATGCTCCTGGTCCTCTTCTACGGAGGGCGCATGACCATTTTGGGCACCATCACCGTGGGAGACTTTGTGGCCTTCATCGCCTACCTCTTCCTCATGACGTGGCCCATGATGGCTCTCGGATGGGTCACAAACCTTTTTCAGCGCGGCGTCACCTCATTGTCCCGCATTCAGACCCTCCTGGAAGAAAAACCCATTGTGGAAACACGCGAGGACTTGCCTGGCACATTTTACCCCCCATCAGGGCTGCGAGGGGAAATTCGAATGGAAAATCTTTCCTTTGTGTTTCCCGGGCACAAGAGGCCGGCCCTCAGGGACATCTCGCTGCAAATCTCTCCGGGGACTTTCCTGGGTGTTGTGGGGCGAACGGGGTCGGGCAAAACCACCTTGTGCCATCTCCTCGCAAGGCTCTATCCCGTTCAGGACGGAGCCCTCTATCTGGACGGCCTGGACGTGAATGATCTGCCTTTGAGCGCCGTACGGGGAGCCCTGGCTTACGTGCCCCAGGAGGTCATTCTGTTCTCCAGCACCATCGCTCACAACATCGCCATGGGAAAAAAAGATGCGGGCAGGGAGGAGATCGAGGCCGTTGCAAGGGCAGCCTCCATCCACGATGAAATCATGGCCATGCAGGAAGGTTATGACACGCGCATTGGGGAAAAAGGGGTGAACCTTTCCGGAGGACAGCGCCAGCGGATTGCCATTGCCAGGGCGTTGCTCCTGGAACGCCCCATCATCATCATCGATGACGGCCTGTCGGCTGTGGACATGGAAACGGAACATGCCATCATTCGCTCCATCGCCAACTATCTTTCCGGACGCACCTGCATTGTCGTTTCACACCGGGTCGCTCCTCTTGCGGACGCACACGAGATCATGGTTCTGGAAGAAGGGAAAGTGGTGGAGGTGGGGTCTCATGAACAACTGCTGGAAAGAGGAGGCTTTTATGCCAACATTCATCGCCAGCAGACTTCCGGAGGATGACATGACCTCAGTCATGGTTGCCGCCATGGGGGGAGTGTGAAGATGCGCCGGAACCCTGCCCGCTTCCAGGAAGAAAAAGACTTCCATGCGAAAGACATGAAGCTGTGGAAAGGTCTTTTCCCCTACATTCTGCCCCAGTGGAGAGGCCTGTCGCTGGCCATTGTTCTGTCGTTCATCGTCACTGCCACGAGTCTGGCCATTCCACGACTGGTGCAGGTGGGAATGGATGACCATATCCTCAATGAAAGCCTCTCCGTGGCGGAACGCTTTCAGGGCCTTTCCCTTGTTGCGGCTGTTTTTCTGGGAGTCATCCTTGTGGGGTTTGTCACCAATTTCTTTCAGGTGGTGACCCTCGAATGGACAGGCCAAAGGATCATGCACGCTCTGCGCCAGGGACTCTTTCAGCACGTGGTCAAGCTCGACCTCTCCTTTTTTCAGAATCAGCCCGTAGGGCGGCTTGTGACGCGCCTCACCAATGACATTCAAAACATGTATGAAATGTTCACCTCCGTCATCGTCACCCTTTTCAACGACGGGGTTCGTCTGGTGGGAATCCTTGCCATCATGTTCTGGATGAACTGGCGTCTGTCCCTGGTCCTGTGCGCCATTTTTCCCATCCTGTTTGTCATCACGGTGGTTTTTGGAAGACTCAGCAGGGATGCTTTCAGAAGAATCAGGACGCACCTTGCGGAGATCAACTCTTACGTTCAGGAAACCATATGGGGAATGTCCGTGATCCAGATATTCCTCAGGGAACGGGAAGCTCACCGGGAGTTTCGCAAACTCAATGACCGCTATTACGACAGTGCCATGTATCAGGTAAAAATATTTGGAATTTTCATGCCTGTCATTGAAGTCATGAGTTCCGTGGCCATGGCCCTGATCATCTGGTACGGGGGTGGAGAAATCATACGCCAGCACATGACACTGGGGGAACTCACGGCGTTCATCTCCTACATACGGCTCTTTTTTCAGCCCCTGCGCGAGCTTTCCCAAAAATACTCCATCGTTCAGTCGGCCCTGGCTTCGGCGGAAAGAATATTTCAACTCCTTGAAACCAAGGACAGGCTTCCCGTTGCGGAGCACCCTCTGAAGGACTTTCCTGTGAGGGGGGACATCCGTTTTGAGAATGTGAGCTTCAGGTATGCGGAAGAACATCCCGTTTTGCGCCAGGTGTCCTTTCATGTTGCTCCGGGAAAAACCCTGGCCATAGTGGGAGCCACCGGATCGGGCAAAACGACGATCATCAACCTTTTGGAGCGATTTTACGACCCTTGGGAGGGAAGGATCACCATAGACGGGGTGGATCTGAGAACCATGGACGAGCACTGGCTGAGAGACCTTGTGGGGCTCGTCATGCAGGAAGTTTTCATCATTCCCGGAACCATTCGGGAGAACATCCTCCTCGATGGAAAGCTTGAAGGGTTGGATCTGGAGAGCATTCTGGAACTTTCCCAGCTCAACTCCCTTCTCAAACACCTTCCCGAGGGTCTGGAAACGCGGGTGGGTGAGGGGGGCATGGACCTTTCCGCCGGGGAGAAGCAGCTCTTGGCTTTTGCACGCGTGCTCGCGAGAAACCCCCGCATTCTCGTCCTCGATGAAGCCACGGCCAATGTGGACACGGAAACGGAGATGCTCATCGAAAGGGCCATTCAAGCCGCTCTATCCAGCAGAACAAGCCTGGTGATCGCCCATCGCCTCTCCACCATTCGCAGGGCCGATCGTATTCTGGTTCTGGATCAAGGCAGGATTGTGGAGGAGGGGACTCACGAGGATCTCATGAGGCTGAACGGGGTCTACCATCACCTGCAGTCTTTGCACGATGGCAAAGGTTTGAGGCTTTCGGGCGGGGGACCAGAAGAATCCAGCCCTTAGGGCTCAAAAAAACGGCAGCAGCCAGGAGAGCACCGCAAATGCGGTTGACTTGAGGGATGGTGCTGTCCTGCTCCGCCATCCCCGCCAAGGCGGGGGAGGCGGAAGGCCCTGCAAAAAAAGGGATTCCCGCCTGCGCGGGAATGCCGTGAGTGGACTTTCGCATTGGGTGAGACAGCTTGAGCCCACCTCATTGGGGGAAACACCGCCAGCAGTGCAGGGGTCGTCCGCCCTGAAAGGGACAGGAAACCGGCACCGTGATCTCTTCCAATGGAAGGAGCTTCAGGCCGATGGCCGGGATGCTTCTGAAATTCCTGAGGGTTCGACCGTGTGAAAGGTCCTTCGGGTTTCAGGGGGGTGAGAGGAGAATGGGCCTTGGATTCTGAAAATCAGAGGGAATCGAGGCTTTCCAGGTGCTCGATGCGCTCCACAATGGGGGGGTGGGAATAGTTGAAAAACACATACCAGGGGTGAGGAGTCAGGTTGGCCAGATTGTCCACAGCGAGCCTTTTGAGGGTCTGAATCATGGGTTGCGCACTCCCCATCAGTTTCGCCGCGCATCGGTCCGCTTCCCTTTCAAAGTGCCTGGAAACAGCCTTGGGCATGGGTTGTAGAAAGTAGGCCGCCTTTTGCCAGAAAATTCCCGCCAGTAAAAGTCCCGCATACTCCTGGGATGCTTCAAAGCCAAAGCTGGTCAAAAAGGGAGGCCAGGAGAGAAGAAGAAAAATGCCCAGGAAAACCAAAAGCATGGAACCCAGGGCGAGGATGAGCTGCTTGGGCACATGGTTGTTTTTGAAGTGGCCTGCCTCATGAGCCAGAACGGCGAGAATCTCCTCTTGTGTGTGTGATTCCAGCAGGGTGTCATAGAGGACGATCTGCTTGGTTTTTCCAAGGCCTGTGAAGTAGGCATTGGTGTGTCCACTGCGCAGGCCAGCATCCATCTGAAGGACTTTTTTCACCCTGATGCCATTGTTTTCCATCAGCCGGAGGATCTTCTGGCGAAGTTCTTCGTCCCTGACGGGTTCGAATTTGTTGAAGAGGGGAGCAATGACCACGGGGTAAATGAGCACCAGCGAGATCTGTATGGCTGAAACGGCACCAAAAGCCCACAGCCACCAGGTGGAGGGATAACTGGTCATCATGAAAAGAATCACTCCCAGCAACAGGGCGAAAAGGATGGAACTGACCAGGAGGGACTTGAGGTGGTCCAGGACCCAGACTTTTTTTGTGGAACGGTTGAACCCGTATTTTTCTTCCACAACAAAAGTGTCATGGTGATCAAAAGGCAAGTTCGCCGCGTAGAGAATGGCTCCGGGGATGAAAAAGAAACCCAGGGCCTCCAAATAGAGGGGCATTTCCAAACTGGCTGAAAACCGGGCCACGCCTCCAAGAAAACCGGTGAAAATGAGCAGGAAAAGGATGGCCTGACTCACGCTGCCCGCATACGCGGAAAGCCGCTGGGTTTCGATGGTGTAGGCGGTCATGCGGCCAAGCGCCTCCTCGTCCAGGGCACCCTTGAAAGAGTGAGGGATCAGGTCCCTGTGCCTTTTGAGGTGCCTGATGTTCAGCCTTCCCATGTAAAGCTCACAAAGCCACTGGAGCAAAAAGAGGGCCATGAAAGAAAGGAGGATGATGTTCCACTGTACCATGTGATTCCGTGTCCATGCCTGGTGGTTGAGGTCCTGTTTCCTTTGAAATGCTCAGGCCATACATTCGGAAAAATTCTTCACCCAGAAAAACTCTGTCATGGATCGCTGCCACGGGATTGAAAGCACAACCTTCAGGAGGATTGCAAGCAAAAGAACAGGGAGCATTATACACCATGTTTTTGCAGAGGGAGCGGGAAAGCTTTCAGTTCCGGAAAAATGATCGACCTGCGAGGTGGAAAGGGGACGGAGCCGGAAGACGGGGAGGTGGAGCCTTGACGAGATTGAGCATGCTTTATTGATTTTTGTGCTTCACACGGCTATATTCAAAACATGAAGAGAACTCGACAGGATCTGTTCCCGCAACATCGAAACCATCATCGACGCATTCATCGGTGACAAGGAGGAAAAAATGGCCATTTGGAAGTGCAACAATTGCGGCAATACTATTGATGTGATGACGCCTCCCGATATTTGTCCTGCCTGCAAAGAGAAATGTGAATTTGTGGACGTCTCTTGCTACATTCCTGACTGCGGCGGGCCTGATTCCAAAAACATCAATCCCCAAGTCTACCAGGAAAGTTATAAGTCCGACAAAGAGTAGGCGTGGAAGCCAGTGGAAGTTCCACAGGCCTTTTCCGGGCGGATTTCATGAAAGGGCCCTTTCCCTCTCTGTTCAGGGTCCGGGAAAGTGCGCAGGAAATTTCAGGCCATTGGACGCTGGTTCCTATGAGCAGCATTCAGTGAGCAGTGTGCTCAGTCGTGGTTTTTCCCGGTCATTCCCGCAATTTCCATGCGGGGATGACAGGTTCGCAGAGGGTGAGCGTCCTTCCGAAGGCATGGATGCCTTGTTTTGCAGCGGCGACCGCGGCTCATGAAACCTGCATGTTCGCAGGGAGCAGACGGCCCGGAAAACGGTCATCCGCGCCGGCATTTTTCAGCATCACTCTCCCAATGATTTTTTCCTTTTCCGTGCCCTTTGTATTCAGCGTTTCTCCCCACCCTTCTTTCCCCGTTCAACCGTTCCTCTGCATGGAGGTCCTCCTGAGGAAAACCCTCAAATGGCCATGTGCGCTCCAGGCTGAAACCCTGCGGCCACTGAGAGTTGTTTGAAAAATTCACACACAACGAAAGGAATTATTCGCTATGAGGGACAAAGGCGGTCTGCATTTGAAGCTTCAGGAGTTCTGTGATTGCTACGCGACCACGGATTATTTGAAAGAGATGTCCACCGTCGACTCAGAATCGGACATGGAGCAGGGGGCCCTCAAGTGGCTTGCCCTGGCAGTGCTGCATGGCATCAATTCGGGAGCTGAAAAGCTCTCCCTGGAGAGGAAAGAAGATGGTCGCATGCACGCCACGGCAAAATACAAGAAGACGGAACTGCCATCCCCCGGCCCGGAAGTGGGTGAAAAGGTTCTCAACGTCGTGCGCCAGATCAGTCACATAGAAGGGGAAAAGGGCAAGCTGCCCCTGGCACTGGGAATTGGAGACAGCAGCATCGAGGTGCTGGTCAAGGTCAAGGAAGAGGAGGGCGAGCAAAAGGTGACCATCAAGTTTCCCGAGTGACAAAGGCCAGGAAATGGCACCAGGTTTTTTGAGGCTCTTTTCATTTCACGGGAAGAGAATCGTTGTCAAGGGGTGAAGCGCTGGCGTTTTCTTCTTTTTCCTTCCCGGGCATGGATGAGAGGATGTGGTCCAGTATGCCGTTGATGAAGGCTCTTGAATCTTCCGTGCCAAAGGATTTGCCCACTTCGATGGCCTCGTTGATGGAAACCTTGGGTGGGATTTCCTTCAGGTAAAACATCTCGTAGAGGGCGATGCGCAATATGTTCTTGTCGATGAGGGTCATTCTCTCCAGGCGCCAGTGCCGGGAGGAGCGTTCCAGGGTTTTGTCGATATCTGCCAAGTGCGTTTCGACGCCATACACCAGCTCTTCCGCAAAGGGCCTGGATGCCATGGGGATTTCAAAGTCCAGGTGCTCTTCATGGGAAAAGAGGCCATAGTAGAGGGGGATGGCGTCCTCGGGTGGCGTGTGGGAGACTTCTATCTGGTAAAGGAGTTGCATGGCCATTTCGCGTGCACGCCTGCGAATTCCTACTTTATTCTTCAATTCTTTTTCCCCACGAGGAAACAGAGGGTGGTCCCGGACCACCCTCTGTCCCTTATATTGGAAATGGATTCCGCTCGATTGAAAAAACTGGCCAAAATCTATCAGGAAGGCAGCTGCTCGAGAAGCCCCACCATTTCGATGGCTCCCATGGCAGCTTCCCAGCCTTTGTTCCCTGCTTTGGAACCTGCCCGTTCGATGGCCTGCTCCAGAGTGTCGGTGGTGAGCACGCCAAAGAGGATGGGGATTCCCGTTTCCATGCTGGCGGAGGCAATACCCTTGCTGACTTCGCTGGCCACATAATCAAAGTGAGGTGTGGAACCCCGGATGACCGCACCCAGGCAGATGACCGCGTCGTAGCGCTTTGTGGCGGCCACTTTCTTGGCAAGGAGGGGAATCTCGAAGGCACCGGGGACTTTGAAGATGTCGATGTCATTTTCTTCAGCCCCGCAACGCTTCAATGCATCCAGAGCCCCCCCCACCAGGCGTTCCCCAATGAAATCGTTGAAACGACTCACAATGATGCCGAAACGGTAGTTTTGGGCCAGAAATTTTCCTTCATAGATTTTCATAGGCTCAGTCCTTTTTGTCCATGAAACAGCTCATAACATGTCCCATCTTGGCGCATTTGGTTTTGAGATAGGCAATGTTGCACTCATTGGGGGCTATTTCCAGGGGCACGCGGGCGGTGACCGTGATGCCGTACCCTTGAAGCCCCCGAATCTTTTTGGGATTGTTGGTGAGAAGGCGCATTTTTTTCACTCCCAGGTCCACGAGCATTTGCGCGCCGATGCCATAATCTCGCAGATCTTCCCGGAATCCCAAAGCCTTGTTGGCTTCAACGGTGTCCATTCCCTGCTCTTGAAGGGCATAAGCCTTGATTTTATTGACTATTCCAATGCCCCGTCCTTCATGGTTGCGCATGTACAGGACCACTCCCTTGCCTTCCCGATCGATCTGAGCCATGGCTGCTCGAAGCTGACTGCCGCAGTCACAGCGCAGGGATCCGAAGACGTCTCCCGTGAGGCATTCGGAATGAACACGCACCAGCACTTCGTCCTCTGAGGTGATCTCTCCCTTCACGAGGGCAAGGTGACTGTATTCGTCGATGTCGTTGGAGTAGACGATGAGCTGAAAATCATTGCCAAAGGAGGTGGGAAGAAGGGTGGTTGCGGCCCGGTGGACAAAAATCTCGTGCTGCATGCGGTAGTTGATGATGTCCGCCACGGTCACGATTTTCAGATCATGTTCTTCGGCGAAACTCACGAGGTCCGGCATGCGGGCCATCGTGCCGTCGTCTTTCATGATTTCGCAGATGACTCCCGCCGGTTTCAGTCCTGCCAGGCGTGCAATGTCCACGGATCCCTCCGTTTGGCCCGTGCGCACCAGGACGCCTCCTTTTCGGGATTTGAGGGGAAAAATGTGGCCTGGACTGACCAGGTCCATGGGTTTCGCGTCGTCGCCAATGGCGGTGATTATGGTGTGCGCACGATCCGCTGCACTGATCCCTGTGGACACGCCTTCACGGGCTTCTATGGAAATGGTGAAAGCTGTCTCGTAGGGAGATCGATTGTGGCTCACCATCATGGGAAGTTCCAGGCGTTCAACCCATTCGGGGGTCAAGGAAAGGCAAATGAGCCCTCGGCCATACCGGGCCATGAAGTTGATGGCCTCAGGGGTGACAAGCTCGGCAGCCATGCAGAGATCGCCTTCGTTTTCACGGTCTTCGTCATCGACGAGGATGACCATCTTGCCTTTTCGAATATCTTCCAGGGCTTCGGGAATGGATGCCACAGGCATTTTTTATTGCTCCTTCTCACTTGAAAATATTGAAGGGGTTCATGCCCCCGGATAAAGAACCGCAGAGTCGAGTTTTGTCTGCGAGTGAGCTTAACCGTTTTCGGTTTGTGATTCACCCTGCCGAAGAAGGGTTCACGAAAAAGCGAATGATTTTTCAGGGCTTCACGGCCATGGAGTCTCGCCGCGCTGATGCATGGGTCATGAAAAGCCGTGTTTTGCAAGAAAGGCCATGTCGATGGCTTTTCCCCCTTTGGGAGATCCCCCCTGGGGTTTCCAGGCGAGGAGCATCTTTTCCACATACTTTCCCATGAGATCCGTTTCGATGTTGACCTCCTCCCCCGGCTGCAGCTCATCGATGGTCGTCTCCCTGGCTGTGTGAGGAATGATGTTCACGTGAAAAGTGCCCTCCGCACAACCGTTGACCGTGAGGCTGATCCCATTGATGGCGATGGATCCCTTTTCGATGACGTAGGGGTCAAACTCCTTGGGAATGCGAAAAGTGAGGCGCCAGGATTTTCCGTCCCGCTTGCGTTCCGTGAGTTTGCCGATGGTGTCCACATGACCGCTCACGATGTGCCCTCCCAGCCGGTCTCCGAGGCGCAGAGCCCTTTCCAGGTTGAACTCCTGGCCCACCCTCTTTTTCCCCAGGATGGTCCGGTTGAGGGTCTCCCTGGACGCATCCACGGAGAAAACGTTTCCCTCAAAGGAGGTGACCGTGAGGCATGCGCCATCCACGGCGATGCTTTCACCCAGAACGATGGGACTCATGGGGTAGTTGGCCCTGATGACCATACGGGCATCGGCTCCCGCTTGATCGATGCGAAGGAGGGTTCCGGTGCCCTCGATGAGACCTGTGAACATGAGCATTTTCTCCTAATACGGTTTCTCTTGGAACCGTCCCGAGAGCATCACGTCCTCGCCAAAACAGTGGACTTGCATGCCATGGGCTGGAATGGCTTCCGCCATTTTTTCTCTGGATTTTCCCCGAATCATGGGAATACCTTCGTGGTCGCCCAGGATTTTGGGGGCAAAGAAAAAATGAAAAACATCCGCAAGCCCCTCCTCGATGAAGGCTCCAAGAATTTGCGAACCTCCCTCCACAAGGACGCTGGTCACGGACTGCTTTCCCAACTCTTCCACAAGGGCCTTCAGGCTGACGCGGCTGTTTTGAAGTGGGAGGCGCACCACCCGGGCTCCTGAGTCGATGAGCTGTTTCTCCCGGTCGCCGGGCGCTTCCTCACCGCAGGCAATCCACACAGGAACATCCCTGGCCGTCTGAATGAGTTGGGACTGAAATGGGATTTTCAAGAGGGAATCCACCACAACACGAACGGGTTGCCGAACGGGAACTGCCGGGGAAAGGCGGGCTGTCAAGCGGGGATCGTCAGCGAGAACCGTTCCGATTCCAACCAGGATGGCATCCAGATCTGCGCGAAGCTTGTGAACGAAACCTCTTGATTCCTCGTTGGTGATCCAGCGGGAGTCTCCCGTGCGTGTGGCGATACGCCCGTCAAGCGTGGAGGCCGCTTTCAGGGTCACGTGGGGAATTCCTGTGATCGTGTGTTTGATGAAAGCCTGATTTTGCTGCCGGCACTCCTCTTCGAGCACATGGCGGGTGACGGAAATTCCCTGTTGCTCAAGGAAGGAGGCTCCGCCTCCCTCCACTTTCGGGTTGGGATCCATCATGCCAATGACCACGCGGCTGACTCCTGCCTCAAGAATGGCTTGAGTGCAGG
>Ga0207421_10002542_pt1 | contig 22550 bp, 38 predicted proteins | sample SodLakKL_010_SED_4_FD_187542 | JGI IMG/M metagenome (GOLD analysis project Ga0207421, IMG submission 187542) | Alkaline sediment microbial communities from Lake Tanatar, Kulunda Steppe, Russia - 8KL_010_SED (SPAdes) (version 2) | ecosystem: Environmental > Aquatic > Non-marine Saline and...
ATAGCAATGGAAGAAGGATTAAGATTTGCTATCCGTGAAGGTGGCCATACTGTTGGTGCTGGTGTTGTAACAGATATTGTTGAGTAAGTTACTTTAAAATAGAAAAAGTGAGGGGTTAATTCCTCTGCTTTTTCTATCTTTATTTAATTTTTCATCAGCCTCTAAAGGAATAAAGGAGGGAAGAGAATGCCCAAACATGAAAAAATAAGAATTAAATTAAAAGCATATGAGCATGAACTTTTAGATAAATCTGCAGAAAAAATTGTCTCAACGGCTGAAAGAACTGGAGCAAATATTTCAGGACCAGTTCCTTTGCCAACGGAAAGAGAGATCTTTACAGTTTTAAGATCACCTCATGTTCATAAAGATGCTAGAGAGCAGTTTGAAATGAGAACACACAAAAGGCTAATAGATATATTGAAGCCTAACTCGAAGACTGTTGATGCATTAATGAGGTTAGATCTACCTGCAGGGGTTAATATAGAAATTAAATTATAAGATTTAATTGTATGATTGGAGGTGTATTATAAATGTCCAAAAGTTTAATAGGGAAAAAATTAGGAATGACTCAAATTTTTAGTGAAGATGGAGAGTCAGTTCCTGTTACTGTTATAGAAGCTGGTCCATGTGTAGTAACACAGGTTAAAACAGAAGAAAAAGATGGTTATTCAGCTGTTCAGATTGCTTATGGTGAAGTTAAACCTAATAAAATTAATAAACCCCAAAAAGGGATATTTGAAAAATTAGGTGTAAAGCCTAAAAAGCATATAAGAGAATTTAGGAATCTTGGTTTTGAAGATATTGAACCTGGAGATAAGTTAACTGTTGAGCAATTTGAAGTTGGTGACTTGGTTAATGTAGCTGGTATTTCTAAAGGTAAGGGCTTTGCAGGTAACATTAAAAGACATAATCATGCAACTGGTCCTAAAACACATGGTTCAAGAGCTTATAGAATACCAGGGTCTATTGGATCAACGGATTCTTCAAGAGTTTTTAAAGGACAAAAACTACCAGGAAGAATGGGACATGACCAAGTTCAAATGCAAAATCTTCAGATTGTTAAAGTTATGAAAGAAGATAATGTTATACTTGTTAAGGGTTCTATTCCTGGTCCTAAAAAAGGCATTATAACAATTGAAAGCGTAGAGTAATACTCTGGCTAGGAAGGAGGAGATATTGAATGCCCGAATTATCTGTATATAATAATAGTGGTAATGAGGTCGAGAAAATAAATTTGAATAAAGAAATATTTGAGGAAAATATTAATGAGCATGTTGTTCATGAAGCTGTAACTGCACAATTAGCAGCTAAAAGACAAGGCAATGCATCTACTAAGGGTCGTAGTGAAGTTCGTGGCGGTGGAAGAAAACCGTGGCGACAAAAAGGTACTGGTCGAGCAAGACATGGTAGTATTCGATCACCTTTATGGGTTGGTGGCGGAATAACTTTCGGACCTAAACCTAGAAGTTATAAGAAAAAGATTAATAGAAAAACTAAAAAGCTTGCTATAAGATCAGTTTTAACTGCAAAAGCAGATGCTGGTGAGTTATTGATTATAGACAATTTATCATTTGATAGACCAAAGACTAAAGATGCTACAGAACTTTTAAAGAATTTAAATTTAAGTGATAAAAAGGTTTTGTTTGTTTTGCCTGAAAAGGATAAAAACGCCTATTTATCAATTAGAAATATAACTAATGTAAAAACTATGGTTTTAGATGGAATAAATGTTTACGATCTATTAAATAATGATATGGTTGTAATTCCTCAACCAGCTTTAGACAAATTAGAGGAGGTGCTCTTAAATGGATAATGCACGTGATATTATAATTTCACCTCTGATTTCAGAAAAGACTATGGAATTAATGGAAGAAAATAATGCATATACTTTTAAAGTGGTCAAAAAAGCAAATAAAATTCAGATTAGACAGGCCATTGAAGAAATATTTAATGTTAAAGTAGTTAAAGTGAATACTATGAATATGAAGGGTAAAAGAAAACGGTTAGGTTTTACTGAAGGGAAAAGACCTGATTGGAAAAAAGCTATTATTAAACTTGTTGATGGAGATAGTATTGAAATATTTGAAGGCATGTAATAAATAAGTAATAAAGGAGGGTAAAGTTATGGCTATTAAGAAATTTAAGCCAACCACTCCTTCCCGGAGATATATGACTGTTTCTGATTTTAAAGAGTTGACAAGTAAAGAACCTGAAAAAAGCTTGTTGGCTCCATTAAAAAAATCAGGAGGTAGAAACTCAAACGGTAGAATTACATCTCGCAGACGGGGTGGAGGACATAAGAGAAAATATAGAATTATAGATTTCAAAAGAAATAAAGATGGTATTCCTGCTAAGGTAAAAACTATAGAATATGACCCTAACAGATCTGCTAGGATTGCACTATTAACTTATTATGATGGCGAAAAAAGGTATATTTTAGCTCCTAATAAAGTTGAAGTTGGTGATGTTTTAGAGACTGGCTCTGGTGCTGATATTAAACCAGGCAACGCTCTTCAACTTTCAGATATGCCTGTAGGTACAATCGTTCATAATATTGAAATGCAACCTGGCAAAGGTGGACAAATTGCAAGATCTGCTGGTGTTATGGCACAAATTCTAGCTAAAGAAGGCAAATTTTGTCATATCAAAATGCCATCAGGTGAAGTTCGTTTGATCAGAAAAGAATGTAAAGCAACTGTAGGTCAGGTAGGAAATATTGAACACGAAAATATTGTTATTGGTAAAGCTGGGCGTTCACGTTGGTTAGGTAAAAGACCAAAAGTAAGAGGTGTTGTTATGAACCCTCACGATCACCCACACGGTGGTGGTGAAGGCAAATCACCTGCTGGTAGACATCCAGTAACTCCTTGGGGACAGAAGACTATGGGTAAGAAAACAAGAAAGCCTAAAAAATCTGATGAATATATTGTTAAATCCCGCAAGGCTAAAAAACGCTAAAGCGGAAAGGGGGATTTAATCTTGGGTAGATCATTAAAAAAAGGACCGTTTGTAGAAGAAAAATTGATGGCTAAGATTGATGAGATGAATGAGACTGGCCAGAAAAATGTTATTAAAACCTGGTCAAGAAGTTCAACAATTTTTCCAGAAATGGTCGGTCATACTATTGCTGTTCATGATGGTAGAAAGCATGTACCAATCTATATAACAGAAGAAATGGTTGGGCATAAATTAGGAGAATTTGCTCCTACTAGAATTTTCAGATCACACAGTCGTCACACAGAAAGATCAACAACTCTTAAATAAATTGATAATAGTTTTGTTTTAAATGAGGGGTGATAAAATGGAAGCTAAAGCAATTGCAAAGCATGTAAGAATGTCTCCACGCAAAACCAGGCAGGTCATTGATCTGGTTAGAGGAAAGGATGTGGGGGATGCTATCGCAATTTTGAAGAATACTCCAAAGAGGGCATCTAAGACAATAGAAAAAGTTGTTAATTCAGCAATTGCAAATGCCGAAAACAATCATGATATGATTGTTGAAGATTTGTATATTTCAGAAGCTTATGTTGATGAAGGCCCTACAATGAAAAGATTTAGACCAAGGGCTATGGGTCAAGCATCAATGATTAGAAAAAGAACGAGTCATATTACTATTATATTAAAAGAGAAAAAGGAGGGATAATTTTGGGTCAAAAAGTAAACCCCCATGGACTTCGTGTTGGTGTAATAAAAGATTGGGATGCTAAATGGTATGCAGATAAAAATGATTACTCAGAGTTGCTTCATGAAGATATTGAAGTTAGGAAACATATCAAAGAAAAAATGTTTGACTCTGGTATTTCTAGAATTGTAATTGAAAGAGCAGCCAAAAGGCTTAAAATAGATATTCATACTGCTAGACCAGGGATGGTAATTGGTCGCGGTGGTTCTGAAGTTGATGCTTTAAGACAGGATGTTGAAAATATTACTGGCAAGAATGTACAGATTAACGTTGTTGAAGTAGATAATCCTGATATGGATGCTCAATTAGTTGCTGAAAATATTGCTGGACAGTTATTGAAACGAGTTTCATTTAGGAGAGCTATGAAACAGGCTATGAATAGAGCTATGAGATTAGGTGCAGAAGGATTTAGAGTTCAAAGTAGCGGTAGATTAGGTGGCGCTGAAATGGCAAGAAGAGAAGGATATAGTGAAGGAAGTGTTCCGCTTCATACTTTAAGAGCAGATATAGATTATGGTTTTGCAGAGTCAAAAACTACCTATGGAACAATAGGTGTTAAAGTATGGATTAATAAAGGAGAAATACTTCCAGAAGTGGATGAAGACTAAAAGTATTAATCATAGGAAGGAGGCAACAGTATGCTTGTCCCAAAAAGAGTAAAACATCGTAAGCAACACAGAGGACGCATGAAGGGCAAGGCTCAGAGAGGTACAAGAGTAACTTTTGGAGAATATGGCCTTCAGGCTTTAGAACCTGCCTGGATCACTAATAGACAGATAGAGGCTGCTCGGATTGCTCTTACTAGATATATAAAAAGAGGCGGAAAAGTTTGGGTTAAGATTTTCCCTGATAAACCAATTACAGCTAAACCTGCTGAAACAAGAATGGGTAGCGGTAAAGGTGCAGTTGAAAACTGGGTTGCAGTTGTAAAGCCTGGTAGAGTAATGTTTGAATTAGCTGGTATTGACGAAGAGATTGCACGTGAAGCTATGAGATTAGCAGCTCATAAATTACCAATCAAAACTAAATTTGTTGCCAGAGATGGTGGTGAATCCAATGAGAGTTAATGAGTTAAGAGATTTAACAGATATGGAATTAGAGCAGAAATTAGATGAATTTAAAGAAGAACTTTTTAATCTTCGTTTTCAGCATGCGACTGCTCAATTGGATAATCCGATGAGAATAAGAGAGGTCAAAAGGATTATTGCAAGAATTAAGACGATTTTAAGAGAAAGAGAACTAGGTATACAACAGGAAGCTTAGTTTAAGCTGGAAGGAGGTTTATTATGGAAGTAACTAGAAATGAGAGAAAAGAAAGAATAGGATTTGTAGTTAGTAATAAAATGGACAAAACTGTTTCTGTTACAGTTGAACGAAGAAAACAGCATCCAATGTATAAAAGAGTAATCAAACGTTCAAAAAAATATAAAGCCCATGATGAAAATAATGAATGTAATGAGGGAGATAAAGTTCGGATTGTAGAAACACGTCCATTAAGCAAAACAAAAAGATGGCGTGTTATTGAAATTTTAGAAAAAGCTAAGTAAATAAACGGAATAGAGGGGTGATTTAAATGATTCAAGCAGAATCTCGCCTAAAAGTTGCAGATAACTCTGGCGCCCGTGAGTTGCTTTGCATTAAAGTTCCAGGAGGAAGTAAGAAAAAATATGCTGGTGTAGGCGAAAAAATTGTATGTAGTGTAAAAGAAGCAATTCCTGAAGGGATGGTAAAGAAAGGTGAAATAGTAACAGCTTTAGTTGTAAGAACAAAGAAAGCAACTAAAAGACCTGATGGTTCATACATTAAATTTGATGAAAATGCAGCTGTTATTATTGATGATCTAGATAACCCTAAAGGAACAAGAATTTTCGGTCCAGTTACTAGGGAGTTAAGAGATAATAATCATATGAAGATTGTATCCCTAGCACCGGAAGTATTATAGTCAAAGGAGGGGTACTAGGTGAAGATCAAAAAAGGTGACCAGGTTGAAGTTATTACTGGAAAAGATAAAGGTAAACGTGGCGAAGTTTTAACTGTTGATAGAAAGAAAAATCGGATTGTAGTTGAAGGCGTTAATATTGTCCACAGACATATGCGCCCAAGTCAGGATAATCCACAGGGTGGAATAATTGAAAATGAAGCCCCTATACATGCTTCAAATGTAATGGTTGTTTGTGCAGCATGCGATGAAAAAAGTCGCCTGGGTTATAAAAATTTGGATAGCGGTAAAAAAGTTCGCTATTGCAAAAAATGTGATGAAACAATAGAATAACTGCTGGATGAAAGGAGGTCAGTGATATGACAGTTTTAGCAAATCAATATCGTGAAGAGATAAGACCGGCTTTGAAAGAAGCATTTGGTTATGACAATATTATGGAAGTTCCGGAATTAGAAAAAATTACAATAAATGTTGGTTTAGGGGATGCTAAAGAAGATCCTAAACTTTTGGATACAGTTGTTGATGAGATTGCAAGAATTACTGGGCAGCAGCCTACAGTTACTAGAGCTAAAAAAGCTATAGCCAACTTTAAAATCCGTGAAGGTATGCCTGTTGGCTTAAAAGTTACATTAAGAGATAAATTGATGTATGAATTTCTATATAAATTAATTAATGTGACTATTCCTCGTATTCGAGACTTTAGAGGTGTATCTGCAAACTCATTTGATGGAAGAGGTAATTATAGTCTTGGAATAGATAATCACACAGTATTTCCTGAAATAAAAGTTGATGATGTAGATGTAGTTCATGGACTGCAGATTACAATTGTTACATCAGCTGAAACAGACGAAGAGGCATTTGAACTATTAAGTAGAATGGGGATGCCTTTTAAAAAGTAAATCTTTATGAGTTAATATTTAAAAGGAGGGATATTTAGTGGCCCGTAAAGCTTTAATAGAAAAAGCAAACAAAGAACCGAAGTATTCTACAAGGAAAAATAATAGATGTAGCCGGTGTGGCAGATCTAGAGCATATATGAGAAAATTTGATTTATGCAGAATTTGTTTTAGAGAATTAGCACATAAGGGAGAAATACCAGGAGTTAAAAAAGCAAGCTGGTAAATGAAAGGAGGTTTTCTTTATGAACACAGATCCTATTGCTGACATGTTAACTAGAGTTAGAAATGCAAATAATGCAGGTAAAAGTACTGTTAATATTCCTGCTTCTAATATAAAATTAGGTTTAGCTGAAATATTAAAAGAAGAGGGCTTTGTTAATGATGTAAAAATGATAGAGCGTTATCCTCAGAATGATATTAGAGTTTATTTGAAGTATGGTGAGGATGATGAAAAAGTAATAACTGGTATAAAGAGAATTAGCAAACCAGGATTAAGAGTTTATGTTAAGAAAGATGAAATTCCACAGGTGCTTGGAGGATTAGGTTTAGCAATTTTATCTACTTCTCGTGGAGTACTTTCAGATAAAGAAGCTCGTGAAAAAGGAGTAGGCGGAGAGGTTCTCTGTTACGTCTGGTAATATAATAGTAGGAGGTGAATAATATGTCCCGTATTGGAAAATTACCTGTTGAAATACCTGAAAAAGTTAAAGTTGATTTTGATGGTACTACCTTGAAGATTAATGGTCCTAAAGGCGAATTGAGCAGGGATATTCATGATTTAATAGATTTGGAAATTAAAGATGATGAAATTATTATTAAAAGAAATGGAGAGTCTAAAGATGATCGTTCTCTTCATGGAATGACAAGAAGTCTGATTGAAGGGATGGTAACTGGAGTTATGGAGGGATATTCAAAACAACTGGAAATGGTTGGAGTAGGATATAGTGCTTCAATGCAAGGCAATTCATTGAAGATTGAAGCTGGATATTCTCACCCAGTGGTTATTGAGCCTTTAGAAAATATAGAATTTGAAGTTGAAAAGAATAAGATTACAGTTAAAGGTATTGATAAGCAGCAAGTAGGCAATGTTGCTGCTCAAGTTAGAGCTGTCAGAGCACCTGAACCTTATAAAGGCAAGGGGATTAAATATATCGATGAAAGAATTAGAAGAAAAGAGGGTAAAACTGGTTAATATTATTAATTGGTTATGCCTAAAGTTGTTGAAGAAAGGAGTGAAATGTTATGAGTAAGTTGGATAAAAGAGCTGCTAGGGAGAGAAGGCATAAAAGAATTAGAAATAAAATTACTGGAACACCTTCTAAACCAAGAATGGCAGTTAAACGTAGTCTTAAAAATATGCATGTTCAATTAATAGATGACTTAAGAGAGATCACTCTTGTTTCAGCTTCAAGTTTAGAATCAGCTGTAAAAGATGAAGTTGCTCATAGGGGCAATAAAGAAGCGGCTAAAATGGTCGGGAAGTTAGTTGCCGAAAGAGCACTTGAAGAAGGAATTGAAGAAGTTGTATTTGACAGAGCAGGATATAAATATCATGGTAGGGTGAAAGCCCTTGCAGATGCTGCAAGAGAAGCAGGATTAAAGTTTTAAGGTGAAGGAGGCGAATTAATGAATAATATTGATCCAAATAAATTAAACCTGGAAGAAAGAGTAGTTGATATTAATAGAGTTTCTAAAGTTGTAAAAGGTGGACGGAGATTTAGTTTTACTGCTTTAGTTGTTGTTGGAAATCAGGATGGCTATGTTGGCGTTGGTTATGGTAAAGCTAATGAAGTTCCTGAGGCTATTAGAAAAGGAATTGATGATGCTAAAAAGAATTTAATTGAAGTTCCTTTGGTTGATAGAACAATACCTCATCAAATTAACGGTATATTTGGTGCAGGAAATGTTTTATTAAAACCTGCAGCTCCTGGTACTGGAGTTATAGCTGGAGGTCCGGTTAGAGCAGTTGTTGAATTAGCTGGGATTAACGATATTTTAACAAAATCACTCGGAACATCTAATCCAATCAATATGGTTAAAGCAGCAATAAACGGTTTGGATAGATTGAAAAATGTTGAAGATGTTGCCAGGCTAAGAGGTAAAACTCCAGAAGAAATTACTGGTTAAATATATTTATATGTTAATAAGGAGGTGCTGGTAGATGAAATTGCATAATATAAAGCCTAAAGAAGGCTCAAAGAAAAAGAGACAGAGATGCGGTAGAGGTATTGGCTCTGGTAGAGGTTATACCAGTGGAAGAGGAGCTAATGGTCAAAACAGTAGATCTGGTGGGGGAGTTAGAATCACTTTTGAAGGTGGGCAGACTCCTTTATTTAGAAAGCTTCCTAAGAGAGGCTTTAATAATAAAAATAAAAAAGAATATACAATTCTAAATGTTTATCAACTAAACATCTTTGAAGAAGGTTCAGAAATTACTCCGGAGTTGTTAAAAGAAAATGGAGTAGTTAATAATATTGCTTCCGATGGCGTTAAGATTTTAGGAGATGGTGAATTAGATGTAAGCCTTACTGTTAAGGCTAACGCATTTACTAATTCTGCTATTGATAAAATTGAAGCCGCTGGCGGGAAGGCTGAGGTGGTATAATTTGCTAAAGGCACTCAGTAATGTTTTTAAAGTTGAAGAATTAAGAAATAAGGTATTATTTGTTTTAGGTGTAATGGTAGTATACAGGATTGGTGCCCATATACCTGTTCCTGGTGTTGACATTGCAAGGGTTCAAGAAATGTTATTTGGTGGAGGTCCTGGAGGAGTTTTTGACTTCCTTGATTTATTTGCAGGTGGTGCTTTAAGTAACTTTTCAATATTTGCAATGAGCATAACACCTTATATTACAGCATCAATTATCTTGCAGTTATTACAGGTTGTTATTCCCAGGCTAGAAGAATTAGCCCGAGAAGGTAGGGAAGGTAAAAAGAAGATTGCTCAATATACAAGGTACTTGACTGTAGCTCTTGCTTTAGTTCAGGGGTTTGGTATTACCACTTATATAAGGCAATTTGGAGCAATTCCTGATCCTAGTGTTTTTGATTTGACAGTTATTGTTGTAAGTCTTACTGCAGGTACTACTTTCCTAATGTGGTTAGGTGAACAGGTTAATGAATATGGCATTGGTAATGGTATTTCAATTTTGATTTTTACCTCAATTATTGCAAGATTTCCATCTGATATCATGCAAACCTGGACCTTATTTAGAGCTGGTACTGTAACAGCGTTTAACTTATTGATATTTTTAATTTTGGCTATTATTATAGTGGCTGGAATAATTTTTGTGCAGCAGGGAGAGAGAAGAATACCTGTGCAGTATTCAAAAAGAATTGTTGGTAGAAAAGTATACGGTGGTAGAAGTACTCATTTACCAATGAAAGTAAATCAGGCTGGAGTTATGCCAGTTATTTTCGCATCTTCAGTACTTTTATTCCCAGGAGTTATTGCTCAAATTCTTCCTTTTGGCTGGGCAGAAGGTATGGCTAATGTGATAAGGCCTGGTTCGACATTATATATTGTATTATATGGTCTATTAACAATGTTCTTCACGTATTTTTATACTGCTATTACATTTAATCCAGAAGAAGTTGCAGATAATATGAAAAAGCATGGTGGCTTTATACCAGGAATTAGACCAGGAAGATCTACGATAAAATATTTAGATAAAATTTTAGTCAGGGTTACTTTAGTAGGAGCTCTATTCTTGACAGCAGTTGCATTATTACCATTTGCTATGGGTCCATTAACTGGTGTGGATATTGCGTTTGGTGGTACATCCTTATTAATTATGATTGGTGTAGCCTTACAGACAATGCAGCAGATAGAGTCACAATTATTAATGCGTCATTATGATGGGTTTATGGAATAGGAGGTAACTATTAATGAATCTTGTCTTTTTAGGACTTCCTGGTGCAGGTAAAGGCACACAGGCACAAATATTAGCTAAAAAATATAATATTCCTCATATATCAACAGGAGATATATTTCGTAATGCTATAAAAAATGAAACCCCATTAGGAGTAAAAGCTAAAGAATATATAGATTCTGGAGAACTAGTGCCAGATGAAGTTACTAATGGAATTGTCAAGGAAAGATTGCAGAAAGAAGATTGCAATCAAGGATTTATACTGGATGGTTATCCAAGGACCCTGGATCAAGCAGAAGCTTTAGACGAAAACATGAATCAATTAGATAGAAAGCTTGATTTAGTAATATATACTAAAGTTAAAGAAAGTGAATTGATTAAAAGGTTGACTGGTAGAAGGATTTGTGAAGATTGTGGAGCAACTTATCATGTTGAATTTGATCCACCTGAAGTTGAAGCAATATGTGATAAATGTGGAGGCAATCTAATTCAACGTGATGACGACAAAGAAGAAACTGTAGAAAAAAGAATTAATGTAAACAAAGATAAAACTGACCAACTAATTAATTATTATAATAAGAAAGATATATTAATTGAGATTGATGCTGAAAAAGAAATTGATGCAGTAAGCAATGAGATAGTAGATGTTATCGAGGAGAAAGTTAAATGATAATCAGGAAATCTAAAAGAGAAATTGATATAATGTTAAAAGCTAACACTATTGTTGCTGAAACTCATGAATTTTTATCAGAAAAAATCAATCCTGGTATTAGCACTTATGATTTAGATAAAATGGTAGAAGAGTTTATTGAAAATAAAGGTGGTAAGCCTTCTTTTAAAGGTTATAGAGGATATCCTGCTTCTGTTTGCTTATCTATTAATGATGAAGTTGTTCATGGAATACCATCTAAATCAAGAATTTTAGAAGAAGGTATGATTTTAAGTGTTGATATCGGAGTTTATTATAAAGGATTTCATGGAGATGCAGCTCGGACTTTTGCGGTTGGCAATATTTCTCAAAAAGCTAAGGACTTAATTGATGTTACCAGGCAATCTTTAGATATGGGAATTGAAAATGCTATAGTTGGTAATAGACTTACAGATATATCTAATGCAGTTCAAACTCACGTTGAAAGTTTTGGTTATTCTGTTGTTAGAGATTATGTTGGACACGGAATTGGGCGTGATATGCATGAAGATCCTCAAATCCCTAATTTTGGACCTGCAGGCAGAGGCCCCCGATTAAAAGAAGGTATGACATTAGCAATTGAACCAATGGTAAATATAGGACATTTTGATGTAAAAACCAAAGATGATGGTTGGACTGTAGTTACTGAAGATGGAAGTCTTTCAGCTCATTGGGAGGATAGTATCGCTATAACTAAAGAAGGACCTAAAATTCTAAGTAGAATTTAAATATGCTTTTACTTGCAATGATTATGTGGTATAATATAGGGTAGCTTAAAAACGGCTTATAAAATTTATTGAATTAGTTTAGTGATATTGTTTTATGTTTGATAAATATTTGTGAATATAGACTTATTTGCTAATGAATTTAGAAATTAAAATGAATTTAAATACCTTTAATTATAAAGGGGGGTAAAATATTATATGTCTAAAGAAGATCCGATTGAAGTTGAAGGTACAGTGGTAGAGCCCTTACCAAATGCTATGTTTAGAGTTGAACTTGATAATGGCCATAAAGTTTTAGCACATGTATCAGGTAAAATGCGAATGAATTATATTAGAATTTTACCTGGAGATAAAGTTACAGTAGAATTATCACCTTATGATCTTTCTCGTGGAAGAATAACTTATAGACATAAAGCATAATTCTATGTAATAAATGTTTTATGGAGGTGTTTTATAAATGAAAGTTAGACCATCTGTTAAACCGATTTGTGATAAATGTAAAGTTATTAGAAGAAACAAAACCGTTATGGTAATTTGCGAAAATCCAAAGCATAAACAGCGCCAGGGTTAAATTTTTAAATGGAGGTGTAAAAAATGGCTAGAATAGAAGGTGTAGATTTACCAAAAAATAAAAGAGCTGAAATTGGCTTGACATATATTTATGGTATAGGACGTTCTAGAGCTAATGATATTCTTGAAGCAGCAGGTGTTGATCCAGATACAAGAATAAAAGATCTTACTGAAGCTGAAATAGCTAAATTAAGAAGTGAAATAGATGATTATGCTGTAGAAGGTGAGCTCAGAAGAGAAAGAAGGGCTGATATCAAAAGACTCAAAGATATAGGTTCATACAGAGGTTTAAGGCATAGAAGAGGTCTTCCTGTTAGAGGTCAGAGAACTAGAACAAACGCAAGGACAAGAAAAGGTCCTGTAAAACCTATTAGAAAATAATACAATTTAGAACGAGGAGGGAATTATTTTAGATGGCTAAAGGTAAGAAAAAAACTAAAAGAAGAAAAAAGAAAAATAAAAAGTTTATAGAAAAAGGTCAGGCTTATATAAAATCAACCTTTAATAATACTATTGTCAGTATTACTGATATGGACGGTAATGTTGTTGCCTGGTCTAGTGCCGGGAAAGCAGGTTATAAAGGGTCAAGAAAAAGTACACCATTTGCTGCACAGATGGCAGCTGAAAATGTTGCTGAAGAAGCACAAGAAATGGGTTTAAAAGAGCTGCAGATTTTTGTTAAAGGTCCTGGTTCAGGTAGAGAATCTGCTATAAGGGCTATTCAATCTGCTGGAATAGAAGTAACTTTAATCAAGGATATCACTCCTATTCCTCATAATGGTTGTAGACCACCGAAAAGAAGAAGAGTTTAATAATTTAATAAATTAGGAGGTGCTAATATAAATGGCAAAATATACAGAAGCAAAATGTAAACATTGTCGTCGTGAAGGTGAAAAGTTATATTTAAAAGGAGAAAGATGCTATTCTGAAAAATGTGCTTTTGAAAGAAGACCTTATGCCCCTGGAGAGCAAGGACAGGGTCGGAGAAAGCAATCAGAATATGGTAATCAGCTTAGAGAAAAACAAAAGGTTAGAAGAATGTATGGTATGATGGAAGACCAATTTAGCAGTACATTCTCAGCTGCTGCCAGAAAAAAAGGTGTTACTGGTGAAAACTTCTTGCAGCTATTAGAAACAAGGCTTGATAATACTGTGTTTAGAATGGGCTTTGCTACATCCCGTTCTCAAGCAAGACAATTAGTTTTACATGGTCATATATATGTTAACGGCAGTAGAGTTAATATAGCTTCATATCAGGTAGAAGAGGGAGATACTATTAGTGTTAAAGATGCTAGTAGAAAGAAAAATTTCATTAAAGATGTTTTAGAGACAAATGAAGAATACAATGCTCCTGAATGGTTAAGTGTTAACATGGAAAAAGCAGAAGGTACTGTTGTAAGGATGCCTGAAAGAGATGATATTGAACATCCAATTAATGAGCAACTTATAGTTGAGTATTATTCACTTTAAGCTGAAGATACCCTCAGCTGACAAGACTTGAGAGGAGGGTGTGATAATTAAATGATAGAAATTGAAAAGCCGAAAATTAATAAATTAGAAGCCGACAGTAACTTTGGGAGCTTTGAAATTAGCCCTTTAGAAAGAGGTTATGGGACAACACTTGGTAATTCTATTAGAAGAATATTGTTATCCTCGCTTCCAGGGGCCGCGCTTACATCAGTAAAGATTGAAGGTGCCAAGCACGAATATACCGCTATACCTGGAGTAGTTGAAGATGTAACTGATATTATTTTGAATTTAAAAGGCGTTGTATTAAAATATAATGGTGAAGAACAGACAAGTATAAGGTTAGATGTTAGTGATAAAACTGACGTTGTTGCAGATGATTTTAAGGTTTCTGGAGATATAGAAATTGTTAATAAAGATCATAAGATTGCCACTTTGGCTCCTGAAGGTAGTATGCAATTAGAGGCAACTGTTGAAAAAGGCCGGGGATATGTTACAGCTGAAGAAAACAAGGAAAAATTCGAAAATATTATAGGGTTAATTCCTATAGATTCTTCCTTTAGTCCGATTGAAAGGGCTAACTTTAAAGTTGAAGATATTCGAGTTGGTCAGGTCACTGATTATGACAGACTTTTATTAGATGTTCATACAAACGGCAGTATAACTCCTGAAGAGGCAATTAGTCTATCTGCCAGAATTATGATAGAACATTTAGAGCTTTTCCTTGATCTAGACGATGATCTGGAAAATGTTGAGATTATGGTAGAAAAAGAAGTGGAAGAGAAAAACCAGATTTATGATACTACTATTGAAGAATTAGAATTATCAGTTAGATCTTCTAATTGTTTAAAGAGAGCTGGAATTAATAGTGTTGGGGAGCTAGTAAGTAAAACTGAAGATGATTTAATGAAAGTAAGAAATTTAGGTAAAAAATCATTACAGGAAATCAAAGATAAATTAGATGAAATTGATTTATCACTAAAAAAACCTAAAGAATAAAGGTGGTGTTTATTAATGCCTAGAAGAAAGCTTGGAAGGACAAGTTCACATAGAAAAGCTATGTTTCGTAACATGCTAACTGACTTTTTTAGAAATGAAAGAATTGAAACAAGTCTTGCAAAAGCAAAAGAATTACGTCCGTTAGCAGAAAAGTTAATAACTATTTCAAAAGATAATAGTGTTCAGTCAAGAAGAAAAGTTGCTAAAAAAATTAATGATAAAGAAGTATTAACTAAATTATTTGATGAAATTGGTCCGCGCTTTGCTGATAGACCTGGTGGATATACCAGGATTATTAAAATGTACCCTCGAAGAGGAGATGCATCCGAGAGAGCTTTAATCGAATTAGTTGAATAAATTTAGTGGCATAATGAAGTGGGTGTAAAAATGAGCCTGATTGAAATAAAAGATGTTGATTTTTTATATAGAGAGCAAGAAAATAAAGCTCTATCAGGTGTTAACTTATCAATTGAAAAGGGTGAATTTATCTCAATAATTGGTTCTAATGGTTCTGGGAAATCAACACTAGCTAAATTGCTTAATGTTTTATTAGTTCCGACAAAGGGGCAGGTGTTTGTAGATGGTTTTGATTCATCTGATCCGGAAAATGTATGGAAGATAAGACAAAAAGTAGGGATGGTTTTTCAAAACCCTGATAACCAACTGGTGGCAACAACTGTTGAAGATGATGTTGCTTTTGGGCCAGAAAATTTGGCTTTGCCTTCAGATCAAATAAGAGAACGAGTAGATAAATCCCTTGAAATGGTTGGTATGGGTGGTTATCAAAGCCATCCGCCCCATGAACTTTCAGGTGGTCAGAAGCAGAGGATAGCAATTGCTGGTATAATAGCAATGTTACCTGATTGTGTAGTTCTTGATGAACCAACAGCTATGCTTGATCCTATGGGACGCAAAGAGGTTTTAAAAACGATTAAATACCTGAATGAAGAAGAGGGGATTACTGTAATATTGATTACTCACTTTATGGAAGAAACAATTTTCTCTGATAGGATTGTAGTTATGGATGGTGGAGAAATCAAAGAAATTGACAAGCCTGCAAAGATTTTTCAGAATATCGAACTTATAAAAAATGCTGGTTTAGATGTTCCTGTAGCAGTTCAAATGGCGAATGAATTGAGAAGTTCAGGTCTGAACTTGCCTGAGGTAATGGATATAGAGGAACTGGTGAATGCATTATGTTAGTTGAATTAAAAGATATTACCCATGTGTATAACCAATATAATCCGATAGTAGCCCTTAAAGATATAAACTTATCTATTTCAAAACATGAATTCATTGGTTTGATAGGTCATACTGGATCAGGAAAATCTACTTTAGTACAATTATTAAATGGTTTAATAGAACCCACTTCTGGTAATGTATTATATGAAGATGAAGATATTTTTTCTGATAAAAAAAGATTGAAGTTTATTAGACAAAAAGTTGGTTTAGTATTTCAGTACCCGGAACATCAATTATTTGAAGAAAGTATATATGATGATATTGCTTTTGGTCCAAAAAATTTAGGATTAAAAAAAGAAGAAATAAAAAATAGAGTAAAGGAATCTTTAGAATTAGTAGGTCTTGATTATGATAACTTTAAAGATAGATCTCCATTTAATTTAAGTGGAGGGCAACAAAGAAGAGTAGCAATTGCTGGAGTTTTGGCTTTAAAGCCAGAGATTTTAATTCTAGATGAACCTTCTGCAGGTTTAGATCCTAGTGGGAGAAATAATTTATTAGAGTTACTTAGACACTTACATCAGGATATTAATATTACTATAATTTTAATTTCTCACAGGATGGAAGAAGTTGCAAAACTAGCTACTAGAGTTATTGTTATGGATGAAGGTAGAATTGTATTAGATGGCAACCCTGCTGAAGTATTCAGTGAAGAAAAAAGATTGCGTGAATTAGATTTAGATCTACCTGCTGTAACTTCGATACTTCATAATTTAAAATCAAAAGGATTACCAGTCAGGACAGATATTTTTGATATTACTGAAGCTAAAGATGAAATAATAAATGAATTAAAGAAGAATGTTCCTGAGGAGAAGAGATTATGTTAAAAGATATTACTATAGGCCAATATATTCCTGGTGATTCTTTTATTCATAAGTTAGATGCTAGAATTAAGATTATAATAACAATTATTATGATTACTGTGCTGTTTTTAATTGATTCTTTTATTGGTTTTGGTTTGTTTCTTCTTTTTGTAATTGGAGTTATGGTGATTTCTAAACTTCCAGTTAAAAGAGTATTAAATGGCTTGAAACCAGTATTCTTTTTAATTATAATCACATTATTTCTCCATATGTTTTTGACAAGAGGTGGAGAAGTCATATGGGAATGGGGATTTTTAAGAATTGAAGAAGAAGGATTATTTACCGGTTTATTTATGGTCGGTAGAATTCTTTTATTAATAATGTTTACCTCACTGCTGACTTTGACTACATCTCCATTACAATTAACTGACGGTATAGAATATCTTTTGAAGCCTCTAGCCAGATTTGGAGTGCCTGCCGGCGAATTAGCTATGATGATGACGATTGCTTTAAGGTTTATTCCAACTTTAATGGAAGAAGCTGAAAAGATAATGAAAGCACAGAAAGCAAGGGGAGCAGATTTTGAAAGTGGCAATATTATCGAACGGGCTAAAAGTTTAGTTCCTTTATTGGTCCCGCTATTTATAAGTGCATTTAGAAGAGCTGATGAACTGGCTCTAGCAATGGAATCAAGATGTTATCAGGGTGGAACAAATAGGACTAGATTAAATGAATTGGAGTTAAGAAGGTCAGATATTTATGCATTAATTGGAGTTATAATTATTGCTGTTTTATTAAGTTTTAGATGATTTTGGAGGAGCTTTGATGAGAAATGTAAAAATTATAGTTTCTTATGATGGTTCAAATTATAGTGGCTGGCAGAGACAAAAAAACACAAGAGAAACTATTCAGGAAAAATTAGAAAATGTATTAAGTAAATTTCACAAAGAACCTAGTAAGATATATGGTGCTAGCAGGACTGATGCTGGTGTCCATGCAAGAGGACAGGTTTTTAATTTCAACTTAAAGGTCGATATCCCACTAAATAGATTGCCCCAGGCCTTTAATAGCGAACTGCCTAATGATATAGTATGTTTAGATGCTGAATATGTGAGCGATGAATTTCATTCTCGTTATGACGCTGAAGCTAAAAAGTATATTTATCGTATAGATAATAATTTATATAGAGATATTTTTATGCGTAAATATGCTTATCATATATATATGGATTTAGACATTAAGGCTATTTCTAAATCAATTGAATGTTTGATAGGAGAGCATGACTTTTCAGCTTTTAGGGCAAAAGGTTGTCGGAGCAAGGAACCTGTAAAAAATATTTATAAAGCAGAGTTTTATGAAGAGGCTGAAAATATTTATGCTTTAGAAGTTATTGGGTCAGGTTTTTTATATAATATGATGAGGATTATTGCTGGAACAGTTATTGAAATTGGTAAGAAGAAAAGAAAATTTGAAGATATGAGAAAAGTTTTGAATTCAAAGTGTAGAAATAATGCTGGGTTTACAGCCCCGGCTAAAGGCTTAACTTTACAAGAAGTTTATTATCCAATTAATGGATAGTAACGAAACAAGGAGGGAATTATATTATGAAAACTTATAGTGCAAAAGAATCAGATATAAATAGAAATTGGTATATTGTTGATGCTACGGATCAGACTTTAGGTCGTTTAGCATCAGAAGTAGCTCAATTATTAAGAGGTAAGCATAAACCAGAGTTCACCCCACATATTGATACTGGTGATTATGTAATTGTAATAAATGCTGAAAATATTAATTTGACTGGTGATAAATGGGATCAAAAAATACATTATAGTCATTCCAATTATCCAGGTGGACTTAAAGAGATAACTTATAGAGAATTAAGAAAAAAAGATCCTGAATTTATAATAGAGAAAGCAGTTAAAGGAATGCTGCCAAGTAATAAGCTTGGTAAAAGAATTGCGAAGAAATTAAAGGTTTATAAAGGAACTGAGCATCCTCATAAAGCTCAAAATCCAGAAAAATTAGATTTAAGTGAAAGGAGGTAGTTATTAGATGGCTGATGTACAATATCGCGGAACAGGAAGAAGAAAGACAGCAACAGCTAGAGTAAGATTAATGCCAGGTAATGGTGATATGTTAGTTAATGGTACTGATATAGAAGATTATTTTCATAGAAAGTCTTTGATTCAGGATATTCAATCTCCGCTTGAAGTAACAAAGCAGCTGGGAAGTTTAGATTTAGTTGCTAATGTTAATGGAGGTGGCCTTTCAGGGCAGGCAGGAGCTGTTAGACATGGGATTGCAAGAGCATTGCTAGAAGTTGATCAAGAGTTTAGAACGCCATTGAAAAAAGCTGGCTATTTAACAAGAGATTCAAGAATGAAGGAAAGAAAAAAGCCAGGACTCAAAAAGGCAAGAAAAGCTCCTCAGTTCTCAAAAAGATAAAATTTCATCAATTTATTTATTTTGCCCTTCTCAATACGAGAAGGGTTTTTTTATGAATAAAAATGCCTGGATAAATGATATCTCAAATAGATATCAAATACCCAGACATTTTATTTTAGATAATATATACTATCTAGTTAGTTTTGGATCGAGGGCATCACGTAAACCGTCTCCCATGAAGTTGATTGAAAGTACTGTAATTATTATCATGAAACCAGGTGGCATCCAGAACCATGGCCTTGACTCTAATATAACTAGATTACGGGCTTCATTAAGCATATTACCCCAGCTAGGCATTGGTGGTTGAATACCGAGGCCCAGGAAGCTTAAGGCTGCTTCAGATAAGATTGCAGCAGCAACTGCCAGGGTTGCATTAACTATTATTGGAGCAAATGTATTAGGTAAAAGATGCTTAAACATTATTCTAGAATCATTGGCACCAGAAGCTCTAGAAGCATGAATGAACTCTCTTTCTCTTAATGCTAGAACTTCTCCTCGGACAAGCCTGGCAACACCTGTCCAGCTTAATACACCAATTAAGACCATTAATCTATATAAACCAGGACCCCAGATGGATGCTATAATAATTGCCATAATTAAGAAGGGTACACTTCTTACAATATCAATTAATCTGGAAATTAATGTATCGGTTAAACCTCCGAAATAACCTGCAATTAAACCCAGGGTTGTTCCAATAAATACAGAGATACTCATAGAAATTAGACCAACAAGAATACTTACTCTAGCTCCATGGAGCATTCTAGATAAGATACAGCGGCCAACCCGATCTGTTCCTAGAGGGAAGTCGCCTCCTGGAGGCTGATTAGCCTGTAAAATATTTGTTGAAAAAGGACTATTAGGTGATAGTTGTGGAGCAAAAATAGCCATTAAAGCTATTATAATTAAAACAATTAAACCTGCCATCCCTAATTTATTTTTCTTGAAGTGCCGCCAGGCAACCTGCCAGGGCGATTCAATTTCTTTATCTATTTTTTGTCTATTTTTAACTTCTGCCAATTAGAAAACCTCCTTTAATCATATTTAATTCTTGGGTCGACAACTACATAAAGCATATCTGCTATTAAATTACCAACAAATACTAGAATAGCAAAGATAACACCGGTAGCCATCATAACTGTGTAATTTCTCTGAAAAACAGCTCTAACAGATAAACGTCCAATTCCAGGCCAGGAGAAGACTTCTTCGATAATAACTGCTCCTGAGAAAAGCAAAGGAACCTGTAAACCCAGGATAGTAATAACTGGTATAAGTGCATTTCTTAATGCATGTTTATAAACTACAATACGTTCTTTAACACCTTTAGCTCGTGCAGTTCTTACATAGTCTTCTTTAATAACCTCTAACATACTTGAACGCATATAACGGGTTAAACTGGCCGCTCTAGCATATCCCAGGGCTACTATAGGTAGAACTGCATGGTGTAAATGAGTCCAGAAAGTTGGTGCGGCTGCAATTGGATCCTGGAATCCGCCGGTGGGCATTAGATCTAATTGGAGTGCAAAAACATAGAGTAATATTAATCCAAAAAAGAAACTAGGTATTGAAACGCCTAAAAATGCAAATAAGGTGGCTGCGTAGTCGAAAACTGAGTACTGTTTTGTAGCTGACAGTATCCCGATAGGAATTGAGATTATAAAACTGAGTATCATTGCACCTATTGTTAAGTAAACAGTGGGCATGATTCTAGCTCTAATTAAGTTCGCTACTGGCTGTCGAGTTGAATCCATAGAAAAACCGAAATCACCTCTAACGAAATCACCTAGCCAGCTTGCATATCTAACCATTAACGGGTCATCTAAACCCATAGCTGCATATCTTCTTTCCAGGTCTTCTCTTGAAATAGAGGGATCTTCAAGCCTGGCTAGTGGATCACCAGGTGCCATATTAATAATTATGAATAGTAAAAGGGATACAATGAGGATTACAGGGACCCCTTGAAGTATTCGGCGTAATAAATATTGGTGCATGGTCTTCCTCCTTTAAAGTATTATAAGAATAAATTATCTTTTAACATAGAGTAGATGGGGTTATATAACCCCATCTACTGATTTGATTTTTATTAAATTATATTGTTTTATTTGACTCTAATAATCTAGATTTATCTATAATGTTTTGGAATCCAGATATTTTGAATTTCAGTGAAGCCTCTACCAAATGGACTGACAACACCAGGATCAGGTAAGAATCCACGGACTCTATCATTCATAATGTGAAGATAGATATCAGCATACATTGGGATATAAGGCATGTCTTCATTCCAGATCTGCTGGAATTCAACATAATATTCACGGCGTTCTACCTGGTCAAGAGTCTGACGTGCCATTTCAATTAGTTCGTCTGCTCTTTCATTAGACCAGTTAGTTCTGTTCCAGTCACCTTCACTGTGCCAGACTGAGTAAGGATCAGGATCTGCACCGAAACTCCAACCCATGAACCAAGTGTTTAAGTTACCATCATCAATTTCATCGGTCATGGTATTGAATTCCATTCTCTCGATATCAACATCGAATCCAATTGAATTCAAGTTATCCTGAGATAAAGCCATTAACTGATCGATAAATTCTGAACCAGATGAAGCTGTCATTGTAAACTGAAGTAGCTCTCCATCTCTTTCATAGATGCCATCATCATTCATTTCCCAACCAGCTTCTTCAAGGATTTCCTGAGCTCTATCAGGATCATACTCATAAGGATTCAAGTCATCTGTATAAGCCCAGCTTGCCTGGGAAATAGGTGAGTTTGTAGTAACTGCTAAACCACTCATAACTACTTCCTGGAAGCCCTGCCTATTAATACCATGAGCCATGGCCTGACGGACAGCCTGTTCGCCAACTGGAGTGTCAGCTTCAACATTGATACCGATATAACCAAATCCATCTCTTATTGACTGGTGGATAGTTATATGATCCATTTCAGTAAATCTGTCGAAATTTTCTCCTGGAGGGTTGGCATAATCAACTTCACCACGTTCGATCATCATTATAAGTGCCTGGTCATCAACATAACGGATAACGATTTCGTCTAAGAATGGACGGCCAGTTCTGAAATCATCAAAATACTTCAATCTAGTGAATTCATCATCGCTATATTCAACGAATTCAAAGGGACCAGAACCAATTGGATTTTGGTTAAAGTCAATACCACTTAATTCAGATACTTCATATTCGCCTAAGATATGCTCAGGTACAATACCGAAAA
>Ga0207421_10002543_pt1 | contig 22547 bp, 20 predicted proteins | sample SodLakKL_010_SED_4_FD_187542 | JGI IMG/M metagenome (GOLD analysis project Ga0207421, IMG submission 187542) | Alkaline sediment microbial communities from Lake Tanatar, Kulunda Steppe, Russia - 8KL_010_SED (SPAdes) (version 2) | ecosystem: Environmental > Aquatic > Non-marine Saline and...
TAAACACTGGACAAGAAAGATATTTTTTTCGATAAATTTTAATCAAATTCCTGACAGCTGCTTTGTATGAAATCCCAAAATGTATTCTACTAGCTACTAATTAGTTTTACGCCCAAGGTAAATCTGGAGCATAATAACTAACAACTACTTGAAATGCCAATAACTATGCGACAATCGCGGACTTTCACACGGACTATCGCGGACAAATTTTAAAATTATAGGGTGGGAAATTAATTTAAACAGGCCCTAGTTTTTATAAAGGGATTATGGGCTTTTTATTTTGTATCGTTGCTACATAAAGAAGATGCGGCAAATTTAAACCTAATTTGGCCACAAGAACGAATTTTTGGCCGATAAGTAGGTAATTTCTAAAAAAGTCATAACTCAGGAAAGAAAACACAAAGCACAACCGACAAGTTACAAATAAAGCACAAAGCACAAAGCACAAGATACAAGTAACAAATAAAATACAAATTCAAAACACAAGGAAAACACAAAAAGTAATAAATAAAAAAGTAATGTGATGCGAGATCAATAAATTAATTTTCCGTGGTATGAGATCCGAGCAAAGCAGCCAGTTCCAGCCATTGTTTTAAACTCAATTCCTCAGGACGGCTTTTTTTACCGACAGCGATATGAACTAAGGCCTCATCGACCAAATGGCTGTCAAGCGACAGGTTCTTTATCAAATTACTTCGGAGATATTTACGTCGATGAACCAGCCCTGCCTTTAATAAGCGGAAAAAGAGTTCTTCCGAAACCGAGTATTCTGAGAAATTGGTACGGTTGATATCGGTTACCGCCAAAATAGCGGAGTCCACCTTGGGCGGCGGAGAGAAACAACCGGCCGGAACTTTTTTGATCAGCCGCGGAGTACCGTAAACCCGGACACTTAAACTAAGCAAGGAGTTCTCCGGTCCGACTATGCGCTCGGCCACCTCTTTCTGGATCAACAACACCATGGACTGCGGCTGGTTGCCGGCGGTCAACAAAGAGCGTATTAATCGGCCGGTCAAATAATACGGAATATTGGCAATAACCCGGTAGCGAGAATGGTTTTCGTTGCCTACCTCCTGCAAGCCGTGATCCGCTACCATTAATTCTTTCAAGGGCGGTTTATCGGGCGATAAGCTGCGAATATCTTCCGACAACAGGCATAACCGGCTATCAAGTTGGTCGGCAAAACGGTCGGCTAAAAATTCATATAATTGTTGATCTTTTTCTACTGCTACCACCCGAGCCGCCCGGTTCAGCAGTTCCTCGGTGAGAATTCCCTTTCCCGGCCCGATCTCCAGAACCGTATCTTCTTTCTCTAAGGGGGCGGCCGTGAGCAGATGCTCGATTACCGATCGGGATTGGAGAAAATGCTGGCCTAAGCGAGGGGTAGACATAAATATAGCGGTACTCTTTTAGAAGATCTCACCAACGAACCTGGTTATAGTAATTCAACCCGATAGAGCGGCTCTGGATTGCCGGTATCTCCTTCAACGGTCTCCGGATCCATTTCCTGTAGGAATTTTGACGCCCTTTTATATTCCCGGTTGCCGAAAATGGTTCGACACTGGGCATAAGAAAGTGTAAGTTCCTTTTTGGCCCGGGTCATAGCTACATAAAAAAGACGCCTTTCTTCCTCTTGCTTGTTGAGGTCAGACAGGGGGTCGGTGTGCGGGAACAACCCTTCTTCCAGTCCCGATACAAATACATGATCAAACTCCAAACCTTTAGCGGCGTGAACGGTCAAAAGACGAACCCCGGGTTGCTTATTATCCAGCTCATCCTGTTGGGAAAAGAGAGCTACATGGTCCAAAAAGGCCTCTAATCCGTTATCTTGTTCGTCGTAACGACCGGCCAGGGTCACCAGTTCGTGTATGTTCTCTATCCGTTCCTCTTCTTTGTTTTTACGGTAGTGATCCTCCAGGCCGGACTCCTTGATTATGGTAGAGATAACCTCGGAAGGAGGGTGGTCGGCGGCGGCTTGTTTGATCTTATCTAATACCCGGAGGAACTCGGAGTATCCTCTTTGAGCCGGTGCGGTTAGTTTTTCGCTCTGATCTTCCAAAATTCTCAGCACCGAGGTTTTACCCAAACCGCGCGGCGGTTGATTGATAACCCGTTTTAATTCAGCCGAACCCCCCGATCCCTCGCTTAGCTGAAGATAAGCCAGCACCTCTTTTACCTCTTTGCGCTCGAAAAATTTAGTACCGGTTACCAGATAAGGTATTTGTCGGCCCAAGAACACCTCTTCCAAGATCCGGGACTGAAAATTAGTGCGGTAAAGGATAGCTATTTCCGTAACCGGAACTCCCCGATTGATCAGTTGTTGCACCTGTTCCGCCAAATACTCGGCTTCTTCCTGTTCATCCATACAAGAGATGAGGTGCGGTTTGCGTCCGCTCGAGTTGCGGGTGAAAAGCTCTTTTTCCATCCGTTGAGTGTTTTTCCTTATCAAACTGTTAGCGGCCTGCAAAATGGCGCCGGTGGAGCGATAGTTTTCCTCCAAGAATACCACTCTGGCATTTGGATAATCGGTCTCGAAGCGCAGGATGTTGCCTATCTGAGCTCCTCTCCAGGTATAGATGGTCTGATCGGGGTCTCCCACGGCGCAGAGATTGTGATGGGCGGCCGAGATCAAACCGGCCAGCCGATACTGGACGTTATTGGTGTCTTGGTATTCATCAATATGCACCCATTTCCAACGGTTTTGGTATTGGGCTAAAATTTCGGGATTGCTTTCCAAAAAAAGCAAAGGTTTCAAGAGGAGATCATCAAAATCGAAAGCCCGCTCTTCTTCCAGTATCTTTTCGTACTCCGACCAAACTGTCGGTAAAATACTTTGAAACGGGTCGCCGCTTGAACCCGGGGGTATTTGTTCCGGGGTTATCCCGTCCCCTTTTTGTCGGGAGATCAGGTTTTGCAGTTTACCCGGGTCCCAGCTTTTAGGGTCCTGACCGGCTCGTTGAAGGGCTTGTTTAACTGCTTTTTGAGAGTCCTGGCGGTCCATTATGGAGAACCTTCTCGGCCTTTGGAAGGCGGAGTGGTTCTCTCGTATTACTTGCAGGCCCAGGATATGAAAGGTCCCCACAAAAGGTGAGTTCTCCGGATCGGTCACGGGAAATCGGCTTGCCGGCTCTTGATCCAACAACTGCTTAACCCGTTGTTTCATCTCCTGAGCCGCTTTGTTGGTGAAGGTGATGGCCAGGATCTGCTGCGGAGGGGCGCCGGAGTGAACCAAATGGGCTATCCGAGCGGTTAAAGTTTTGGTTTTGCCGGTACCGGCGCCGGCCAAAACCAAAAGCGGACCCTCTTTACTTTGTACGGCTTCCAGCTGGGAACGATTAAGACCGGCAAATAGGTCCTGGTTGGTCATAAAAACGATGATACCATAACGCTCAAAAGAGTTGAAATTCCGGAACTATCTTTTTAGATCCTGAGTTTCTTATTAACAAAATTTGATCATCCAATGAATCACGAATCTTGTTAACGAGCTACGAATTACGAACAATGGATGTCGCAAAAATAATTTGTATTCGGTGCTTTCCTTGTGTTTTGTAATTTGTGTTTTATTTGTCCCTTGTATCTTGTGTTTTGTGCTTTCTTTGTAACTTGTCGGTTGTGCTTTGTGCTTTTCTCTCGGGGGTTGTGTATAACTCTATTGACGGGAGATGAGGGTTGGATATAATTATCTGAGTGTAGAGTGATGAAAGGGATGGTAGTAATGGAAGTATGAGTATCTGTTTGAATTAAATATTGGCTTATTTTACCTAAAACGCAGGATTTTGGCCCCAATAGTGAGGATCTTGTTACGGGCCAAATGACAAAACGAGCTGAAGAAAGAGCGACCTCCAGAACGGTAAAGGGGTGGTTTTTGTTTGGTTTTTTTCTGATGCTGGCCGGGGCCGGCCCTTTTCTGATCGGTCAGGCCGAAGAAGCTACTGTTGACCCTTCCGAACAAATATCGTTTGAGAGGTTAGAGAATTCCCAAACAGCGATGATGTTGAACGACCCCGGAGAGCGGGCGTTGTGGAGTTTGGATGGAGTGGGAGGAGGAGTTACCTGTCTTACCAGCGACGGTGCCGCTTTGGAGGCTTGTGCCGGTGATTCCGGTGAAAGAGGAGAGGCTCGATCAGTGTCTGCTTCTCAGGAAAGGATCTATGTAGTTCGTGAAGGCGATACCATCTCGCAGGTAGCGGAGATGTTCGGAGTAACTCCCAACACCGTTGTCTGGGCCAACGATCTGGGCGATCATATTCATGAAGGGCAACACTTGGTGATCCTGCCTTTTTCCGGAATTCGGCATCAGGTAGAGGAAGGTGATTCGCTACAGAAAATAGCCGAAAAATATGAAGCGGAAGCCGAAGAGGTGAAAGAATTTAACAACATCACTGATGAAAGTTTGGTGGTTGGCGAATTTGTGGATGTTAAAGGCGGAGTAAAGCCGGAACCCGAGCCTCAGGTGGCACAAGAAAGGGCACAGAAAAGAGGACCGGCTCCGACCGCTCAAACGGTGGAGCAGGGGTACTTTATTCGCCCCATAAGCGGCGGGATCCGTACTCAAGGAGCGCACGGACCCGGCAATACTGCTGTGGATCTGGCTGCTCCTTACGGTACTCCTATCTATGCGGCGGCCGAAGGTACGGTGATCAAAAGTGTCACCGGTGGTTATAACGGTGGTTATGGAAATTATGTGGAGATCAAACATCCTAACGGCACTCGTACTCTATATGCCCATAACAGTCAAAACACAGTAGCGGTTGGTGAATACGTTAGTCGGGGACAGGTTATTGCTTATATGGGCTCGACCGGTCGTTCCACCGGCCCTCATGTTCATTTCGAGGTGCACGGAGCAGCTAATCCTTTTTAATCAGCTGTTAGCTTTCAGTTGTTAGCTTTCAAAAACCCCAATTAGTCAGCTTTTGGCTTTTAACTTTCAGAAAATCTTAATTAGTCAGCTTCCGGCTTTTAGCTGTTAGCTTTCAAAAAATCCTAATCTTATAGCTAAAAGCTAAAAGTTAACAGCTCGCAGTTGATTTATAGCGGTGTTTCTGATTCCTGGCTTGGTCGATACTGAGCGGATTCCAGGATGTCATTTTCCGACACTTCTTCCCGGTCTTCCAGATCGGCTATGGTGCGGGCGGTTTTGATGATCCGGTGGTATGATCGGGCCGAAAGCTCCATTTTTTCGGCTATTTGATTTAAGGTGGTTTGGGCTCCGCCGCTTAACTCGGCATAGGTTGAGAGCTGTTTTACGCTTAGCTGGCTATTGGTTTGCAGACCGGCCGGTTTTAGTCGTTCTGCCTGGCGGCGACGGGCTGCCTCTATTCTGTCCTTTACCTGAGCGCTGCTCTCCCCTTCCTGCGGACGGTCCAGGGAAAGCTCTTGCGGTTTTATGTTCTCCACCTGACACCAGAGATCTATTCGATCGGCTATCGGACCGGAGATCTTTTTACGATATCGAAGGATGTCATAAGGGCGGCACTGGCAGCGTTTTATATCGGTACCGTAGTAACCGCAGGGGCAGGGATTCATAGCTGCCAAAAGCTGAAAGTCGGCCGGAAAGGTTAGAGATTCCTTGGCTCGAGCGATATGAATACGCCGCTCTTCCAGCGGCTGACGCAGGGCCTCCAGAATGCGGCGGTCAAACTCCGGCATCTCGTCCAAAAACAAAATACCCTTGTGAGCCAAGGTCATTTCTCCCGGTTTGGGGTTGGTACCGCCGCCGGTTAATGCTGCATAAGAGCTGGAGTGGTGGGGAGAACGCAGCGGTGGAATAGTTAATAGAGGAGTGTTTCCCAGTTCTCCGGTCAGTGAATGAATGGCTGTAACTTCGAAGGCCTCGTTTTCGTTAAGGGCGGGCAGTAAACCGCGGAAAGCGCGGGCTAACAATGTTTTACCGGTGCCGGGCGGGCCGAACATAGCCAAATGATGTCCGCCGGCCGCGGCGATCTCGAGAGCTCTTTTGGCTTGGTATTGACCTTTTATGTCACAGATATCTATTTCCGTCTCATCCGATATAGCCGAAGGTATCGTGGTAAGCGGCGCCGGAGAAAGTTCAATATTGGGCAGAAAGGGGTTGTCTCCTTTTTTGTTTGGAGGAGTGAGGTGAGCAGCCAGGTGTTTTAAGTGTTTGATCGGCCAGATATTGATCCCGCTCAACAAAGATGCCTCTTGAGAGTTAGTTGCCGGAACATAAATATCGCTAAAGCCGCGCTCGCGGGCCGCCCGCACTATTGGAAGCACTCCTTTTACCGGCCGTAATTCACCATCTAGCGCTAATTCGCCCAGAAATAGACAGCGACCGGGATCAAAATTCAGTTCCCCGGCTGCCAGTAAATAGCCGATAGCGATAGCCACATCAAAAACGGCACCTTCTTTCTTGAGTGAAGCCGGGGCCAAGGAGACCACCGTTTTTTGATTTTTCTCTTTCGGTGAGCTGAAGCCGATATTTTTAATAGCGGAAGCTATACGATCCTGGGATTCTTCAATGGCTTTAGCCGGCAGACCGACAATGGAGAAAGAGTGCAGACCTTTGGCCAGATCGACCTCCACCTCAATGATCGGAGGTTCCAGAGCCGGTTGAGCGCTGTAAACTTTGGCGAAGGACATGATCGATCAAATTAAAGGATCTACTAAATATATGTATAGTAAAAACAGCAAAAAGGATAGGGGTATTAAAGCCAAGAAAATATAAAACCACCTCCAGTTGCTTAAAGCTGAATACCGAACCGTTCTTATCAAGCTGAATGCCGAGATGACTATAATTAGTGGCAGGTTAACAAAAAGGCTTATAGGAAGCCAATCCCACCTCGGATAGCCAATCCCCAAGGCTGGACTGATCATTGTTATTATTATAAGTGACAGAAAAATGGCCAGCAGTAAAGAAAATAGTAGGTAGACATCAAAATTGTTCTTAACATGGTCGGGATGTAATAAGATTTTGGGCAGGAACTTTTGCTTCAATTTATAACCCAAAAATATCACAGCACCGATAATTATGGTTAAGAATATTAAAACGGCAGTGGTTAATAAGTAGGCAACCTCACTTTCAAATTTTGATAGTAAAAGATAAAAAATTACAATTCCATAACCATTTATTAAAACACCCAAAAATAGCAGATATTTTTCATTGTTGCTGAGCTCACGTTCTTCAAGCATAAATTATTTAATTTTTATTATTGATTCACAATATCTGGATATAATGTAATGCTTCTTGATAAATATAAAAAAACAGAGAGAATTGCATTTTCAAAAACAAAACCAAAAAAAGCCAACGCCAATTACTCAGAGTAGAGTTTTTAATGGTTCTGATCAGGCCGGCCATTAAGATAACCAGAGTTAATGGTAGATTAACGAAAACATCCAATTTTATTTTATTGGTTGCCGGTATCAAACTGTCCATTCCAGGATATTCACTAAATCCGAACTCGCGCCCGATCAAAAAAACCACCAGAGATGATAAAACAAAAGCTAAGTAGAGTGAGAAGAACAGATAAATATCAAAGTTTCGTTTAATGTGATCAGAAACCGGGTTAATTTTAGGTGTTAACTTTTGTATTATTTTATAACCAGCGAATATTACACCCCAGAACGCGATCACTAAGAGCGCCAAAGTGGTTATAGACAGCAAATAAGCAACCCAATCATCATTTCGAGGTAATATGTACCAAACATTTACGGAGCCATAAACGACTGTTACAGCTACTACATATAGTAAGAACTTCTTGTTACTGCTGATCTTGGTTAGATCGATCATATCACAAAATTATCCCTTATCCCGGTGCTTGATACAGGTCAAGGCGGCCGGATTGGCTACCAGTCTGGCTTTTTCGATCTGTTGTTCACAGACCGAACAAACTCCGTAACGCCCTTCTTCAATGGCTTGTAAAGCGGAAGTGATGTGATCATACCGCTGCTGGAGACGGTTGAGCACTGCTGCATTTTCTCCGTAAGCTTCAATGGCATCGGCTTGCTCAGTGGCTTCCGCTTGGTCGGTATCCATTTCTTTCGCTTTAACCTCCCAATGATCAGGGTTTTGCGGATCGCGACAACCAATAGAGTTCATTTCCTGCTCCAGCAGTTTTTTCTCGGATTCTAACTCATATTTATGTTTTTTGATGGTTTCCTCATCCATAATAGTTTGATAAGTATTAAACAATAAAAGTTATTTGATATAACCATGCATATAATCTGCGATCTTTTGGAAATCTTGGGGCGTTGCGGTAATGATCAGGTGTTGATTTTCGGCCGGACCGTAGGTAATAACTCCGTTGGTGCGAGTGTAGGCGTTGTTTATATGTTGACCGGCAAACTCACTGTCCGAAGCCGGGCCTTGTTCGTCTAAAAGCTCTTGCCAATTGTCCTCACCCTCTAAAAATCCTTGAAATTCGCCCCGTTCCCGGGCGGCCAGCAGCGCCAGATCGCCGGTTATATCACTCTCCCACTCCATGGTGTCTGTTATCAATCTCTCCGGCGGTTGGCCGGTGATCAGTAGAAAGGGTATCACCTCTTCTCGTTCACGGTAATACCCTAAAGCGGTTAAAGTTTCTTCCCGGTCATAAGGAGGTTCGCTGCTCAGATCCAAGGTCGAGAACAGCTCCTCGGAAGAGAAGAACAACCCCTCCCCTTCTCTTTTAAGCAAGGTTATACCGCTGGCCAGCTCACCGGGCAGAGTTGTAACCTCTAATAATGGTCCATCTCCCAAAGTTCTCTCGGTTACTTCCAAAACGCGGAAGTCAAAGAACATCTCTTCCTCGCTTTCTTCGCCGCTGTAAGTCAAAGTCAAGGTTAAGATAGTACCCCCGCTGGCTATCAGAGCAACGCCAAAAAGCAATGCCAGCAGTTTCAAACTCCAGCCGTCGTTGTTACTTTTCGGGGTTAGGTCTTCCGTTAGATCTCTTTCTCCCTCATCCCGGTGTTTTGATTCGGTATCCGGTGAATTGTCGGGAAGTTGTTGTTCCATTTTATTTCTTATTCAGAGCTCGGTCGGCAAACTCCTTGTCGCGAGCTTTGATAGAGAGGTTGATCCGGTTCTTTTCATCGATCTCTTTGATAACCACCGGCACCTCGTCTCCCTCTTTCAGTATATCAGTTACTTTATCAACTCGCCAAGGAGCGATCTCTGAAATGTGTACCAACCCTTCGGTGTTAGGACCGATCCGAACAAAAGCTCCGAAGTCCATGATCCGGGTGACAGTACCGGTATATTCTTCCCCGGCCTCGTATTTTTTGACCAGGGCTTCTATGGCCTGTTTGGCTTGCGCTCCTCCTCCTTGTTTGGGGGCGGTGATGTATACTCCGCCGTCTTCCTCGATATCAATATCGGCGCCGGTGGCGTCTTTGATCTCGTTGACGGTCTTGCCGCCGGGTCCGATCACCAACCCGATATCGTTAGGGTCTATCTGCAGATAAAGGATCTCGGGAGCGTTAGATGACAGCTCGGTTCGGGGTTCCGGAATCTCTTGTTCAATGGTATTTAGTATCTTGTCCCTGGCTGCTCTGCTCTGATCAATGGCCTGTTTGATGATGTCGAATTTAACGCCGGTCAACTTGGTATCCATTTGGATGGCGGTTACTCCTTTGCTGGTGCCGGCTACCTTGAGATCCATATCGCCGTAATGGTCTTCCGGTCCCTGAATGTCGGTTAAAACTACGTATCTTTCTTTGTCTTCAAGGTCTTGCATCAGACCCATAGCTATACCGGCTACCGGCCGCTTGATCGGCACCCCGCCGTCCATTAAGGCCAGAGTGGAACCGCAAACCGCACCCATTGAGGTGGAGCCGTTGGAAGACAGGGCCTCGGAAACTATTCTGATGGTATAAGGAAACTCCGATTTGGGCGGGATCACTGCGGACAGGGCTTTTTCTGCCAGTGCGCCGTGTCCGACCGAGCGACGGTTCATACCGATCCGGCCGGTTTCGCCGACCGAGAACGGCGGAAAGTTGTAGTGGTGCATAAAGCGCTTGTGGTGATTTTGAACCTCCACTCCGTCTAACAGCTGAGCATCACCCGGTCCGCCCAGGGTAAGAACCGACAGAATATGGGTTCCGCCACGGTAGAAGATCCCGGCGCCGTGCAGGATCGGTGACAGGTCTCCGGCTTGAGCATAAAGCGGCCGCAACTCCCCGATCTCGCGACCGTCGGGCCGTTTGTTTTTCTCGATCGCTGCTCGGTGGACTGCTTTGTCCACCCGGTCTTCAAATAACCAGTCGGTCATATTGTCCGGATCTTCGATCTCGGCCGCCTCCACCGCCTGATGCCATTTTTTCTCCAGTTCGCCGATCCCTTCTTTGCCGGGTTGGCCGGTAAAAACGAATTTATCCAGTTCCGGCTCGATCTGTTCTTCAAAAAGCTTTATCATTTCGGGAGTCGGCTCCGGCAGTGTCAGTTCGGTTTTGCTGCGCCCGGCTTTATTAATGATATCGCGTTGCCATTTTTGCAGTTTATCGATCTCGCTTTGAGCCAGTTCGGTTGCTCTGAGTAAATCGGATTCGGTGGCTTCGTTGGCGCCGGCCTCGATCATGTTAACGGTCTGCTCCTGGCCGCATATCACCAGATCAAATTCGCTTTCATCGGCGTGACGAAATTCATAAGTCGGATTGATCTTTAATTCTTGCAATTCGTGGTGTTTACCGATCCGAACCGCACTGACCGGTCCGTCCCAGGGGATATCCGAGATACCTAAAGCCAGCGAGGTGGCCAAAATGCCGGGAATATCCGGATCATCCTCGGCGATCGACAGTACGGTCAGTACCACTTGAACATCGCGTCGGATCCGGTGGTCAAACAGCGGCCGAATGGTTCGGTCGATCATTCGGGCGCTTAAAGTGGCCTCGTCCGAAGGCCGGCCTTCACGTCTGATAAATCGACTGCCTAAAATTTGCCCGGCGGCGTAAAATTTCTCTTCATAATCTACAGTTAGCGGAAAAAAGGGTGTTCCTTTATCCTCTTTAGACATAGTAACAGTGGCCAAGACCACCGAATCGCCATAACGGACCAAAGCACTGCCACTGGCGTTCTCGGCCAGATCGTTAAGCTCTACCGTGAGCTCTTTTTCTCCTACTGTAGTGGAGTATGTGGTTTTTTGCATATCTTTTAAGGGATGGCGAGCAGAGCTTAGATCTCAAGATAACTTGAAATCTACTTATCTGCCCACCATAGTTAATATTAATAGCATTACTGTAACAACAAAATAACCTTTTATCAACAACGGTTGATAAAAGGTTATTTTGCTGACAGCGATCCCCGAAGAGTTGATCCCGACTGCCAGTGAGTTACTCCTGAGTGGCGGATTTATCGGAAGGATCAGGTTTTGAGGAATGTTCATTAGCTTCTTTCTTTGGTTTGCCACCGTTATAAGAGGTTGAGCCGGATGAGCCGGACCCCTTTTTTCGGCTTCTGGCGCTACGCAAAAGATAACGTCCCGGATCACCGTCTAAATCCACAAAATCATCGGCTGCTTCCTGTAGTCGTCCGGAAGATGATTTACCAAAAGATAAAACCTCCACCTGACAACCTTCGTTGATCTTTAGGTATTCAACCAGTGGCACAAAATCACCGTCGCCGGAGACTAGGATCACGGTGTCCAGCTTAGGTGCGGCTTTGATGGCATCCACTGCAATACCGACATCCCAGTCCCCTTTTTTGGCACCGCCGGCATATACCTGCAGGTCTTTAGTTTTGGTTTCGATACCCAGTTTTTCCAAGGCCTCGAAAAACCCCTTTTCTTCACCGGTTTCGGTGGTGATAACGTAAGCAATGGCCCGGATTAATGCCCGATCACTTACTCCGTCTTTTACTACGTTACCGAAATTAACCCGCGCCTTATAAAGGTTTTTGGCGCTATGATAAAGGTTCTGGGTATCAATAAAAACCCCGACCCGCTGCTCTTTATGTTTGATGACCGTCATTGAAAAAGAGAATTACTTTTTGTATTTAATGTTTAACTTTTGAGCTATACCGGCCATCCGGTCGGGATTTTTGCGGCTCAGGTATTTGATATGCTTTTGACGATCAGCTACCATCTGTAATAAACCGCGACGCGAGTGATCATCTTTTTGATGTTCTTTTAAATGAGAAGAAAGTTCCTCGATCCGTTCTGTCAGGATAGCTATCTGTACCTCCGGCGAGCCGGTGTCTGACTCGTGAACACGGGAACTGTCTATTAATTTACTTTTTTTGCTTTTAGTTATCATAGTGTCTCTGAATATAGCATATCTTATCAAAAATTGCAACCCACCCACCTACCTCCGGGTTTATTTTTAGACCGGTCCAATTATTCTATTTATTCTACCTATTCTATCCCCTCTTGAGTATCCTGATCAAACCGGGGGTGCAACTCTTGATAATTAATAAACACCCGGAGTTTTATGGAGTAAACAAACAGGGTTACATCTTGTTGTATTATCGGTTAACCAATATAACCACAACCTTAACAAGGCGAAAAACTAATTTAACGTGAAACTAATTATCCACACCTCAGACAGGCGCTTGTAACTAAGTAGGTAGATGATTTATAATATTGTGCGACGCTAATAAGAGATATTTTATGACCGCTGATCCCACACCGATCCAAAAGTTGATAAATGAATTTCTGGAGTACTTGGAGATCGAAAAAGGACGAAGTCCCAAGACGATAGAAAATTACCATCGTTATCTTACGGTTTTCTTATCTTTTACTCAGATCTCTGATCCGGTTGATATTACCGAGGAACGGGTGCGGCACTTTCGGCTCTGGTTAAATCGGCGTTCGGTTGGAAAAAGGGGTGCTGAACCGGGAGAAACTCTAAGTAAGAAAACTCAAAACTATTATCTAATAGCCCTACGAGCCTTTTTGAAGTATCTGGTAAAGAGAGAGGTCGCTTCACTGCCGCCTGATAAAATAGAGTTGGCCAAGATCCCGGAACGCGAGGTGGATACTATCTCGAGACAAGAGTTGGAGCGTTTGAGGCAAGCTCCTGACGGGCAAGACCTTCGTTCGCTTCGGGATAAAGCTATAATTGAACTGCTGTTTTCTACCGGGTTGCGTTTGGCGGAACTTTGTTCTCTGTCACGCTATATAGATCTAAGTCAGGGAGAGTTATCGATTCGCGGCAAGGGTGGGAAGATGAGGGTGGTGTTCCTTTCGTCGGAGGCCCAAGATGCGCTTAAACAATACCTGGAAAAACGAACCGATGTTAGCGAAGCCCTGTTTGTCCCGATCTATAAAAAACAAAAAGAGGGTACCAAAGAGAATGAACGACTCACACCGCGGTCGGTCGAGCGGATCATTCAAAAGTATGCTATCAAGGCCGGCATCGCAAAAAAGGTTACCCCCCATACACTGAGGCACAGTTTCGCTACCGACCTACTGCAGAACGGAGCCGATCTGCGCTCGGTTCAAGCGCTTTTGGGTCATTCACACATCACTACCACTCAGGTGTATACCCATGTTACCGACTCCTACCTGCGGGAGATCTATGAAAAATACCACAACCGAAATTAGTCAAAGACAATAGCTCGAGACACCCTAAAACTGTCTTTTAGTTATCCACAATTATGTCCTTTACAAAAATCGCACCCACTATATAATGTCCTTTAGGGATCATAAAATGATTTTGCACATTAGGTTGGGTTCAACTTCTCAATAGCTCTATCGGTGTAAGGTGAGACCTAAAATATTTATAATATTTATACTGCTTCACTCTCTCTCCTTTTGTTTCACCTGCAGCCGGAACAACAACCCGGATCGCTAAGATCCGGGTTGTTGCTTTTTAAGTTCTCAAAATTCAGTTTTGAGCGAAAATTTCTCAGTCCAAATACTTATTTTATGATGGGAGGGTCATTAGAAATAAGTTAAATACCGGTATTTACCTAAAGCGGTTAGTCATTGGTTTGTGGTGCGGAAAGGTGTTTGTATCTAGCCGGGGCGGTCTCCCAAAAAGCACTCTCAGCAAGTGACCTAATCGAAAAAAGACATTTCAAGTTATCCACAGGATATGTCCTTTACATGTCTTTTATATATGTTAAGCTAACCACAGGTTCGACAAGGATAAAAGTTGGCCCCTTCATATCATTGTTGAAGCACATTGTTCTTTGAAAAGAGCGCGCGCAAGAGCGGTGAAAAACAAAACGCTTCTGCTTCAACTCCTCAATATTCACCGCAAAAATTCACACCCGGAATTTAAGGCCCGGTGTTAGATCGGTTTCACAACTTATTTAACACCGGACCTTAAAACCGGGTGTTTTTTATTTTTACTTGTTGTTTGGAATAAGGTTTAATATAAACAATTCCTCAATATTATGCTGTTAAAGGTTTTAGTATCTTTTCACATGTTTCACGTGAAACATGGGTGGTCATCAGGCGAAATGTCTATTTTTTACTCAAACAGGCCTGATTTTGAGGTTTTATTGCTAAATTTGCCGGTGTTTGGGTGTTTGATTAAGCTGTTTCACGTGAAACAGCTCTTAAAATAGCTCTGATGACCAACATTAATTTGTATTACGCCGGAAAGTTCTTTACCATTATTTTTACATTGTTTCACGTGAAACATATCAAACTGCACCATTTCAGTTGTTAATTGGCTTTGGTGATCAAGGTTGGCTCAATTTTCCTCAAATTTTGCCTAAATCTACTTAGAATCGGGAATTGGAACTGATTTTACTAAAGATACAACTTTTCGCCCAAGAAAGATATCGGTGAATTATTGATGATTTAGGGGTCGGTTTTGATGTTTGGTCAGAAGTTTGCGGTTAGATGTTTCACGTGAAACATTTATCGCGGCAGACTCTTTATTCTGTGAAGTTTCAAGTGAAACATCGATTGGTGTTAGATATTAGCCGGAGTTTGGAAAACAACCTGAATTCTGTATAAGCCAAGGAATTAATATGATTTATTGAAACTCTATTATAGATCTTGTGGAAGTTAAACGTCCACAGATATAGCTATTTTATATAAACATTATTTAATTCTCTTAATATTTGTGAGAGATGATCTTTAATTACAAACGGTGCGATGTTTCACGTGAAACATAAAATTATTTCGAGAAGGGTTTCACGTGAAACAGTTAGTTCAGTGTACCGCCTCTACCGGGGTGTTTCACGTGAAACATGTTTTGCTGCAAATATGTTTAAAATCTGGCCTCAAATGCAACCGGTGACAAATTTTCGTAGTTTAATGGTTTTTTATGTTTTTTACCCCAAGTTTGTATTTTAGTAAGAGTTTATTTTATAGATAGTCGTTTCACGTGAAACAGTTACTTCAGCAGACCGCCTCTCCTGGGGTGTTTCACGTGAAACATTCGTTGAGGATCGGATAGCGGGGGTGGTAATAATATAATTTGAAAAAAGGAGTATCTTGTGGAAGTTAAACGTCCACAGGTATAGCTATTTATATGGGTATTATTTACTTAACTCAAGGTTGCTGAGAAGTGATTTTTAATTACAAACGGCCTGTGTTTCACGTGAAACGCCGCGAACGGTTGTTGAGAAGGGAGCTTTTGGGTGATATTTAGTTTTGTAACACCATTTCACGCTCTGGGATTTTAATGGTTCGGGGTGTTGCAAATGTTTTGCCGGAAAAAAAGAATTAGTCATTTTTATAGATGTTTCACGTGAAACATCTATATAGGTTTATATATCGGAGGGTGTAATGTGCTATATGTTTCACGTGAAACATATCAGTTTCTTTTAAGGTGGTTTCACGTGAAACACCGCCGGCCGGTTTTATTTTATACCGTATTTTTTTCGTATTTGTTCCAGCTCTGCCTGCTGGGTTTGGTCCAGATTTTCTTTGCCGGCCTTTCCCAGTAGCTCCAGTTGCCGGGGGTTCATATGTGAGAGCTCTTGAGCTCTTTTTAATAAATATTCCCGGTTATTCAGTTGCGGGTCTTCCAGAACCTCATCCAGTAAAGCGTGTAACAGGTTGCCTATTAAAGGTCCGGGTTTGAGATTCAGTTCTTGTATCAGATTGTTGCCGTCAATTGCTAAATTTTTAATTGATACCGGGTCGGACATTACCTCTTCTATCATGGCTTGATATTTACGAAAACGGTATGGCTCTTCTTTGGGTCTCCCCATACCGACACGATCCGCGATCCTGAGGTTCATTAAGTCCCAGATGTTGTCTTGGCCGACATTTTTGATCATTCGCCTGACCGCCGAATGGGTGATCTCTTCGGTGTCGGCGAAAAACATATGCCACCGGATGAGGGTGGTTACACGTGAAACAGTGTCTTTGGGAAATTTTAGGCGGTTAAGTATCTTTTTGGTTATTTTGGCACCTACTACATCATGGCCGTAGAAAGTATAGCTGTTTCCCTGCTTTCTTTGGGTGGGCGGTTTGCCGATATCGTGAAACAAGGCGGCCAACCTAAGCTCCCAGGACCAGTTTTTATCGGCGGCTGCTTGAAGAGTGTATAACAGGTGATTATAGACATCGTGTTTATGGGCTTGGGGTTGTTTTACTCCTCGGGCCTGTTCCAGTTCCGGTAAAATATATTTTAAGACCTCCAAACGGGAAGCGGTCTCCAGAGTTTCTGCCGGACGCGGGGATTTCAAGATCCGGATCAGTTCATCGCGGATCCTCTCGGCCGAGATCTTCTCCAAAACCGAAGCGTTCCGTTCAATAGCCCGGGCGGTGTTCTGTTCCAGGGCAAAATTCAATTCGGCCTGCAGTCTGATGGCTCGCAAGACCCGTAAACCGTCTTCATTGAACCGCTCATCCGGGTCGCGAACCGCTCTTATTAGCCCGCTGTGGATATCTTTTAAACCGTCAAAAGGATCAATTCGGGTTTGATCCGCCATATTTATGGCTATCGCATTAACGGTAAAATCGCGCCGGGCCAGATCTTCTTCAATGGTGCGGCCCCACTCTACCCGGTCCGGCCGACGGGAGTCCGAATACTCGCTTTCTACTCGGAAAGGTGTTATCTCGATCACTTTCCAAGGGGCGTCTTCTTCGGCTTCATCGATGACAATACCGACTGTGCCAAAACTGTTCTCATAGTAAGTGTGAGGAAAGATCTCTATGATCTGCTCCGGAGCGGCATCGGTGGTCAGGTCCCAGTCCTTGGAGCTCCTCTTCAGTAGCAGGTCGCGCACGCAACCGCCCACCAAGTAGGCCTGAAAGTTGTTATCCAATAGATTTTTTGCAACGTCAAGTACCGGTTGGGGGATATTTTGATTTAAATTTTCGTCCATTGCCGGTATTTTATTACAAATTGAGCGATTTGGCTAATGCTGTGATCCGGTTCATGGTTTTTAACCGGTGTTATATGATAAGCTTTTATACCTGTTTCTCCGGTATGGCCGGATCGTTGTGTTTTGAGGAATATTTATCCAAGAGTATTTACCTACTGAACTCCAAAGTGGTATCATATGTACATGAATTCTAAGGTTCATATTAAGGCCAAAGCTATAGCTTTACGTAAAAAGGGTTACAGTTATAATGACATAATTGAGCGCCTGCCGGTTGCCAAAAGCACCTTATCTAACTGGCTCAAAGATTTGCCTTTGTCTCAAGAGGAGAAAAAAACACTAAAAAAACAGCGACAAGCCAATACTGACAGGGGGAGAATAAAAGCGGCTGCCGCCCACCGAAGAAATAGGTTAAACAGGGAAAAGGTCTTGTATCAAAAGGCGAGAGAAGAATTCAACAAATACATTCAAGATCCATTTTTCCAGGTTGGCCTGTCTTTGTACTGGGCTGAAGGTAGTAAGAGGAATAATTTTTTCGCTTTTTCTAATTCTGATCCAGATATGATAGATATCATGCTTTTATGGATCAAAAGATTCCTTGGGTTTAATAGGAGTGAGGTGTATTTACGATTGTATATACATAAACCTTATGCAAATGAAAACTGTGAAAAATTATGGGCTGATAAATTAAACCTACCTCTGATTAATTTTCGGAATACTATATTTAAGCCAACATCGCATTTGGTGAAGAAAAGGCCTAATTACGCAGGCTGTTTAAGAGTTTCTCTACCTAGGAGTAAAAACCATTTGCAGAAAATGATCTTTTGGCAAAAAATGTTGGTTGATTATTATAGAAATTAAGGATATATTATATTTCAAGCACCTGTAGCTCAATGGATAGAGCGTCGCGCTTCGGACGCGAAGGTTGGGGGTTCGAGTCCTCCCGGGTGCACCGTAAATATTGAAGCCGGATACCGGTCTATCTTGATAGTTTTTGTTTAAAATTGTTGTCAGAGATAACACTTAAAGTAAAAGAGGGTGGTATTCAGTTTGGAGAGTATAAAAAACTACAAGCAATTCATGAAGCGATAATTATGAGCTTGGCTATTCTATACGTTACTCACGAGAACGAACAGGAAGCTGAAAGGGTGGTTTCTCATCTTCTGGAGAATAACCTGGTGGCCTGCGCTAATATGTTTCCCATAGAAAGCGCTTTCCAATGGAAAGGAGGTTTGCAAAAAGAGCGGGAGGTGGTTACGATACTGAAAACCCGGGAAGAGAGTTGGCAGAAAGTCCGTGATGAGATAGAGAAAGTTCATCCTTATGAAACCCCGTGTATCGTGAAATTTAAAGCCGAAGCCAACGGTGATTTTGAGGAATGGGTTAGAACTTGATAAAAACCATCATTTACTTAATTTATCATTTTAAAGATTCTGTGGACGTTTAACTTCCACAAGCCGGGCAACTATAATCGTAAAACACGTTCGAGCCTTTATTGCAATAAAGGTGCAGTGTTTGCTATTTAGGCTGTATCAAAATGCACCTGAGTTTGTGGGTTTTTGGTATAAATCAATCAGATTATACTCTTTTGGTTGTGAGTCACTCCTCTTTTTTGGGTCTCAATAAGGGAAAAAGTTGACCCTCTCGGATGGGGACACCGGCCATAAAGGAAAATAACCGCTCCGATATTCCGAACCCGAAACTGGGCGGCATGCCGTACTCCATAGCTTCAACGTATTGGTAGTCGGCCATTTGAGCTTCGTCATCACCGGCGTCCCGGAGAGCTTGTTGGCGGTCGAAACGCTCCTTTTGATCCAGCGGATCATTCAGTTCATTAAAGGCCTTACCCATTTCGGTACCGCCCAGGAGCACCTGGAAGCGGTCCACCACTCGGTCATCTTCTTTTGACTTTTTAGCCAATGGTTCCAAATAAACCGGTATGCCGGTTAGGATGGCCGGTCCGGCGATCTGTTTGCGGATAAGTTTCCATAAGGCATCAACCCCCCGACCGATATCTAAACTGTTATCGTACTCAATGCCCTGCTCATCAAGATGTTTTTTAACTGTTTTCAGGTCAACTTGGCGCGGGTCAAATCCGTAATTTTCTTGGATAAGTTGATTGAAGTCATACTGATCCCAGTCTTTTTCCAGATCTATCTCTTGAAATTGCCTGGTGGAGAATTTAAGGGTGCCGAAAGTTTCTCGGGCGATATGGCGATAGAGCTCAATTATCATCGGCACTCCCTCTTTTCCGTCCAAATAGGCCTGATAGAATTCGAAATGGGTGTAATCTTGGGCGTGCTCGTGAGAGATACCCTCGTTACGGAATATGCGACCGATCTCGAATACTTTGGGAAAACCAGCTAAAATAAGTTTTTTTAGCCACAGTTCGGGCGAGATCCGCAGATATACTTCCATATCCAGAGCGTTGTGGTGGGTGACGAACGGCTGAGCCTCGGCCCCGCCGGTTTTGGTTTCCAGGATCGGAGTTTCGGCTTCCAGAAAGCCTTTTTGGAGCATAAACTGCCGGATGGAGTTCAAGAATAGAGATCGTTTACGTACCAACTCGGCGGTATCTTGGTTAAGGAGCATATCCAGGTAACGCTTGCGGTATCTTTCTTCTTCATCTTTGATACCGAACCACTGATCCGGCACCTGGTTCAAACTCTTAGAGAGCATTCGCCAACCGTGCCCCAAAAGCGAGTTCTCGCCGCGTTTGGTTACCATCGGAACACCGGTCACTTCCAAAAAGTCGCTGACACTGATCACTTCTTGCAGAAGATCGAAACTTTCTTCTCCTATTACATCTTTTTTTATCACCGCCTGCGCTCTCTCGGTCCCGTCGTAGAGATCGAAAAAGGCGATTCCGCCTTGTCCCCGCCAGGACATTATTCGGCCGGCCAGAGTTACTTTCTCTTGGGATTCCAGATAGGAAGAGAAGTTTTCCTTGAACTCTTGATTTTCGTGAGTGCGGTTAGACTGGCTGGGATAAGGGTCGATCCCGTGTTTTTTTAGAAGCTCTAGTTTTTTTAACCGTTCCGAGCGAATGTCTTCTATTGCCATATAGGGGGATTATAGCGGAAAAAGTTGATAAATGAAAGATGTGTAAGAAATCTTAGTTGTATAAAGGTTTACAGTTGTTTAATTTTGGATATAATAGGTACTGTACTTAAGCGGGTATAGTTTAGTGGTATGACGCGGCCTTGCCAAGGCCGAGACGGGAGTTCGATTCTCCCTACCCGCACCAAAATTAGAGATTTTGGTGCGTGTAGAGTAAGCAAATTTCTTTGCTTACGTGGGGAATCAAAGACGCGCAGCATATCGCCGAAGGCGATGTGAGCGGCCGTCCCTAGGCCACCCGCTCTGCGGAGCGGAGGCGGGGCTAGGCCAGAGGCTTACCGAGCTCCACTTTTTCAAAGCTGGTGCTCGGTTAGAACTTGCGGGGACGATTCTCCCTACCCGCACACCAAATTGGGCATTATATTTGTTGCTCCCCATAAATTTGGAGGTGGAGCAAAATCCAAGGAACCAGATCAAGGAATCTGTAATAACAATGAAAATATAGCAACGATGCTCAAATTGGTGTCGCGGGCCTACCCGCACACTAACTCTTGTTTTAAATCATGTTCTACACTTACCTTTTAGGTAGCTCAGTGAATAATGAACTTTATATTGGCTCAACCAACGACCTAAAAAAACGTCTACAAGAACATAATTCAGGAAAAGTCGCCTCAACTAAACATCGTATACCACTAACCCTTCTGTATTATGAGGCCTATAGAACAGAACAAGAGGCCAGAAATAGAGAATCAGCTCTAAAACTGAGAGGACAAGCCAGAAATCAACTTGTAAAAAGAATCCCGGACACTCTGCGACTTTTCCGAAACAAGATTTAGTGTGCGGGCCTACCCGCACACCAAACATCTTTTTTACTATTTTTATATCTATACCGGTGGTTTGAAACCGCCGCATGTGTATTAAACTCATTTGTGCTTCCGGTAGAGGTTTGTTCGATCAGTGTGATAATATAAAGGTATTATTCATTAATCCACTAATATGACCCCAAGTAAATTATACCTCAATCCCCGGCCCACCTTGGCGGATCTTCAAGAGTATATCAAAATGATGGTCGAGGAACGGGGGTTTGAAGGGGAGTCAGTTGAACAAACCTTTCTGTTGTTTATGGAAGAATGTGGCGAAATGGCCAAGGCGGCTCGGAAAAGCAGGGGATTTAGAATCGGTCAGCACTCACAGCAGTTTGAGCTTGATTCGGAAATAGCGGATGTATTCATCCATCTGTTAAAGATCTGCCATCATTTTGACATTGATCTGGAGCAGGCCTTTAGGGACAAAGAAGAGGTTAACAAAAAGAGGAACTGGGAATAAAAAAGTGTAGCCCCGATAGTAATGACTCCAAGACCTTCGATTTTTCGGTTCACTACTTTTAGAAGACCGGGGTTTATTTAGGTACTGAAAGAATAATAGGTCGTTAGTAATAGCCAAAAGACACTAATTGACCCTTTATTAAGACATTATCCACAAATACACAGGGGATATTGGGGTAAATTATACCCAAAACTGTGGATAACTTTGTGGATATGTGTATAAAAAGACAAAATATGTCCTCAAATCGGTTATATGGGTTTTTAAATAGGTGCAAAAGGGCAGTAAAGGCAACAATCCCTTGTGGGTTGTCTGAGAGACACAAATCGATCGGAGACACCGGCGAGAAGCTGGCCGTTCAATATTTTAAGCGTGCCGGCTGGAAAATACTGGACCGTAATTATGACCGACAGGTAGGGGAGATAGATATTATCGGACAGGACCAAGAAGGAATTGTTCATTTTGTGGAAGTTAAAACCGTTAAGGACATAAACCCGGGTCGACAGCTGGAGCCGGTTGAGCGGGTTGGGTCACAAAAACGTACTCGGCTTAAAAGGGTGATAAGTATCTATGTTGAAGAGCAAGGTTTGTATAAAAGGAGTATAGATTGGCAGTTTGATATCGTTGAAGTGACTCTGGAGCCGTTTGAGATCAAGGTGTTTGAAAATATGATATTGTAAACCTCGCTGATATGCCGATATTATTCGAAGTGAAATTACGGGAAAATCATTTATGTACACACTTCACGGCCGTGAAGTGTGTACATAAGAAATAACACGTAAGGATAAAAAGAAATAAATAAAATATTTACAATAAAATGCTTATATATTCCGAAATCGGGTCTAATATGCTACACTCCTGTTTGACGGGGATATGGCATAACGGTTTGATCGGTTCGGCTTATGAGGTGAATGATCCATGGTTTGCTCTTATATAAAGTTCTCTGATAGTTAAAATACGGGCTGTAGTATAATGGTAGTCAAGCCCTAATTTT